>Ga0208765_1000417_pt1 | contig 28091 bp, 24 predicted proteins | sample ETNtaG_2_FD_185783 | JGI IMG/M metagenome (GOLD analysis project Ga0208765, IMG submission 185783) | Marine microbial and viral communities from oxygen minimum zone, Eastern Pacific Ocean - ETNP201406SV203 (SPAdes) (version 2) | ecosystem: Environmental > Aquatic > Marine > Oceanic ...
TCTTTCCAATTTATGGATCGTGTAGCCTTATTTGACACAATCCAATTTTCATCTGATGTTTTTGAATATCCAGAGTCTGGTAAAGAAGGCAGCGTCAACCTTAGATACGCTTTTTTAAATAAAAGAAACCATGTAAGAAACATGTTCTCTCCTAATCAAGGTTATGGACTTGAAATCCTCATAAAAAAATCCAGCCCTTCACTTTGGGGAAACTTTGATTATTTAAAAACAGAGATGGATCTTTATACAAATAGAAAAGTTGGCCCATTTTCTCTTTATGGCCGTGGGCGTTACGAAAGGATAAGTGGAGATCCGCCAGACCAAGAAAAATTGGGAATTATTAATATCCCCAATTATTACATAGCCGGCACTTTAACACCAGGGAGAGAATACATGACACCAAGAGGATATCCTGGAAAGAAAATGGGGGATCAAGCGTTTATGGGTACAATCGAATTAAGAGCACCCGTAGTCCCATTAGATATTATTGAAATTCTGAAAATTATAAAATTTGGAAGACCAACAATTGCTCTTATCTCTGATTTTGGGAATGCTTGGAATGATGGTAGTAAAATGGGAGATTGGATTGTAACCACAGGAGCTGAATTAAGACTGTCTCTTACTCTAGCAAATGCTCCATTATTTATTTTTAGTTATGGCTGGGCACAATCGCCTGAAAAATGGAATAAAGATTGGGAAAAACTATATAATACAGATTCAGGAGATGTTATAGAAGTAGGCCCAAAACCCTACTTTCAAATGACACTCATTAACCCCTTTTAAAAGATGGTTTAGAATCTGAGTTTTCGCATTGTAATAGAGAAATATAAACCTTCAGGTTCAATAACTGGCTCGAAACCATTCCAGACTGCAGGTTCTGTCTCAGTGATAGTGTGCCCATCCTCATCATTTTCACCCGTATCCTTTTGCCATTGCCAGGGGCCGTGAACATTGGTGAAAACATAGCTCGCCGTTAAGACAATATCTCTATTTTGACTAATTTGAATAGCGAGATTACCATCAAGGGAAGGATCCGAAAAAAAAGACATAACATTATGACCATCATCGTCACCTCTTCGGGCAAGCAAAGCAGGCAGTTCCAATGAAACAGATCCTTTTGTACCAAAACCTGAGAAAAGGGTATAATCTAAATTGGTGCCAAATCCAAGATACCCATTCATTTTATTCCTGGAGTCACTAACTGATCCCAAATAGCCATTGATACTTCCGGAGAATTCAGCAAAAGGGTTTATCCAAAAACTCCCTGAAACTTCATATCTTCTATCCTTGGAATAGGTAAAATTCAGGTCCGTAATTGTGGGAGCACCTTTCATTTCGTACGCTTTGTGTCCCGGTTTAACTTTTCGCCATTTCCGTACCACCTTTGCCCTGCTGCCATCAGACCCCACATCTGTTAGCCTTATGAAACCCCGTGATTTTCCAGGAAGAGTGACTGTTTTTCCTTTATATGTTTTTATTTTATCCTTGGAAGATATTTCAAACAATACCCCCTTTTTAAGTCCCAGGTTTGCACCGGAAAAAATGCTTACATGAGTGCCATCAACTTCAATGATTTCGCTGGTAATCATATACAAGTCTTTTAATTTCATCCTTATCTGCATAGATAACTGATTTAAAACCCTACTTAAAGATGCATCACGATTGCCCCCTGTGAAACTTGCATTCAATGAGAAGGAGTGTTCAGAAACCCCTGATGCTACATTAACCAGCTTAACATTCCCTTTAAACTCTGTATGAATATTATTTTCTAGTTCCAGTCTTATTTTTAAAGTATCTACTTGGCGAGCATTTTCTATGGTTTCAGTTACTACGGTTTTTACAAGCCATGTAAACAAGGTTCCGTCATCATCATCATCATCATTTTCTTCCTTTTCTTTAGGAACACCTTTCTGGCCAAAATGAACAATTTCCAGTATCAATGCTTTTTCTGCAGCAGCAAGTTTCCCCACCTGAACAACCTGATCATTACTTACCAGGCCAGATAGTTGCAACTTTTGTTCTTCAAGGATCTCTGCTACAAGATTCCGGTCAATCACTTCAAATCTACCTAAGGAAGTAGCCTGCTCTGATATGATTGACAATACTTTATCTGCTAATTCTTTTTCATTATCTTCTATTGCGGGAAGAATCATCAAAGCCTTTTTCTCAAGCGTAAGGTTTTCATCGAGTTCTTGGGAAATCACCGGAGAAACCAGAGCAACACATAAATAAATATGATGTTTTAATTTCATTAAAAAGACCAGTTAATAGGCTGTGTGACTGAAACAGTTAAAAATATGGATGGGTCCGATTTATTTTTCTGTATATCCTGTGTAAAACCAGTGATCATCCCCCAATTATTCCCAAAGGACCATTTAAGTTCGCCTAGAATTTGAACTCTTGACAGTGATGTAGATCCGATAACTTTACTAACTTGGTAAAAATAATCAATTTCAAATTTTGTTGAAAATAAATTTAATTTATAATCTACTGAATACCCTCCCCTTGCATAGGATGTTTTTTGCTCTGTATTTAAAAAATCAGAATTATCAAATGCAAGGCCCATTTCCAAGGTCATGTTCCCTGATTCAGAATTACGCATGAACCATCCTATGCCCTGGTTGACATGGTACCTCAGATCCATATTTAAGAATGTATTTTTCTCATAAATAAGTGTATTAAAAGAATAAAACCTATCGATAGATAGCAATCTACGACTGGATTTTTGCCGGATTCGGATTTCAGTATCTGTTTCAAAAAAATGGCCGAAAAATCGAATATCCTTAAAAGTATAGGCCGTGGTTCGTTTTAAACGGGCGTACCCTGTAATTCCTGTTGTAGATGTTTCAGAGGAAACAGCACCCATGCGATAATATTGTGCCCATTCTAGGCGTTCTTTTTCTGGATCATGTGCGAATAAGCATGGCATAACCAAAAGGGGGAGTATGGTTTTTCTCACTGTTTGATTTTTTTTCCGCTTTGCATGAGCAGAATTGCAGCCAGTGTAAAACCAATAGTAAGAATTATAGCCATTATCAAACTGATGTGTACATTTGAATCGCTCACACCTAGAACAGTATAACGAATACCATTGATCATGTAATAGATTGGATTTATAAAGCTCAATGTCTGGGCCCACTCTGGCAGCATCTTTATGGAGTAAAAAATACCGCCAAGAAAGCTCAGTGGCGTCAAAAAGAAATTCTGCATCATAGCTAATTGGTCCCAGCTTTCCGCTAGTTGCCCAAGGAGGAGACCCATGCTGGAAAAGGCCCAGGAAACAAGAAAAATAAATGCAACTGTCCCCGCTGGATCAGTTACGGGCATCCCGATTAAAAGCACACCAAGCAATAAAACTAGTATCCCATTTACCATGCCGCGTACCGCCCCGCCAATAATATATGCCAGGGATATCTCCAGGCCAGACAATGGTGCTGTTAAAAGGTCAGGCAATTGTTGTAGTAATTTCATCTGAAGCATGGATGATGAAGTATTTGCGGTAGCATTGGTAAGTGTATTCATCATTATCAGGCCCGGCAGAATAAAAAGGGTATACGGAACTCCCTGTATCTCTGATATACGCTGTTCCAGAGTATATCCAAAAATGGCAATATACAGCGCGGATGTGATTAATCCGGGAAGGACCGTCTGTCTGTAGACAGAAAAGAAGCGACCTACTTCCCGTTTGATCAAAGTGGTGAGGCCCACCCAGTTCATTCGTTAATGCCCTTGCCGGTCAAGTTTAAAAAGACATCTTCTAAAGATGAAGTAGTGGACTCTATACTCTGGATATGGACATTAGCTTTGGACAATTTTTGAATGATCTCAGGCATCGCCAGGTCTGGATCCTTTACAGAAAAATGAAGGCGATTATCTTCGACAGTATACGTATAACCGGATAAATGAGAATCTATCTCGCCATTTATGTTTCCAAGATGAACTGAAATTCCTGCTGTCCCAAGTTCACGGGTTAGATCTTTAGGAGTTCCTTCTCTAAGTATTATTCCCTGGTCAATAATGGCCACATTCTCACAGAGCAATTCTGCTTCTTCAATGTAATGGGTGGTTAACAAAATCGTTTTTCCCTGTGCGTGGAGATCTCGCAGGTATTGCCAGAGATAGCGTCGAAGTTCAACATCTACGCCAGCAGTCGGTTCATCCAAAATGATAATATCCGGGTTGTGCACCAGGGCTTTTGCAATTTGAAACCGCCGTTTCATGCCGCCGGACAACTGACGTAAACGGGAATCCCGTTTTTTTGACAACCCCAACCGTTCTAAAAGATCATCAATCGTTGGTTTTGACTCTTTTTTTGTGATACCATAATACCCCGCCTGGAAAAAAAGGAGTTTTTCGATTGGAAAGAACCAGTCAACCGAAAATTCCTGTGCAGCGATACCGATCTTGGACCGGGTAAAACGAAAATCCTTAACCGTATCCCTTCCAAATACTTTGGTGGTCCCTTGATCACGGAATACCAGCCCTGTAAGAATGTTTATTGTCGTTGTTTTCCCAGCCCCATTGGGGCCTAACAATCCAAAGAACTCACCTTTTTTAATAGATATATCAACACCCTTTAAAGCATGTACATCTCCATAGGATTTGGTTAATCCTTTGATCTCTATTGCCGGGGATGGCATTTAGATTATTTAAAACCGATATGTTGTTCGAAAGGGCTTGGAAAATCAAATCCTTCAGCACCTGGAAAGTGGGCGATGGACACTATGAACGCCCAGGGGATCAGTATGGATGCTTCCAGTTTCTTTGTTTCTTCACTCTCATCTCCGGTAATATTTGGTACCTGGAATCCCGGGTGATGGATCCACATTCCATTTTCATCGTAGCCTTTCACATGGACAAATATTTTATCCTGATCGATCCCTATTTTTTTTAGCGGTTCATGGTTATCCAGAACAAGAAGGATTAAATCACCAACTACTTCTTCTATTTTCATCATAACTGTAATCTTCTATTAGTTAGATACAAATTTATAGATGGCACCCAAATAATCCACTACATAGAGTTCGCCCAAATTATCTTCACCAAAGGATGAAATAAAGAGAGGGACATCCTTACTATGTTTTTTCAGTTCTTTCCGGAGATTTTTAAAACCAACAGGTTTCCCATCTTTCAGCTTAAAGGACCAGATTCGGCCTGTACAATAATCACCAAAAATGTATGTTCCCCAAAGATATGGATTGTCTGCTCCCCGATAAACATAGCCCCCTGTTACTGAACACCCTGTGGCCTCTGAATTATCCATGCCCATGAGAATTTTCATGTATGCGGCGTTATTCGGATATTCGTGTACCGGCATAACCAGGTCTGTTGTATCGCAGAATTCTTCCGGATTATAGCAGTGATTTGCTTCCATGGTCCGCCAACCATAATTAGCACCTTTTGATACATCCCAAGTAGTCCAGCTTATTTCTTCCCAAAGGTTTTGGCCTACATCTCCAATGATAAGGTCATTTGTTTCCCTGTCAAACGAGAATCGCCATGGATTGCGTAGCCCGTAGCAAAATATTTCTGGTCTCTTATCTTTTTGACCGATGAAAGGATTATCAACAGGAATGGAATAGGGATCCCCACTGTTTACATCTATACGAAGTATGGCACCAAGGAGCGTATTTAGGTTTTGGGCATTATCATAGGGATCGCCCCACTTTCCACCGTCTCCGAAGCCAATATAAAGCATGCCATCCTTTGGCCCAAAAGCCAGGTGACCGCCGTTATGGTTCCCAAACGGTTGTGCCAACTTTAAAAGTATTTTTTCTGAATTCTTATCTGTTGTTTCCGGATCGTTTGTTACAGAAAAACGGGATACGATGGATGTGTCGTTCCGGTCTACATAATTCACATAAAAATACCCATTTTCTTTATACTCTGGATGAAAGGCAAGACCAAGCAGCCCCTCTTCACTTCCAGGCGTTAATGACCCATGAACCCGGTCAGAAATATCTAGAAATGGTTCATCCAATGTTTTTCCATTTTTAATTATATGGATCTGTCCTTTCTGATTCAGGACAAAGAGAAGATCCTGCTCGAAGGCAGGTTGAGTAATGTACAGTGCTTTTGCAGGGACGTTCGCCACTTTAAGAACAGCCAAGTCTTTTGCCTCCAACGGCATACCTAATGTAAATATTGTGAAAAATATTGTTTTTTTCATTGTTTATTAATCTTAATGAATGGTGTTTAACTAGCGTTGACCATTTCTAGGAATTCTGCTTCACTCAAAACTGGAATTCCCAGCTCTTTTGCTTTCTTTAATTTTGATCCTGCTCCAGGACCTGCTACAACGTATTGTGTATTTTTGCTTACGGAGCTGGTTATTTTACCGCCAAGGGCATCAACCATATCCTTGGCATCTTTTCTATTAAACTTGTCCAATGATCCTGTAAATACAAATACCTGGTCGGCAAAAGGCTGATGCTCATTTTTCTTTACGTTAGCTAGCGTCACACCCATGTCCAAACAGGTATACACTATTTTTTTATTGGAAGGGTCAGCCCAGAATTGTACTACATTTTTTGCGACTACAGGCCCAATCTCATCCAGGGCTTCTAATTCATCGGCAGAAGCTTGAATGAACCGTGACAAATCCCCTGAAAAATAATTTTCAAATAATTTTGCGACATGTTCCCCAACATTACGTATTCCCAAGGCAAAAACAAACCTTGCAAATGTTGTTGATTTTGATCCAGTGATAGCTTGAATCAAATTATTAGCAGATTTTTCACCTAATCTTTCCAAACCAGCTAGCTCATCCTGGTTTAAAGAATAGATGCTGGAAATGGAATTGACGTATCCTTCATCTACAAGCTGATCCACTATCTTTTCTCCCAGACCATCAATGTTCATGGCCAGTTTAGATGCAAAATGTTGGATTCGTCCCTTGATCTGTCTGGGGCAAGAAATATTTCCACAACGCCATATGGCCTCACCCTCAGAGCGATAGATCTGGTGCCTGCATATGGGACAGGTATCAGGAATATGGAATGGGCGTGCCCCCTGCGGCCTTTTATCTTTAACAACTTTCACAACTTTTGGTATAACATCTCCTGCCCGTTCAATCAGAACCGTATCCCCGATTCGGATATCTTTTCGTTCTATCTCATCTTGGTTGTGTAGCGTTGCATTTGTAACGGTCACACCTGCAACAAAAACGGCTTCAAGTTTTGCGACCGGGGTTAAGGCCCCCGTACGGCCAACCTGAACATCAATATCACAAATAACCGTAGTTGCTTGCTGGGCTTTGAATTTCCCTGCAATGGCCCAGCGCGGTGAACGGCTTCGGGTTCCTAATGTGTTTCGCTGTGCATAGTCATTTAATTTGAACACTGTGCCGTCAATTTCATAGGGGAGAGCGTTCCTTTGCTTTACCAGTTCTTGATGGTAGGTTGTTAGACCTGCAGCATCAACAACAGTCTGAACGAATGGATTGACAGGGAGTCCCCAGGTTTTTAATGCATCTAAAAAAGATGAATGATCATCAAAACTCTGACCCTGTATGGCTCCTGCTTCATAACAAAAAATAGAAAGGGGCCGGGTGGCTGTTATTGATGGATCTAACTGTCGGAGACTACCGGCAGCCGCATTTCGAGGATTAGCAAACACAGGCTTACCATCCAGTTCCTGTCTTTGATTCAACCTGGAAAAATCATCTTTTTCAATAAATACTTCTCCACGAACCTCTAATAAAGATGGAACAGAACTATTCTTAGTCCGGAGACTAAGGGGTATGGCACGGATTGTTCTTAGATTATGTGTGATATCTTCTCCTGTGAATCCATCACCCCGAGTTGAACCATGTGAGAAGGAACCATTTTTATAGACCAACTCTACTCCAAGACCGTCCAGTTTGGGTTCTGCGATATAGGTGATAGAATTTGTTTCTAATCCTTTTTTTACCCGTTCATTAAAAGCTACCAAACCATCCATAGTCATGGCGTTTGCCAGAGAAAGCATGGGTATCTGGTGCTGTATCGTACCAAATTCTGTGACAGGGCTTGCACCTATCCGTTGGGTGGGAGATTCAGAATGGATTAATTTGGGATAACCCTGTTCCAAGGATTCCAGTTCTTTAAAAAGAACATCGTATTCCCCATCTGATATAATTGGATCATTCAGTACATAGTACCTGTAATTATGATCATTTAGAATTCCCCGAAGTTCGGTAATTCGAATTTCAGGTTTCATTGATTTATACGTGCTTGTTGTTTGAAATACTGTACAGGGTCAACCAATAGTTTATCAACAGGAGTTAATTCTCCCTGGTCATTTACAGGAGTTCCGTGGAGCTCTTTTTCGGTTTTGATTACAAAATAATATTGCAGGTGAGTCCCCGGATATGTTTTTGGATCGTAAGTGAAACGGTATAATCCCTGAATCCCTTCTAAAGAAAATTCCTGATAATACGTCATGAAATTTGTTTTAAAAAAAAGAGTAGCTGATAAGACCGAATCATCAGGGATATCAGTAATGAAATCTAAATTATGGGTACGCTCCTTAAATAAAGGTTTTGGTGGCGCATGGTATAGGCGCTGATTTTTAAATAGGCCTGGATTATCATCTTGGACCTGTTTTTCAATTTGGCTTAATAAAATAAAAGGGATGAAGAGGAGGAGTTTCAATAACGTGCTATAATTTGCCACTGTGACTTTTTAATAATAAATGGTTCCAGGTTTGAATATTCATATCAATACTTATATAAATGGATCAATTTTTCCAAAGATTTTATCCATTTAATGATCTCGAATGGTTAAACAATTTTTTCTCCATTGGCTCTCATTTTCGCTAACATATATAAAAAACCCTTTTGCGCATTCCAGATCTGTTTTTGCCACTACAGGCAAGGTGTTATCCCCAAAATGCATTACAAGAACAGAATGGGTAAAATGGGTTTTGGAAATATTAGCCAGCTGGCTAATTGCTTTAAAACTAAAGACCAGCACATCATTTACATCTTTTACCCCCGGCTCAATCTCAATCTGGATGACCATCTCATCACGGCTGGAATAAAACCGATGCCCAATTAGCGCAGGAGCACTTTTTGATGCTTTAAAATATTCTTTCAGCATGATCACAATCTGTTCATCGCCAAACCGGGGTGTATCACCCATTATTGTCTGCAGTAAGATTAAATGAAGAATCAGTTTATGCATACGTCACGAACGTTTTATCAACCAATTACCTATTAAAAGCAACAATAAAATTCCAACTGAAATTAAGGTTTTTTGCATACGATCTATAGCATAGACTATGGATCTGGCCCTAAGCGTGTAGGTATCAGACAAAAGGGAATCTAGTCCGAAGTTCCAGATCAGTGTATCTTTCTTTGTGCTGGTGGCATTAGTCAATATTGTTTGCCCAGGCATCAATAATTTGATTAAAAATGAATCATCATTTAAATCGATACTTGCTTTTAGGATTTGCTCATGCTTTTCCATATCCCGCGCCAGATTAGCCGGCAGATCTTTATTCACATTAAATGGTTTTAATAGATCTGTTAAAAATTTTTCCCGATTGCTTTGGATATATTCCAGATCTTCTATCCGGGTCATACGTGCAAAAGAATTTTGCAGGTGATTCACCAGTCTTTTGTTCCAGAGTGATTGTTCAGGTGTCAGCGAATCCCGGGCAATGTCTTCTAATCCTTTATGCATTAGAATAGTAAGTGCCTCGGGCAGCCAGTTAACAGAATCCATTTTTTCAGATAGTATAGCTTCATGGAGAATGGGGTATTCTGTTTTAATACGCCTGCCCGAAAATATTAACTTGAAATCATATTTCGTACTGATCCAGGACTTTGTAATGTTTTTTTTGAAGGAATATCCTAATGGTATACTGTCATTATGAAAAAATACACGGGATGTATCTTCCAGGGTTCCTTCGGTTATTAAAAACCAATTCTTCTCGGAATGCTTTTCCACCATTTTAGATAATGAATTCCAACCAGGGATATTTTTAGGATGTAGAAAATCCTGGTCAAACACATCTGTAGAATCCCCGCGACTCTCAAATTTGAAATAGGTCTGCTTGTCTGGGTGGAGATTAATGTAAATATGGTTTTCAACACAAGAAAACACCAAAAAAGTTACAGGCAGGTAAAGCATTATTTTTTTCAATGCCATGGGAATGAAATTACTGAATGAATTTGTCTTTTGGAGAGTTGCACTACGGTATACAAAATTGGTACCTTTGCTTATATCTAGACAAGGTGCTATGGTCAAATATCTATCCACATACCTAATTATCATTTGTAACCTTCTCGCAATCGATTCTCCAAGATCGTCTGTAATGCGTACGGATTATGGCTTTATTGACTATGCAAATCGCCTAATTGTATCCCGGGGTACTGCAGCTATAATGGAACGTGAAACATCAGAAGGCGATCTTCAGATTATTGAGAAAAACTTAAAACTATCAAAAGGTGAAGCCCGGGCACGTGCTAGAGAAAATCTTTTAGATCTTATAAAGCTTGTCAACTTTGATGGCAGAACTGTTGGTGAAATGATGATTAGCGATCGGTTGACGGAAAGCAGAGTGGAATCTTTTGTTGGAAGCGCTTATCAGCAGGGCGAAATAGAATATCTAGAAAGGCAAGAGGTAGCAATTGCCCTGGCTGTAAAAATGTCAGGCCTTGCTGAGATACTGGTTGATGCCAGTGGCTACATGAATGAAAGTGTGGCTCAATCCACTTTTCTTATGACTCGCAGTTCCAGCCCCAAAAGTGAACGTACATCTGGGATTGTAATCGATGCCAGGAATATTTATCATATTCCGGCTATGGTACCAAAAGTATTTAATGAAGATGATAAACTTATCTATGGTCCAAGGCATTATACACGATCCCGTTCTGTCAATCGTGGCCCTATGGGCTATGCCCATACGATGGAAGATGGGAATGTCAACCGTAGGGTAGGGAATAGCCCACTATTGGTTGCAGCAGTCAGCAGCGATGACACTGTAAATCTGACAATTTCTAATCTGGATGCAGAGCGAATTAGAGATGCTGAAAAGAAGTTTGGAGTTCTGACTAATTGTAAGGTTCTTGTCCTCCTTAAATAAATATTAAAAATTGCCTGAACATCGTTTGTATTTAAAAAATCCCTTATGAAATTCAGGTATGAATTTTTTCCTGGAAAGGTCATTCTTATAAAAAGGATGACCTTTTTTTTAAATGTTTTTTATCAGTGTATATACTTAGTTCTTTTTTTAATCAATGAGTAGGGCACGTTTACTTCTTGCTGATGGAAGGTTGTTTGAAGGCAAGGCCTTTGGAGCTGAAGGTGAAACCGTGGGTGAAATATGTTTCAATACAGGAATGACCGGATACCAGGAAATTCTTACTGATCCATCCTATTGCCGTCAAATTGTAACTATGACATCACCCCATATTGGTAATTATGGCGTGAATTCTGAAGACATTGAATCCAATCAGATCCAAGTAGCAGGGTTTATCATAAAAGAAGAAACATCTATGCCATCCAATTGGAGGTCTACTCAAACAATTGGTGATTATTTGAGAACCCAAAATATTGTTGGGATCCAAAGTGTGGACACTAGGGCTCTGACACGCCATATACGTGATAAAGGAGCTATGAACGGTATTATTTCAACAGCAAATACTGATGTGGAGTCACTTAAACACACCTTGGATCAAATTCCTCATATGTCCGGATTGGATTTAGCAAAAGAAGTAAGTTGTGTAGATTCATATCCATGGTCACCAAATGAGAAAGGGGAGTTTAAAGTTGCAGCAATCGATTTTGGAATTAAGCACAGCATTCTCCATTTTCTGAAATATCACGGGTGCAGTATAACCGTATTTCCGGCAAATGTGTCTGAGAGTGAACTGATGGGTTTTAACCCCGATGGTGTATTCCTCTCCAACGGGCCCGGTGACCCCGCTGCGGTAACCTATGGAATTGAAATGGTGAAAACCCTATTAGGCAAGAAACCAATATTTGGAATCTGCTTGGGCCACCAGATTCTGTCCCTAGCCCTTGGCGCAAAAACATTTAAGATGAAGTTTGGGCATCGTGGAATCAATCATCCAGTAAAGAACATTGAAAAGGGGACTATTGAGATCACCAGCCAGAACCATGGTTTTGCAGTAGATTTGGATTCCCTACCCAGCAATGTCCTACATACTCATATAAATCTAAATGATAATACATCTGAAGGAATCAGGTGTAAGGATGTGCCAGCTTTTTCAGTGCAATATCATCCTGAATCAAGTCCTGGGCCCCAAGATAGCAGATATCTTTTTAAGGATTTTAAAAAGCTGATGGAAGATGCCAAAACGAACTGACATCAATTCTATCCTAATTATAGGTGCAGGACCTATAGTGATCGGTCAGGCCTGTGAATTTGATTATTCCGGTACACAGGCAACCCGGGCATTAAAAGAAGAAGGGTATCGTGTAATCCTAGTGAATTCCAACCCAGCAACCATCATGACGGACCCCAATCTGTCGGATGCAACGTATATTGAACCCCTTACTCCAGAATATGTTGAAGCCATCATTCAAAAGGAAAAGCCGGATGCGATTCTACCCACAGTGGGAGGGCAAACAGGGTTGAACCTCGCTATGGAACTCCATAAGAGGGGTATATTGAACACCTATAATATAAAACTGATTGGTGCTCAAGTAGATGCGATTGAGAAAGCCGAGGACAGGGAACAGTTCAAGGAAGCTATGGATCTGGTTGGTATTGATACAGCCCAGGGAGGGTTTATCCATTCCTGGGCAGAAGCCAAAGCTCTTTTAGATGAAATTCAGTTTCCAATAATCATCAGGCCATCTTTCACGCTTGGAGGAACAGGTGGATCTGTTGCCTATAATTATGAAGAATTTCAGGATTTAATAGAAACCGGACTTCATGCTAGCCCAATTACAGAAGTTTTGATTGAAGAATCCTTACTGGGCTGGAAAGAATTTGAGCTTGAAGTAATCCGAGATAGTGCGGACAATACAATTATTATCTGCTCTATTGAAAATATTGATCCCATGGGCATTCATACAGGTGACTCAGTAACCGTTGCCCCGGCCATGACTCTGTCCGATAAAGAATTTCAACATATGAGAAATAGGGCAATCCAGTGTCTGCGGACGATCGGTGTTGAAACAGGAGGATCTAACGTACAATTTGCAGTCAATCCTGAAAATGGAAGATGTATCATTATTGAGATGAATCCCCGGGTGAGCAGATCTTCTGCATTGGCATCCAAAGCAACTGGATTTCCTATTGCTAAAGTGGCTGCCAAACTTGCAGTTGGTTATACCTTGGATGAACTCCCCAATGATATTACAGGAAAAACACTGGCCGCATTTGAACCTACCATTGATTACATCGTAACAAAAGTACCCAGATTTGATTTTGAAAAATTCCCTTCTGCTTCAGGACACTTGGGCGTACAAATGCAGAGCGTGGGTGAAGTCATGTCCATAGGAAGAACTTTCAGAGAATCTCTCCAAAAAGCATTCCGCTCCTTGGAAGTGGGTTTAGATGGTCTGGAAGCAAAACCGGTCGATGAAAGTGACCCGGATTTGAGTCGATCAAGATCTCTGGATATGTCTGCACTTCGATATGCCACCAGTTTCAGATTGCTAAAAATACGGCAGGCTTTTCTGGATGGACAGACAGTAGAAGAAATTTTTCAAATAACAAAGATTGATCCCTGGTTTTTATATCAGATCAAATACCTAACTGAAATCACAGATAAAAATTCATTCTACGAATTAAAACATAATGGATTTTCTGATTGTCAGATAGGACGCATGATGGATAAGACAGAACTTCAAATTCGAGAGATACGAAAAAAAGTAGCTGTTTTTCCTGCATATAAAGTTGTGGATACCTGTGCAGCAGAATTTGTTGCACAAACACCTTATTGTTATTCCACTTATGATAAAGAGAATGAAATTGAACCTCTGGAAGGTAAAAAAGTGATCATTCTTGGCAGCGGTCCAAATCGCATTGGTCAGGGTATTGAATTTGATTATTGTTGTGTTCAGGCTGTATTTGGCTTGAAAGATCAGAACTTTAAAACCATTATGGTCAATTGCAATCCAGAAACAGTAAGCACCGATTTTGATTTGGTAGATAGGCTTTATTTTGAGCCAGTGACGTTCGAAGATGTATTAAATATTGTTGAATTTGAAAACCCTGATGGTGTGTTAGTTCAATTTGGTGGACAGACACCACTTAAAATAGCAAATGCGCTAAAGAATTCAGGAGTTCCAATCATTGGCACATCTCCTGAAAATATTGATCTTGCGGAAGATCGTGAAAAGTTTGGAGCAATCCTTCAGAAATTAGATGTTGTCTGTCCAAAACATGGAACAGGGCGCACTCTGGATGAGGTTATTGTTGTTGCAGAAAAGATAGGATACCCTGTTTTGGCTCGTCCAAGTTATGTTCTAGGCGGGCGCGCTATGGAAATTGTGTATTCCAAGAAACAATTGATTGATTATATCGCTCGCTCCGCAGATGTTACAGAAGGTCATCCAATCTTGATTGATGAATTCTTAGAAGATGCTTTTGAGTTTGATGTTGATGCGTTATGTGATGGAAAATCAGTTCATATTGGTGCTGTTATGCAGCATATTGAGGAAGCAGGGATTCATTCTGGCGATTCTGCCTGTGTTTTACCTCCCTATCGAATCACGACAGAGGCATTGGAAGAAATAATCCGGATTACAGAAGCTCTGGCTCTAAAATTAAGTGTTGTTGGCTTGATTAACCTACAATTCGCATATAAGGATGGTCAGGTCTACGTCTTGGAAGTAAACCCAAGAGCCAGTCGGACAATACCCTTTGTGAGTAAAACAACGAATACGCCCTTAGCCCGGATTGCGGCACAATTGGCAACTGGAGCGACCCTATCTAATTTTGATCTAAAACCCTGGGATAGAAACCCCTATGTGGCCGTAAAAGAAGCCGTATTGCCGTTTAATAAGTTCCCTGAAGAGTCAATCTTTTTGAGTCCGGAAATGAAATCCACCGGAGAAGTCATGGGCATTTCTCAAACATTAGGAGACTCTTTTCGACGGGCATCCATAAGTGCAGGTAATATTATTCCCAGTAGAGGTATAGTATTTATTTCGGTCAACAACGCAGATAAACTGGATGTGATTCCCATTGCCAGGGATATGATTGAAATTGGATTTAAACTGATAGCGACTTCGGGCACGGCAAGGGAGCTGAAAAGGAATGGTCTACAAGTCACTTCTGTGTTTAAAGTCGGAGAGGGTCGTCCCAATGTTGTAGATGGAATTAAAAATGGTGAAATAAACCTAGTAATCAATACGCCAATGGGAGCCCAGGCGAGATACGATGAAGAATCAATAGGCCGTGCCTGTATCCAAAAAGGAATTGTAGCGATTACTACATTATCAGGGGCAAGTGCAGCTGTGAGAGCTATTCGCTTATCGGCGAAACCAATAAAGGTACAATCAATACAGGAATATCATGCCTAAAGTTCATGTTTGCTTATTCTAAAATAATTTGATAGTATTTTTATTATCATCTGTTCAATTTAGAACGAGAGAAATAAATAATAATAATGAATAATGACCTGCCACTAGACCAGATACAAGAACCAGAAGTTTCCACTTCAGAATTGGATGAAGTCATTGGTGCAAACAAGGATCTCTTTGATAAACTAAATAAGATCCCTGAGATTGAAGCCTTGGGCACTGTATTAGATGAAGATGAGGAGCAGGCCAAAGATAGTGATAAAGCTCACCCATTCTTGGACGTTGTAAATAAAATAAAATCTTTTTACACGGGGAATGATCTGGTCAGATATGCGGCATGGGCCATGGTACTAATCTTGATATCCACTACCGCACTGACAATTCTTGAGTATGATATGTTCTATAATGATGTGGCTACAGATGTGGATGGAAGTTTTATATTTGGGACAACAGAGCCTAACTGGCTGGACACTTTTTTTCATACATTCTGGTGGTCAATCGTAACATTTACTACCGTGGGATATGGTGATGTAAGCCCGATAACCCATCTTGGGAAATTTCTCACAATAATAATCATGTTATTAAATTTTGGCGTCGTCACTTTACTTGGCGGAGCTGTAGCATCCGTATTGGTTGCTGAACGATTAAAAGGAGATGATACCTTGGACGAGAGCAAATTTAATGACCATCTGGTCATCGCAGGATGGAACCCAACGGTTCCTTCCATTTTGAAACTTATAGATGCAAATAAAGATTCCACGGACGTGATAATCTTGGTGAATGAAACGGATCGAGATATTATACAACGGGCTATGACGGGTTATGAAAGATTGGATATTACCCATATATCAGAAAACTTCACTCATGAGTCTGTTTTAAGAAAAGCGTTTTTAGAAAAAGCAGGAACATTCATGATTCTGCCGGATAATTCCGGATTACTTCCTCATGAAGAGCCCGATGAAGATAAAACTGTTTTAACCTGTCTCACTGCAAAGTCAATTTCTGAATCTTGCAATGTTGTTGCGCATGTTCTAGATGTAGAAAATGTATCCCACCTTCAACGTGCCAATGCAAATGAGATTGTTATTCCGGATGAACATGTGCCTCATCTGTTGGCAAAACACGTTACAGATCCAGGTGTACCACAATTTTTTGATAATCTTATTTTGAAAGAAGAAGAAGATAAAGGACTTCAGGAGATAAAAATCCCCAGAACATTAAATGGGCAAACCCATAATAAGATATCTGCTTTTTATAAATTTAAATATGGCTGGTTACTGGTTGGATATGCGATCCGCAAGGCAGGGTTTAGCCTGGATGAACAAATGGGAGAAAGTGGCAGTCCGCTTATTCGGAATATGATTAAAGAACAGCTGGATGGTGCGGGAATAAACCTAACCAGCGATGAGCATGTTATTGTTGAAATTAATCCTCCAGATGATTATAAGATTGATGAAAAACACAGTGCATTGGTATTGAGGTAGAGAATGAATCCATCAGCAGAACAAATTCAAAAGATCAATCATTTCAGCAAGGTACATATAGATATGTGTGCCAAGATCGCCAACGTGGTAGAAATACAGGATTGTGGTCCCAAAGAACAGCTACTCACTGAAGGGGATACAGGTGATACCATGGTACTTGTTTTTCAGGGCCAGGTAGAAGTATCAAAAAATATGATGGTAAAAACTGCCAGTGGTATTGCATCGTCAAGGAAACCCATCATTCGTTTAGAAACAACTGATCCTCCCCCAGCAACAGAACCAGAAACAGAATCTACCGTGTTCGTAGTAGAAGCGCCAGCATTTGGAATTGGAGAATTCTCGCTAGTTTTGGATAATGCAATACGTACAGCCCATGTTCATTCCACTACGCCAGTACAATATGGGATTTTAAGCCTAGATGATTTTACAAATATTGTACTGGAAAATCCGGAGATTGGTGGTTCAGTCTATTTTGAAGTGGCAAAATCAGCTGTAAATAATCTAGCAACTGCTAGTGGCGATATTTCAAACCTTACACAGGCTTTCATTTTTTCCCTTACACGATAAATTGATTATTCCTGGATCTTAAGTTTTTCCCCGGATTTAGGCTTTTCAACTATAATATCTAATTCCCAAATAGTTATGGCATGCTGGATCAATATCACTTCATTTTCATGGATAAAATCATCAGCATTGGCTATGACAATATATGAAAGGATCAGCTCCATTAACTGATCTGTATCAAATCCTTCTGTGTCTTTGATATTGATGAGTGAATCATCAAACTGTTTCTGTCTTGATTCTTCACTTTTTAATTCAATAAACTTATCTGTTGCCATCCCAAAATCAGTGTTAAAACTTTCATTGGTCACGTTAGGTACAAACTTTCCATAACAATCAAAAATGGCACTTTTTTCAGATTCATCTATCTCCTGATCAGCAAAAAATGAAATACAGAGCAGGGAATAAAGAATATCATGATCAATCATCCATTCAGTTGGTTTCTCTTCTTCAGTTTTCTCTCTGGCTGCGATTTTACGCTGTAGTTCTTCCATACGTTCCTTATCGGCATCATTCAAGTAGCCATCCTGCCGTTTTCGTTTTTGCATTAGTTTATCAACTTCAAGGGAAAGGAATTTCACATCACGTTCAAGAGCTTCCAGTCGTTTATCCATTAGGCTGAATAACAGTTCCTTAAAGGGCTCTAGTTGATCTTTTTCAGGTGCAAAATAAATATTTAGGTTTCCTCTGTCCGTATCTTCCCAGAATGTTGGCCCGAATATGGAAAGTAAAAAGCATTGGGTGTTCACATTAGCCTTAAATGTTTTCTCATCAAAATAAGCAAGATCATCCAGATAATCTTCAGCTATGGCTGCGGCAAATTCCGTTTTTTCAACAGATAAATAAAAAAGAGCCAGACCAATTTGAATTCTTCGGGTACCATTGTTACCGCCAAGAATTCCTTTATCTACTTCATCCTTGGAATAGCCTGGAGGCTTATCCAGTTGAAGGATCAATTTGAGTAAATCCATCTGGTCTTCATCGCCCCAGCCCTTTTCATGAATAAGAACCTGGCATTTCCTCAATTCAAATGTGAGGGTATCCACAATGAAATAAAGTGATGGGTTTTTCATGGCGTTCTTGTAGATATCGTTAGCATAAAATTTAAATTTATCATAACAGTACTTTGCCATATCCACCCGATCCTCTTTTACATATTCCTGGATCATATTTGAATAATGAAACGAAAGATTATACAAGTTGCGTGGTTCATTATTCTTATAAGCATGTTTCATTGCGAATCTGAAAAGTGTATTAAATCGAATGTTCACGTTTCCTAAAATGGTGTCATCTTCCATATCCAAGCAGGTTATACCTATATCAACCAATTCAGCTGGGATAAGTGACGCAATATCAAACCGATCATTTTCGATCATTTTTATATATGAATTTCCTAATAAGCGGAATACCTTAGTTTCATAAAATGTTCGTGTGTCCGCCATATCCTGGTATTGCACATCGGTATATGTTCTGAATGTTGCATTCGCTCGAATCGTAGGTGTCAATTTAAAAAAATCATCATGAAATCCAGGTTTTTCATTGATATAGAGCTGGATTATTTTACTGATCTCTCGTATGATATCAGTTTGTGTCTCCTTGAACTGCGTAAATGCCAACAGATCATCCAGTTGATCAAGCGATCCCATAATCTCTTTTTGATATTCTTCAACTACGTCAATGCTGTCACTCATAGCTGAATTGATCATGGGTTTTTCCATTTTATAAATAAAATTTTGGATGATTGAAGAGATGGTTGATACCACGTTACTAGTTTTAGAATACAATAATATGTAAAAAATGTAGGGTAGTGTAAAAATAGATGCTAAAAATAGATATATATAAGTATTGAGGACTGAACTGGAAACACGACCCAAGGGCTCCACATAAAACATAATCAGCACTGCGTGAAGAGAAGCAATGATTAAAAACCATACATAAACAAGGCTTAACCAATCCTTGACAAATAGATCCATAAGTTTTGGAGATGATTCTGCTGCTATGGCAATCACAATGATCAGTGTGCCAAGCACCATGGCCAATACACCGCCCCATATTTCTGGTGCAAAAGTCAAGTCAATACTCCCAGGGTCGGCAAGGTCAATATTGAATTTGTTATTGAAGAAATCTGAAATTGGTTGAAAGCTAATGTAAAAGAAGATATCCGATAGGATCATCACTATAAGAACAATAACAAAGGAGATAATCGTACGATATTTAAATTGCAGGCTGTTGAGCTTAACAAGTGCTGAATATAGTTTTTTCATTACAGGTCTTTTAGCAGTTTATCAGAATGCTATAGTTGTCCACTGAAATATAACTTGATTGATATTTGGCTCATGGATGTCAAATCTATGGGTAGAATAGAAAAGAAAAACTACAATGGAGATGGTATTGAAACAATAATCCATGTAAAAAAAAAAGATAATGTTATTTTTGAGATATCTTGACCTTAGAGGTAACTCATTATAATTTTTCAGGTTTTCTAGCCGTTTTAAAAGATGCGTTTGCAGTCGACAGCTAGAAAAGAGATAATAACCATTACCCAAAACTAACAATATAAGGGGATTTTATGGCAAACTGGAGTCAACATCACGATTTAGTCTATGCTTTTGTCTGTGTGTCATTCCTGGCAGATGGCGAAGTAGATGAATCTGAAAAAGAAGCCATGCGTGGCAATGTCAAAGTGATGTTGCCGGATGTATCTGACGATGCATACAACGTAATGGAAGCCGAAGTAATTGATAAATTCATTGACCTTGGTGATGAAGCAGCCCGGACCAACCAATATGGTGCATCCTTAGAGGCTCTTAAGGACATGTTCACATCGGATGATGATCGTTACAAGGTAGTAAAAAATCTAGCCTACATTGCGCGGGCTGATGATTTCATTCATGATAATGAAATGGCTATGATTGAACAGGCCGTGAGCACATTGGATATGACAGATAAGATAAACCTCGTCAAAACGGATTCTACTCTTTTCGTCGATCCCACATTTTAAGCGCTGCCAACATAACTTTATGATAACCCCGGCTCTAACAATCGGGGTTGTTGTTTAGTTACATAGGAGTTTTACCCATGGATGAACATAGAGAAAAAGGTGCTTCAAGACGTCACAATGATCGAAGAGATGAGCACAGAAGAACAAAGCACCGTAGAAAGGTACAAAGAGACGTAGATAATGAAAATCGGGAAACTCTCGACCAGAGAAAAAACTACCAACGTACAAATAACCGGCGTTCTGGCTCGGAACGCAGGAATTAAAATTAAAAAAGGGCATTATTTGCCCTTTTTTACTGATTATCAATTTCTTATGCTATTTTAGCAATATACCTTTTCCATACCGGATAGAAAATTCTACGGAATTAATTAAATCAATCCAACGAGCAATATTTAATATTTCTCTAATCAAAACTCCCCAATAGTATTAACAGGTCCACTACCCTGTTAGAATAGCCCCACTCATTATCATACCAGTTCAGGGTCTTGACAAAATTGTTGTCAATGACCCGGGTAAATGGAGCATCAAAAATGGATGAATGCTTGTTCCCTATAATATCTGTAGAAACGATCGGCATGGTTGAATAATCAAGAATATTGGCAATAGGCCCTGATTCCGCTGCGGAGTAAACCGCATCATTGACCTGGTCAACGCTCACACTCTGCTCCAACAGTACATTTAGATCCACTACTGACCCATCAGGTACCGGAACGCGCATAGCAATTCCATCCAACTTACCATCAAGCTCTGGAAGGACCTTACCAACAGCTCGTGCTGCACCAGTGGTAGTGGGTATCACATTTTCGGCAGCGGCCCTGCTTCGGCGCCAATCTGAATGGGGAACATCAGCCAGTCGCTGGTCATTGGTATAAGCGTGAACCGTATTGATGACTCCCAGCTCAATGCCAAAAGCTTCATGGAGCACTTTGGCCATGGGTGCTAGACAGTTAGTGGTGCAACTGGCATTGGACACGATCCGGTGCTCAGGCTTCAGGCCATCATGGTTAACACCCAGTACAACAGTATAATCGATCTCATCCTTGGCTGGAACCGTGAGCACAACCCTTTTTGCACCGGCACTAATGTGATCTTCCAACTGTTCTCTCGTTCGAAAGATACCTGTCGATTCGATCACAACATCTACACCCATACTATCCCAAGGCAGATCAGCGGGTACACGCTCACCGATCAGTTTTACCTTTTGCTGGCTTGTCATCAAGATGTCACCATCCAGGTTCACATTATCCGGAAAACGACCCATGACCGTATCATATTTCAGTAGATACACAAGAGCTTCCTTATCAAAAATATCATTGATGGCCACCACATCGACATCGTCACGGGTATTCAGGATACGGAACACGGACCTTCCGATACGACCAAATCCGTTAATCGCCACCCTCATCAGGACTTCCCCAGTCCAGCATAAAGGATAATCATGTCCAGAATACGTTTGGAGAATCCCCATCCGTTATCATACCAGCAAATTGTTTTCAATAGAGTTTCAGAAGCGATCATGGTCGCCTTTGAATCAAAGATCATTGACTCTTCTCTACCGTTCACATCGCTGGATACGATCGGATCTTTTGTGTAACCTATCAGGCTAGCATAGTCATTCTCAGCTTCAGAGCGCATCATGTCATTTATTTCGTCCACAGTAGGCATTTTTACCAGGTCTGTTGTGAGATCCACACAGGACCCGTTCGGAACGGGAACATTGAAAGCGATCCCATCCAGTTTCCCTTTGAACTCAGGAAGGATTTTTTCAATGATCTTTGGAGCTCCGGTGGTATTGGGAATGATATTCTCAACCGCTGAACGGCTCCGGCGAAGGTCCAGGCCCACTGCATCTGCCAAGGGCTGATCAGCCGTGTACGCATGTACTGTGGTCATCATGGCCCGCCGTACAGTATAGTGCTGGTTCAATATTTTAAGCATTAGCGCCAATACCTGGGTCGTGGAAGATGTAGCAGAAATGATCTGGTCAGATTCTTGGATTATATCTTCGTTAATGCCGGGGATTACCACTCGATCGATTTCGTCATCTGGGGTTCTGGTCACAAAAACGCGTTTGGCACCCGCTTCAAGGTGTTTTTCCAATTCTTCACGCTTCAGATAGCAACCTGTTGCATCAATGACCACATCAACATCGAATGTGTCCCAGGGGATGGTACCGGGTTTACCGCCAGACAGAACACGAACATTCTGCTGATCAGTGATGAAATAGTTACCATCGAGCCTGACCTGATCATCCATGCTGCCGTGAACCGAGTCTCGTACCAATAGATAGTGCAGGGCATCCGGATGACCCATGTCACTGATAGCCACAAAGTTCAGCCGAGGATCCCTATGACCCAAACGAAATAGGTTCCGACCGATCCGACCAAATCCAAAGATCGCAATATTGATAGGCTTATTTATAAATGATCCCTATGATTATATTATTTGAATATTCTTTGTTTGAACCGGTATATGCTTTTTCAGGATGGGAATGGGTTATATCCATGTTCTGATCATATAATCCAAAAAGGAAAATGTCAAGGGGTGCATTTCTTAATTGGGTGGCGTGCAATGTCAACTACAGGTAGTCTCAATCAATGCGGCGCAAACTTTATAGGGGTCCATATTTGCAGAAGGACGTCGATCTTCCAAATATCCATACCCATCATTGGCAGTGCCCATGGGGATACGAATGGAAGCTCCTCTATCGCTTACACCATATCGAAACTCTTTGATAGAACAAGTTTCGTGCAACCCAGTAAGGCGTTCTTCATTGTGTGCACCATAAATGGCAATATGGTCATCATGGTTTTTACTCAGGGCTTCGCAAGCTGCTTCAATTACTTTTATTCCACCCTCTTCCCGCATAGCTTTGGTGCTGAAATTGGTGTGTGCTCCGGCGCCATTCCAATCGCCTTTAACGGGTTTAGGGTGAAGTGTTGCACTTACACCATAGTCTTCGGCAATGCGGTACAAAAGCCAGCGACTGATCCATAATTGGTCAGAAACATCGAGCGGACCTATTGGGCCCACTTGGTATTCCCATTGCCCCGGCATGACTTCTGCATTGATACCAGAAATTTCTAACCCGGCATCAATACACAATTCTAAATGCTCTTCGACAATATCACGGCCGTATACTTCATCCGCACCCACACCGCAGTAAAAAGGGCCCTGAGGAGCTGGATATCCGCCCTCAGGCCACCCCAGAGGAATACGCCCCTGGAAGAACGTATATTCCTGTTCAATGCCGAACCAGGATTCCTGATCTGCATATTTTTTTGCAACTTCCCGTAGATGAGCCCGGGTATTCGATTCGTGGACTGAACCATCAGGATTCATGACTTCACACATTGCCAGCAGATTATCTCCTCCACGTATTGGATCCTTTATAAAAGATACAGGTTTCAACATACAGTCACTATCTGCCCCAGCGGCCTGCATGGTACTTGATCCGTCAAAACCCCAGTCCGGTAAATCAGACAAGGAATTTGCCGGACCTTCAATTATTTTAGTTTTGGATCTTAGTTTTTGGGTGGGCTCGTGGCCATCCATCCAAATGTATTCTACTCTGATTTTGCTCATTTAAATTGTATCCTCTTTTGTTTGTTAGATTATTGTTCTTTGGGAATTGGAATAGTTATCCCCGTTTTATATGAAGAAAGAATAATTTGTGTTTCTGTTCGTATGACGCCAGGCCAGCTTTGAATTGTTCTTAAAAGCTCTTCAAGGGTATTAGAATTTTTTGTTGTAACCAATAAAGTGTGAGATCCATTTCCTGTTGTACTAAAACACTGTACAACTTCCCAGGTTTCTTCTGCCACTGCAGTTACTTCCTTATAATATTGGGATGAACCTGAAATAATGGTAATGATAGCTGCCACATCTAGGCCCACAGCTGAAGGATCCACAATAGCTTGGAACCCCAATATAACACCGCTGTCTTGAAGTTTACGTATGCGTTCAGTAACGGTTGGTACAGATACATCATTTTTTTCTGCAATATGACTGGCAGATTCACGCCCTGACTTCTGAAGTTCTTTTAAAATATTGCGGTCTATTTCATCAAGTTTCATAAATATATTTTATAATTCGTATTAAATATTATTTAGTTTTATATATAAATTCCAATAATATTTTAGATATTATATAATAATACTAATAATATTAAGAAATATTATATAATAATTATAATTAAAATAATATCGTAATTATACTTTCCTTTCAGTATTCTGTAACATTATAATAAGCAAATTTAATTTCAAGGCTTATGTATTTTGTATTCTATCAATCATCTTTGTCATCTATAATTCTTAATTTCTTCCCCATTATATAAACGTCAGAAATTATGAGTACCCCAACTAAACGTGTTGCATTCCATACACTGGGATGTAAACTTAATTTTTCGGAGACAGCTACCATCTCCCGTGATTTTATAAGCCATGGATTCGAGAAGGTCGATTACCGTGATGAAGCGGATATTTACATTCTGAACACCTGCTCGGTTACGGAAAATGCGGATAAGGAAGCACGCAAGCTTATTCGCCAGGCCAAGCGCAGGAACCCGGATTCATCTGTGGCTGTGATCGGGTGTTATGCACAGCTTAAGCCCAAGGATATTGCTGCAATTACCGGTGTTGATATGGTTCTTGGTGCTGAAGAAAAATTTAATTTGTTAAATCATCTGGATACGATAAATCTCAATGGTGGCACGAAAGTGATCCAATCAGAGATTGATCATGTGCACAAGTTCACACCGTCCTATTCATCGGGTGAACGGACCCGGGCATTTTTAAAAGTGCAGGATGGCTGTGACTACACCTGCTCATTTTGTACGATCCCGCTGGCGCGTGGAAAAAGTCGCAGCGACAGCATTGAAAACACTATGAAGGTGGCTAAGGAAGTTGCTCAAACAGATACGCGAGAGCTGGTGCTTACCGGTGTGAATATTGGCGATTTCGGGAAAGGAACTTCCGAAACCTTCTTTGATCTTATTCAGCAATTGGATACTTTGGACGGGATTGACCGAATCCGAATATCATCCATTGAACCAAATCTGTTTAGGGATGATATTATTGAATTTTGTGCCACATCACAGAAATTCATGCCCCATTTTCATGTGCCACTTCAATCAGGGTCGGACAAAATATTAGGTAATATGCGCCGTAGATATAAACGGGATCTGTATAAAAATTGTGTTGAAAAAATTAAATCAGTCCTTCCAGATGCATGTATCGGTGTTGATGTGATTGTTGGATTCCCAGGTGAGACAAATAATGATTTTCTTAACACCTACAATTTTTTAAATGAACTGGAAATTTCATATATCCATGTGTTTACCTATTCCGAACGTCAGGATACAGATGCGGTGAAAATGGGTGAAACTGTGTCCAAAGAAAAACGGGCAGAACGGAGCAGGATGCTTCATATTTTATCGGATAAAAAACGTCGATTATTTCATGACCAATTTATGAACCAGCGTCGTCCAGTTCTTTTTGAAAATATGAAAAACGGGAAATTATTCGGATACACTGATAATTATATCAAGGTCCAGATGGATGGTTCACTCAATTTGATCAATACAATACACCCTGTAAAGCTTTCTAAAAATTATGGCGGGTGTGTTCAGGGTATATTGTAACCTTATATAATTTTATCCCATATTTAGGTTTAACTAATTCATGATCCATCTTGAAAGCATTTCCAAGTCCTACCCGGATGGTGAACTATTTTCCAATGTAAATATCTTTATAAAACGTGGCATGCGTGTTGGTCTGGTAGGCCCAAACGGTTCAGGGAAGACAACTTTGTTGCGTATTATGTTGGGAGAAGAAACGCCTGATTCCGGGAGCGTTCAAAAAGAGAAAACAATTACAATAGGATATTTAGCACAGGACATTGTGGCCGGGTCCGACCAGTCTATCATAGAAGAAGTGTTAGCAGGATATCCTGAAGTGCGGGAGATTGAAAGGAAAATTATTCTTCTGGCCGATGCTATTTCGAAGGATCCTGAAAATAAATCTTTAGTGAATGAACTTGGAGATAACCAAACCCGGTTTGAAGCATTGGGTGGCTGGACTCTTGAAAAAAGAGCAAAAAAAATCTTAGGTGGTCTTGGGTTTACAGATAAACAATTTATAGAACCCATGGATGTTCTGTCCGGTGGCTGGCGAATGCGGGTAGCGCTGGCTACAATTCTGCTTCAGGAACCTGACATTCTATTTTTAGATGAGCCTACAAATCATTTGGATCTGGAAGCAACAATCTGGTTAGAATCTTTTTTATCCGATTGGAAAGGGAGTATGGTGATGATAAGCCATGACAGAGAATTTTTGGACAGGTCTGTAAACCATATTCTTGAGATTGATCTTAAAAGAATTAATCTATACCAGGGGAATTATTCGAGATATTTAGAAGCGAAAGCCCTGCGGTTGGAACAGCATAGGAATGCTTATAAAAACCAGCAAAAAAAAATTAAGGATACGGAACGATTCATAGATCGATTTAGATATAAAAATACCAAGGCTACGCAAGTACAGAGCCGGGTGAAAATGCTTGAGAAAATGGAAAGGATAGAAGAGCCAAGTGAGTATAAGTCTGCTATGAATCTTATTATTCCCCAGCCATCACGATCGCCATTAAATGTAGCATTATGCAAAAAGGTGACAAAACACTTTGGAAATACAGAAGTATTTAATGAAATGGATTTGGTTGTGGAACGAGGACAAAAAATTGGTTTGGTAGGTATAAATGGTGCAGGGAAATCTACATTACTGAAACTATTAGCCGGGGTGGAAGATGTTACATCGGGAGATGTTAGAATAGGCAATGGAGTTAATCGTTCTTATTACGCGCAACACCAATTGGAAATATTAGATCCAAATGATACGGTTTTTGATACAGTACGTAAGGCAGGTACGGGTTGGAGTGAAACAGAAATAAGAACCTATTTAGGTAGTTTTCTTTTTTCAGGTGATGAAATTGAAAAATACATAAAAGTACTTTCCGGAGGTGAAAAGGCCAGACTTGCCTTGGCGCGCATGCTTGTTGAACCGGCTCATTTATTACTTTTGGATGAACCAACAAACCACTTGGATATGATCTCCAGGAATGTTGTGGAAAAAGCATTGGATCAGTATATCGGGTCTGTTGTATGCATATCACATGACAGACATTTTTTAAATCATATTACAAGCCTGACCGGTGAAGTTGGAAAAGGAAGGATTAGGATGTATGAAGGTAACTATGAGTATTATGAATGGAAGAAAAATAATTCAATCTCAAAAGAAGAATTGAATTCAAAGGAAAGAATTAAACCAAAAGTAAAGTCTGATTATAAAGAAAGGAAGAAACTGCGAAATAGATTAGCATGGATTAGGAAACGAAATAAATCAATTGAAACTGAATTAGAAAATCAGCGAACCATCGTACAAGACCCTCATAATGGAGGTAATTATGATGTATTGCAAAAGGCGATTGAATTAATGAATAGTTTAGAAAAAGAATATTTAGATTTGATGGAAGAAGAGGAGTTACTAAAAAATAAATAATAGAATA
>Ga0208765_1000422_pt1 | contig 27924 bp, 26 predicted proteins | sample ETNtaG_2_FD_185783 | JGI IMG/M metagenome (GOLD analysis project Ga0208765, IMG submission 185783) | Marine microbial and viral communities from oxygen minimum zone, Eastern Pacific Ocean - ETNP201406SV203 (SPAdes) (version 2) | ecosystem: Environmental > Aquatic > Marine > Oceanic ...
CGCGATATAATGATGTGATCATGGCCCGTCTTTTTGACCATCAACACATTTTAGAATTAGCAGAATATTCAGATTCTACCGTGGTTAATGGACTCACAGACTATAATCATCCCTGCCAGATCATGGCGGATATTCTTACGATTTGGGAACATCGCGGCAATCTGGATGATCTGAAAATTACGTATATGGGAGATGGCAATAATATTGTGCATTCCTGGCTGCAACTGGCCAGTAAATTCCCCATGCATTTTGTATGCTGTGGCCCCAGTGGATTTGAGCCTGATGAGAAGACAGTTAAAATGGTGGAAGCGTCCATGATATCAACCTTTGAATTATCTCATGATCCAAAATCTGCTGTTGATGGAGCGGATGTGATTTATACCGATGTCTGGGCATCCATGGGACAAAAAGAAGAGGCGGAAGAGCGGGAAAAGATTTTCGCAGATTACCAAGTGAATGAAGCATTGATGGACAGCACCGGAAAAAATACACTGTTTATGCATTGTCTGCCGGCTGAACGGGGCCATGAAGTAACTGATGGCGTCATGGAAGCATCTTACTCTATTGTATTTGATGAAGCGGAAAACCGATTGCATGCCCAGAATGCCATTATGGTAACTATGGTAAATTAAATCTCATGCAGGCAGTCCTGACCTTTTTCGATTCAATCGAATCAACCACACGATCGATCTTTCTGATCAGTGGTTTGGCGCTGTTTTTATCCATGGAGGCCATCGTTCCATTATTTAAAATGGATTACAATAAACTCCGTCATGCGGGGATTAACCTTGCTTTCACACTTATAACCTTAATCATAAATCTATTTGGTGCTTTACTGATTGCAGCAGTGGTTGATTTTAATTTAGAAAATGAAACTGGAATATTACATTTTTTTCAGGATTTATCTCCCTGGTTCTATGTAATCCTTGGATTAATCTTATTGGACCTGATCGGTGCCTGGCTCATTCATTGGATCGAGCATAGAGTAAAGTGGATGTGGAAGTTTCATCTCATTCATCATACCGATCCCAGTGTGGACGTAACCAGCGGCCTGCGGCATCACCCAGGTGAAAATATCTTCCGGCTTATATTTACAACTATAGCGGTACTGCTGACAGGCGCTTCATTGGGACTGGTCATGCTGTATCAGACCATTTCCGCATTTTTTGCAGCTTTGACCCATGCTAATATTCAGGTCCCTGGATGGATAGATAAACCTTTAGCATGGGTATTTGTTACACCTCATTTCCACAAGATTCATCATCATTATATCCAGCCCCATACAGACAGTAACTACGGCAACATTTTTTCTATCTGGGATCATCTATTCAGAACTGTTACCAGTATGGGGAATATGGATGATCTTGTCTACGGTATAGATACCCATATGAGTCCAGAAGAAAATTCAAGTATAAAGAATCTGCTCATGATACCTTTCCAGGACTACCGTCACCCGATTGGGTCAAAATTCAGCGATTAAAACCCCAGAGGATAGCTTTTTTATTAATTCCTCCACTTTATGAAAGTGTATATAATATGGTTTTTGGGAGTAGTTGCCTGGAATTTCGGTTTCCCCAATGTTCCGCCCATTGCTGATGTTGCTGCTATACTTTTGTCTTTTGCCAGTTATAGGCTTACAGAAGTTATGGATCAATAATCCATATCCATTCCGCCACCGCCACGGCTACCAAAATTCTTACGATCCCATTTCTTTTTCTGCTGTTTCCCAAAATTATATCTTAGATTGATAGATGTGGTTCGACGACCGCGCTTACGCTCGGCATACATTTCTTGTGTATATAGCTCGTAGTCTTGTGTTGTATCAATAATAAATTTTCGATTGTCGAGAAGATCATTTACTTTCAGTGTCACCGATAATCGATTGTCCATAAACGATTTTTCAATACCAAGATCGGCACCATAACTAGGACCGATCGTTCCATGAGTTAATTTCATTGTCATCCCGCTAACTGATAGTTCTAAACGAGCAACTGTAGGAATATTCAATGTTAATTGACCGCGGTTATGCATACCGTAGGATGTGCCGGTCATTTCATTTTCATCCTGACCGCCATTAGTTTCAGACTTCCACCACCAGGTTGTAAGCATGAGACTAGCCAGGGGCATAGGGCGATAGTTAATGATGACGCTCCCTCCAAGGTTTTTAGCGCTCTCAGCATTCCCGGATGTTAATTCTTCATAGGATACGCCATTATAAATGATTTCATCACGATCCCACCAGGCGATTTTATCGATTGTATGTTTATAGGATACACCAGTATTAAAATTGAACTTTCTGGAATTACTGGAAAAATTTACTTCCATCACATCACTATATTCTGGTTTTACATATGGATTCCCAGTACGAATGTGTGTTGTATCCAGCATGTCCCTAGGAAATGGATTTAATGATCTTGTCCAAGGTCTATTTACGCGTTTGGAGTAGCCTAATTGTATCTGTTCTCTCTCAGTTAGTTTATAGTTTAAGAAAACACTGGGATAGAAATGACTGTAGGGTTCATCAATTACTTCTTTTTTAACGGCCTGGTTAATAAGAAAATGGGTAATATTGGTAGCATCTGTTGTATCGCCGGATACCTCTGCCTTGGTCTCGACCTGTTCAAACCGGAGACCGACTTTTAAACCCAAGCGGTCATTGATTTTGTAGCCCAGGGTAGTATACAGGGCATAAATATCTTCATCATAGAGATAGTCATAGGTCCCATCCTGAAAAAATAAATCATCACCCAATGTTTTAAGTGTGGCCTTGAACCCTGCTTCCAGGTCAAAATTTTCACCCAGCTTATCTTCATAATCAAAAGATGTAATGATACTTTTGTGCTCTTGATGATCTATTACTTCATTACCTAAGTTTTTTTCAGTTTCATCTTCAGCTCCATAGCCATAGCTTACATTTGCGCTTAGCTTTTTTTCCTTAGAATCAAACTTGTTCTCGTAGGATAAAGAATGGTCCCAGTCATTTTCTAGCCCATTTTCTTTTACATCTAATATGCTGGTAACTGGCCTCGTTGTTTGAACAATCTCTTGGCTGTCCTGGTCTCTTTTACCAAAGGTAGATGTATAACTGATCGTACTGGAAGGTGTAGGGTAAAGATCGCCGCCAAAACGGAATGAAATATTATCAGAATTTCTAATTCTTTTTGTATCCTGGTAGAGATATCTGACGCTGTCACTAGGGACAAAATAAAGGTAATCGAATTTTCTTAGGCCAGCTCCATATCGCTCGCCCATTCGGTAACTGGTGCTACCAAAAACATTCCACGTATCCGTTCGAAAGTTCAAATTTCCGCTGATGTTATTCTTATTATATTCACCAGCCGAAAGAGATGTGCTGCCGTTAAACCCTTCAAATGCACCTCGCTTAAGAACAAGATTAATGATACCGCCTACACCGTCCGGATCATATTTCGCCGAGGGGTTTGTAATGACTTCCACTTTTTCGATCATGGATGCCTGCAGGTTATCAACCATGGAGCGGCGGTCAAACCCAACTTTTTTACCATCAATCAGGACCGTCACATTTGCATCACCGCGTAGTGTAATATTTCCATCAATATCTACGGCTACAGTGGGTACCTGATTTAACACATCCTCTCCGGATCCGCCGGAAGCGGCGAGGTTTTTGCCTACGGTAAAAACTTGTTTATCAATAGTTTGAATAAACTGGCTCTCTCCCAGTACTTCCACTTCGGCAAGGTTGACCGATGAAACCTGGAGCTGAATGTTGCCCAGGTCCTGTTCGATACCACCCCTTTCACCCGGGAAAATATTAATTGGTGATATCTCTTTTGTTGCATAGCCGATGAATTCTACTACCGCCCGATATCGCCCTAAGGGTATTTCACGGATATTAAACCTGCCTGTTTTATCAGATAGAGCTCCAGTCACCACCTCATTAGAACGCATATTCACCAGGGAGATAGATGCGTATTCAAGAGACTGACCAGAAATAGAATCTTTCACCGAACCGTGAACAACACCGATAGCAGGCATTTTACCCCCGGCCCCGGGCCTTTGCCCGAAGGAAACAGTGGTTAACAGAAAAAGAAGTATAATCCGATAAAGCATTAGAATGCTTGCTGATATTTTTTATTGTTCACCATTCTTTTTTATTTTTTGACCCTTGGAAACAAGAAATGTTAAAATGAGAATTGAATATGATTCATTAATAGCAGAATGATCAATTTTAAGCCGGGGATACTAATTATTGAATTCAGTATTTTCCTACTGAAAAATAATATTAAAATAATGCTTCAAAGGTTCATTCAGTCTTTTGTTATTTCTATTATAAGGTTGTATCAAATAATCCTATCGCCATTTCTGGGTCCCCACTGTCGTCACATACCGAGCTGTTCACAGTATACCATTGAAGCCATTCAAGAATGGGGTGTGCTTACAGGTGGGTGGCTATCTATAAAGCGGATCACTCGCTGCCATCCCTGGGGAACCCATGGGCATGATCCAGTTCCTGTGAAAGGTAGGAAGTAAATACCAGAAATTTGAACAGTTCGAACACTTTTTTTGTTGGAATCAGTGAAATTCCACCCTTGCCCGATTTTTCCAAAGGTACTTATAACCAAATCGTTGATCTTCCGGACAATGTTGCCATACAGGATTTCACAGCGGGTATGATTGGTGAAAAGGAAGATGATTTGTTTTACATCGGCCGGTACAATGAAAAACGATTAAATATGTATACTGGAGATCATTTTGAAAAGAATAACCGCTGTATTCATATGGGAATTGATATTGGCGCTCCGGTGGGTACCAAAGTCAAATCATTTACTGCTGGAGAGATATTCCTGTTTGGCTATAATGAAAAAGCACTGGATTATGGCTATACCATTATTACCAAACATATCATTGATGATTGTATAGTTTTTGCGTTATATGGCCATCTCAACCGAAAATCAATCACTGAGAAAAAAAGCGGAGAGCCTGTTTTTCGTGGCCAGGCGTTAGGGGAAATTGGTAATGAAGATGAAAATGGCGGATGGCCGCCCCATGTCCATTTTCAGCTAAGCCTAATTACGCCTAAAACGTACGATCTGCCGGGGGTTGTGTCAGAAAAAGATTGGGGACTAGCACAAAAAATCTTTCCGGACCCGAGGCTGGTACAGGGACAATTATACTAATCTGTTTAATATTAGAATTTTGGTTTTATCAGGATGGTAATTACCGGATGGGTAGCAGGAGCAGTCAGGGCATTTAAAACCTCGAACTGCATGGTAAATTTTCGTTTCTTTTCCCCGATTTTTATATCTAGTATTTTTTCTCCGTGAGGATTTATTGTAAATACATCAACGTCTGTATAGAAATTATAGCGACTGATATTTCGCAAAGTATAGGGAGCGTCAGCGTTATTTGTCAACTTCACATTCACAACAGTAGAATTTTTGATATAGACTGCATCTTTGCTGCTTAGGCAGGCGTTGATCAGGGGTACAAGGTTTTCATGTCGGCCAATTAAATTATCCTGATACCAGACTACTGTCCGCCCTTTTCGCAAAGCATGCTTCAAGGAAGATGGGGTTTTTTCTATGGCAAAGACAAGTGTCACCGGCCGGTGACCTCCAAAAGGTATCTTATACTGCCAATCCACGATACCATGAATATCAGAGGTTCCCAGGATGGTAAGATTATGATCCAGTGCCAGCTGCAGCCCTTCATCTGAATAAGTGGTATCATTAACCACCTCAATACCTTCCAAAAGACCCTGCTCCATAAGATTAATATGCATGGTATCTAAAGGAATTTCAGCATCTGGAGACTGGCTGATCCAGTGGGGATGATTCCAGAAAATAAATGCATCCTGCCGGCGGGCTTCTTTAAATACTTTCATAGGATCATCAATCAGCAGTTTATTAGCATCCTTAACAAAAATAGCGTTGGCGTGACCCGGCGGCATAGAACGGGTGATCTCGGAACCATTGATAACCATTACTTCCGTGTTTTTTGCAAAATCAGTTGCGATCTGAAAAGAACGGTTACGATCTGGATTAGGAATATCATCTTTCCAGGATTGGTACTCAAGATGCTCGGTGGTAGCGATTACATCAACATGATCTTTTTTGGCTTCTGTAACGCGGATATTCGGAGCCACACTGCCATCCGAAAAAATGGTATGCATATGCAAGTCGCAAACCAGTGTCAGATAGCCGGGTACATCTGGAAATTCAATAGCACGGTTGTGTTTGTTATGTGCTTCCAGACAGGGTGGGTAAAATAGATGGCAACTGCAAAAGATGACAAAAAACAAACAGTGTTTTACATTATTACGGATTACTGAGTCTCCTCCCAATGGATATCCATGGTGTGGTACTGGGGTTTCATGCCTTTTTTGACAGGTACAATAAGGGTATAGGTCGTTGTTTGCCCTGGCTCCAGGGCAGTGTCGGCAATTACATCCGTATCATAAACGATGCGAGAACCTTTGACGAAAATAGAATCCAATCCGGCCAGAGATGTGGCCTGGTCCCACAGGTTACCGATCACACGTACAAAATCTGCCCGTTTTTTACCGACATTTTTTATACGCCCGGAGAATATTTGCCGATCCGGATAATAATCGATGAAAGGGTCACCGAGAAATTCGACCTTTGGTGCCGGAAGCTCATATTCATCCATGCGAATAACCATTTCTTTTTTCAACACCAGCCGCCCGATCTGGGTGGTAAGGGTTAAACTGGAATCTGTTTCCTCTTGAATGTTTCCTAGGACAACGGTACCATTCTGTAGTTCTATGCGATGGTGAAAATCCGGAACATTTATCATTTCCAGGATCTCACGGCTTATATCAGGCATTTTCTGTTTCTGATCATAGGCCTGGACTACAGTCTTCAGAGAGTCGATTTCTGACTGAAGTGCTTTGAGATTTGATTCGTATTCAAAAAATAATTCACCAAGTTCCAGCTTTGGTTTTGGTTTTGGTTCCCGCTGCTGCGGCAGTGAATCCAATGGTGCCTCTGTCGGTTTAGCAATAGGTTCACTTGTATCCGGTGTCTCTGCTGCTATTTTTGTCACTGGTTCCGGCAGCAGTTCAGAAGGAATGGAAACCTGAATTTCTGCATTGTCACCCCAGACAGTAACCCGGGCAAACCCGGAACCCAGTTTTTTGTGCTCCGCCTGTAGAACATATTTCCCAGATACAATCTTTTTCAGTTTGAATTCACCACCTTTTTTCGTTTTTCCATCTTCAATTTTCTTACCGTTCACATCCAGTAAAGCAACATTCACTTTTTTAATCCCTTCACCATTTTCATCTACAACCATACCAGAAACCTCGAATTTCCCTTTCGGTGGCTCTTCTTCCTGTAGGGTTACGCTTGGTTCAGGACTATCCAAAGGCTGCAGCTTAGAAGGAATGGTAATAGTAACTTCCAAGTCCGAATCCACTACTGTGACGGCAATAGCTCCAGAGCCCAGTTTTTTGTCATCCGCCTGCAGGGTGTAAGTTCCTGGCTCCACTTTTTTTAATTCAAACGCACCGTCCTTCTTTGATTTGCCATCCTTGACCTTTTTTCCACCAGAATCCATCAAAATAACTTTGGCCTTTTTAATCCCATCGCCTTCCGCAGTAATAACATTGCCTGAGACAGTGAATTTGTCTTTAGCAAATAAAATTGCAGACAGCAATAGCAATGGCAGGATTCTAAAAATTTTATTCATGTTCCCTTTTGTCATAATGGGCTTTAAAAGCCATTCTTCGTACTGTTTCAGCGTAGGTTTGTTCTTTGCCTAATACATAGATCATGTCAAGAATGTTATCATAATAAATATAATTGTCTTTATTTTCCAGGATTGGTATTACTTTTTCAATTACCGAAGGATCCTTGAAGGATCCCAGGTTATCAATGGCTTTCTTACGGATATCAACCGGGTAATCACCACTGTTAGCAATTTCCATAACAGCTTTTTTTACTTCCGGGTCATCAAATTCACCTAGGGCGGCCAGCATGGTATTGAGCAGGCTGTAGTACTGTGATTTGCCCATGTTATAGGTATTGAGCAAAGCCAGGACCAGATTTTCCTCCTGGACTCCTTTCATGGTGTTTAAGGCAAATTCACGTACTTCCATATTGGTATTGGGATCTCCCAAAAGTTCCGCGAAGGCAATGGCCACATCATCAGGGTTCTTTTTGCCCAGGATCTCCACCGCCATGTTTCGGATACCCACATTTGCCCTGGGATCTTTGGCGATGGTGGTCAGAACGGGAATGACCTGATCATTGCCCAGGGCGCCCAGGATTTCTGTCAGCAGTTTTTCTGTTTTAGACAAATTGGCCTTAGACACTTCATACAGATCGAGCAGGGCCAGTACCTGATCTTTGGTCCTGACCTTATTCAGGTTTTTTGCCAGCGCTAGGTGAATTTCATTGGTTCGATCTTCCAGCCGGTGCATGGCTTTTACCATGGCGATGGCTGCTTTCGGATTCTCCTCAAACATCCCCAGCATTTCAATGGACTCTTTCAGCAGGGTGAAATCCACAGCTGTGGTGGTTTCCACCATTTTGGAAATGGCCCTCAGGGCAGTGGGATGCTGAGATTGAGCCAGTGCTTTTCCGGCTATGACCCGTGCTTTCGTTTGCTGGGTTTCGTCCTGGTACATGCTGACCAATTCATTCAAGGCCTGGACGTTCCCATCCTTATATGAATTTTTCAGTTTTTGAATATTATTGAGAAAATTGGGGTCGTCAGGATCCATGATTCCCTTTTTACCAAATAATCCTTTTACAGAAGAACAGCCTTGGAACAGGAATAAAGCTGTCAAAAAAGTTAACAGCAGGTTACGCATTGTTCTCCCAGGGATGCATGGTTAATTCCTCGCCATCAAAATAAGCATAAGTTGGATTGTGGATCCAATCGCCCATAATTGCCAGTTTTCCATTATTCAGATCAATCATTTCACCTAAATGATAATGCCCGCAGATCATGTAATCAAAGCCATTATCTATATGTTTTTCTGCTTCCAGTTTTATTTCTTCGCGCACAGTATGCCTGAATTTTTCCGAATGTTCAGGATGGCGTCCCTTGCTGGAAATCCATCTGGCAAGCCTGTAGGTAATCGTGGGATGTAACCAACGCAGCATCCAAATAAAGAGACGGCTGCGAACTACTTTCTTTAATAACCGGTAGCCATGATCCCAACTCAGAAGCCCATCACCATGGGTGATATAGAAGTGCCTGTCATTAATGGAAAATTCCATATCGCCAAAATACACTTCGTCCATAATATCTTTCATCATATAATCCTGTACCCAGTAATCATGATTCCCCAGCAGGAAGTGAAAAGCAATACCGCTTTTTTTCAGTTCCAGAACTTTGGTGTAAAAATCCGCGAATGCTTTGGGAATCAAATCAGGATATTCAAAATAAAAATCAAAAAGATCGCCAACGAAAAACAACGTACCTCCAGTACCCTTAACCTTGTCCATGAGACGGAACAATCCTTCTCGACGATGTTGTTCATCGGTAGAATGGTCCAGCATAAGGTGGATATCGGAAATAAAATAGAGGGGCGTTTCCATAACTATGAGAACTTACTTGAGCCTCTTTGTCTGGGCAAGCCCTGACCGAGAGTTAGAATATTAAAAAACAGCATGGTTAAGGCGAATTACTAATTTTAACAAATATTGTGGAACTTCAGTCTAATGGAGATGTAGATTCGGATAATCATGCGAAGAATTATATCCATCTCTTTATTTTTATTCACTGTGCTTATGGGTCAGTCCTTTGGCCAGAATAAAATCCAGTACCGGGATTTTGACTGGTCATTTATCCAGTCACCTCATTTTGACATCTACTTTTATGGTGGAGAACAAGACCTGGCTGAATTTACGGCAGATGTTGCCGAAGAGTCTTATGAACAAATTTCCCTGCACCTGCGATGGGACTTGAAGCGCCGGGTTTCCATCATGGTGTATAATTCCCATAATGAATTTCAGCAGACTAATGTTGTTTCAACTTATATGTCTGAAGGAATTGGGGGAGTAACCGAATTATTCAAGAACCGTGTTATTTTTCCATTTGAGGGAAATTACGAGCAGTTCCGCCACGTGATTCACCATGAATTGGTCCACGCTGTGATCAATGATATGGTATACGGCGGCAGTATGCAGCATATGGTTACGAGTCGAACAAAAATTCGTGTTCCTATCTGGGCGAATGAGGGTTTGGCAGAATTTTTAAGTTCCAACTGGGACACCAAGGCAGACATGATTTTGCGGGATATTGCTGTTCATGAAAGGATGCCTTCCGTGAAAGAGTTAAATTATTTTATGGCGTACAAGGGAGGACAATCCCTGTGGCGTTTTATTGCCGGTAAATATGGCCGGGAGAAAATTGGCGATGTATTTCGTTCTATGAAGCGGACCCAGAACGCCGAGCGCGGTTATGAACAGGCGCTGGGGATGAAATACGACGACCTGACCGTTCAGTGGCATAAATACCTTAAAAAGGAATATTGGCCCGATATTGCCAACAGAGACCCCCTGGAGGATATTGCAGAAAAACTAACCGATCATAAAAAAGTAAAGAATTTTTACCATATCAGCCCGGCGTTATCTCCCGATGGCAGCATGGTGGCAGCCCTTTCGGATCAATCCGGTTATTTTGATATTGTTTTATTTAATGCCATGACTGGTAAAAGGATCAAAAGTCTGGTGAAAGGAAGCCGCTCGGTAAATTTTGAAGAATTAAAATGGTTGCAACCCGGCATTTCCTGGTCCTCGGACAATAAATCAATTGTTTTTGCATCCAAGGCAGGCAAGGGAGATGCATTGCATATCATTGATGTAGATACCAAAAAGTCAAAAAAGATAGAAATTGAACTGGATGGCGTATTTTCAGCAGCCTGGAGTCCGAAGGGAGATGAAATTGCCTTTGTAGGCAACAAGGGTGGTGCCAGCGATATTTATATTTATAATCTTACCAATAAAGAGTATTACCAAGTGACGGCAGATAGATTTTCCGATTCCTTCCCTTGCTGGAATCCGGAAGGCACACAGATTGCATTTATCTCAGATCGGGGAGATCAACTGTCTGGAGTATTGGCAGGGGAAATGAGTGACCATGATTACAGCCAGACTGATATTTATATTATTGATAAAGAATCCGGCTCTATTTCACGGGTCACGGATACGGACTATAATGAATCACACCCAGTATGGGCAAATACAGAAAAAACTCTTCTTTATACAGCAGATTATAATGGTGTCTGGAATCTTTACCATATACCGCTCCAGGACCAGGTTGGTTTTCAGGATGGTATTGTTGCTGGCGCCACCCAGCCATATGCTGTCACCAACGTACTTACAGGACTGCAGCAGCCTACAATTTCGAAGAATGATGACAGAGTCATTTTTGCGGGCTATGCCGGTGTCGGGTGGGATTTGTACAGTATAGTGAACCCCATGGATCTGCCAAAAAAATCGATAGAGCCAACCCAGTTTATAAAAACAAGATCCTTGAATGATGAACGGGTTGCTGACCTGCGAAAACATAAAAAATCCAGGGAACCGGCAGAGGATAACGGGATGTATTCCAACTGGATATTTGCTCCTGGATACAACCATCTTAATTCATCTCTGGCTGAGGCCGATGATGCTGAACTTGTTTCCGTAGACAGCACAGGGGAAGATGGCCGCCATATTCCCCAGGCCTATAAAACAAGGTTTACACTAGATCTGATCAGCGGTAATCTGCAGATCAGTAATGTATTTGGCACCCAGGGTATGACTTATTTTGCTTTTAGTGATATACTTGGGGACCACCAGATTGCCTTTGGAACAGAAATGGTTCTGACTCTTGAGAATAGTGATTATTACTTTTACTATGCCTACCTGAAAAATAGACGGGATTATTATTTCATGGCCTTCCAGAATGCTGATTTTTTCACCATCAGCAGCTATAATTATTACGGGTATAACACCTTGGCAAGACTAAGGCATTATGGATTCCAGGCTTTTATTTCCAATCCTTTCAACCGTTATAATCGTATAGATGTGGGCCTGTCTTGGCACAACATTAATTACTCCATATTGGAACCTCAGTCCACTGAGTTTGAAGTGCAATATGTGGAAACTTACTCCACCAAATATTCCGCCATTTTACCGACCGTCAGCTGGATATATGATAATTCTGTATTCGGCTATACGGGTCCCATTGATGGATTTCGGCAAAATACATCCCTCACAGTGAACCCTGGTTATGGATCAGAAAATATAAAATTCCAGACATTGAAGCTGGATACCCGGAAATACTGGCGCTTGGGGCGCGATTATACATTAGCAGTACGAGGGTTTCTGGGGAAGAGTTTTGGACCGCATAAACAGCAATTTTTCATGGGCGGTATTCCCTATCTTATTGGCGGCGGCGGTGAAACAAATGGGGTGAAGGATTTAGGTCATTACAGGGATGTTATCCTGGATACTTCCAATGCCTCCCTGATACACGATATTTATTTTACCGAGTATGCGTTTCCGCTGCGGGGCGCAAGATTTGCTGAACGTTTTGGTTCAAATGTAGCTTTAGCTAATATTGAAATTAGATTTCCATTTATTAATTATATGGCGCTGGGTTTCCCCCTGAAAGTCATTTTTGGTAATATTCGCGGCCACGCTTTTATAGATGTAGGCGCTTCCTGGAATACTGCGGATGAATTTTCATCCACTTCCTGGCCGACGCGGTACGGTTCCAATGTTTCCGGTAAATTTTCACCAATGGTCTCAACAGCAGGTCTGGGCACCAAGATAAATCTCGGGTATTTTCTGCTACGGATCGAAACTGCCTGGGATAAAAACCCCAGCGGTTATTCCAAGCCTCAATGGTATTTTTCACTGGGTCCCGACTGGTAAAACTCGCCCTTGTATCCCGCGGTCACGGAAGGCAATTTTTCTGCCCCTCATGACCAAAATAAAAAACAAAATCGTATTTCTCTGTTCCGCCTGCGGCGATGATTTCCCCAAATGGAATGGGCAGTGTCCATCCTGCAAAGAATGGGGAACCCTTTCTGAATTCAAAGTGTCCTCGAAAAAGAAAAGGCGTAAAACTGAAATCCGAGAATCAAAATTTCTCCCGGATGTATTAAGCGGTGCACCCGTTGAGCGCATTCCCACAGGACTCAAGGAAGCAGACCGGGTTTTGGGTGGGGGATTACTTTCGGGGGCTCTTGTTTTATTGGGCGGAAGCCCCGGAGTGGGAAAATCCACATTGGCACTGCATATTTGCTCAGGGATCGACCGTAAGGCATTGTATATCTCAGCAGAAGAAAGTGAAGAACAAATCGCATTGCGGGCCCGCCGGCTCAATGTAAAACCAGACTATCTCCACCTTTCCGGTGAAAATGAACTTGATGGAATTATTACCCATATTGAGCGAATATCCCCAGAACTGGTTGTTATCGATTCCATCCAGACAGTGATGAATTCCAGTTTAGATTCCTTACCCGGCTCCCCGAGCCAGATCCGAGACTGTGGCCAGCGTCTTTTAGAAATTTCGAAACAAAAAAATGTAACAATCTTGATCGTGGGGCATGTGACCAAGGAGGGAACTATCGCCGGACCGAAAATGCTGGAACATATGGTGGATACCGTTTTGTATATGGATGGTGATGATCGGTATGACCATCGCATTTTAAGATCAGCAAAAAACCGATTTGGCGCCACACACGAAGTTGGCATTTTTAATATGGATTCGGACGGACTCAAAGAAGTGGCGAATCCTTCTGAAATGTTTTTGGCGGAACGAAGTGTGGACATCCCCGGAACTAGTATTTATCCATCTTTGGAGGGAACTCGGCCCATTTTAGTGGAGGTCCAGGCATTGGTTTCCAATGCCAATTTTGGAACGCCGCAACGAAATGTAAATGGATTCGACTATAAACGATTGGGTATGCTCATCGCTGTATTGGAAAAGAGGATGGAATTAGCTATGGGCGCAAAAGATGTTTTTGTGAATTTGGTCGGCGGGCTTCGAGTGGATGATCCGGCAGCAGACCTTTCTATTATCTGTTCTACCGCTTCCAGTACAATGGATAATCCTATTGAAGAAAATATCGTACTTTTGGGTGAAGTTGGATTGGCGGGAGAAGTCCGATCCATTAGCCGATTGGAACATCGATTAACTGAAGCTGAAACCCTTGGATTCAAAAAAGCCATCGTACCAGCTGCCAGTGTGAATGATAAAGTAAAAAAGATCAAGATCGATCTCCACCCCGTCAAATTTGTAAAGGATGCGTTTAAGATATTGTTTTAGAGTCACCTTGAGTTCAGTAAAGGGTGACGGTAGGATTACAATGCTTTGCTAAACTCAGCAAAGCTTTCTAATCATGAAATTCGCTATACACCAAACAGATCCGAATACAGCTGCACGTACGGGCATTTTAGAAACAGATCACGGTTCCATTAAAACACCTGTCTTTATGCCGGTTGGAACAGTAGGGGCTGTAAAAACCATGGCACCCCATGAGTTGGAAGGGGTCGGTTCACAGATCATTTTAGGCAATACCTATCACCTTTATCTGCGTCCAGGAACTAATATTATTCATAAAGCGGGAGGCCTGCACAAGTTCTCTACCTGGAGCCGGCCGATCTTAACTGACAGCGGCGGTTTTCAGGTGTTTTCTTTGGCAAGGCTCAACAAGATCACCGATGATGGAGTTGAATTCCAATCCCACTTGGACGGCAGCAGGCACATGTTCACCCCAGAATTTTCCATGGAGAGCCAACGAAATCTGGGTGCGGATATAATTATGGCCTTTGATCAATGTCCACCGGGTGATTCAGATGATAAAACAATTCGTGATGCAGTTGATAGAACCACACGATGGATGAAGCGATGCACAGAATGGCTCAAAGACAATCCAATATTCTATGATTATGAACAAACTGTTTTTCCCATTATTCAGGGTACTGTGAACCATGAATTGCGGGCAAAAAGCGCTGAAGAATTGATTCCTTATTCGACCTGCGGCATGGCTATTGGTGGACTGGCAGTGGGCGAAGAAAAAAATGCCATGTTCGATACGGTGGAATTTTGTGACACCGTTTTACCCAAGGATCAGCCCCGATATTTGATGGGTGTGGGCAAGCCTTCCGACCTGGTACAGGCAGTGCGTTGCGGAGTGGATATGTTCGATTGCGTTATGCCCACACGAAATGGCAGGAATGGACACATTTTCACTTCGGAAGGTGTTATCAATATTAAAAATGAAAGACACAAAAAAGATCTTTCATCCGTTGACCCTAATAGCTCTCACACCTGGGGCCGTACATTTTCAAAATCATATTTGCGCCACTTGTTTAATATTAATGAGGTTCTAGGGCTTAGAATAGCATCCACATTGAATTTGTCCTATTATCTGGATCTTATGGCTGCCGTGCGGAAAAAGATCACAGATGGGAATTTTGACAGTTGGTCAAAATCCTTGCTTAGTGATATGAAAAATATGAAAGGAATGTAATGACAGATATTTTAGTCAGAGTGATTGATGCCTATGTATTTCGCCATACGGAAGAAGGGCTCAGGTTTTTATTGTTAAAACGGGCCCAGACCAAAAAGTATGAACATTTCTGGCAGGGTGTGGCCGGGAAAATAGAAAAAGATGAAACGGCTTGGGAAGCGGCTATTCGGGAACTTAAGGAAGAAACGGGTTTTGCTCCCTTGCATATGTTTGTTGCCGATCATGTGAGCAGGTTTTACGAAACATATGGAGACCGGGTTAACTTGGTACCGGTTTTTGGGATCGAAGTAGGAAATGACGCTGTAGCATTATCAGAAGAACACTGTGAATTTAAATGGCTGGATTTTGATACAGCACGTAGTGCGCTGGTGTGGAATGGTCAAAAGGAAAGCATCACTGCAGTATTTAATATGGTAAATTCCGATGATGACCGAATCAAGTGGTCTGAAGTTTCGTTATAATTTAAAAGGAGGGTCGAATGTTAAAAGAAGGAACAAAAGCACCGGGATTTACACTGGAAGACCAAGAAGGAAATTCCGTCAGCTTAAGCGATTTTACAGGTCAGAAGGTACTGCTGTGGTTTTACCCAAAAGCAAGCACGCCTGGATGAATTATCGAAGGACAGAAACTCCGGGATGAGTTTTACAATTTTCAAAAGAAAAATACTGTAATTCTGGGTATGAGTGCCGATTCCGTGAAGGCGCAAAAAAACTTTTGTACAAAACAGGAATTTCCCTTTGCGCTGCTTTCCGATCCGGATAAAACGACTATCCGGGCCTATGAGGCCATTGGGTTGAAGAAGATGTATGGCAAGGAATATGAAGGAATCTTTCGCGTTTCTTATCTAATCGATGAAAAGGGTGCCGTTGAAAAAGCGTATGAGAAAGTGAAGCCGAAGGAACATGCCCAGCAGGTTCTGGATGATCTTACTTAGATAGGGATATATAACGTTTTGTTGCTGAAGGATGACTCATTCTTTGTGTCATTCAGGTAGCCCATCATTACCGAATGCCCTCGGATGGCGAGCGTGTTCTCTTCCAGTGTCAAATCGGTGAGATGAATGGGTGATGTCCCCCGAGAAAGAACAGCAGTATTCTCAGGGCATATGGCTAGGTGGTTGTCTTTGAATTGAGCCAGGTTTTTCAAGTCTTTGCGCATATAAAAAGTGCTGTTCTGATCTTTGTCTGATATGGTTATATCTGCTTTCTTATCTGTAAAAATACAGCCGCAGTAAATGGGCAGGATCGCTTTCAGCACGACCCAGGAAGTTGAATCTGGCTGCAGGTCGCAGAAAATTCGCGTACGGCTCTTTATGTCAATCGCTTTCTGGACGGAATTGGTATTGGCAAGCAGATTATAATGGGACAGCCGTATACCCCTTTCCCGGGAACAGGATACCAATGCCTCATCGCCAAGCAGTGCTTTATACTTGGGGTCAAAATCTGTGGGAAATGGTTCAATTGCTTTCAGCAAATCAGTGTCTGGTTCGATCAAATGCTCAGTACTGCAGGATTGTTTGGCGTTGTCGATATCTAGAGATTCCAGAATTACTGCTGAGGCGCCCAGATGCCATATACCAAACAGTAGGATTTCAGTCTGTGGAAAACCAAGGTCATGGGTAATAACCCTTTCCCGGGGTTTTATATTTATACTGTCAAGCCAATGGGCGGTTTGCTGAATAAGTTCATACAATATGCGATTGGTAATATCACCCTGTTTATAGATCACCTGTTCTGCAAATTTGATATTCTGCCCCTCAATGAGTGCATGGGTATTGGGGTAGGGAATCATGTACTCAATAGGTTCCACATTCCCGATGCACTGAGCCTGGTAAATACGTTTTTGGAGATCTGTGGTCATTTGTATTCTGCCATTGTGAGCTTGACGAAGCATGTTATCAGCTCTCGTCCGCAGGACATATAATTATTGATCCGGTTTTATTTTACGAATGATCTTATAATTATTTGTCAGGCGCGTATACCAGTTTCCTGCCAGGCGGCCAACGGGTTCAAGCTTTTCCAGATTGATCCGCCCCTCATCATAAATCTCATCATCAACATGAAAGAGAACAATGGTACCGATCACTGCAAAACCGCTCCCGGCAGTTCCATCCCCAATTTCTACGATCTGGTTCAGCCTGCATTCAAAAATAACCTTTGCTTCTTTAACACACGGTGGTGTGATCTTTTGGGATGGCGCAGGTGTGAGTCCAGAAATATCAAATTCATCCACGTCCGAATCAAAGTCAGTGGCGCACAGGACCATCTGTTCTGCAAAAGACTCCGAGACTATATTGACCACAAATTCTGGTGTGTCCCTGATGTTGATGAGAGTATCCTTTTCTTCGCCGTCCCATCCGCGCCGGCCTGGGGCGAACATGATGGTGGGCGGCTTGGAACAAATACCATTAAAATAAGAAAAAGGCGCCACATTGTATTTACCATCTTTGGAAATAGTAGACACAAGAGCAATGGGTCGCGGCACGATGGACCCGATCATAAGTTTGTGGGTGTCCTGGAAAGAATGTTCTGAAGGATCAAAAATCACAGCTAATTTTACAACTTTGTTTTTAATACAAACAGATGTTCTGCTTTTAGTTGAACTGTAGTGCCGTTTATTATCCGACCACCTATCAGTGAATACAAATCAGTCATAATATTGACCTTAAACTATCAATACATATTTCATGAATATCAAAGGCCCACTTATCCCGGCAAAATTTGTTGAGCGCCCCAACCGATTTATAACCATCATTGATATAAATGGCATTCAATACCGCAGCCATTTGCCGGATCCAGGAAGATTAAAGGAATTACTAAGACCGGGTGCAAATCTTTTAGTTAGACCGGCACCGGAGAACTCAGAGAGAAAAACCAGATATTCCACTGTAATGGTCAATCATGATGGTCAATTGATCTCACTGGTCTCATCATTGCCGAACCAGTTTGTTAAAGAAGCGCTGGTGAAAAAGGAACTGCCCATGTTTATAAACCACACTCTGCTTCGCCCGGAAATAAGTGTGGGCAATCACCGTTTTGATTTTCTGTTGCAGGATATAGATGGAATAAACTTTTACCTGGAAGTCAAATCCGTAACTTTTGTTAAAAACGGGGTAGCGCAGTTTCCTGATGCGGTTACAGTGCGAGGTGCAAAACATGCCCTGGCATTGAAGAATTTGGTTGATAACGGGAATAAAGCGGGTATTCTGTTTGTATGCCAACGCTCAGATGCTGTTTCATTCCGCCCCATGTGGGAGCGGGATCCAACATTGGCTAAAGCGGTGCTGAAAGCAAATCGCTCTGGAGTGAAAGTCTGGTGTATTACCTTGAATGTTTCAGAAACGGAAATGACATTTCATCAGGAGATTCCTGTAAATTTAGAATAACCGAAAAACTCAATTGAATTTGACTAAATATTTTTCCATTTTATTTGTTTCCCTTTTCGGGGTGCTGTCCATTTATTCCTGCGCCGCTGTTCAGGCTCCCAGCGGCGGACCAAAGGATGAAACGCCTCCGGAATTAATTCAGTCTGTTCCTGATAATGGAACAATATTTTTTCCGGGAGGAAGAGTAGAACTGGTGTTTTCTGAATACCTTAGTGAAAACTCAATAGCCAATGCCATCACCGTTATGCCCAAGTTGAAGGAAGATCCTGAATTGATTTATAAAGGGCGCCGCGTCTTTGTGAACTTTCCCGATTCATTGCTCAGCAATCAGACTTATATAATTTCCATTGACCGCAGCCTGAAAGATGAACATGGAGTTTTTCTGGAACAGGGGTTACAGGTAGCCTATGCCACTGGAGCCAAAATTAATGAAGGATCCGTCACCGGAACCATAAAGCATATTAAGCCTGCCTCTGCCCAGCTTTGGAAAATCAAGTCGGAAGAAGATCTATCCCTTTTCTATCAACGGGATCCGGATTATGTGCTGGATGCAGCGGATAATGGGAGTTACCGCTTCCAGTTTTTGTCATCTGGGGCCTACAAACTGGCCAGTGTGGATCAATCTGTATCTGAAACAGCTATCAACCCTGACCGTACTGTGACAGGTTTACCCTGGGAGGCGATCATCCAGCTTGGCACCAATGAGACTGTGACAGGAATGGATATGATGATCCCGGAAAGATCAGGACCAAACCGGATGAACCGGGCCGAATGGGTCACGGGCACCTGGTTTAAATTATTTTTCTCAGAAAATGTTTCCGATCTGTTAAACCTATTGCCGGTACAGGTTTTTGCTGAAGGATCAATATTTCCGGTTTTGGATCTTTTTTTGGATAATGAAGATAAAACAATGATCCATATCATACTGTCTGAATCTATTCCCCGTCCAGGCTTGGTTGCCTTTGCCTTGAACAGTATTCAGCAGGGAGAAAAAACACTGCTTGACTCCAGCAGGGTTGCTGTCAGAACAGACACCACCCGGGATACAACAAATGCAAAAATCAGTTTTCCGGTAAAATCCTATATTCATCCAATTGAGGAGGAGATAATTGTTCCGTTGAAAATCAATTTTTCAAGTTTCATGGAAAAATCTAAAACTCCAGCACCCATAGCCCTGATGCAAGATTCAATTTCTGTTCCCTTAATATTCAATTGGATTTCACCTTTAACTTTGGAGATTACCCCTGAGGCCAACTGGAATCCAAAAACAAATTACAAACTTCATATTTATGCGGATGAACTTCACCCGGTATATGGAAAAACTCTCAGTGATTCAGTAGCAACCATGTCGTTCAAAACATCAAATTTCATCAGGTTCGGACACTTGCTGGGGCAGGTAGAGTCCAAGTTACCAGGCAAGGTTGTGGCCCAGGTAAAATATCTTGAAAAGGAACCCGAAGATTTTTATACCGTTGTAAATTTAGATGGAACATTTGCAATGAATCGTTTACGAGAAGGAAATTATTCTTTACTCTTTTTTGAAGATAGCGATGGAGATAATCGCTATTCTTACGGCAGCCTGGATCCCTATAAACCTGCTGAATGGTTTTTTATTTACCCGGACACGGTAGAAATACGGGGAAACTGGGATATGGAATTGACCGGTATTCAATTTGAGAAAAGATCTTTATAAATGAAATGTGTCATATTGGCCGGCGGTAGCGGCACGCGTTTCTGGCCCCTGAGCCGCAAAGACTCCCCCAAACAATTATTGAATATTGTGGGTAAACAGTCCATGCTGCAAATGACTATTGATCGTCTGAAAAAAATTAAAAGAGTTACAGATATCTATATCATAACCCGGGCAGACCTGCGGGATAAGATTATTGATGAAATCAAAACTGTCAAACCTGAGAATGTAATTGCGGAACCCTCGGGGAAAAATACAGCCCCGGCCATTGGACTGGTCAGTACCATCATCAGCCTAGAGGATCCAGGAGCAGTCTTGGGCTTTTTCCCAGCAGATCATTTAATTATTGGACACTATGAATTTGAACGGGCTCTGCACACTGCGGAGCATCTGGCTCGTAATAGCAATTCTATTGTTACAATTGGCGTGCAGCCAACTCACCCTTCCACGGCATATGGATATATCCAGTTTGACGATAGCAGCGATGAAGACCATCCTGGCGCATACAAGGTAAAGACCTTTGCCGAAAAACCCCACCACAAACTGGCACAACGATTTATTTCCAATGGGGATTTTTTATGGAATGCAGGAATGTTTGTCTGGAAAATAGACACGCTTATGGCGGGGTTAAAAAGCCATATGCCGGAACTGTATGAATCTTTACAAAAAATTTCCCTGAGATTGCAGGAAGGAGTATCCTTTAACGATATCTGGGAGTATATTGTACCAATATCCATCGATTATGGTTTACTGGAAAAGTCAAATAATATTTATGTGATTTCCTGTGAGTTCCAATGGAATGATCTGGGATCCTGGAATGCATTGTATGATGTCCTGGGAAAAGATAATAAAGGGAATATTGTGCGTGGTAAAGGTAAGATCATGGATGGACGCAATAATTTTATTCAGTCCAATGGACGATTTACAGCTGTAATTGGCGCCGACGATCTTGTGGTTGTAAATACACAAGACATCACACTGGTTGTCCCTCGTGAAAAAGTGGAAATGGTGAAGGAAATGGTCGACTTTCTGAAAAAACAGGGGAAAAAAGACTTGATCTAATGAAAAACGATAAATTGTATACTGAGTTTGAACAATTGGGCGAACGCCTGGGCGTAAAAATCCTGAAAGGGAAAGGCGACTTTGTCGGAGGCACCTGTGTAATCCATGATGAAACTGTAATTGTGGTCAATAAAATGAAACCGTTGGAACAACGCCTAAAGACGCTAGCCAGCAGTTTTTTGGAATATGCACTGGATGATATTTACATGGTCCCAGCCTTAAGAGCCTATATAGAGGATGTACGTTCACTGGATCTTTAATTTTCTTGATTATTCCTAAGGTGTGAGGTTACACTCAACACCTTTTTCTCTCAAATTATACGACTATAAAGAGGCTTATATATGAAACAATATCAATCATCTGATATACGGAATTTTGCTATTGTGGGGCACGGGTCCAGCGGAAAAACCTGTCTCGCAGAAGCGATGTTGAAATTAGGCGGTAAAATTAACCGCCTTGGCACCATTGAAACGGGATCCACCACATCCGATTATCATCCTGGAGAAAAGGAACGCCAAATCTCCATTCATGCCACGCCGCTGCATATGGAATGGGATGAGAAAAAATTTAATATGATTGACGCACCGGGTTATTCAGATTTTATTGGTGAATCCGCGGGCGCACTTGCTGTCGTTGATATGGCTGTCGTTGTGATACATGCCATGAATGGTGTAGAGGTTGGCACAGAAATGATGTGGGCAAATGCTACCAATCTCGGTATTTCGAAGATGCTTGTGGTAAATGGCTTTGACCGTGAGCATACAAGTTTTGAAACTATTTTAGCTGAAGCAAGGAGTAGGTTCGGGAATAATGTATTCCCCATGCAATTGCCGGTGAATTGCGGTCCGGGATATAACCAAAACGTAGACGTCCTTCGGAAAGAGTTGATAACCTACCAAGCAGACGGTTCTGGGAAGATGTCCGAAAGCGAACTTCCGGAAGATTTGCAGGAACGTGTGGAAGAACTGCACCAGGAACTGATCGAATATGTAGCGGAATCAGATGACACGCTTCTGGAAAAGTTTTTTGATCAGGGCAATTTGACCGAGGAGGAAATGCGCAGCGGAATTCATCGAGCCATTCAGGACCAGACTTTTATTCCCCTGTTCTGCATTTCTGCAACTACCAATGTTGGCGTAACCAGGGTTTGTGATTTCATTTCCAAATACGGCTCTTCCCCTGATGACCGCAAGACAGTGAAAGCCCATGATGAGCAAGGAAATGATGTGGAAATTTCCCTGGACGGCTCTGACACTGTTTTACAGATCTTTAAAACTATCTCTGAATCACATGTGGGTGAATTATCTCTTTTCCGGGTTTATTCCGGCTCGGTAAAGCCTGGAAATGATTTATACAATTCCGACCGTAAGACATCAGAGCGATTTGGCCAAATGTTTGTCCTAAATGGGAAAAACCGTACCCAGGTAGACACGGTTTCAGCCGGGGACATTGCCGGAGTGGTGAAATTGAAGGATACCCATACAAACAATACTTTGTGTTCTGGTAAACATGTATCCCTGCCACCACTAGAACTGCCAAATCCCAATATTCATGCCGCGATTGTTCCGACGGCAAAAGGAGATGAGGAAAAACTGGCAATAGGGCTTGCAACGCTGCACGAAGAAGACCCGACTTTTGTATATCGTGTAGACAGCGAAGTGAAACAAACAATTATATCCGGTCAGGGAGAATTACATCTGAAGGTAACCACTGAACGATTAAAAAGGAAATTTGGAATTGATATTCTGCTGGAGGAACCGCGGATCCCCTATCGGGAAACAATCACTGGCAAGGGAGCAGCCAAATACCGTCATAAGAAACAATCAGGCGGAGCCGGTCAGTTCGCGGAGGTCTGGATGCGGATCGAACCGAAACAGCGAGGTGAGGGCGTGGAATTTACCCAGTCTCTTGTGGGCCAGAATGTGGACCGTGTATTCGTACCTTCAGTGGAAAAAGGGGTAAAATCAACCTGCATGGAAGGAATACTGGCGAATTGTAAAGTGGTGGATGTGAAAGTAGAATTTTATGATGGTAAAATGCATCCGGTTGATTCAAAGGATATTGCCTTTCAAACTGCCGGTGCCCATGCATTTCGCGATGCATTTCTAAGCGCGCAGCCCTGTCTGTTAGAACCGATCATGGATATCGAAGTAAAAATTCCTGAAGAATTCATGGGTGATATCATGGGTGATATTTCCGGAAAGAGGGGTAAGATCATGGGCATGGATTCCGACGGCAGTTTCCAGGTGATCAGGGCACAGGTACCCCAGGCTGAACTATATAATTATGCTACCACCGTACGATCTCTCACCGGTGGTCGCGGGATACATTCTGAATCTTCCAGTCATTACGAAAAAATGCCCAAGGATTTTGAGAGAAAAGTAATTGCTGCTACCAAAAAAGATGAGGAGTAATTCACTCCTTTATGGATAAACTATGGGCTCCCTGGCGGATAGAATATATCCGGGCACCCAAAGAAAAAGGATGCGTTTTCTGTACCAAATCGGAACCTGGAGATGACCGGGATAATCTTGTATTATTCAGAGGCGAAAATTCATTCATTTTAATGAATCTTTATCCCTATTCCAATGGGCATCTGATGATCGCCCCTTACCAGCATACTTCGGAAACAACAAACCTCTCCAGGACAACAAATACAGAGATCATGACCTTAGTGAATCAATCAATGGAGATCCTGAAAACCACCATGAATGCAGAGGGGTTTAATTTTGGCGCCAACCTGGGCAAAGCCGCCGGGGCGGGAATTGAAGAACATCTCCATTACCATGTTGTACCCCGGTGGACTGGGGATACCAATTTCATGCCGGTGCTGGGCCATGCCAAGGTCATGGTGGAGGGCCTTCAGGAAACCTGGGATATTCTAATACCTCATTATAATAAACTGCAGGAATCGGTCTAATGCTGGAATTCAGCCGCACTTGGCTGCCCTACCTGTATTTATACGGAGCCGGAGGTTTCATTTTCTTTGTAGGGATGGTGATCATCCTGCGGTCCAGTTCCTTAAAAAAGGAACGGAAGAGACATAACTTCTGGCATCATATCCTTATTTTTGGATTTTTCTATTATATGGGCATTCATGGTGCGGTAATCCATGCAGCCCTGGGGAATTATATAATCATGTTTCTCATCATACTGGCCGTGGCCGGCCTCCTGGCCTGGACCTTGATCTCTCCCAGGTCGGAATCAGAAAAAAACAGGATCCTGGAACGAATCAAGACCGATGAATCGGTTCAGGTGGCTTTGGGCATTGTTTTGCTGTTCATCTTAATCCTATTGAATGCATTCTAGGATGGAACCTGTAATTCAAACTACCAATTATTTCTGGCTGATTCTCTTCGGGTATTTTGCCCTTGTACTGGGATTTGGTTCCTTTTTCGCCCGCTACAACAAGACAACTCAGGATTTCTTTTTCAGCGGACGGCGGTTTTCCTGGTGGCTGGTGACCATGTCCATCGTGGCCACCGGAGTGGGCAGCCACAGTTTTTTAAAATATTCATCCAAAGCCTATGAGCATGGTTTTTCCTCTACCATGACCTACATGAATGACTGGTTTTTTATGCCTTTGTTTTTATTTGGCTGGCTGCCCATTGTCTATTATACTAAGATCCGTTCCATTCCGGACTATTTCCAGCGGCGGTTTAATTCCGGGGTGCGCGTTTTGGCCACCATTGCCATTTTGGGCTATATGATCGGCTATATTGCCATCGGTTTTTTAACCATGGGCAAAACCCTTGAGCCGCTTTTGGGGTGGGACCTGTATACCCTCATTTTTGTGGTGGCCATTATCTCGGGGGTTTATATCACTTTCGGAGGCCAGACAGCGGTCATATTCACAGACCTGGCGCAGGGCTTTATCCTGGTGTTTGCTGGTATACTGGTCTTCATACTGGGTATAAAATTTGTAGGCGGCTGGTCAATTTTCTGGAATGCCCTTACGCCAGAATTCAAGCTGCCGCTGGCTCATTTCAATCATCCGCCAAATTTTAATTTTGTGGGCATCTTCTGGCAGGACGGAGTAGCCGGCTCCGTAGGTTTCCTGTTCATGAACCAGGGGTTGATTATGCGTTTCATGGCCTGCAAATCTGTCAACGAAGGCCGCAAGGCAGCGGCCTTCAATGTGCTTGTACTGCTGCCTATTTCAACAGTTGTGGTTTCCAATGCCGGCTGGGTTGGCAAAGCTATTAGTGTGGTTACCCCTCAAGCCTGGAATACAGCCACAAAACTGGATCATGTCTTTACCCAGGTGGCCTATCTGATCACCGGCAGCGAGGTCGTCTTCGCCTTTGTAATTGCTGCTGTGGCGGCAGCGCTCATGTCCACAGTGGATACACTGATCAATGCCGTGGCGGCAGTAGTGATCAATGATGTGTATCGACCAATTGTAAAGAACCGTGATGATCGCCATTATCTGCGGGTAGCCATGATTGTCTCGGCACTGGCAACGGCACTGGGGGCTGTGAGTACCATCTTTTTCAATAATTTTCCTACACTTTATGAGGCCCACGGCTTTTTTCACAGTACCATGACACCGCCCCTGGTGGTGGCCATTTTCCTGGGCATATTCTGGAGACGCTACAATACACCGGCGGCTGTAGCAACATTTCTAGGGGGTGCGATCCTGATGTGGATCGGCAGTAAATACCCTCAGATCTTTATTTCTCCCTTTGATCACGGAATCGAATTCAATCCGGAACGGCCCTATTCTTATATCCGGGCTCTTTATAATACGGTAGTCTGCGCCGGTTCTGGTGTGATTGTCGGGTTTTTAACAACGTCGCCAACAGAAAAGGAGACCGAGGGACTGACCGTCTGGTCCCTGGATAAAGCCCGAGAATTTTTTAAGGGCGGTGTCCCCAATGATTCACCTGGCAAGCCAGTGGAAGTGACCTGGCGAGCCGTAGAAAATAATAAGGATGAAGTGCGCTTCTCCGCACGTGATATGAACACCATGAGTGCCATGGCAGGCGACCTGGTGTACCTTTGTGATAAACGCAAATGGCTGGGCGGCCTGAAGTCTGTCCATTCTGTTTATGGTGAACCCCATGATATGGATGGAGTGGTTTATATCACCAATACCCAGAAAGAGTCTGGACGATTCGACGAAAATATAAAATTGATCGCTGAAAAAGAATTATAATTCCTTCACCTTCCCCGGGCCCATTCCTCCACAATGCCTTTCAGGCCAATGAACAGGGCGATCAGAAAAAAGATGTGAAAAAGGATTTCATTCAGCCGTAGCAGGGTACCGGCCCAGTGCACCTGCCGGAGGAACAACAGCCCCAGAAGGGGAGGGATAATGGCTAGAAATAAATGATAAAAGCTAAGGATAATTACGGCCTTTTTATTTCTGATGGTGATGAACAGGGCCAGGGGCAGCCAGAAATACCCGCCAAAGGGAATGCCGAAGCCCCGGGAACGGTCGTATCCCTGGGGCTGGATCTCGATCCGTCTTTCCATGAACATAATTGTATCGGAATCAGGGCCGGAAAGAGAAATAAAGGCGGGGATCAATACACCGGTATTGAGTTCAATCCGCACTGGGCGGATAATGATAATATAAAGGAGACTGCAGGCTGTCAGGCTAAGGAGAACCTGGAGGGGGAGAGGATATCTTCCTGGCCACTTTTTACTGTCCACAGGTACCAGAGCCCCAGCATGAGCGGGTAAAGAAAAATAAAGGCACTGAATTCATGAAATGTATCCCAATGATCGGGGAAATATACATTGGCCAGGGCAAAACCCATAATGCGCAATACATTGGCCAGGTAAATAAGAAAAATACCGCCAGAGATAAACAACATTTTTATTTTCACTGGTCCGGTGTAGGCAAGAATGAAACTGGCGTACAGCCCCATGAGGGTCAGGCCGTTGCAGTCATTGATAATTTCAACACCACCAAACCCTTTAACGGCCAGGATAGTTCCCCAGGAATTGGTGGTCCAGCCAAGAAAATTCAGGCACCAGGCAGCCAGGAAGGCGCCTGATTTGCAAAGGAATAGGTCCAGACGGCCGCTGGGAAGAAAAAAAAGGTCGTAAGCCAGCTGCATGACAATGCAGACGGTTCCAACCTTGATCAAAAAATACAGTGCGGGGGAAGATGTAAGTCTATTTCTTATGCTGGTCACGGATCTTCCGTGCAAACAGCAGCCCGCCGGCAATAGCAATCCAGGCAATGCCCGTGATAGGAGCACCCTGGGTTGGGGCATCCGGAAAATCATCAGGTCCCTGGGCCACCAGTTCCGACATCAGGCCAATGCCTGCAAGCAGGATAGTGAATAATTTGTG
>Ga0208765_1000424_pt1 | contig 27774 bp, 24 predicted proteins | sample ETNtaG_2_FD_185783 | JGI IMG/M metagenome (GOLD analysis project Ga0208765, IMG submission 185783) | Marine microbial and viral communities from oxygen minimum zone, Eastern Pacific Ocean - ETNP201406SV203 (SPAdes) (version 2) | ecosystem: Environmental > Aquatic > Marine > Oceanic ...
AGCCCATTCCTAAAAAGGGCTTATTACTTACCTCTGTGGCAAATTATTGGTTTAAAAAAACAGAGCATATTATTCCGAACCACCTAACAAAGATCTCCCTTGAAGAAGTGCTTTCAAAGGAAGAGGCGGCCCAACTTAAAGGTCGCGCTATAGTGGTTAAAAAACTTAAGCCACTGCCAATTGAGGCTGTTGTTAGGGGATATCTAATTGGTTCTGGGTGGAAAGAATACCTTTCCTCTGGCTCAGTTTGCAGCATCCCCTTGCCTCCAGGCATGCGTCTAGCGCAAAAACTAGAGGCTCCGCTCTACACTCCATCCTCTAAAGCACCTGCTGGCGAACATGACGCAAACATATCATTCGCAGAAACAAAACTGCTGGTTGGAGACAATCTAGCAAACAAAATAAAAGAAAAAAGCGTGGAAATTTTTCAGTTTGCCGCTAACCACGCTATTAATCGCGGGATTATTATTGCCGACACTAAATTTGAGTTTGGCCTTGATATTAATGGCCAGCTTACCCTAATGGATGAAGTTTTAACGCCTGATTCTTCAAGATTTTGGCCTAAAGCGGAATACCAAGTAGGATCAAGCCCAAAAAGCTATGACAAGCAAATTGTTAGAGATTATGTCGAAACTCTTGATTGGAATAAGGCCCCTCCTGCGCCAATACTGCCAAATGACATATTGATCAAAACAGCAAAAAAATACGAAGAAGTTCAAGCGCTCCTATGCAGTTAAGTGGATATATTCATAAAATGCACACTTCGATGAAGTCTGGGGTTGCTCAATATATGTTCAATTTTGATGACTCAGAGTTTGATATAGGAACTCTTATAGGAAAACCAATTGAGCTCTCGTTCAGCCAACAAATACGGTGCGCATCTTGTGGCAACATAACTAATAAAAGCTACTCACAAGGTTATTGTTGGCCTTGCGCAAATTCTCTCGCGCGGTGTGATTTGTGTATCATGAGGCCTGAAACTTGTCACCACCATAAAGGAACTTGTCGAGAGCCAGAGTGGGGTAAATCATACTGCTTCTCTCCCCATATAGTCTACATTGCAAATACTTCGGGGATAAAGGTTGGCATCACTCGAAAAACGAACATACCTGATCGCTGGATTGACCAAGGAGCAATTAGCGCGCTGCCTATTCTTGAGGTAGAAACTAGACTTGACTCTGGGCGCATTGAAAAAGCTCTAAAGTCTTTCGTTTCTGATAAAACAAATTGGCGCAAAATGTTAATGAATGAAGTTGCTCCAGTTGGTCTTTTTGCCAACAAGGATATGCTGTTAGGAGAAATTCCCTCTCTTATCAATGAGCTCAGAGCAAAGCCCTTGTCAGACGATGTCATCAATATTGACTACCCTGTGATAAAATACCCGACCAAGGTCGTCTCCTTGAGTTTTGATAAAACACCAGTCATTTCAGGGGTTTTAAACGGAGTCAAGGGGCAGTATTTATTGCTTGATTGTGGCGTGCTCAATATACGAAAATTTAGTTCTTACCGCCTAACAATCTCTGCCTAAGGGCGCTGACTTAATATGCCAACACAACCATGAACGAAAACTTTTCAAGAATAGAGCGACTGCCGACCTACGTTTTTGCTATCACTAATGAGCTCAAGGCTGAGGCTAGGTCCAGGGGAGATGATATTATTGACTTTGGAATGGGGAACCCTGACCAGCCAACCCCAAAGCACATTGTTGATAAATTAGTTGAGGTTGCACAAAGAACAGACACCCATCGATATTCAATGTCGAGAGGTATTCCCCGCCTTCGTCGAGCCATAACTAGCTGGTATAAAGAGCGTTATAACGTTACCTTGGACCCCGAAACCGAAGCCATTGTCACGCTGGGATCGAAAGAAGGCTTGGCAAACCTCGCTCAAGCAATTGTCGGAAAAGGCGACACAGTATTAGTGCCGAGTCCGGCCTATCCAATCCATCCCTACGGGTTTGTTATTGCCGGTGCAGATATACGCAGAATTCCTTGTGGCCCTGGACATGATTTTTTTGCTGAGCTAGAAAAGGCCATAATTGACACTTGGCCAAAACCTAAGGTTATGGTTCTTAACTACCCCTCCAATCCGACAACAGAGTGTGTTGAATTAGAATTTTTTGAGCGCATTATTAGAGTTGCAAAAGAACACCAAATTTGGGTCGTTCAAGACTTGGCTTATGCTGACATTGTTTATGATGACTATAAGGCCCCAAGTATTATGCAGGTAGAGGGCGCCAAAGACATTGCAGTGGAATTTTTTTCAATGTCAAAAAGCTATAATATGCCTGGTTGGCGTGTTGGCTTTATGGTTGGCAATCCAACGCTTGTTGCAGCACTGGCAAAAATAAAGTCCTATCTGGACTATGGAATTTTTACTCCAATCCAAGTCGCTTCAATTAAAGCCTTAGAGTCTGATCAGAGTTGTGTTGAAAACATCCGCCTGATGTATCAATCTCGTCGTGACGTTCTTTGCGCTGCACTTGCAAGCATTGGTTGGAATGTTGAGCCGCCAAAAGCAACGATGTTTGTATGGGCAAAAATCCCCGAGCACTACCAGGCGATGGGCTCTTTAGAATTTAGCAAAGAGCTTATTAAGCGTGCAAAGGTTGGGGTCTCTCCTGGAATAGGTTTTGGCAACTATGGTGACGACTATGTGCGCATATGCTTGATTGAAAACGAGCAAAGAATTCGCCAAGCTGTTCGCGGCATTCGAAATATGTTTAAAGAAGATGGGCTCTTATGAGATACACTGCAGAACAATTTAGAAAGGAAAAAAATAAACGCCTAACGCTTCTTGGAATGTCAGGAGTGGGGAAAACTCATCTCTCAAAACTGCTTGCTAAAGAGGGCGGCTGGTTTCATTATTCTGGAGACTTTCGGATAGGCGCGTCACATTTAAAAAACGACATCATTGACAATATCGCGAACAAAATGAAAGTTGACCCTTGGCTCAAAGGGTTATTAAAAAACAATTCCATAAGTGTCAACAGCCAGGTAACTTTTGACAACCTAGAGCCTATATCTGCATTTCTTGGAAAGGCCGGCAATCCTGAAGAAGGAGGGATGCAAATTGACGAGTTTGTGCGTCGTCAAGGACTATTTATTGAGGCCGAAATTAAAGCCATGTATGATGTTCCAAGCTTTATTGAGCGCTCACAAAAGGCGGGCTGCCAACATTTTATCAATGATGCTGGTGGAAGTTTGTGCGAGCTTGGAGACACAAAACTTTACAAGCTCTTGTCTGAAAACACTCTAATTCTCTATATTAAGGCGAGTGAATCAAATCAGCAGGCGCTCATTAAACGCGCCAAAAAGATTCCAAAGCCTGTTTATTATCATCCTGATTTTTTTCAGTCTGCACTAAAAAGCTACCTAGAAGAAAAACAGCTGACCTATGTTGCACAAATAAATCCTGACGATTTTGTGCGCTGGGTGTTTCCAAAGCTGATTGCTAACCGTCAAACAAAATACCAAGAGCTGGCAAAGCAATATGGCTACACTGTCTTAAGCAATGACCTGTATGGCTGCAGAAACGCTGATGAAGTTGTTAACTTAATATGTGAGGCGCTAGACTGATATGCCATTAATTGCACACTCAAATCTGCCATCATTTGAACGCCTAAAACAACAAGGTGAAACAATCCTTTCTAAAGACAGAGCAGAACATCAAACCATACGAGAGCTACACATTGGCTTGTTAAACATGATGCCTGATGCCGCCCTTGAGGCAACTGAACGGCAATTCTTTCGCCTTATCGGTCATTCAAATGAGATAGCGCAGTTCTATGTACACCCTTTCTCTCTTTCTAATATTAAAAGAGGCAAAAAGGCTGCTAAACATCTAAAGGAACACTATAAGACTTTTGACGAAATCAAAGCTCAGGGCTTAGACGCACTAATCATTTCAGGAGCAAAGCCTCCCCAAGATCTTAAAAGAGCTCCATTTTATCAGCAGCTCAAAGAGGTTGTAGACTGGTCCTATGAGCACGTTACATCTACCCTTTGTTCGTGTCTGGCAACACATGCCGTGATGCAGTTTAAGTATGGACAGAAACGTCAACCGGTTGGTAAAAAGCACTGGGGTGTTTTCGCTCACGAGGTGGTTGAAAGAGGCCATCCGCTCGTTGCTGGAGTGAATACACGATTTGACATACCTCATTCAAGGTTTAATGAAATTTCTGAGTCTCAATTCACAGAGGCGGGCGTCAAGGTTTTAGCTAACAGCAAGATTGGCGCACATCTTGCGGTAAGTCCAGACCTGTTTAGAATTGTATTTTTTCAAGGCCACCCAGAATATGACACTATTAGCTTGCTTAAAGAGTATAAAAGAGAGGTTTCTCTATACTGCCAAGACAGAGAATTGTCTTATCCACCAATGCCAACAAACTACTTGTCTTTACAAAACCAGGCAATACTAAATGAATACCAAACAAGGCTTGTGTCTGGCGACATGTCCATTCAAGACTTTCCAGAGGCCCTTATTGCCAGCACTCTTGATAACACTTGGCATGATAGTGCAAATGCTATTATTAATAACTGGATTGGTTGTGTCTATCAGCTGACTAATGAAAAAATAAATAAGCCGTTTATGGGCGGCATTGATCCAGAAAATCCGCTTGGACTAATATAGTGACAAGGCTAGATAAAGAGCTTTTGGTTTGGCCTGTCTGCGCCAGTAAAAATTAATCTATGGCCTTGATTAATTTACCCCTATTAAAAGCTATGCGTAAAATAAAGCCATGCACTTAATTCGCGGCCTTCAAAACCTAAAAGAAAAGTCTGGATGTGTCTTGACTATTGGCAACTTTGACGGCATTCATAGGGGCCACCAAAAAATCATTAAAGCCCTTGTAGCAAAGGCTAATACCCTTGGCGTGCCCTCAATTGTTATTTCATTTTCTGTGCCCCCTGAGTCGTTTTTTGGACGCCCAAAAGCAAGGCTTAGCAGTTTTAGGGATAAACATCTTTTTCTGGAGTCTTTAGGCGTAGAAAAACATTTGCTAATTCGTTTCAACAAGGATTTCTCACAGATGAGCGCACAGTCTTTTGTTGAAGATGTTTTATTAGCCAAACTTAAAATGCGATGTTGTTTTATTGGTGATGATTTTCGTTTCGGCAAAGACCGCCAAGGAGACTATTCAATGCTTGAAAACATGGCAAAAACCAGCGACTTTGTTGCACAAAAAGTTAACCGTGTCACTGTAAACGGTAAACGAGTGAGCAGCTCTGAAATTAGAGAACTTTTAAGGCAAGGCGAATTTAGTATGGCCGAAGAGCTTCTTGGAAGGCCTTTTGCAATCAAAGGTAGAATTATGCACGGAGAAAAAAGAGGCAGAACAATTGGCTTTCCAACCATTAACATCTCAATTGGAAGAAAGCTTAGCCCGGTTCTTGGAGTTTTCGCAGTTTTGATCGTGCTTAATAAAAAAACTTATCAGGGTGTCTGTAATGTTGGCAAAAGGCCCACAATAGGCGGCGAAAAAACACTTCTTGAGGTTAACATTTTTGACTTTGATAAAAACGTTTACGGCGAACATGCCAAAGTGCTTTTTAGGCATCGTATTAGAGAAGAAATGAAGTTTGAATCTGTTCAACAGCTACAAAGTCAAATCGCTTCAGATGCGAATATTGCTAGACGCTATTTTGCTTGTCAATAATTATTTCACAAACTTCCAAGAAAGCTTGGTACCTGCAAGAAAAGGAACTACCTGTGAACCTCCAAATTCATATTGCATTGGTACCTTCCAAGCTTTTCTTTCTAGCGTAACAGTTTCTTGATTATGTGGGAGGCCATAAAAGTCTGGACCGAAAATAGAAGAAAACCCTTCTAGTTTTTCAATTGCTCCTTCAGACTCAAAAACTGTCGCATAGAGTTCGATTGCCGCATAGGCGCTGAAAACTCCTGCACAGCCACAAGCAGACTCTTTTTCGTGTCTTTCATGGGGCGCTGAATCGGTCCCCAAAAAGAACTTTGGATTGCCTGAAGTTGCCGCCTTCAGCAGGGCTTGCTGATCTGGGCGTTGTCTCTTTAATACTGGCAAGCAATAATAATGCGGCTTAATTCCACCTACGAGCATATTGTTCCTGTTGGCAATCAAGTGTTGTGGCGTTATAGTTGCAGCTAAGTTCTTGTTTGCAGCAAGAATGAAATCTACAGCGGCCTTGGTCGTAATATGCTCAAGCACAACTTTAAGGGATGGAAAGCTTCTGGTCACTTTTTTCAAAACTCTGTCGATAAAAACCGTTTCACGATCAAAAATATCTATATTTTCATCTGTCACCTCGCCGTGCACCAGCAACGGCATGTCTAATTTTTGCATAGCCTCAAGCACAGGAAAAATCTTGTCAATGCTTGTGACGCCGCTTTGCGAGTTTGTTGTCGCTCCAGCAGGATAAAGTTTTGCAGCAATAATGTTGGGCTCTTTTGCTGCCGTCTCGATGTCTTTAATAGAGGTTTTATCTGTTAGGTATATAGTCATTAGAGGGCTAAAACTTGAGCCTGCTGGAAGCGCCTTCATAATTTCGGCGCGGTATGCTAATGCTTGGCTTGTGTTTTTTATAGGAAGGGTTAGGTTTGGCATAACAACTGCTCTGCCCATTTGTGCGGCGCTCATGCCAACTATCGAGCGCATGACAGAGCCGCTTCTCAGGTGCAGATGCCAGTCGTCTGGCATAACTAGGCTGATAGTTTTCATTGAACTAAGTCCATTTTAAATGTTTCTCGAATAAAAGCAAAGTCTCTTCACCCGTGGCAACGCTTATATTTTTTTCCAGAACCACAGGGGCAGGGGTCGTTTCTGCCTATTTTTTTTGCCTTATTGGGGGCCTGGGCGGGCTTAGTTTTTGTTGTGTTTTGAACTTGTTTGGCGTTCGTCTTTGTGGGCGGGCGCGCATTAGCTATAGCCTCAGTCGAATCTCTTTTTTGATCTACGCTAACGGCGCACAAGGCTTTCACCATCTCTGTGTTTATAGTCTCTAGTAATGAAGTAAACATTGTAAAAGATTCACGCTTAAACTCCTGAACAGGATTTTTCTGCGCATAGCCTCGAAGATTTACACTTTGTCTTAGATGGTCCATTACAGCCAAATGCTCCTTCCAATAATGATCAAGGGCTCTGAGCATTACGGCCTTCTCAAATGTGCGCATTGTTTCAGCCCCAACCACGGCCTCTTTTGCATCATGGGAGTCTACCAGTCCCTGAAGGACGACACCCAATATTTCATCAACATCGAGCCCATTGTCTATACTTTTCTGTAGTGAGATATAAAGTCCATATTCTGCCTTTAGGGCGCTTTCAAGCCCTCCTATATCCCAGTCCTCTTCCAGCATTTGTGGCGAAATATATTCTTCAAAAAGTTCGCCTATAACCTTTTCCCTAATAGTGTCGTAGCGGTCTTTTATGTCTTCCGTTCCCATTAAGTCGTCGCGTAACTGGTAAATCACTTTTCTTTGGTCGTTTGCAACGTCATCATATTCAAGCAAGTGTTTACGTGCATCGTAGTGCATTCCTTCGACCTTTCTCTGGGCGTTTTCAATTGTTCTATTTAGCCAACTATGTTCAAGAGCCTCTCCCTCTTTCATGCCAAGCTTTTTCATCATGCTGGCGGTTTTTTCAGAAGCGAATATCTTCATCAAGCCGTCCTCTAAAGACAAGTAGAAGCGCGTTGAGCCAATATCTCCCTGCCTTCCAGACCGCCCCCTTAACTGATTGTCAACCCTGCGAGATTCATTGCGTTCAGTGCCAATTATATGGAGTCCTCCTGCCTTAATAACGGCATCGTGTTTTTCCTTCCATACGGCTTTTTCTTTCTCAGTTATATCTTCGAGAGGCTTTCCACCTAAAACAATATCGGTTCCTCTTCCTGCCATATTGGTGGCGATTGTTACAGCGCCAGGCGCTCCTGCATTGGCTATTATTTCCGCCTCTCTTTGATGCTGTTTCGCGTTCAAAACTTCGTGCTTTATTTTATTTCTTTTAAGTAGCGCAGAGACCTTTTCAGAACTATCAATACTGCTTGTGCCAATCAAAACTGGTTGTTGTTGTTTTTGACAGCCTTTAACATCATTGGCAATTGCCTCATATTTTTCTTCCAAGGTTCCATAGATTAGATCTGAAGAGTCAATGCGGCAAGATTTAGCATTCGGTGGAACAACAACAACTTCAAGCCCGTATATGTCTTGCAATTCTGGCGCCTCTGTCTCTGCTGTGCCGGTCATTCCTGAGAGCTTGTCATATAGTCTAAAATAGTTTTGATAGGTAATTGAGGCCACGGTCTGATTTTCCTTTTTAATACTAACGCCTTCTTTGGCTTCAAGCGCCTGATGCAAGCCTTCTGACCACCTTCTTCCTGGCATCGTTCTGCCAGTAAATTCGTCAACAATAACCACCTCGTCATCTTTGACAATATATTCAACATTAATTTGAAACAGGACGTGGGCGCGTAGTGCAGATATCATGTGCTGCAGCAAAACTATATTGCTCGGGTCATATAGGCTTGCCCCTTCTGTTAAAGCGCCGGCATCAATTAGCATCTCTTCGGCCTTGATGTGGCCATCATCGGTCAGAAAAACCTGCTTGTGCTTTTCGTCTAAAGTGTAATCGCCAGGCTTCTCAACAACAACTTCTTTTCCCTCTCCTTTTTCAATCTGAAGTGAGAAATGTGAGGCCATTTTGTTGATTGCAAGGTAAACTTGGGAGTGGTCATCTGCCGGACCAGAAATAACCAGCGGAGTTCTTGCCTCGTCAATTAGAATAGAGTCTACCTCGTCAACAATGGCGTAATTGAGCCTCTTTTGCATTTGTTGGTCTTGCGAAAAAGCCATGTTGTCACGAAGATAATCAAAGCCAAGCTCGTTATTGGTAGCGTAGGTTATGTCGCACGAGTATGCCGCCTGCTTTTCCTCTCCTGACATGCCAGAGATAACAACCCCAACCTCTAGGCCTAAAAAATTAAACACTTTTCCCATCCACTCAGCGTCTCGTCTGGCCAAATAGTCGTTAACAGTTACTATATGAACCCCATCTCCAGTCAGTGCGTTTATGTAGGCAGGAAGTGTTGCCACCAGTGTTTTTCCTTCTCCGGTTGCCATTTCTGAAATGCTGCCTTCATTAAGAACCATGCCTCCAATTAGTTGAACATCATAGTGTCGCAATCCAAGAACTCTTTGGCTTGCCTCTCTGACGACAGCAAAGGCCTCTGTAAGCATGTCTTCAACTTCTTCGTTTTGTTTGAGCCTTTCGCGGAAAAAGCCTGTCTTCGCACTCAGGCCTTCGTTGCTTAGAGTTTGCATCTCTTTTTCGAGCGCATTAATGCTAGCAACAGTTCGCGCGTACTTTTTTATTTGGCGCTCGCTGTGAGAGCCAACAACTTTTGACAAAACATTATTTATAATACCCATGTAGTAACTAGAAAATATATTTAGAGAAAACGAAGGTATTTTCCCACAGATGGGCGACAAATTAACAATAAACACCACAAATTATAACCCCAAAGGAGGGCTGGGCAAATTGCTGGCAAAGGCAAAAGCGCATAACCATTTTGACTCTCAGTTGCGGCCCCTCTTGGACGATCAATTTAAAGACATTCATTTATGTCTCATTAAGGATAGCGTAGCAACCTTCATTGCCCCTAGTGCCGCAGTTGCATTTCGCGCAAATAAGCAGCGCTCAAAACTATTGAGAATTGTTAAACAAATAGACGGGCTTTCAACAATAGAAAAAGTAGTGGTTAAACTAAATAAAAACCAGACCTAAGCGCTTGGATTGCAATTTTTTACTTATATATAAGCCCTAATTACTTTATAATGTCACGGTTTTTATCTAAATATACCCAGCACAACTCATTATGTCAGAACAAACAATAGACCTGAAAAAAAGGCGCTTTCTTACTCAGGCAACTAGCGTTGTTGGCGCTGTAGGTGTAGGCTTTGTTGCCTGGCCTTTCTTGTCAACCTGGAAGCCTTCAGCGCGGGCGAAAGCCGCTGGAGCTCCTGTTGATGTTGATATCTCTAAACTTGAAACTGGACAACTGGTTAGGGTTTTATGGAGAAAAAAGCCAGTATGGATCTTTAAGCGTGACGCTGAAACTTTAAAAAGCCTTAAGTCCGAGTCTTTGTTGAATGTCTTGGCAGATCCGGAGGGTTCTGGAAACTCAAAAAACCAGCAGCCCAAATACGTAACGTCTAACTATCGATCCATCGAAGGAAAAGAGGAGTTGGCTGTAATTGTTGGAGTTTGCACCCACTTGGGATGCTCTCCAACCTACCGCCCAGAGCCTGGCGCCGCCGATCTTGGTGGAGATAGTTGGCAAGGCGGGTTTTATTGTCCTTGTCACGGCTCAAAGTTTGACCTTGCAGGAAGAGTATATGCTGGCGTTCCAGCTCCTACCAACCTAATGATCCCGCCATATAGTTTTGTGTCTGAAACACTGATTCGTATTGGTGTAGACCCGGCTACATCATAAGAGGAAACTATGAATAAAAAACAAAACTGGATAGACCAAAGATTTCCTTTAACTAAAACCTGGAATGAGCATCTAGCCAAATATTACGCCCCAAGAAACTTTAACTTTTGGTACTTTTTTGGCTCATTGGCGATATTAGTTTTGGTGTTGCAACTAGTAACAGGAATTTTCTTAACTATGCACTTTAAGCCAGATTCTGCAAATGCTTTTGCTTCAGTTGAATATATTATGCGCGATGTTGAGTGGGGGTGGCTTATGCGTTATCTACACTCAACTGGTGCCTCTGCCTTTTTTGTTATTATCTATTTTCATATGTATCGTGGCCTCTTATACGGATCCTATAAAGCGCCAAGAGAGCTTATCTGGCTTTTAGGCATGGCACTTTATATTGCCCTTATGGCAGAAGCATTTATGGGCTACGTTCTCCCCTGGGGCCAGATGTCTTATTGGGGAGCGCAAGTTATCATCTCGCTATTTGGCTCCGTGCCTATCATTGGGCCAGACCTTTTGGTGTGGATACTGGGAGATTATGCTGTAGGCGACCCTGCTCTTAATCGCTTTTTCTCTTTGCACGTCGTCGCCTTGCCATTAATTCTTGTCGTTTTGGTTTTCTTACACATTGTCGCCCTTCATGCTGTGGGCTCAAATAATCCTGACGGTGTAGAAATAAAGAAAACTAAAGACAAAGACGGAATTCCAAAGGATGGAATTCCATTCCATCCGTACTACACAGTTAAAGATGTTATGGGGGTGTTTGTCTTTCTTATCGTTTTTTGCTCTGTATTATTTTACGCTCCCGCGCTTAATGGCTATTTTCTAGAGCATGCGAACTTTATAGAGGCTAATCCACTTCAAACACCAGACCATATTGCTCCTTTGTGGTACCTAACTCCTTTTTACTCTGTATTAAGAGCCATACCACCAATGTTTGGCTCTCAGTTCCCCGGCGTATTAGCTATGTTTGTTGCGCTCCTAATATTGGCTGCACTTCCCTGGCTAGATAGAAGCCCGGTTAAGTCGATTCGTTATAGAAGCCCTCCATTCAAATGGGCGCTTGGAATTTTTGTAATTAGTTTTGTTATTTTAGGCTGGCTTGGAATGGAGCCGGTAACACCTCGAAATGTCTTGTTGGCTCGCATTTGTACTTTCTTGTATTTTGCCTTTTTCATTTTAATGCCTTGGTATACCTCTATTGGAAAAACCAAGGTAGTCCCTGAAAGAGTGACGGAATAGGCTATGAAAACATATATAAAAATAAAGTTTTTTTTGGTTGCTTTTTTTCTTTCGTTGGGCGTTTTAGCCTCTGGTGGCGAATTACACCTAGAACAGGCCCATACAGATATTTCAGATACAGCCTCATTGCAAAATGGAGCTAAACTATTTATGAATTATTGCTCCGGCTGTCATGCAATCAGTTTTATGCGATACAACCGCATCGCCAAAGATCTTAATTTAAGCGATTCCGATGTTGCTGAAAATCTAATGTTTGCCGGAGAAAAGGTGGGAGAGCAGATTACAACTGCAGTGCCTGAAGACGCTGCTTCCAAGTGGTTTGGCGGCGTCCCACCAGACCTGTCTCTTGTTGCAAGATCTAAAGGCACAGACTGGATTTATAGTTATTTAAGGGGCTTTTATGTAGACGACTCTAAAATTTTTGGCGTTAATAATAAGGTGCTTGCTAATGCATCTATGCCTGACATACTTTGGTCTATAAAGGAAAACCAATCTGAAGCAGGGTTTGAGCAAAGCGTTAGAGATATTACAAACTTCTTAGACTATGTTGGCGAGCCCGCTAAATTAATTCGCATAAAACTTGGCGCTTGGGTTCTGTCATTCTTGACGTTGCTTTTTGTTTTGTCCTACTTTTTGAAAAAAGAATATTGGAAAGACGTTAAATATGGTATCTGGCGCTCAAGGGAATAAATTTTGATCCAGTTAATTTTTTCTGCGACACTTCTTCAAAAATTGAAGAATGCTGTTTTTTTTATTTTCGAGGATAATTATGTTAACAAAGCCTAACCCAGCCTCTACAACACTATACTCTGCTTCACAAGGACTCGAGTCACACGCGGTGCGCTTCATTATGGCTCATAAGTCAATTGATCGAGACGTGCTGGAAGTTGATTTTGACGAACTTCCAGAAGAAATTCTCGACCTCAACCCTTGTGAATCTCTGCCAACCTTGTTTGACAGGGGCATGGTCTTGTATGACCTCGGGGTGGTGATGGAGTATCTAGATGAGCGCTTCCCTTTTCCTCCTTTGTTGCCTGTTGACCCCATAGAAAAGGCTGAAAAAAGACTTTTAGTTTATCGCTTCACTCGGGCACCCGGCTGCTGGTACGAATTAACTAATATTATTCTAAATGGCAACAAAAAAGACTCTGATGGGGCTAGAAAAACCCTTAACGGCAATCTTATTGAACTTATCCCACTATTTTCTCACAAGCCTTTTTTCAAAAGCGATACTATGACCTTGGTTGATGCCTGCCTTGCGCCAATAATGTGGCGCCTGAACTTGCTGGGCATTACTCTTGGCGATAAAGCAAAACCAGTTTCTGCATATGCAGATAGGCTCTTTGGCCAAGAGGGCTTTCAAGAAAGCCTTACGTTTTGTGAAAAAGACTTTAATCAGTAAGCGCTATGAACAGCGTTGTTCCCTATCTGATTCGTGCATACTGCGACTGGATGGAGAACTCTAACTTAACGCCCTACATTCTTGTTGACTGCAAAAAGACTGGGGTTGTTGTTCCCAAAGACCTCGCCAAAGAAGGAAAAATCATACTCAATATTGCCTCCTCTGCAGTGGGAGGCCGAAGCATGACAAATGAAAGTATTTCATTCAAAGCCAGATTTAATGGCACCTCAGAGAAAATCAATGTTCCTTGCGAGGCTGTTCTTACAATTTATGCTCAAGAAAACGGCGAGGGCATGTTTTTTGACAGCAGTAGCGAAGCAGCATCAAAGGGAAAAGAAAAGCCCAACCTAAGTATTCTTGACTAGGCCTTCAAACTCCAGGCAAAACTCTTTAGATCTCTCCAAAGAAAAGCCCATCACCGGTATCTTTGTATAGGCGCATATCGCCTCTTTATTTGCCAGACTGTTCTTGCTAATTTGATTTAACACAATACAAAGCACGCGCAGATTATTTTGCCTAGCCGCAGTTATGGTTAGTAAAGCCTGGCCAATTGCTCCAAGTTCGTCTTTTACAACAATTACTAGGGGTAGCCCCAACCCAGCCGCAAGGTCGGAGTTAAGCGCCCCTTTAGCGATTGGTGAGTATAGCCCTCCAGCGCCTTCTACCACCATAAAGTTCTCCTTGGCGCCTTCTTTGCACGCCTCTAGGAGACTCTCTAAACGTAGGATTTCTCCTGCTGTATCGCTTGCGCTTTCTGCGCTAGCCTCAAGATCAAAACGGTATGGGCAAACAATAGCTAAAGGCTCTTTTTGTACGCAAGCGTCTAAAAGCCGGATTGCGTCTTTTGGCCCATTTCCATTGTCACTACCAGAACAGCCGGTTTCAACTGGTTTTCTTACTTTTAAGTCTTGTTTTTGGCTCAAAAAGCGCACAATTTCAATTGCCACAGTCGTCTTGCCAACTCCAGTGTTGCTGCCCGTAATAAACACTCCTTCCATGGGAGCATTTTAGCCCAAGTTGGTCGCTACAAAGCCTCCATAAAAGTATAATGGCTCCCATGAAAAGCAATCTTAAAACCCACCTTTGCGGACTCTATTTAGACTCTCCGATCGTTTTGTTGTCTGGCTGTGTTGGTTTTGGAGAGGAATACACAAGACTTAAGGGGTTTTCAAATGCTGATGCGGGTGCGATTTGCCTAAAGGGAACAACCCTAGAGCCGCGACAAGGAAACCAACCTCACCGTATTACTGAGACAGCAAACGGAATGCTGAATGCAATAGGCCTTCAAAACCCTGGCGCTGAAAAAGTGATCAACCAAATATTGCCGTCACTAGACAGGGCCGAAACTAAGTTTATTATTAATATTTCTGGGTCTTCAGTTGAAGAATATGGCGAGATTGCAAAACGCTTTGATGATACCGATATAGATGCAATTGAAATTAATATTTCATGTCCCAACGTTAAGGAAGGTGGCGTCGCTTTTGGAAATGATCCTGACATGTCCTACAGAGTTGTAGACATATGCAGAAAAAACACAAAAAAACCTTTGATTACAAAACTCTCTCCTAATCAGACAGATATTGCCTACAGTGCTAAGCGCTGTATCGAGGCGGGAAGCGATGGGCTGGCCGTTATAAACACAATAATGGGAATGGCAATTGATGCCGAAACAAGGCGACCAATTATTGGAAATAATAGTGGCGGCCTTTCAGGCCCCGCCATAAAACCAATCGCCCTATTAAATGTTCACCAGGTCCATCAAGAAAGTAAAAAACACAACATTCCCATCATTGGCCAAGGCGGGATAGCAACTGCAAGTGACGCTATTGAGTTTATTATCGCAGGAGCAACCGCCGTAGGGGTTGGAACTGCTCTTTTTTATGACCCTTTAGTGTGTAAAAAAATAAATGTGGGCATTAGCAAATATTTAACCGAAACTGGCATGAAAAGCGTGGAGTCTTTAGTAGGAACGCTTGAACTTAACTAACTCTTTTATCTAAATATAAAACATGCAATACGAAGACAAAGTTAACAAAATAGAAGAAGAGGCACAACAGTACTGGGCCAAAAATTGCTCCTTTGAGGTTGTTGAAGACAAAACAAAAGAAAAATTTTACTGCCTTTCAATGTTGCCATATCCTTCGGGCAAACTTCATATGGGGCATGTGCGTAATTATAGTATTGGAGATGTTGTCTCTAGGTATCAAAAGATGCTTGGGAAAAATGTTTTGCAACCTATCGGCTGGGACGCTTTTGGACTCCCTGCAGAAAATGCGGCAATACAAAACAAGGTGCCTCCAGCGAGGTGGACCTATAACAACATCAAGCATATGAAAGACCAACTGATTGCCATGGGGTTTGGCTATGACTGGTCAAGAGAGCTTGCAACGTGTCACCCTGAATATTATCGATGGGAGCAATGGTTCTTTATTAGGCTGTTTAAAAAAGGCCTTGTTTACAAAAAAATGGCTGTAGTTAACTGGGATCCTGTTGACCAAACGGTTCTTGCTAACGAACAAGTGGAGGAGGGTCGAGGGTGGCGCTCAGGTGCGCTTATTGAAAAAAAAGAGATATCACAATGGTATATGAAGATTACTGACTATGCCGAAGAGCTCCTTAATGACTTAGACAAGCTTGAGGGCTGGCCAGACGCCGTCAAAATAATGCAACAAAACTGGATTGGCAAATCTGTTGGCCTTGAGATTGACTTTACAATGGAAGGCTCGAAACCAATAAGTGTTTTCACAACGCGCCCCGACACCTTAATGGGGGCGACCTATCTTGCAATTGCAGCCGAACACCCTTTGGCCCTTGAAATGGGAAAGAAAAACTCTGTAATACAGTCATTTATTAATGAGTGCAGAACAATGGAAACATCTGAGGCGGCGCTAGAAACAATGGAAAAAAAAGGGGTTAACTCTGGCCTCTTTTGTAAGCATCCAATAAGCGGCAACGATGTTCCAATCTGGATAGCAAACTTTGTTCTTATGGGCTATGGAACTGGCGCTGTTATGAGCGTCCCGGCGCATGACCAGCGAGATTACGAGTTTGCAAAAAAATACAACATTCCTGTAGTTGGAGTGATTGCTCCAATAAATGGACATCTTGATATTGACCAAGAGGCTTTTATTGAAAAAGGCATTCTCATAAATTCGGGCGCATTTAATGGCATGACCTTCTTGGAGGCCTTTAAGGCAATAAGCAAATACCTAGCCAAAAACAACCTTGGAAAAGAAAAAATCAATTATCGTCTACGTGACTGGGGCATTTCTAGACAAAGATATTGGGGGTGCCCAATTCCAATAATCAATTGCGATAAATGTGGCCCAATCCCATCAAAGGAGTCGGATCTGCCAGTTGTCCTCCCAGAAGATGTTGCTTTCGAAGGAGTTGGCTCACCAATTAAAAAATCACCTGAATTCTACCAAACCAACTGTCCTTCCTGTGGATCTGCGGCCGAAAGAGAGACCGACACTTTTGATACATTTTTTGAGTCCTCATGGTATTTTGCGCGATACGCTTGTGCCAACCAAAACAAAGCAATGCTTGATGAGCGTGCAAACTATTGGCTTCCAGTTAATCAATATATTGGCGGAATTGAGCATGCTATTTTGCACCTGCTGTACGCTAGATTTTTTACTAAACTGCTTAGGGATGAAGGAATTGTCGCTTGTAATGAGCCTTTTACAAATCTTTTAACCCAGGGGATGGTTTTAAAAGATGGTGCCAAAATGAGTAAATCAAAGGGCAACACTGTAGATCCACAACAAATGATTGATAAATATGGTGCCGACACTGTTCGTCTGTTTATTTTGTTCGCCTCGCCGCCAACACAAGCACTAGAGTGGTCTGATCGTGGTCTAGAAGGCTCTCATCGCTTCCTAAATAAATTTTATCGCCTTGTCCACGGATTTGCTTTAGAATCAAAAAACCAGGTTATAGAATCTTTGACTCCCGAACTTCTCAACAAAAAACAAAAAGAAATGCGCAAAAAAACGCACTTAACGCTTAAAAAAGTTGGTGATGATATTGGCAGGAGATATTCTTTTAATACCGCAATTGCTGCACTTATGGAACTAAACAACTCGCTTTCTCGTTTTACGGACACAAGCGCACAGGGGGTCGCTGTAAAAAAAGAAACCATTGAAATTATGCTTAAAACTCTTAACCCAATAACTCCGCATTTGTGCCACCATCTTTGGTTGGAAATTGGCAACACCGAGGCAATGGTTGATGTTCTTTGGCCGGAGGTTGATGTGGAGGCTCTTATTCAAGAAGAGGTTCAACTTGTCGTACAGGTAAATGGCAAGCTCAGGGCTAAAATTGTTGTTCCGGTTGATGCTGAAAAAAAATCTATAGAAAAGGTGGTCCTTGCCGAAGATAATGTGGTCAAGTTTAGCAAGGGGAAAAAAGTAATAAAAGTAATTATCGTACCAAACAAACTAGTGAACGTGGTAGTGCATTAACACCACCAACAGCCTCATTTGTTGAGCATTTTCTCTATTTGATCCCTTAAAATCAACTCCATAACAAAGCCCATCTTGCCACCAGGAACAACTAGCGTGTTTGGACGGGACATAAAAGATCTTTCGATCATGTTTTGTAGATATATAAAGTCACAGAATTTGTGGTCTTTAAACCTAACGACAACAAAACTTTCATCAAGCGTAGGGATGTCTCTTGCAATAAACGGGTTTGAGGTGTCTACTGTTGGCACTCGCTGAAAATTAATGTCAGTTCTTGAAAATTGAGGTGTAATATAATTTATATAGTCCCACATTCTTCTGTGTATTGTGTCTACTGTTGCCTCTGCAGAATATCCTCTGTGTTCCTTGTCCCTATGTATTTTTTGAATCCACTCTAGGTTAACAACGGGAACCACTCCAATAAGGAAGTCTACATATTTGGTAACATCAATAGCGCCATCTTTTACTCCTCCATGAAGGCCCTCATAGAACAGCAAATCGCTGTCCTTGCCCGCATCCTCCCAGGGTGTAAATTCACCGGCCTTTTGACCAAAAGGCTCGCCCTCTTCGTCAGAATGAAGATAGAAGCGACGACGACAGTGTCCTTTTTCGCCATAATTTTTAAAAGTCTTTTCAATTTCTTCAAAATAGTTTGCCTCGGGGCCAAAATGACTAAAGTAACTATTTCCCTTTTTTTCTTCTTCGGCCATGATTGTTTTCATTTCGCTTCTATCATAACGATGAAAACTATCTCCTTCTATAACGCAAGGGCTTGCGCCCACATTTATAAAAATGTGGTTGAACGCATTTTTAACTGTAGACGTGCCAGCGCCAGACGAGCCTGTTATAGCTATAACCGGATGTTTTTTTGACATGTGGCTCTCTCTTTCTTTTAAAAACTTTAAGAACAAATATTATCTTACAAATTTTATCAACTGTTCCCAATAAAATTCATAGGCGCTTGAATTTAAATCATTGGGCTATTTGTAGAACAATTAGTAATCCAGGTTTTCAACCTTAAGTGCGTTGTCTTCAATAAAGTTTCTTCTAGGCTCCACCTCATCTCCCATTAGAGTGGAAAAAACCTCATCGGCTGCTATAGCGTCTTCTACCTTAACTTTTAGCAGGGTGCGGCTCTCAGGGTTCATTGTGGTGTCCCAAAGTTGATCTGGATTCATTTCTCCTAGACCTTTATACCTTTGAAATCCTTGCCCTTTTTGAGCCTCTTTTAACAGAAATCCCATTGCATCTGCAAAGCACGAAACCTTAGCCTCTTTCTGTCCCTTTTGAACAAAAGATGAAGAACTAAAAATACTCTCTACTTCGTCAGAGTATTTTTGAATTCTTTTATAATCTGCAGAATCAAAAAACGTGGCGCTAAGCGCCGAAGTTATGGCAACAACACCATATACCTCTAAGGAATATAAAATCTCTTTATCTTTGAAAACAACTTTGTGTTTTTCGGACATAAGTTTATTTTTATTTAACTTTTTTTGTAAGTCGTCGCACCACTTAGTTGTTTCTTTTGTTTTTCTCAATGAACTTAATTTTGGCATGCCAACGATTGCATTTAGTAAATTTTTATTGTATTTCTTTCCAAGCTTTTCAATGGTTGCAACTATTTTGTAATGTTTAGCCACAATTTTTTCTAGAGCAATCCCGCCTATTGCTGGCGCACTCTTATTGACAAATATACTTGCCTCGTTAATTGCCTCTTGCAAAAGATAGTTGTTTTTTTCATCTTCATCCTTTAGGTAGCGCTCTTGTTTTCCTTTTTTGATTTTGTATAAAGGTGGTTGTGCTATATAAAGATAGCCGCTTTCGACTAGTTCTGGAAGGTGGCGATAAAAAAAAGTTAACAATAGTGTTCTTATGTGTGCCCCGTCTACGTCAGCATCGGTCATAATAACAATTTTGTGGTAGCGAAGCTTTTCAATATCATACTCATCACTGCCTATGCCACAACCAAGGGCTGTGATTAGTGTGCCGACTTCTTGTGAGGTGAGCATTTTTTCAAAACGAGCCTTTTCAACATTTAATATTTTTCCTTTTAAAGGCAATATTGCTTGGGTGTGTCGATCTCTGCCTTGTTTTGCAGAGCCTCCTGCAGAATCACCCTCAACCAAAAACAACTCGGAAAGAGCGGGGTCTTTTGTTTGGCAGTCACTCAACTTTCCTGGCAATCCAGCAATATCTAGAGCGCCTTTTCTTCGCGTCATCTCCCTAGCACTTCTTGCGGCTTCTCGAGCCCTCGATGCTTCTAATATTTTTCCTACAATAATTTTTGCCTCGTTGGGATTTTCTAGCAAATACTCCCCTAGTTTTTCATTAACAGAAGACTCTACCGGAGCCCTAACCTCAGATGAAACAAGTTTGTCTTTTGTTTGAGAAGAGAACTTGGGGTCTGGCACCTTGATAGACAAAATTGCAGTTAACCCCTCCCTTGTATCTTCTCCAGTTATTGCCGCTTTTTCCTTTTTTGCAAGCCCAGAAGAGTCTATAAAACCGTTAAGTGACCTAGTTAGTGCCGCCCGAAGGCCAGCCAAGTGGGCGCCCCCGTCCCTTTGTGGAATGTTGTTTGTGAAACAGTAAACGCCTTCTTGATAGGCGTCGCTCCACTGAAGGGCAACCTCAACATCAATATCACTCTTTTTCGTTTTTATTGTAATAATGTCGTTGTGAATGGGGTTTTTAGATTTGTTAAGATGTTCAACGAATGCCTTAATGCCACCCTTATAAGCAAAAACATTTTTCTTGTTTGTGGCTTGGTCGGATATTTTAATTTTAACGCCCGAGTTTAAAAAGGCCAACTCCCTAAGCCGGTTTGCCAATGTGTCATATTTAAACTTTGTTTCGGAAAATATATCTTTGCTTGGTTTAAATTGAACAACTGTTCCGGTTTTTGTTGTTTTTCCAGTAACCCTTAACGGCTTTGTTGGGATGCCCGCCTCATATCTTTGCTCGTGAACCTTGCCATCACGATAAACAATCAGGTGTACATACTCAGAAAGTGCATTTACAACAGAAACACCCACACCATGAAGGCCACCAGAAACCTTATAGGAATTGTCGTCAAACTTACCTCCAGCGTGCAAAACCGTCATAATAACTTCAGCGGCTGAAACTTTTTCTTCTGGGTGAATATCTACTGGTATTCCTCTACCATCATCTGATACTGTCACCGAGCCATCGTCATTAATTACAATATCAATTTCTGTGCAGTGGCCCGCCAAAGCCTCATCGATTGAGTTGTCAACCACTTCAAAAACCATGTGATGAAGCCCAGTGCCGTCATCGGTATCGCCAATAAACATTCCTGGGCGTTTTCTAACGGCGTCTAAGCCTTTTAAAACTTTAATATTAGAGGCTTGATATTTTTTCGACATAAGTAGTAAAGAAAAAAAATTTAATTATACCACGAGCGCCTTGTTTTACGCGTTTTAGTCACCCTTGATTGGGTGTTTTTTTGTGTTTGTTTTTCAATGAAAAAAGAGAGTAAAAACAAACCTAAAACCCACTAATAACGCCGCTGTTAATTTTATAAATACTGGTCTTTTTTTTAGCAACCTTTAGAGGGGTTTTTCCTATATCTGTTAAAAACACCTGGACACCCAGACCCAACAAACAATCTAAAATCAGATTTGTTTTTTCCTTGTCAAGTTCAGATGACATATCATCTATTAAAACAACCGGAAAAACACCCGCATCTATTAATATTAAAACTTGAGCCACCCAAAACATTATTGAGAATGTTTTTTGCTCTCCCCGAGAAAAATGACTCTCTGTTTGGCCGTCAAGAAAAAAATCAATCGTCGCCTTGTGAGGGCCATGGTTTAAATGTTTTGCCTTGGCAAAGCTGCTGGTGTTTTTCTTTAAAAAACTATAAATTTCCTTCTGGTCTAGATAGTTTAAATCTTTTGTCCAGCCAGCACTAAACAAAAAAGAAGGGGTTTTGTTTAGGTCAAAGGGCTTGTTGTTTTTAAACAAAAAAGATTGCCCGATTTTATTACCCAGTCTTTCTATATAGTTTTTCCGCGCTAAAGAAATTTTAACTGAAAGTTTTGCAAACTCAATAAACCAATAGTCAAGTTGCCTATTGTTGTCGCCAGAAAAAAGCGAGTTTATGTTTTTTAGGGCTCGACTAAAAGACTTATATGTTTGAAGCATGGTGGGCTCCACATGAAACACCCCCCAATCAAGGTAAGATCTTTTGAGTTTGGGTGCGCCGCCCACTATAAAACCCCTGTCTGGCGAAATAATCTGAGTTGGTAGTAGTTGTGTTAATGCGCTATTATTGTTTATTTTTTGTTTGTTGATTGTGGTGCTGTTGTTTTTTTTAGACCTTTCTAAGCCTATTCGACTACCGTCCACATCTGCATTAATTATTATGTTTTTTTTATTGGTGGGGGTTAGGTCTGTAAGGTTTTTGGTTTTGAACGATTTGTTGTGGCCTAAAAAATAAATTGCTTCTATGAGGTTTGTTTTGCCTTGTGCGTTATCACCAATAAAAACATTTATGTCTTTATTTGGTTTTATGTATTGATCTTTAATGTTGCGAAACTGAAGAATATGAATCTTCTCTATTATAGCCATAGCCCAATAAAAACTATATTCTCATTGGCATAACTATGTACTGATAATTGTTGTCTTCTGTTGAGCTTAATAGACAAGACTGGTTCTCTCCCCCAGGAACAACCATATTAATCTTGTCTGAGGTTATTTTTTCTAATATTGAAATAAGATAGTGGATGTTGAAAGCTATCTCTATTTCTTTGTCTTGGTTTGACACCTTAATTTGGGTTTTTGCCTGACCTCTTTCTGAGTGTGAAAATATATTAAGGTTGTTGTCTCTAAAAACAAGCTTTACTCCTTTGGTTCGCTCTTCAACAAAAATAGCGGCCTGTTGAAGACTTGAAAGAAAATCAACTCTGTTGATAATGATTGTGTTGTTAAAGTCTGTTGGTATAACCTGTTTATAATTAGGAAAGTTTCCATCAATTAGCCGGCTTATTATTTTTGTATTTGTGTTATAAATTGAAAAGTAATTATCAGAAAGATGTAATTCTATGTTTTTATTGGAATTTTTGGCAAGAAGTTTTGAAAGTTCGAGAACTGCCTTTCTTGGAAGAATAACTGTTTTCTTTTCCTCTAGTTCCCCAACTTGTTTTATTTCTCCTATAGAAAGGCGGTGTCCATCAGTCGCAACAATTGTTAAGGTGTCTTTATTTAACTCAAAATATAACCCATTTAGGTAAGCGCGAATATCTTGGTTGCCCATTGAAAAACTTGTGTTTTCGATCGCAGATTTTAAATCTTCCTGTTTTACGGTCACCACAATTGACTCCTCTGTTTTTGGGAGTGCTGGAAAGTCTAAGTGGTTGAATGTATTTAGTTCGAAAGTATTGTTGTTGGCGTTTAAGTAAACTTTCTTTTCTTCGATTTTAAATTGTATTTTGGTTTTTTCTGGGAGTCTTCTTACTATGTCAATTAGATCTTTTGCGTAAATTGTAAACAAAACCTCTTCACTATTTTTTATTTTATTAGAGGCACTAATCTCTAACTCCATATCTGTTGTTGTGAGTGTGAGTGTTTGATTTTGTAACTGTAACAACACATGTGAGAGTATTGGCAATGTTTGTCTTTTTTCAACTACGCCTATTACTGTTTGGAGGGGCTCTAGAAGTTCCTCTACACTAAGTTCTGTGTTCATAAACAGCCTTGTTTAAAAAATTATTATTATTATTATTAAGGGTTTTTTTGTTAGTTAGTTCTTTTTTATTATTTAAAACAATGTGTTGCATTGTTAATATTATGTTGGTTTTATTGTTTATATTTTGTCAACTGTGTTGATTAATTAGAATTATTATAAGTTGTTTTGTTGTTTATCACCAGTATAGTTTTTGTTGTTTTAATTATAAGTTAGTAAGTTTTAGTTTTAGGTTGTTAAAGTCAACCTTTACATCTTCATTTTCTTTTAGTAGGTTTTCAATTTTTTCACAGGAATAAAGCACTGTTGAGTGGTCCCTGTTGCCAAAGTTTTGTCCAATTTTAGCAAGCGAAAGAGAGGTTAGTTGGTGGCAAAGATAAATAGACATTTGCCGAGCCCTTACAAAGTGCTGCTTTCTAGAGTTGGAAACTAGGTCAGACAAGGTTATTCCATAATACTTACCAACTGTTTTTTGTATTTCATTAATTTCAACCAGTCTTTTTTTGGGGCTAATTAGATCTCCAAGGGCGTCTTCAATTGTCTCTTTTGATATAAAAGAGCCTTTAATTTTAGAAAAATCAACAAACGCCTTGAGTTTCAATAGCGCCCCCTCAAGGTCTCTTACATTTGAAGTGATGTGGCTTGCTATTAATAACGCAATATCCTCGCTTAAGTTCAAAGATATTTGGGGGTTTTGTGATTTTTTTAATAAAATAGCTGCGCGCATTTCTAATTCTGGCGGCGCAAGTTGTAAATTAAGCCCTTGAGAAAATCTTGTTTTGAGTCTATTTTCTAAGTCTTTGATGTTCTTTGGTGGTTGGTCGCATGTAAAAATAATTTGTTTTTTTGTGCTAAAAAGAAAATTAAATATATGAAAAAATTCTTCTTGAGACTTGTCTTTGCCGGCAATTAAATGGATGTCGTCGACTAAAAGCAAGTCTGCGGACTGATAAAAGAGTTTAACCTTTTCAATGGTGTTGTGCCTTAGGCTGGTAGTTATATTTCTAACAAAGTCCATAAGGGGAACATAAAGAGTTTTGGTTTTTGGGTTTTTCCCAATTGCTAGATGCCCAGCCGCTTGCATTAGATGGGTTTTCCCAAGGCCAGACTCCCCATAAATAATAAACGGGTTATAGGGCGATGAGCCAATATTTTCAGCGATTTGTCTGCTCGCCGCAGCGGCAACTTCGTTAGCGCTCCCTAAAACAAGATTGTCAAAAGTGTACTCAGGAAAGAGAGGGGTTGAGTGTTGTTTTATTCGTGTTGGGCTGTTGTTTTTTTTATCGACCTTCTCTATTTGAACCTTTAGCGACTTGTTTTGTTCCGCCACAGCTTGAAGAATGGCGGTTTTGATATTGTTTGTGTTGTTATTAATGTACTTTAATACAGATTCGTTAGGGGCGCCTAGAATAAGTTTTGAGCTTGATTCGGTTGCACTAAGCGGACTTACCCAGACACTAAACTGACTAAGAGGTAGAGAGTTTTTTAGGGAATGTAAGCACCTAGCCCAAGTTTGAGACATAAGATAAATAGAGCCAAAAGTTAAAATAATATACTAATGATACCTATTGTATACAAGAGATGAATGGAGTGTTTAATAGAATAACTTTTTGTACTCTTGAGGCATTATTAATTAGGCAATCTTTACCCATAAAAACCATTAGATTTAGGCGCTTAGAATTGATTTTTAGCCCATAATAGCGTAACATTGCCATCTTTTTATAATAGCAACAAACAATGAGAAAAACCATTGTGGCTGGTAACTGGAAAATGAATGCCAGCAAGGAGTCTGTCAACAAACTAGTGTTGGGCATACTTTCTGGCATGGATAATGTTAGTTCTAAGGTTGTTATTTGTGCGCCATTTCCATATTTATCACAAGTTGAGGCGCTAATCAGCCACAGCCAAGTAAGTCTCGGCGCTCAAAACTTAAATATAAACACTTCAGGAGCCTTCACTGGCGAAGTAAGCGCTGATATGATTAAAGATTTTGGCGCACAACATGTAATTGTTGGCCATTCAGAAAGAAGAAGTCTCTACGGAGAAACTAACACAATTGTTGCTGAAAAAGTTAAGGCTGCGCTAGACAGTGATTTAATTCCATTGTTTTGTGTTGGTGAGACACTGGAACAGAGAGAGGCTGGAGAGACTGAGAGCGTTGTAGCAGACCAAATTAACACAGTGGTTGATCTAGTTGGTATTGCTGCTTTTTTAAAAATTGTTGTCGCATATGAGCCTGTTTGGGCAATTGGCACAGGCGTTACTGCGTCACCCGAACAAGCGCAATCAGTCCATGCTTTTATACGCCAACTTCTAGCAAATAAAAGCAATGATGTGGCTCAGCAAACACCTATTTTGTACGGTGGAAGCATGAATGCTGCCAATGCGAACGAACTTATTGCTTGTGCTGATATTGATGGTGGCTTGATTGGAGGCGCGTCTCTTAAGCCAGAGGATTTTTTACAAATTTGTAGGGTGGATTAATATGTCATTTCAAATTATTTTAGTAGCTCATGTATTGCTAGCTTTAGGTCTGGTTGTATTAATTTTAATTCAACACGGCAAGGGAGCAAGCGCAGGCGCTGGTTTTGGTTCAGGGGCAGCAGGAGCGGTTTTTGGAGCAAGGGGTGCGCATTCTTTTTTATATAAACTGACTGCAGCCTTGGCTGCTGCATTTTTTATTACAAGCATTAGTTTGGCTTACCTTGCCACTAGCGAAGGAACTGTTGACCCAAGCCAGAGCGTTATGGTTCAAACAGTGAGTGAGGACGATGCACAGTCCGACCTGCCAACTACAAACAATAACTCATCAGACGTACCAGAAAATTAATAAGGCCGACGTGGTGGAATTGGTAGACACGCAGCCTTGAGGGGGCTGTAGCGTAAGCTGTGTCGGTTCGACTCCGACCGTCGGCACCACTACTTTACTGCCTCGCCTAGGCCGCGTTCTTGTACAATCATAATTTTTCTTATGGTGTTCAACCAGATGAATCTCAACAACCGAAAACTTTTAACTGGAATAGGGTTTATGCTAGGGGCAATGTCGGTTGTACCGATGCTTGATGTGATGGCAAAGATGCTTAGTGAAAACTATCCGGTGACGCAGGTAGCCTGGTTTCGTTTTGTTTTTCATACATTGTGGTTATTGCCATTGCTTTATTGGCGACAACTTAGTTGGTGGAAGGTGCCAAGCAGGGCAGGCTTTCACCTGCTACGCAGTCTAATGTTGGCACTGGCAACACTATTCTTTTTTACCGCCATTAAAACCAACCCTATACCTGACGCACTAACCCTGTTATTTATTTCGCCCTTGGTAGTTGCCGCTCTTGCCCCTTTCTTTTTAGGAGAGAGGTTTGATCCCTATATTGGTGTTGGCGTTTTGGTTGGATTTGTTGGTGTTGTTATTGTACTTCAACCAAACACCGAAGAGTTTAAGCCCACACTTCTATATGCGCTTGTTGCAGGGTTTTGTTATGCGTTTTATATTATAACTACAAGAAAACTTAGTAATAGTGGGCCTCCTCTGCTAACTCTTTTCTATACTGCTGTAGTTGGTACTATTGTTCTTGGCCCAATGGCTTTTTCAGTGTGGGAAACTCCTGATCTTGCAGGGATTTTAATGGCTGCCGCAATGGGGCTTGTGGCGGCGATATCTCATTTTATGATTATTAAGGCCTTTGAGTATGCAAGCGCATCTGAGTTAAGCCCTTTCAATTACTTTGAAATAGTTGTCGCCATTATCTTAAGCTATATAATATTTAAATTTATACCAACAAAAGAGGCAGTCCTTGGGCTTGTGATTATTATTCTTAGCGGCCTTTTTGTGTCATGGAGAGCAGTGAAAAATAATCAAAGCCCAGCCAAAGAAAATGATAGCGTTGTTGAACTATTGTAGTTCTTCTTGGTCATAGCGCTTAAAGCGCCTTCGCGCCACCTTCAGAAATTCTTTTGTCTATAAAAAAGGAAAGTTCTTCTTCAACACTTGCCTCGAGTTTTGGCTCTTGGTATTCAACAAGAAGATGTTTCCATATTTTATTGGCTCGTTGGGTTGCGTCGAGAGAACCGTCGTCTCTCCAGGACTCAAAGTTGCGCCAGTCAGACAACAACGGAGCATAAAAGGCCGCCTCATATCGCTCCATAGTTTGTGTCGCTCCAAAGAAATGACTGGCTGGCCCAACCTCCGTAATTGAGCCAACTCCTAGCGTATCCTCATCAACTTTTGCTGGCTCTAGAAAGGCTTGCATCATTTGGATCATTTCTGCGTCTAAAATAATTTTTTCATAAGATGCGCACAAGCCCCCCTCAATCCAGCCATGACCATGTTTGATTAAATTTACATGTCCTAATAAACAAGCCCATAGAGACATTTGAGATTCATAGACTGACTGCCCATCAGGGGCATTTGATGCATTGGCATTAGAGGCTCTTAAAGGGACTTTGTATTTTCTTGCAAGTTGGCCGCTAGCAATGGTGGCTTGTGCATACTCTGGCGTTCCAAAT
>Ga0208765_1000425_pt1 | contig 27768 bp, 29 predicted proteins | sample ETNtaG_2_FD_185783 | JGI IMG/M metagenome (GOLD analysis project Ga0208765, IMG submission 185783) | Marine microbial and viral communities from oxygen minimum zone, Eastern Pacific Ocean - ETNP201406SV203 (SPAdes) (version 2) | ecosystem: Environmental > Aquatic > Marine > Oceanic ...
AAAAATGCAACCGTGGTAAATCCATAAAATATCAGGATGGCGAAGACCATCCCCGCCACGATTGTTTCAAAATTTTGTCGGATTAAAATAAGCGCAATCCCCCAGATACAGTGAGCAATAATAGCATGGGAAGGTGTTTGATATTTTTCATCCACATAATTCAGCCACTTGAACATAAGCCCATCCCGGGCCATAGCATAATACACTCGACTGGCTGACATGATAGTTCCATTGATGCTACCCGTGGCAGAAACAATCACCATTAGCGAAATCAAACCGGCGCCAATAGGTCCAAATAGTTTTATGGCCGTATCCGAAGCCACAATGGCGCTATTACGCATCACCTCCATACCTAACGCACTATGGTAAAGAATATTGGCACTAAGATAGAGCAAAATAATAACTGTAATTCCATAAATCATACTTTGAGGAATCACCTTTGTTGGATTTTTCATTTCGCCAGCCACATATCCGACGCGATCCCAGCCAATGAATGAAAAAAGAACAAGCATAAGTGCCGCCACAATATTACCAGTAGATCCTAAAGACCCTGTTGCCGTTGCTGCAATGGACAACTGACTATAATCGCCATTTATCATGATGAAACCCACGAGTGCAAATAATAATAATCCTCCAATTTTGATTGAAGACGACATTTTGTTATACAGGCTTGCCCGCTCAACACCAAGATAATTGATGAAACCAAATATGATAATGATGCCACTGGCAACTATCATCTTGGTTGACTGATCCATGGGGAAAAAGAATCCAATATAATTTGCTGTAATTAACGAAAGTCCTGCAGCGGGGCTGGTGCGAATAATAAATAACTGCGCCCACCCAAATATAAATCCCCAAAATGGACCGAATGCTTTTTGAATATACACATATTCACCGCCTGTTTTGGGGAAGCGGCTTCCCAACTCTCCATAAATGAGTGCGCCTGTAAAAACAAATATGGCCACCCCAACCCACAGTAAAATGATCGTTGAAAAAGAATCCAAATAACCCGCAATGATCTGAGGTGTGGCAAAAATGCCAGAACCAATAGTAATCCCCACCAATAGTGCAATGCCGTCAAAGAGGCCCAGTGATTTTTTAAGTTGAGTCATATCTTCTATTATTAATAATTATATTTGGAGTCCATATTTTGCCTGCTTTATTCCTTTGGGTATGGGAAGTATAACTCATTAAATTTTTTCATTCAATACATACATCTAAATTTACTTACCGAATACTGAATGAAAGCATTAGTTAAAAAATTGCCCGAAAAAGGCATTTGGCTGGAAGACATCTCCATTCCCGAGTGTGGTACAAATGATGTAAAAATTAAAACCACCCACACAGCCATATGTGGCACCGATCTACATATTTATAAATGGGATGAATGGTCTCAACGAAACATTGAAACGCCTTTAGTTACTGGCCACGAATTTGTAGGGATTGTGGAAGAAATAGGTTCCGGCGTAACTCATTTCAAAATCGGAGATCGCGTGTCTGGCGAAGGACATATCACATGTGGATATTGTCGGAATTGCCGAGCGGGGAAACGACATTTATGCCATAAGACGATCGGTATTGGGATTCACCGTGATGGCGCATTTGCGGAATATTTAGTGATGCCTGAATTTAATGTTTGGCCTGTGCACGAAGAAATTCCATCAGAAATTGCCGCCTTTTTTGATCCATTTGGAAATGCAGCGCATACGGCACTTTCCTTTGAAATGGTGGGCGAGGATGTTTTAATCACAGGGGCAGGACCAATCGGTATTATGGCCGTGGCTATTTGTAATTTTGTTGGAGCAAGGCATGTGGTCATCACAGATGTGAATGATTACCGTTTAGATTTAGCAAAACAAATGGGTGCTACCAAAGCGCTCAATGTTTCTATTGAACAAATTGAAGATGCAATTGCAGACCTTGGTATGTCTAATGGTTTTGATGTTGGGCTCGAAATGTCTGGAAATCCTGAAGCTTTCAAATCCATGTTGAATAATATGTATCATGGTGGACGTATCGCATTATTGGGCTTACTACCGGAATCCACACAAATCAATTGGGATGATATAATTTTTAAAGGATTACACGTCAAAGGGATTTATGGCCGTGAAATGTTTGAAACATGGTATAAAATGACTCAAATGCTTAGGAGCGGTTTAGATATTTCTGGCGTTTTAACTCATACATTCCCCATAGACGAATTTCAAAAAGGTTTTGACATAATGGAATCTGGGCAATGTGGAAAAGTTGTGTTGGAATGGCAACTCTGATTCATGGCCGCATAACCATCACACCAAGATTATGAAAAACCCATATGAAAATGCATTAGATGGTTTAAACATTGATGATCCTGTAAAATCATTTTTTGATTGGTGTAAAGAACGAGAGCATATACGCATAAAACGAAAAAATGGTGAAAAGTCGCCATGGACGTCTGATCCAATTTTTCAACAAGGGCGTTTTCTTAATACTTTTAGAGAAGATGACAAAGGATCTAAAGCTGTATTACAATTTTGCGAACCTGTCAAAAATTCTTTAGAAAAGTTAATTCACGCTCTATTCTTCGCTCGCTGGTGCAACCAACATACAACATTAAAACGCCTAAGTCCTTCAGATTTAAAGCGCCCACTACATCTGAAGGATAATCTATTAAATCAAATGCCCCAACCATGGTCATCTGAAGCTTATCCTGTTGTACCGGTAATGTGGGATGGCGTTGAATACGATAGGTTGGAAGCATGTACCGAGCTTTTCTCTACCATTATCGATTTTCTTTTGGAGAATATTTTATCTTCCAATGGCAATGTTGTCACTGCAACTAACTCAATAAATCAAACTTTTCAAATGACGAATGATTTCCCAATATTTATGACTGTGATTGATATTTCTTGGTTTAGACCTGATATCATAAGTCCAGAAAGTCCCGTGCCTACTGGTATAGGTGCAAAGCCATACTTAGATAGATTGCAAAACCATCTCGGCCTAGAAAACCATCATGTAACCATTGATAAAATGATTGAATTACAAGATGAATATTGGCCAGCAAGTCGAAGGCGATTGACACCCGTTGATATTGAATACATTTCGTGTGAAAACCGAAAATATTTTAGTTATATCAATGGGACAAAAACATTTGAAGGAAAAAACCTATTTATTGCATATGAATGACACTAACCAACATTTCGCTAAAACTTTATCTCAAATTGAGGCTGAAGGTCTATATAAAAAAGAACGAACCATTACAACACCGCAAGGGATTGATATTAAAACCAAAGAAGGTGGTGAAGTTTTAAATTTCTGCGCCAATAATTATTTAGGCTTGGCAAATCATCCTGAATTGATTGAAGCGGCAAAACAAGCGTTAGATGAACATGGATTTGGCATGGCTTCTGTCAGATTTATATGTGGAACACAAGATTTACATAAGTCACTGGAATCATCCATTTCAAAATTTTTAGGTACAGACGATACCATTTTATATACCAGTTGTTTTGATGCAAATGGCGGTCTTTTTGAAACACTTCTTGGGCCGGAAGATGCAATCATTTCCGATGCTTTGAATCATGCATCCATTATTGATGGTATACGGTTATGCAAAGCACAACGATTTCGATACACCAATAATAATATGGCTGACTTAGAAGCTAAACTTATTGAAGCTAAAAATGCGCGGATTAGACTTATTGCTACTGATGGCGTTTTTTCTATGGATGGCTATATTGCTAATTTAAAAGGTATTACAGATTTAGCAAAAAAATACAATGCACTTGTTATGGTAGATGATTCACATGCCACAGGATTTGTAGGAAAAACAGGACGTGGATCAGCCGAACATAATGGCGTATTAAATAAAATTGATATATTTACTTCAACTCTTGGAAAAGCATTGGGAGGTGCTTCGGGTGGATTTACATCCGGAAATCAAAACATAATTGATTTACTAAGGCAACGGTCTCGCCCCTATCTTTTTTCCAATAGTGTTGCACCATCGATTGTTGCCGCCGGATTAAAAGCATTTGAATTGTTATCATCCACGACCGAACTCAGAGATTTGTTAGAAGAAAATACATCCTACTTTCGATCCAAAATGGCAGATGCTGGATTTGACTTAAAAGAAGGTGTGCACCCCATCGTACCCATCATGTTATATGATGCGGTATTGGCCCAGGACATGGCCGCTGCTTTATTGAATGAAGGAATATATGTGATCGGTTTCTTCTTCCCTGTTGTACCTAAAGGAGAAGCCCGAATTCGGGTACAGATTTCAGCCGGAATGGATAAAGATCATCTTGACCGGGCAGTTTTAGCCTTTACAAAGGTAGGGAATGACTTAGGAGTCCTTTCTTAAATTGAAACGAGCCATGTTGTTAACTTTCCGTATTTGCTAACGCTTATGTTAATTGGGAAGAAAAAATAGAAAAAATCATTCTCGAAAATCTTGCAGTTCCACTTTGGAAAGTGGCCCATCGTTTAGTTCGTTGAGTCATAGACTGTCTCACTATTAATTAGCAAAAAGCCCCGTTTTATGCGGGGCTTTTTATTAATAAGATTCAATATATAAGAAAGCTATTTAAGCTTATTATATCTTGATTGATTCCAAAATAAACCAATGTCTTCATGAGAAGCAGGAGCCCAATATTTATTAAGAGCTTCTCTATCTTCTTTAGACTTAAATGCTTTTTCATACAACTTTGGCTCTGTTTCCAAATCGTCAGCATCTGCCATTGAAGCGAATTCGGTAATTTCAGTAATACCCCAATACCCACCTGATACAGCTCCTGTCCATAAATGAGTAACTGTTCTACGGCTTATAATCTTATCATTCTTCATTGTAACTTTTTTATGATATTTCTGCATTAACTTATCACGCTCATCAGCACTTCCGCCTTCAACTTGTGATAATGGCTTCCAATATCGAGTCGTTACTGCAACCACTGTATTGGGATTGTCTTTTGATTTTTTCTTCTTTTTTTCAAGCTTTACATGATTTTCAAAAATATGAACATCTTCATGGTAGTTTTGGAAATATTTATTATTACCTGATACCGCGGCTTTTCGCTCATCTTCTTTTGTCCAAGCTTTTTTATTTAAATCTGATGAGTTGCCAGAATAGTAAGTAGCGTCCTCCAGGTTATTGAACTCATTTAAAAAATTAACATCTGTTACTTTTCCTGTCCAATAATGAGTTAAAAACAGTGAACTTTGCAATAGTTTTGTTTTTGCATTTCGAGCAGTATGGTACTCTAATAGAGCCTTACCTCTATCTCCCGATTTATGGCCATCAACTTCCGATACTGGTTTAAATTTGTACTTAGACCATGCTATCACAGTATTTCCTTTAGTGTATTGTGCATAAGAAACTGTTGTAAGCATTAGTACTAATAGTATTCCTAATCGTTTCATTTTAGTATTTTCCTTTATTATTTTTATTGATTATCAGCTGAGATCCTTAGATTAAAAACGATTTTATTTCTAAGGATTTTGTGCTCTTAATATAATTTATTTCGATAAAACAAAAATAGATAAATTTTAATCTAATGAATTTCTTGATCTTTTTCATATGAATGGACAGCTCCTTTTTACTTAAAGACTTGAGTGATTTTATTTCTTTTTGCATTAGTCTCCTGATATTTATTTTATATCTGATTATTTATTAAGATTTCTAATAAATTTCAAATTATTATTCTTTCTAAAGCCAAACAAGAAACAGCCTCTTCCAAAATTAATTGAATGGTAAACCTGATTTTTCGAAAATTCAAAAAATCGAGTTATTGTTAACAATAATATAATGTTATTCCCATCGCTCTTGCTCCCCTCCGAAACAGGGGTTATATTCCTCGGCTTTTTTAACCCTATAATAATAAGATTCAATGAAAAGTAAACAGACACCAAGATTATTAATGATTGGCCTCACTCTCACTTGGGCTATTTGGGCCATCTGGCCTACGATCCAGTATCAAGGGCTATCCAATGCTGAAAAAGAAACCCTTCGAGAAGAAGGAAAACTAGACCCGATCGAGTCACGAACTATTAAACAAGGACTCGATTTAAAGGGGGGAATGTATATCGTCCTTGAAGTTGATTTGCCAACCTTGTTGGAAAATATTGCTGAAAACAAGGATAGTAAATTTAGTCGATCCATTGCATCTGTTCGGGAGCGACTCTCTCAAACACCAGAGGCAGATTTTTTCACCCTTTTTACGAATTTAACCAATCAAAACAAGCTAAAGCTATCTCGCTATTACTATGACCATGGATCCAGTAATAGTGATATTCTTTCATCTTTAGGAGAAGAATCAGAAGATGCGATTAACCGCGTTTTAGAAATTCTTGTAAACCGGGTAGATCAATTTGGTGTGGCTGAACCCACCATACAAAAACAGGGAAGCCAACGTATCATTGTTGAGCTTGCCGGCATCCAGGATTCTGAAAGAGCCCGGGCTCTTTTAGAAAGTACTGCACTCCTTGAATTTTTTATTGTGAAAGATATAAGCACCACAAACCAGTTGATGGTTAGAATTGATCAAGTGCTAAAAGGGGATGAATCTATCGCCGCCATTACAAAGGTTAAAGCTGCTGAAGAAAAAATCAAATCCCAGAAAAGTGATGATGAAACTGTATCCGTAAGTGAATTATTTGGTGAATCTGAAAATAGCGATACACAGTCTGATTCTGCTGCTGTTGATGAAAATATTTTTGCGGAACGACCATTTTCGGCCATGTTAAGAAATTTAGGACAAACAATTGGCGTACCAGAAAAAAATATATATGCTGTAAAAAAGATTTTAGAACGACCCGAAGTTCAAGAAAAACTCGCTGCTGTTGGCGGGATGTTTCTCTTTAGCCACAAAGCAGAAGAATACCCCTTGGTAGATGGTACATTAGAAACAATGTACAGTCTTTTTTTGGTTGAAGATGAGGCTGAACTCACAGGCGGTGTTGTGGAAGAAGCAAAAGCAAATTTAGGTCCTCAAGGGTCTACATCTGCCGGACAACCTATCGTTAATCTGTCTATGAATTCTGACGGTGCTCGAAAATGGTCAATCGTTACTGGATCCAATGTGGGTCGTCAAGTTGCGCTTGTCTTGGATAAAAAAGTGCATATGGCCCCCAATATTAAGGAAAAAATATCGGGTGGCGGTACCCTCATTGAAGGATTTGCGGATATTAATGAAGCGAAAGATATCGCAATAGTCTTGAGGGCCGGGGCATTGCCAGCGCCGGTGGACATTATAGAAGAACGGGTTATTGGTCCTTCTTTGGGTGCCGATTCGGTTCGCAGTGGAACATTATCTGTCATCATTGGCCTTGGACTTGTATTAATATTTATGTTGATTTACTATCGCTTTTCCGGACTCATTGCTGACTTTGCACTCATTTGGAATATCGTACTGGTGTTGGCAGTATTGGCTTCCCTTCAAGCAACCTTAACACTTCCGGGTATTGCAGGATTAATTTTGACCGTCGGTATGTCAATCGATGCAAATGTGATTATTTTTGAACGGATACGGGAAGAACTCAGAAAAGGAAAGACACCCAAAGCTGCGGTTAAAAGTGGTTATGACCGCGCACTGACGACCATTATTGATGCAAATGTAACAACCGTTATTGCTGCATTGGTCCTATGGCAGTTCGGTACAGGCCCCATTAAAGGGTTTGCCACTGTACTTTTCTGGGGAATTTTAGTATCCATGTTCACCGCAATTTTTGTTACCCGAACTATTTTTAATTCCTTTACCAGCCGAAAAGGCTTTACTAAACTGAGCATATGAAAATTATAAAAGAAACCAATATCAACTTTATGGGTCAGCGAAAACTGACTACAATCTTTTCTGCATTTGTCATTCTTGTCGGAGTTATCTCTCTCGTTGTCAACGGCGGCCCCAAATTAAGTATCGATTTTAAAGGAGGAACTCTAGTCTCTGTTCAATATACAGAAGCGATGGATGTAACCGCTGTGCGCGCTGCCATGGGAAATGTAAATATCGATGGACAATCATTTGATTTCAGTCGGGAAGAAATAAAACATTTTGGTGGTGAAAATTCTGTGTCCGTTCGCGTACCACACATGGATGATTCGCCTGAGAATTTTGCTCAAAAAATCGTAGATCACCTCTATGATAGCTTTCCCGGACAAGTGCCTGAAAGTAAAACAGATTTTCTTTTAGGGAAAGGAAGTGTGGGACCCAAAATCGGCGCAGAATTAAGCGGTAAAGCCGTTATGGCAATCATATCTGCTTTAGGGTTAATCTTACTCTATATTTCTATTCGATTTGAATTTCGATTTGCATTGGGTGCCATAGCCGCGCTGGCTCATGATGTTTTAATTACATTGGGCATCTTTTCTTTACTTGGATTTGAAATCAGTCTACCCATTATTGCGGCTTTTCTAACTATTGTCGGTTATTCTTTGAATGATACTATTGTTATTTTTGATCGTATTCGTGAAAATGTAAAAATAAATAAACGGGAAGCATATCATACTGTAGTGAATCAAAGTATTAATAATTCCCTTTCCCGGACAATTATTACCTCTCTCACAACATTCTTTGTTGTTTTGGTTTTATGGTTATTCGGCGGTGAAGTGATTCATAATTTTGCATTTGCCATGATCATTGGTGTGATTGTGGGTACGTATTCATCCATTTATGTTGCCAGCCCCATTGTAGTTCACCTTCACGAAACTGCATCTAAATAAATTCCCATTAAATATAAATAAAAAAGCCTCGACAATCTGTCGAGGCTTTTTTTATTCCATTATCTCTATTTATAATTAACTTCTAAAAATTGTTTTTTCCCAGTTGAACATTTTCACGCACCAGAAAATGGCTAATCCCGCAAAACCAAATAAGGACATGTATACTTCCGCCATGTAGAGTGGATTAATGACACCGGCAATAATATCCTTGGAAGCTAGTGATACATTTAAAACAGGTATAAGGGACGTAATTGCGTTTAACTCCATCCCCGGTAATGTGCCAATAACCGCTGGAAAAATAATGACAATATTCAAGGGCGCCACTATGCTTTGGGCTTCTTTGAAGGATTTTGCATATATTGAAAGGCCCAACAGCATTGCGCTGAAAAAAGCAGCTACCGGTAGAACCAATGTCATGATTAACCCAATAGTCTTGGGATTAAGAACTTCATTGATCACAATTAACACCTCGGGCGGAATATCAGGAATGCGCTGAATCCCCACAGCCATACCGCCTAAAGCAAGAAATGCCGTTAAAAATGCGGCTAACAAGACAACCAGAAATTTCCCCAATACAATATCCAATCGGCTGGCCGGTGAGGAAAGAATGGTCTCTAAGGTACCTCTCTCTTTTTCTCCCGCACCTAAATCCAGGGCGGGATACATTGCTCCCATGAATCCAAAAATTATAAATACATATGGAAACCATCCACCGGCAATCTTGCCAAATTTTTCCTGTTTCGAAGCAACATCTTCATAATTAATATTGTAAGCTCTGACCACTTCCGGCTTAAGGTTGAGACGGTCCATCCGCTCAGATACAATTTGATTTTCAAACTTTTTCAGAACACCATTAATTCTATCCTTGGTAATCCCAAAAGAATCGGTACCTTTAAATTGAATCCTGATTTTGGCTTGACCATTTTTAGCAATATTCACTTTATAATCCGAATCAACATGAATAGCCACATCAAGGAATTCCTGTTGTATATATGACTGGATGCTATCCGTAGGAATTTGATCCAAAATGATCACCTTGTCCATATCAGCAAAAGCCTGGTATAAATCCGGCGCATATTCCTGACCGTAAATTTGTACTTTCAATTGTTTTTCGCTGGCTTTTTCGGCCATAGACTTGGTGATTTTAAATACAGTTCCCAAAAGAACCGGTATAAGGAATAGAGGAACCACAACCATCATTATGATAGTTCGTCTGTCCCGGAAAATATCGATTACTTCTTTTTTCGCAATGGTGAGGAATTTCATATTAAGCCTCCCCCACTCTATATATGAATTCATCTTCAAAAGTTGGTTGTGTCATTTCTTCCTTAAACTGATCCAAGGTATCATTGTAAAAGAATCTGCCCTTATAAATAATGGCAATATCATCACAGACTTGGTTTACCTCTCCCATTCGATGTGTAGAAAAGATAACTGTTTTCCCTTCTTCCCGACAGGAACGAATCAAATCCATTATGGATCGGGACGTCATCACATCCAAACCGGATGTGGGTTCATCAAATATCATTATAGGCGGATCGTGAATGATCGTTCGTGCAATGGACGTTTTTTGTTTCATTCCTGTACTTAAACGAGAAATTCGTCGATCGGCAAATTCATGCATATCTAAAATATCAAATAGATGATTTTTCCGCGATTGAAAATCTTCTTTGCTCATGCCATGAAGATCACCAATATATTTTACCATTTCTGTGGGTGTCAATCGATCATATAGCGCTGTTTGACCTGTCATAAAACCTATTTTTTCACGAACCTTTTGCCCTTCTACAACAGAATCATAATTTGATACGGTGACTGTTCCTTTGGTGGGTTTAAGCATGGTGGCAACCATTCGAAGGGTAGTGGTTTTTCCCGCTCCATTGGGGCCCAATAGACCAAATATCTTGCCCGGCATACATTCGAAACTGATTTCATCCACAGCTCGAAGCGTTTTGGCATTTTTATACTCTTCCCCAAGCTCTCTACGCTGTTTTTTGTTAAGTGAAAAATCCTTGATAAGATTTTGAACCTGAATCATATGTTACCTCTAAATTAAATGGGGGAGATTTTAAAAAGGCGGGTATGACAAGGCAAGAAATATTCATTTTAACTATTTTTAGTAAAATATTCCACAAAACACTTGATTATATTCCCAGCGCAAATGTTTATGAAAACGAAGATCTTTATATTATACGCTATCATGAGTCTCTGTTGGGGGCTCACTTGGTATTTTCTTAAAATTAGCCTAAGAGCAATGCCCATGTATTGGGGATTATCACTAAGATTTCTTATTGCCGGTGCCATCTTTTGGGGCCTTTATTATTATAAAAGTGAACGGATAGTTTTGACTTCAAAATTAAGATCTGTGTACATTATGTTTGCATTATTTAATTTTACTATCGGTTATTTTTTAACCTATTGGGCCACCCAATATATTTATTCAAATTTAGGTGCCATTCTGTGGAGTTTATTCCCCATATCCGTTGCCGGTATGGCACATTTATTTCTTCCTGACGATCGTATGAATCTTCGAAAATCGTTTAGTATGGCTGTGGGTTTAGCGGGAACAATATTATTATTATACAATGGTGAATCCCTTGGAGAGGGAAAAGTATTTATGGGCATTATGGCTATATTGATCGCAGTTTTTTTAGCGGCATGGCCAAATGTGTATATGAAGATGGGAAACCATAAGATGAATGCTTATCATCTAAATGCAGTTGGCATGACCTTCTCAGGTATCATAATGCTCATTGCCTCTTTAATTGTAGAACAAGGACAAACCATGCCCACTGATCTTGAAAATTTATTTGCACTTTTTTTCCTCACCGTTCCTGGTACAGTCGTCACTTGGGGCATTTATATCTGGCTATTCAACCATTTAAGGGTGAGCCAATTAAGTTACGTAGCTTTTTTCCCGCCTGTTGTGGCCATTCTAATGGGATGGCTATTTCTAGGAGAGTCTTTACCTTGGGTGACATTAGCAGGTGCAGGGTTGGTAATTATGGGTGGATTTTTAATAAACTATAATCCTCAGGAGCCCACAGCAGTTGAACCATAGCCAATCTCTACCTTTACCCATTCTATTTTTTGTAAATTCTAAATATGATTCTGACGACTCTTTTTGATTCCCCCATCGGAAAATTACTTATTGCAAAGTCGGGTAAGGGATTGACACATATTCTATTCGAATATGAAATTCCGAATTCTGATCAAATTATAAAAAAGAAATTTTCGCATTGCACTATAGCCCAAGATGACAAAGCCCTTTCAGATCCAGTTCGACAAATCCAAGAATACTTTTTCGATAACCGCCAATCATTTGACCTTGATTTAGATTTAATTATGCCACCATTTCATTTTAAAACACTCATGGTTGTAAAAAATATTCCTTTCGGGAAAACACTAACTTATAAAGAAGTTGCGCATCGAGCGGGGAATCCCAAAGCAATAAGAGCTGCGGGATCCGCCAATGCCAATAATCCTCTCCCCATTGTGATACCATGCCACCGTGTATTGGCTACTGGTGGTGGTTTGGGGGGTTACGCAGGAGGGCTCAAAATGAAAAAAATCCTTCTGAACTTGGAAGGTGCCCTGTAATTTTCATCCTTATTTTCAAGATAAAAGAGATAAAATAATGTTACAATTAATTAAACGACGAATTTTTGCTGGCCTTTTGGCTATTGTACCCATTGCAGTTACCTTCTGGATATTAAAGTTCTTATTTTCTTTCTTTGATGGAATTGCAGCTCCAATTCTCAACCAGATTGGTGTTGAGATCCCCGGATTGGGAATTATTTTGACCCTTGTTATTGTCTTTTTTCTCGGATTATTTGTAACTAATGTATTGGGAAATACCCTTTTCAATTGGGGAGAGCGTATATTATCAAAGCTTCCTATTGTCAATACTATCTATAATACAATAAAGCAGATTACCTCAGCTTTTACTGGTTCTGCTGTCAAATCTTTTCAACAAGTTATTTTCATTCAATACCCCCGACTTGGGCTTTGGACGATGTGTTTTGTCACCAATGAATCTCAGAATGAATCAGGTGAAGATTTTTATCATGTGTTTGTACCCACAACACCCAATCCCACATCTGGTGTATTTATTATTGTTCCAAAAAAAGATGTGGTACATCCGGACATTTCAGTTGAAGATGGTTTGAAAGCAATTATTTCTGGCGGCATTCTTGATTCCGGAATGTCTCTAAGTGGCCAATTGCCAAGCAAGCTATGATTTTGATATGGCAATTGAATATATAGACGGCATTCGCTTATACCGCACACTTACTGCTGGTCTGAGGCGGGTTGTCTCCCGTCAGGACTATTTGAACAAAATAAATGTATTTCCTGTCCCGGATGGTGACACAGGGACCAATATGGCATTTACTCTCACTTCAATTGAAGAAGGAATTCAAGATAATATATATTCTGATATCCACCAAACCAGTATGGCTATCGCTGATAGTGCTTTAGATGGTGCTCGAGGAAATTCTGGTGCAATATTGGCCCAATTCTTTGTGGGTTTTGCAGATGGTATTTCTGACAATAAAACTCTGAATTTAACGCAATTTGCGAAAGCCATGATGGTGGCTCAAAAATATGCCTATGATGCGTTGGTTAAGCCAAAAGAAGGAACCATTCTTTCAGTAATAAAGGCTTGGTGTTTGAAAATATATGAATTAGCAAAAACTTCAAATGATTTTCAAGATTCTATGAGAAAAGCACTTGACATGGCACAAATAGCTTTGGACCATACACCCGACCAATTAAGTGTTTTAGCAAAAGCAGGTGTGGTGGATGCAGGTGCCCAAGGCTTCGTGGATATGTTATCTGGAATACAAGATTATATAGATTCTGGTGAAGTCACTCAGGTGAAACTTTCCGTTTTAGACATATCGCAAAACGTTGCTTCAGAAACCAATGAAAAATATAGATATTGTACTGAATGCATCGTGGTTGGAAAAGATATTCAAAGACGTACACTTCAAGAACAGCTTTCTAGTATAGGTGATAGTATTGTACTTGCTGGAATGAAATCAAAAGCGAAGATACATATCCATACCGATTACCCTCAAAAAGTATTTGATTTATGTAAATCTTATGGACAAATCTCTGGCGAAAAAACAGATGATATGATCAAACAACAAAAAGATACTCAATCAAGTCATGAGGCCATCGCTGTCATTGTTGACTCTACTTGTGATCTACCTGAAGATTTATTTGAATTATATAATATTCATATGGTACCGGCTCGATTGAATTTTGGTGATACCCATTATGTAGATAAAGTTTCACTTAATACAGATGAATTTTGGGAAGAAATTGCATCAAATCCAATTCATCCGAATACGTCTCAACCCTCTCCAGGGACGTTTCGAAGACAATACCAATTCCTATGTAGCCATTATGAATCAGCTATTTCTATTCATGTCCCCCAATCCTTAAGTGGCACATTTCAATCAGCCTTAACTGCATCAAAATCAATTAAAGAATTTCCAATTCATGTCGTAGATACGGCTAATGGATCCGTGGGGAATGGATTAATTGCGATTCGAACTGCTGAAGCGATTGAAGCTAAAAAATCATTTGATCAAGTAAAAAAAATTGTTGAGAAGACAATTGAAAATACCAAAATTTATATTGGACTAGAAACATTGGATTCTGTCGTAAAGGGTGGTCGAGTTTCTCCCACAGTAAAAAAGATAGTCAATTTACTTCGAATAAACCCAATACTTACAATCACGAAAGATGGTATTAAAACAATAGGGAAAACTTTTGGCCATAAAAATAAAGCTGAAAAATTTATTCGATTTCTAGAAAAACAACTCCCAATAGATAAACCATTCCGAATTGCCATTGCCAATGCTAAAGTAGGGGACATTGCCAAAAAATGGGAAAAAGAATTAATGAATAATAGTGGCGCAGACAAAGTAATTTTAACCGAGATTGGTCCAGCATTAGGTGTCCATTCCGGGCGTGGTGCTCTGGCTGTTGCAATTCAAACATTAGATGATGGTTTAAATACATGAGCGAAATATCATTTTTAATTGTAGTCCTCTTTGCCAGTTACTTGGCAGGATCTATTCCCACCAGCATTATAATGGGACGTCTAACTAAAGGTATCGATATCCGTGAACATGGTAGTGGCAATGCCGGCGGCACTAATGTTTTTCGCGTTTTGGGTTGGAAACCTGCACTAATAGTTTTAATTGTAGATGTGTTTAAAGGATGGTTTCCCGCTGCTGTGTTGGCGTCCGTATTTTTTAATGTCCAAGCTATTCCTGATTTGGGTGTAGTTCAAATTTTATGTGGTTTTTCTGCAGTTTTAGGACACACATACACCATATTTGCAGGATTTAAAGGCGGCAAAGGTGTCGGCACATTGGGTGGGATGCTTCTTGCGCTCTTTCCTTCTGCATTTATATTTTGTCTCGCGGTTGCTATATTAGCCATTATTTTTACTGGATATGTTTCGGTCGCTTCAATATTTGCTTCGGTTTCGTTGCCATTATTTATCATAATTCTACCCCCCTTTTTGGGCACAGATCCAGCGCCATTATCATTAATGATTTTTAGTTTATTGATACCATGGTTTATCATTTATACCCATAGAAGTAATATTCAGAGATTACGAAGCGGCGAAGAAAATCAATTTGAAAAGGCCATGATCTTTAGAAAGAAAGACCATACATAATTAAGTTATATTTGATGTACCATGGCTAAATGAAACGCCCGGTCCATTTGTTTCCCATCATAAAACCCCCAGCCATATTCTAATCTAAGAACCGGAACAAAAGGCACTTGAAATTGTAAGGAAATCCCCGTGCCTAAAACTGGGCGCAATCTAAGTAAATCTTCAAATTTATCTTGGCTTGTAACTCCCCAATCGATAAAAGTACTAACGGTGACTCCAAATTCATACAGATTCTGAAGCGGAATTCTTGGCACAATTACTTTTCTTAATTCCACTGATGATTTCAAGTTATGAAAACCAAATCGATATGATTGTTCAGGATCATTATAATTAATATGAGTTGGGTAATGCCAACCCCTTACCGACCCAGATTCACCCATGGCACCCATAAAATGGTGATCTTGTTCTCCAAAACTCATCATGGCTTTTACACCCGCAGCCAATATCCATGGTCTTGAGTTATGAAGACTGCTCAATCTTTTATAAAAACTATAGGATTGAAACCAAGTAAAATTATTTTCAACCTCCCCTTTAATATCAATCCGACCCATAAATGCCTGCTTAAGTAAAATACCTTTGGTCGGGTTCGCATATAAATCCCGGCTATCATAAATAAAAGTGCCTTGGGGGGCAAAATACTGATAATTCAATTGGGTAGAATCATTAAGAAAATCCATATCTTCAATTTCAAACCCGATGAATGTTTTTCGTTTTTCACCAAAGTACTTTCCCACATTTAATTCCACTGTTTTGAGTTGAACTGTATATGGAAGATAAGGATGGTTATACTCTCCTTTTCCCATATCCATACTTAATGAAACATGGTCACCTGTAATCCAAGGGTTGGTAAAACCAATACCAAATATGTTTCTCCCACCGACCATAAAACCACCGGCAATTTGTTCATTCCGCCCACGGAAATTTTTAAATACGCCTCCGACTCCAAATGACCAACCTGTTTCTTCATCATATGCTGGTGAGGGTCCACCAATAAATCGACCACCAATAAAATTTGCATTTTCTAATATTTCATATTCAAGACGAACTGTTTTATTCTCCAACGGAATTGCACGCCACTTTATATCAGCAAAAATACCCAAATTAATTAGACGATTTTGATCTTCAATTGCAATGACACTATCTAACGGTACTCCAACAGGATGTTGGATTTCTCGGGTGATGATATAATCTTTGGTGAGTGTATTGCCTTTATGTGTGATTTCAGAAACGACGAGTTCCTGGCAGAAACATAGAATGGGCAGTAAAAAAAAGAATCCCCGCAATTTCATAAAAAGATTCGTTTAAATATCGATGCTTCTTAAGAGAAGTTTCTTTTGATATTCAATACCCTCTTCCGAGTACATATCGTTTATGGCTGTCCTGAGTTTTTGATCAACAGCATTACTATTCATTTGAATCTGCACATGTTTCTTATCCAATTCGCGCACCTTCAAAACAGTTTGATTGTTTTTATATTGATGAAATCCATCTGCGAACTCACGAGGGGTACCGTATTCCATCAAAAATTTATATTTAATCACATCATCTGCTGTCAATTGAGGAAAACCTGTGGGCTTGAGTTCAATTGTTCGGACCACACCATTCAATATATAATGGGACGGTTCATGGTTTGTAGAGCTATATATATGATCTATATTTAGAAAATGAAGTTCAACTGTTTCAATGGTAAGACGGGTGATGATTTGGAATAGAACTTTTGACCGTTTTAATGGAAGTTTATATCCTGTGGGTAGGTCTATCACTTCTTCCCAATATTCTACCGTTTGGGCCGAATCTAAAACATTGGACATAACCGTAGGTAAACTCATTCCCCATTTGGCCACTGGATGTCGATCCACAGTCCATCCTTCTGGTAAAGGTTGAAGTTGAAAAGGCGGCCGTGGGGGGGGCGAAACTGATTCGTTAATTTTCTCAGCATTTTCAACTTTTGGTTCCATCGTTAATGGTTCAACTTCTAGTTGTCTATTCGTACAACTAAACATTGCAAAACAGAGATAGAGTAGAAAAATATTCTTAAGATATTTCATCATAAAGTTTATTTTTCCTTGGGGGGATGTTCCGGATGTTTATTCCCTCGGTGACAGACCCAACAAGAGATTTCATGAAAGTTTAATTCATTCATGGTTTTGTTTGATTGTTGCACCATATCCATCATTTCTCTAGCCACTATTTTGTTATCCTTTTCATCGCTGGAATAATCATTCATATTGTGACAGAAATTACACTTAACACCCAATTCAGGTGCCACAATAGTTTTCATAAAAGTAACAATTTCCCGCTTTGTTTTAAATGGAAGAACTTTGACGTTCTTCAATTGGGATTTCTGCCCCATTAAAAACCCCGATAGGATTGCGGTGATTATGATTATATGTTTCAATTGTACTCTCTTAAAACCATATGTGTAATTGAGATAATAATTCGATGCCTTTCAAGGAGTCTCTACCTGATAATTGGGTAGATCTTATTTGAAATTTAATATCTACAAAGGGTAAAGGTACATAATTCAGCCCAAAAGTGGTACGTCGAATTGCATCTTCCGTATATTTTACGCTTTCATCAAAAAAATCAATTCGACCCAAAACTGTGAACCCTTTTTTTACCTGCCAAGCTATTTCACTATAACTGGCAATAGTTCTATCAATAACCAAATTTTCAGCCATATCAACTTCTCCCATCCAAGAAAACGGCCCTCGGGAAATACCACCAAAAATACCAATCAATGTTAAATCACCTTCAACTAAGAAAGAACCACCTGACATTGTATTAAATTCGTGGATAGATCGATAATATTCAAATCGTCCATGGATGGATTCTGTTGTTTCCATCATAAACCCATTTGTGTAGCCAAGTGAAAAATACGTATCTCCCATATAATAACCCAGTTCAACAATTTCAGTATTTTCCAAAGTGGGGACAAAAGGCATTCCTTCGCGATGTGACCCTTGAACCAATCGAATATTACCACCTCGGGTAAATGCTGTATGGTCATCCAGTTTTAATCCAAATGATGGTTTGGCCATTCCCACCATCAGGTATCCATTATTCTGATTAATTCTAATTTGCAAACCCAAATCTGATTGTAGTGTTGCCAAAGTTGCACCAATGGTGAGCTTTCTAATATCTGTTTTTAAGTGAATATCTGCCTGCATGGGAAAAACAGATAGGTCCTCTGGAACATTCCCTTCAGTCTTAAAGACAGATTGAATTCGGCCATCTCCACCAACTTGAATATGGCTAAAAACAATTCCGGAATAGGAGGAATTTTGATTCGGTAGTTTTGAGGGCAAATCATCCATTCCATAAACGATACCATAATCATTTCTCTGGCCACCACCTGATGGATTCACATGGCATAGGATGCAAGATGATCCATTCTCAAGCGCATATCTTGGAATGGCCAACAACATTCCCTTCAGTAATAATAATATAAAATATTGATATTTAATCCTTCGAAAAATCAATTGTTGAGTGCGCCCTGATTAATCCATTTTATGAGGATTTCTATTTTTGTTTCTTCCCAAGGATCCGCAGGCGCTGGTGGCATTCTATCCCCAGAAGCAGCCCCTCTCAACTTTTGGATAATTAAACTGCCTTCACCATCATTAGGGATAACAACAGGACCATTAGTCTTTGATCCTTCCATTAATTTATCATACGTGCGAACAGAAAGCTCTCCTCTATTACCATGACAATTTATACAACTGGCATCCAACATTGGTTGAATATCATTCTTATAACTTTTTGTTTCTAAATTTACATTTGGTTTTGGGTTGGTACCAAAATCACTACAGCTCACAAAAAAGAATAAAAAAATTATCAAATATTTATTCATAACGAATAGAAACAAAAAAGCCCCGAAACTACGGGGCTTTTTTGTCGAGGATTTTAACGGTTATTTCCGTCCCCTTGCCATTGGAGCACGGGCCACGTTTCCACCTTTATCAATAAAATAAAGATAACCAGATTCCCGTGTAACACCAGCATTAGCTACTTTTTCAGCATTGCCGCCGCCTTTACCAGCACGAGCCATCTTTGAACGCCAAACATTACCATCTTTTCCAAGATAATACAGATAACCGGATTCTTTAGAAACTCCAGTCGATTTTACTACTTCAGCCATATTATGACCTCCTTTTGTATGTTATTTAATACAGTAATTAACGTTTCTCTTCGGTAAACATACATTCCCTCTTCGATAAAATGCAAGATTTTTCTCGAGGAGCCCCCGAGGAGAAATATTAAGTGATTTTTGGCTTAAACTGTCACTCTCTGATTCCTTAATTTTCCAACCCTGTTTTTAAGCATCTATGCCCCGATAGCTCAACTGGATAGAGCATCGCCCTTCTAAGGCGAGGGTTACAGGTTCGAGTCCTGTTCGGGGTACTCATCGTCCCTTTATTAAGATGAGCAGGCTCCTAATCTGGAATCCTGCCTACTCCGTGAAACGAAGCGTAAACGGGTCCGGAGTATTTAATAACCCAGCAAAATTCAGGGTTATTAAATATAAAAGGCTAAATTGACCAAATAGAAAATCAGAGTTTTTCGTATATTTCCTATCATTTCATTCACCATTGAGGTTCAAATGAGGAAATTATTTTGGGTGGTCACTTTTTCACTGACTGCCGTTTTCGCTGAAGGCTTGGACGCCGATCTTTTCAAAAACCTGAAATTTCGTTTTATCGGACCTGATGGCAACCGCGCCATTGCCGTGGCCGGGGTATCATCGGATCACAATACCTATTATGTGGGCGCTGCTTCAGGTGGACTTTTTCGAACTAAAAATAATGGTATCTCCTGGCAGCCCATTTTTGACGACCAAGATGTGTCCTCCGTTAGTGCCCTTGCGGTCTCACAAAAAAATCCAAATATTGTCTGGGCCGGCACAGGCGAAACCTTTGTCATTCGTCCAGCCCATGCCATTGGTGACGGGATCTATAAATCCAACGACGGCGGGGATAGTTGGACAAATATGGGCCTGGAAAAAACCGCCCGGATCGGTCGCATTGTCATTCACCCGGAAAATGACAATATAGTCTATGCGGCGGCCCTGGGCCATACTTACGGCCCCCAGAAAGAACGGGGCATCTACCGCACCACCGACGGTGGAAAATCCTGGGAACAAGTTTTATTCGTTGATGAAAACACCGGCGGTATTGATATCGCCATGGATCGCAGCAATCCCGATTTCCTAATCGCCGCCATGTGGGAAATTCATATCAATAGCTGGGGGCTCAACAGCGGCGGCGAATCTGGAGGCGTCTTCATTTCACGGAATGGGGGCAATTCCTGGATGCGGCAAGATAAAAACGGCCTCCCCGGCGGTAAAGGGAAACCAGTGGGCAAGGTCGCTGTGGCCATTGCCCAGAGCAATCCCGATGTCATGTATGCCCTTTGTGAAGAAGCCCACCCCGGTTTGTACCGGACAGACAACGGCGGTAAATCCTGGCGCCTTGTATCTCGAAACCATACCTTAGCCGAACGGGCTCCTTATTATATGCGGATGGCAGTGGCACCTGATAATCCGGAAAAAATTTATGTATTGAATGTCCAATTCAGCGTATCAGAAGATGGCGGGAAAACCATCCAATCCGGCTATCGCGCCGGGGGGGACAATCATGACATCTGGATCGATCCTGAAGATGGAAATCGCATCATGGTGGCCCACGATGGCTGCGCTTCCATCGCCAATGACGGCAAGACTTTCAAACGCATCGTCCTCCCCATTGCCCAGATGTACCATGCCCATGTTGACAATCAGATCCCTTACAATGTTTATGGGAATCGTCAAGATGGCTATTCTTACCGTGGTCCAAGCAACAGCCGTGAACGAGGCATTAATCTAGGACATTGGCGATCGTTTGGGGGCTGCGAATCGGGATTTGGCATTCCTGACCCTAACGATAATAATATAGTTTGGTCCGGCTGCTACGACGGTGGATTGGAAGTTTACAATGTGCGCACCGGCCATGCCCGGAACGTCCGTGTATGGCCGGAGGCCGCCTACGGCGTGCCGCCGAAAGACCTGAAATACCGCTGGCACTGGACCTTTCCCATTCATATTTCGGAGCATAAAAAACATGCGGTCTATGTGGGGAGCCAGTATGTTCATCGCTCCACGGACTTTGGCCAAAGTTGGGAGGTCATTTCGCCCGACCTTACATTGAACTTAAAAAGTCACCAGCAAAGTTCCGGCGGTATCGCCATTGATAACCTCATGACATTTGACGGCTCCGTCCTATTTTCCATTACAGAATCTCCATTGAAACAGGGACTCATCTGGGTGGGAAGTAATGATGGCCAGGTCCATATCACCAATAATGGCGGTAGATCCTGGGATAATCTTTCAAACAACATAGATATGCCCCCCTGGGGCACCATTTCTAATATTGAAGCATCCCGATTTAAGAAAGGAACTGCCTACATTTCTGTGGATCTTCACCAAATGGGCGACTTCGACCCCTATATTTATAAAACGGAAGATTATGGCAAATCCTGGAAACGGATCTCCAGTGACATTCCCAAATCATATTCCAGTTTTGTCCATGTGGTGAAAGAAGATCCAATACAGTCTGGCGTACTTTATGCCGGAACGGATAATGGTGTTTACGTTTCAGTCGATGATGGTGATAATTGGACACGAATCAAAAATAACCTCCCCCCGGCGCCGGTTTATTGGATAAGCCTCCAGGAACATTTTGATGATATGGTGATTGGTACTTACGGCCGAGGATTTTACATCCTCGATGATATTAGTCCATTTAGAGAATTGGCGGATGCCAATAAAGAAAAAGTGAACTTCATGCCGGTTCAGGATGCCTATCGATTCCAGACGATTCAGAGTATGAAAAATGACGGCGCCAGTCTTATTCGGGGGCAAAATCCAGCCTACGGCGCAAACTTGGATTTCTTCCTTCCTGATACAAACAGAAAAAAAATCTCCATTGTAATACAAGACATGAAGGGAAATAAGATTATAAAACTTACCCCATCTAAAACGACTGAAGGGGTCAATCGAGTTATGTGGAATTTGCGTTATGAAAAATCGGATACGCCCAAACTTCGAGTAAATCCTTCAGGGGTAGATTGGGTGACGTACAATGATGACGGTTGGCGTCCGCTCCGTACATGGGACCTTGACGTGAATAGCGGCAAACTGGGCCCCAAAGCAGTCCCGGGGAATTATAAGGCTACACTCAATGTGGATGGGGAAGAGTTCACCCAATCATTCGCTGTACTAAAAGATCCCAATACATCCGGAACAATAAAGGATATAAAAGCACAATTTCAATTTCTCATGATATTACGGGAGACCATCAATGAAAATGTGGCCCTCATCAACAAGATTGAAGACCTTCGTCATTCGCTCCAAAATGATTATAATACAAGAGATGAAGAAAAAGCAGCGCGAGATATGGATCTTCGGCTCTATGAAATTGAAAGCCATTTATTCGATGTGAAACTTACTGGTGCAAGAGAGGATGCATTTCGGAACCCCAATAAGATCTATGGCCGGTTGGCCGCTTTGGGGAGTGACTTGACCCGCTATGGGGCAGATTTCCGTCCGACCAATCAACAGGTGGAAGTGTATGAAGTGTTATCGGATCGACTTAAAGGACAACAAACCGCTTTTAAATTATTAATGGAAGATGATTTCTGGAAGGCGGAGAAAAAGTAAAATGATGTAGCGACGCATTGTCCCGATTCATCGGGACGCAAAGGATTTAGTTATTTCCGCCCCAGTTTCACCGCCGTGCCATAAACCAGAAGTTCAGCGGTTCCTGACAAAATCATAGAGGTCTGAAACCGGACACCCACCACCCCATCGGCGCCCAGCTCTTTGGCTTTGTCCTTCATGCGCATCAAGGACTGCTCCCGGGATTCAGCCAGCATGCCGGTATATTCCTTAATTTCACCACCAATGATGGTGCGAAGTCCGGCCATTATATCTTTCCCCATATGCCTGGCCCGGATGGTATTCCCAATTACAGTTCCTAAATTATCGGTTATTTCATATCCTGCAATTGTTTCTGTTGTAGCCACAATCATTGGTCAATTCCACGAAATGGTTCATCTTTTGCATCATCCTTGTTTTCTTTAATAAACTTGAGGGCCAACATAACTGCGCCTGCCAATAACAGAATTGTACCCAATCCCAGTAGAAAATCACTAAGAATAAAGCTAATGATAGCATTGATAAATTTGAGTGCCAGAATCACAGCTCCGGCGATGATCAGATACATTCCAATTTGTTTAACTTCCATAACAACTCCCTATTCAATTAGTATAATGATTGAATATTACACATGACAATTTGTTCCAAAAAAGAGAATCCTTTCCCATGAAAAAGTGAATTAAATTCTCCTAACCATGGCCGAAACAGATTATTCAGTTCGATCTTTCAAGGGCGGGTATGATGACAATCTTACTTATCTAGTTACCTGTATTCACACAGGTAACCAGTTCCTAGTAGATGCCTCTGTGCCTTTGAAACAGATTTTACCCTTTGTAAAGAAAAATGGATTAATTGTCTTATTCATCACCCACACCCACGGTGACCATACCGCATATTTGGATGACTACGTAGAAGCATTTCCTAATTTAGTGGTTATGATTTATAAAGATTCGGAAGATATAGTTAAATCCACTTTAAAACGACCAGTTAAACATGGGGATATAGTTACAGTGGGCCAATTAAGTTTAGAGGTATTTCACACGCCCGGACATTATCCCGATTCTGTTTGCTATCTTTTAGATGATATCTTGTTTACAGGAGACACTTTATTTGTAGGTCGAACGGGTAGAACTGTAAGTAGCGGCAGTGATACACGCCAACTTTATCATTCGGTATATAATATTATTTTAGATCTTCCCGGTAATATTATTATTTATCCTGGCCATGATTACGGCCCCAAAATGACCATTTCTATTGATGAGAATATTTCGCTCAGTCCTTTACTCCAGGCTGAGGATGTAGATGATTTTATCCACCAAATGGCCAAATATGAAAATGAACGCACTTTCGAAAATTAACATAAGGAGAAAATAATGAAACAAACAATAACAGGCATCATCAGTGGTATTCTTTTCACTATAATGATTTTCACTGTCATGGGTGCTGCTCAGACAAAAGATGATAGTTTGAAGACAATCATGAACGACTTAGATACATTTGTCCAAGACCAGCTTGGTAAAGATAAAGCCGCTGGACGGTTTCAGCTCCAATCCTTTCAAATCGAGCGGACCCATTGGCATTACATGTTAGATACAGCTACAGGAGAACTCTATCGGTTGGAACCAAGTCGCTCGCCTGGGAATGCAAAATGGGTATTAACGGCTGACGCCAATTTCGATGAATAACACTGGAAAATATTATATGATAAAACAAACTATTAAGAAATGGAGCCTGCCAATTTTAGTTTTGGCTTTTATCGGTTCATGTGATCCCGATTCAAAATGCAATAATTGCGGCGATTTACTCGGTGGATTTATTTACATGGAGGTGACTGCAAATGATTTGGCAAAATATGAAGGATTGGCTGCATTGGATGGCATTGATGTGGGAGCATGTATTCGAGCTTACATATTGGAAGAAGAATTGAATATAAACACCGTTTCGATTGTAGATGACTGCTGCTGCGAATTTTAAGTTAGTCACCCGAACTTCAAACTCTTTGGATCAACCAACTAAAGCCATTATAGGGCTACATGGTTGGACGGGCGATGAACACGATTTTGAACCGGTAGCTAAGATGTTTCATATTGATGAGGCCAAATGGTTTTTTCCTAGAGCCCCGTATCATGCAGATTCAGGGAAAGGGTATTCGTGGTTCAGTGGTACAGATGAAACGGGATGGGATATTGAAAAAACCAGGGTTGGAATACACCAATTATTAGTGGATATTAGATTTGAGGGATTTTCACCGAAAAATATTTTTCTGATTGGTTTTTCCCAGGGTGCCAGCCTCGCTATGGAGATTGCTCTACGACTCCCCTTTGCTATCGGTGGAATCGTCCCTATTGCTGGTTTTATCAAATTCATAGATAATCTTGTAAGTGAAGCCACGGAAGAAAGTAGGCAGACACCGGTACTCCTTCTTCACGGGAATCAGGATGACATTATCTATGTGAAAGCAAGCCAAAAGGCTCATGATTATTTTAAGGATCGGGGGAATCCAGTCCATTTTGAAAAATATGATGCGGGACATAAAATACCCCGTCATATTCGCCCAATAGTCAAACAATTTATTTCAGACCCTTTTAATTTTTTCAAATTATACCCGTTAAATACTTTTATTAAAGATGGTTAAGAACTTAGACCGACGATCTTTCCTCAAGATTGATATGGGTTCTCATAAACAAGTGTCCCCTATTGATCCCCAATGGCCTACGCCTCAATAAACTTCACCCTGCATTCCCAAACCCTTTTAACTCAACAGCAGAAATCCGTTTTGAAATACTAAAAGGAAGCCAAGTAAAGATAACCGTTTACAATATTACAGGACGCATAGTGATGCAAAAGATTTAGGCTTTAAACCCAGTGGATTTCACCGTTATATATTAGGTCCAAAAGGTTGGGCGTCAGGGACTTATATCATTCAGGTTGAAGCACTCCAATCTATCCTGAATCAAAAAATCACCTATTTAAAATAAAAATATTTCATATCCGATTTAATGAGAAATGACCTGCATCAACATACCACAAAACCATGCACCATATGTACCAACTGCGTAACCAAGTACGGCAAGCAATACACCCACCGGTGCTAAAGATGGATGAAAAGCAGATGCCACAATCGGTGCCGATGCAGCACCGCCAACGTTTGCCTGACTCCCCACTGCCATAAAGAAAAAGGGCGCTTTTATTAGTTTTGCAACACCAATTAAAAGAATAGCATGGATTGTCATCCAGATTAATCCCACCAAAAAAAGGCCAGGGTTTTCAAATATAGCCATCAGGTCCATTTTCATCCCAATGGTTGCAACCAACACATAAAGAAATACGCTCCCATACCGAGAGGCGCCTATCCCCTCCAATTCCCTGGCCCGCGTAAAGGATAAACCCAACGCAATAGTGGTGGATATAACAATTAGCCAGAAAAATCCGGAGGTGAGGCTGAATTTCTCCAAACCCGGTGCATTTACTGCAATCCATGGTGCGATTAAATCAGATCCGAAATGGGCGAGGGCTGTTACTCCAAATCCCACACTCATCAATTTGATCGTATCCGTCAAATCAGGAATGCGCATTATTTGAGATCGATAAGCTTCAATTTTTTCCTTTAATTCAGAAATAGCAGACGTATCCGCTTGAAGTTTTTTATCAATTTGTTTATGAATTCCTGCACCATACAGTAAAAAGGCCATCCAAATATTGGCTACAATCACATCTACAGCAATCATAGCAGAAAATAAACCATCACCCACATTGAATATTTCTTTCATCGCTGCCTGGTTGGCACCGCCGCCTATCCAACTGCCGGCCACTGTTGTGAGGCCGCGCCATACCGCTTCGGGACCTGCACCACCCACAATATCCGGTGCAAAAACTGATACCACCATAATTGCCAGGGGCCCCCCGATGATAATCCCTGCCGTACCGGTGAAAAACATGACCAACGCTTTGGGACCTAATTTTATAATACTGGGAAGATCAATACTGATTGTTAACAGTACTAAACTGGTGGGTAATAAATATCGGGATGCAACAAAATAAAGTCTGGATGACTCACCAGAAAATATCCCCAATGAATTGAAAATGGATGGTATAAAATAACAGAGCAGCAATGTGGGTACATATTTGTAGAATTTTTTCCAAAATGGAGACTCGCTCCTACCCGTTAAAAATACGAATGATAGAATAGCCAGTAGAATACCCAGTACAACTGCATCATTTGTAAATAGAGGTTTAGTCATTCAATAAATTAGGTTATAACTGATCAAAAATGATCATTTTTCTATAGAAATTTTAAATCGTTTAAGGAGAAGTTTTTCCCCCGTTAAAACCTGTAACTACCCGTATGATGTGGGATGCTTCTATCATATCCTTTGCTGTGTATTCAATGGTATGTGAGCCAGTACGTTTAAACATATCCAGATATGCCAAAACCTGAGATGGCTGGTAATGTTTAAAGGTGATGGAAACGGTGATAGGCCCTCGAATTTTATATGGTTTATATTTTTTAATATTTTTCACAGCATAAGCTGTTTTTTCTGCAATGAGATCGTAGGCTGCTTCAGGGTGAATCGTTTTGGCTGAATGAAAACTAATGCTTTCTTTTACCACAGCACCTTCGGCATTCCCGATTAATTTTTTAACCTCTTTCACCGCTGCATCATCACCAGAAACCAT
>Ga0208765_1000433_pt1 | contig 27491 bp, 28 predicted proteins | sample ETNtaG_2_FD_185783 | JGI IMG/M metagenome (GOLD analysis project Ga0208765, IMG submission 185783) | Marine microbial and viral communities from oxygen minimum zone, Eastern Pacific Ocean - ETNP201406SV203 (SPAdes) (version 2) | ecosystem: Environmental > Aquatic > Marine > Oceanic ...
CATCCCCCAGTCCCAGTGCTGATGCCATCCTCGCATCCGGGCAGTGTAGTCGAGGTCGCCATCGTGGTCGGTGTCGACCTTCAGGACCCCAGCTCGCCAAGTCCACTGTAACTCGACGACACCGTTAGAGTCATTGTCGAACTGGACGGTGTTCTGGTGTAGCGCGCGAACCACATCGACGCTGCCGTCCTGGTCGGTGTCCTTCCTGACGACCGCACGCAGGTTATCGCGGTGGCGATCGGCGTTACCGTCCTCAGTGGGATCCCAGACCCATGAGGTGTGATCTATGGCCATCCAACGCTCTGGGGTGCCGTCGTCGTTGCTGTCGACCCTTAGGATGAGTCGGGAGTGCGAGAAGTACGCGGTGAGTACCGCACCTATGCCCTGATCGACCATTCGCTGCTGGCGGTTCAGGACCACTCGGCGCTCCAGATTGCCATCTTGGTCGGCGTCAGTGCGAGCATGAACGAAGAGGTATATGTTGACATCCTCGTAGGTGCCGTTGTCCCAGGTCCACACGGTTCTGGTCAGTACGTCGTGGCGCTCGGGTATGCCGTCGGAGTTCTGATCGACTAGGTCGAGGCCTCTGAAGCGGGTGAAGAATAGGTCGTCATGACCGTCCCCGTCGCGGTCGTGCGAACACTGCTTGGTGCGCACCAGAATGATGCGTTCAGGCCCGGGGATACCGTCCGAGTCGAACCAGAACACCCCCATTGTACTGTGACATAGAGTCTCGGGGACGCCGTCATTGTCCCAGTCCTCCCAGAAGCTGTCGTTCCACCATGTAGCGGTGACCTGTGAAATCGAGCGCGAGTAAGTCTGCTCCTGCATCGAAGTGTCGTCCACATCGCCCCACGCCTCGTTGAAAACTGGGTTGACAATCTCGGTATTGGCTTCGTTGTCGAAGGGAATCGGGGCGAGTTCATTCTCGGAAGGCCTCTCCTCCTCGTTGACGACGCTGCTCTCAATCATCAGAGGGTCACTCGGGATAGCGTCGGTCGCCTCCTCGTCGCCAACCTCGTCGCGCACCGATTCTTCGTCGGTGGTGACCCAGTCATCGACCTCTTGGTCGTCGTCGTAGTAGCCATCGCCGTCAGGGTCGAAGTCTGACTGCCAGTCATACTCAGAGTCTCCCTGAGCCTCCGTGACCTCGTCGACAGTGCCGTCGCCGTCAGGGTCGAGTTCCAGTTCGACTTCATTCTCCAACTGCTCCTCGCCCTCGCCCTCCAACTCCTCTTGGAGTTGTGCGGCCTCAAGGTCGTCGATGACCGAGACCACTTCAACGTGAAACATGCGCTCGGTAGATATCCCGGTGGGTCCAGTAGCAGTCACACGGACCACATAGATGCCCTCCACGAAATACTGGTGCGACTCCTCAGCCAGAGGCGAATCGGATGTGGAGCCGTCGCCCCAGTCAATCGATATCGAAACCGGGCCGAGAGGGTCCTCCGCTACAGTGGTGATGCTGAGCTCACCGGCCATATTGAGGTGGATGCGGCCCTGTGGAGAAGGGCTGGTTGATACGGTTAGCGAGGGGGCTTCTGCGTCGTTGATTCTAATCGACCCCTGAGCAGTGGCTAGGAAACCCGAGGGGTCGGTAGCCGAGACGTGCACCGAATAGGTACCCGGCTCGCCCCAGATGTGCTGACCCGAGAGATCACGCAGAGTGATTCCGTCTGAGAAGTCCACCTCAACGACCAGAACATCGCCGTCAGGGTCTGCAGTGGCCACGGACCAAGCAACGGGGACTCCTGCGACCCCCTCAGATGGGATCTCAAGTGAGACTGTGGGCGCTCTGTTGGGCTCAAGCAGAGTGAAGATGACCGCTGACACGGCAGAGGCACCCCTGGAATCGGTCAGCTCTACCTCGATGGTGTGAGTCCCGACAGAGAGGAAGCCCGCGTCGTAGGTCAGACTGTTAGAAGTCTGTACGAGTGCGCCGTCGAGGCGCCAGTTGGCGATGTAGGGGGCTGTTCCCTCTTCGATGACGACGTTGGCGATGATTAGGTGACTGGCAGTGGTCGGCGAGCCCTCGATTACCACGCTGGCGATCACCACCGAGGGCTCGGGCTGCTCGACGATCTCATCAGTGGCACCGAGGCACCCTGAGCCCAGCATCAGGGCCACTAGGAACAGGCCGGTCTGGATTCGGCGTCGGGCGTTTCTGTCGGGGGCAGTCTTGTACATTGGCCAGAGGGCGTCTTCTAGCACCTTAAAGGAAAGTGGGTCATTGGATTTGTCAAGGACTCGTTGACAGGGGCTCGATGAGAGTCAACCACAGCCTCATGCCCTCTTCGGTTAGTTCTCGATTGGTCCGCAGTCCGCTCCTCTTGCGAGAGATTAGTCCCTGAGACTCGAGTCTCTTGAGATGGTGGCTCACCAGCTGCTGGCTGGTCTCCAACCTTGATGCGAGTTCCCTCTGTGTCGGAGAGGATTTTCCCTTCTCCTGCTCAGCAATCGAGCGCAGCACCATCAGAGCCACGTCGCTGAGCTGGTTGGCATCAACAGGACGGGGTAGATTCGACATCTCCGCAGAGCGGTCGACGGCCGAGGTGTAGTAACGAAGCAGGCGACCGTCACGTCTGCACCACACACGGCCCTCGTTCTCGAGAGTTCGGAGGTGATGCACAGCCTGGTGGTTGCCCATCTCTAGAGCGCGGATGATGCCCGAGAGGTGGCAGCCGGGGTGTGCGGTCAAGAAACCCTCGAGGCGCCCCCTCTGATAGCTCCCAGCCAGAGTGCCTGTGCCCTCGGTGACCCTGAGTTGTGAGAAGCGCCCCATGGATCTGGCCATCTTCGCCCTTGTCGGCTCATCTCCCGCTGAGACTAGAGCGAGAGAAAGCAGGACGATTGCGAGGAATGCGGAGGCATATGGCACAGCTGGCAGTGAGAGAACGGGTCGTCCGTCGTCTGACTGCTGCCCGGTATCCACGAGATTCTGGCCTCCGGACTGGGCGAACCAGATGTCGTCTATTGACCAGATCCCGTCCAAGGACTGAGTTAGAGTGACCTCTACTGTGCTGCCCTCGACTGGACTGAGGAACAGCCCTGCCTCAGGCTGCGGCTCGTGCAGCAGGCCCTGAGAGTCCTCTAGCATCCACACACCAGGAGATGTTCGCACCCAAGTGGCCTCCTGATTTGCGGCAACGGAGGGAGCGGAAACAATGAGAAGGATAGTCAGCACTGCAATGATGGAAACCGTGCGTGTTGCACACGCTGGCGCCCTTGCCATGCGAAATCGGAGATGCTTGCAGGGGTTAAGGGTCGTGGGTTGTCGCGTTTGTCAGGAATCATTACTCGCTGTCAGCTGCTTCCGCTAGTCCCGTCCACCAGCCCATCAAAGGCAAAATCAGCAACAGTCCCAATAATCCGCCGACCAGCCAAGCTAGCGGATTCTCAATCAGACTGAGAAACTCGTCACCCCATATCCCGAGCACAATTCCCTCCATACCGAACCTGATACCTCGGCCGAAGAGGCCTGCTGCGATGAACAGCCTGAGGTCCATCCTGCCGGCCCCAGCCGCCCATGCTAGAGCCTTGTAAGGAATTGGAGAGACTGCTGCGAGGAAGATACCAGCAGACCCGTATCTAATCATCAGGGCATCGAGTCTGGTAACTGTAGCATCGCTGGCGAAACGCTCGAGTATCGGTCTACCAGCATAGGCACCGATTCCATATCCTCCTACTGCTCCAACCACGCTAGATAAGGTAGCGACTAGGACAATGGCTAGGATATCGAGAGAGCTATCGGCCCCGAGGGCCATAGGGATGACCAGCAAGTCAGGAGGTGCTGGTTGGAAGGCTGCTTCGGAGGCCGAAACAACGGCCAGACCAAGTAGGCCCCATTCGCCCGCCCAATCGATTATCGAGCTTACAACACCCTCTAACATGTACCCTCGTCCCTCCTTTTCGGGATGAACGTTGCTTCCCGTGGTCACTGACTAGTCGCGGAGGCGACCCCTGAAAGCGCAGCCAGCCTCCGCCTGGGCATGGCGGCGGGTGAGGTCTTGGATACCGCTGCGCTAATCGCGTGGCCTCTGGAGAGGATGCGTGGCAGCCTTGTTGTCCATTCTCAGAGAGTAGAGCTCTCCCGAATATCACCTGATCGTGAGATTATACTCGACGCAGCAGGGCTAGAATGGGCATCTCCGATATCTTCTGCGATTACTCAAGCCAGTGACCTAGCCACCGCCACGGGGGACATGGCTGGCCTATCACCTGTCGACCTCGAATTGTTGGCGCTGGCCATCGAGAGGGGCGCAACCCTGGCAACCGACGATTACAGGCTGCAGAATTTGTGTGAGTTAGGAGGAGTGCCTTGGCTCTCTGTGACAATGGAGGGAATAAGCTCACTTTGGTCTTGGGAGTTGCGCTGTACGGGATGCGGGGCAGCTGTCCCCTCGCCCGACACACCTAGTTCTCGTCGAGAACTGGGGGACTGTTCCGATTGCGGCTCCCACCTCAAACTGAGTCGTAAGAGGGACTGATTATTCCGCCTCGTCAGCGACATCCTCAGTCATGCCGCCTCTGTCCATGTCGCGCTCGGCTTCGGATGGGCTTCTGACCTCATTCACTGCCATTTCATACTCGCCCTTAGCCAATCCGAGACTGCGGGCCAACTCAGGTATCCTCTTAGCGCCGAAGAACAGTACTGCGATTCCAATCAGAAACGCCATCTCTGTGGTCCCTATTGCCATGCTATCGCCCCTAGGTGAGAGTGTTCTCGTTCAAATGCTTCGGCTCGGTAATCTGTCAGCCGCCAGAAACAGGAGGGAGGAAGGCTACCTCGGAAGAGTCGGCCAGTGGGACATCGAGAGAGGCTCCTATCTGGCCGTCGATTGCCACTCTGAGGCCCGAATCGAGGTATTCTAAGAGCTCGAACCTGTCAATTAGTTGCTCAGCGGTGGTCCCGAACTTGAGTGCGACCTCAATCTCACGTTCACCCAGCCTCTCTGCTAGCGGCCCGAAGAACAGCATTCTAACCTTGACGGCCTTCTCTGTGTCAGTCATGAGCCACCGAACTCAGCGGCTCCCATCAACCCATCTCCCTCGCAGGGACTATACCGCCCGTGCACCGCGAAGGGGCGATGAGCGAACTCGGAGCCGTGGTCTTCGACTGCGATGGCGTACTCACCGACAACGGCTCCTCGTGGCAAAACATTCACGATTATTTCGGGACTGAAAATCTAGAGACATTGGAGCGTTTCCTCAACCGTGAAATCAGTGATGATGAATTCATGGCAGAAGACATACGCCTGTGGACAGCGGTGCAGTCTCGTATCCATCGTGACGATATCATGCGATGCTATTCAGGCATCACCCTGATGACCGGAGCACGTGATGTCGTGCGCGAGTTGCAGGAGAGGGGGGTCTTCGTGGCCATAGTATCTGCAGGTGTGGATGTCTTCGTCGCGAGCATAGCATCGATGCTCAGGGTCGATGACTGGGTCGCCAATGGCTTCGACTGGGATGACGACGGTTGGCTGCTTGGACCTTCGCCCTCCCTCGTTAACTCGCACGAGAAGGGTTTGTTAGTGGAGAAACTAGCTAGGATTGAGGGGATTGATCCATCGAGAATCGTCTCAGTTGGAGATTCAAGCACGGATTTGTCGATGATGATACCTGGCTCTCGATTCATTGGCTTCAATCCTGCCCGGCAGAGGGCTGTGGATGCCTTCAGAGAGGCAGGGGTTCCAGTAGTGGAAGGCGATGACCTGCGTAATCTATGGCAGCACCTGTATGATGATGAGGACTTTCCCGATTCAGGCGAAGGGTATTGAGGCCGTGGCGTGCGTGTGCAGATTGACGATTGTCAGGATGCAAGGCTTGGGTTGGAACCCCAGCATACGCTGGTAGTCGGTCTGATCTTGCCAAGTTGAACTGTGTACCATCGTGGTTCCTTTATGGTTGCCGACATAGTGCCCATGCACGTGACCGGTCACGAAGATATCGGGAACAGTCGAGATAACCATTCGATCCTCCGGCTCAGGAGAAAGTGGGGTCTTTCCACCCCATGACGGAGCTAGGTGCCTGCGCTCCATCATTGCTCTCATCGCCAATTCCGGAGATGAGTAAGTCACAGAACGAAGACCTGCAACGAAGTCGTCGATACTCTTACCATGGTAAGACAGTATACGAACGCCATGCAGACTGAAATCACACGGATTGCCCACGAACACTGCGTCCGAATAGTCCTGTTGGACCTCTGGGTCCAACGCCGGTTGCGGCTCGGCCGGACGAACCGCGTCATGGTTGCCCGGTAGGATCATCAAATCGACCCAATCGGGCAGATTCTCTAGCAACCTTGCCAGTTCACCGTACTGGTTGAACAGGTCCTTGATAGCGAGGTGTCGTTCCTGACCCGGGTAGATGCCCACGCCATCAACACCGTCACCACTCAGTACGAAATACTTCACAGTCCGAGCTAGAGGATCATTTCTAAACCACTCAATCATCTTCTCCCATTGTGGTGCTAGGAAGGTCTTACTGCCAACATGGACATCGGACAGGAAAGCAGCCGAGACGGCCTCGGCCTCACTGGCAGCGGACTTGGAATGCTTCCCTAATGGTGGCATGTGGATGTTGCTCACCGAGAAATATGGATCCCTGTTCCCTATCACGAAGTGACCGCTGACTCCGACTACATCGTCGTTCATCAGACCGTCCAGTGAAGGGTGGAAGTTAGATGCCCCAGAGGGTTCCTTAAGCATACACCTAATCTGCATCGAATCGTCTTCGATATCAAACCACAGATAGCCCCCTTTGGACCACCTATCCACACTGACAAGGCCCACCAAAGTGACTTCATAGTCACGACTTGAGTGACGCTGCCTGTTGCGCCACGCCTCCGAGACACTGATTGGGCGGCGCGGCAGAACTCGACCTGAGATCATCATCTGGCGAATCTGGCGTAGCCTATCGGAGAAGCACGACCTTATGTCGTTCATCTTGCCCTCTGTAGTCGACTGGCCCGTGATATCGAAGTGAATCTCAATCTCCGAGTCGACGTCTTTTGCCTGCATTGGGAAGTCGTCGAGACTGTAGTCATCAAGGCCGTGGCGACGCACTGGAGGTGCGAGGACCTGAGTCCCTACGGGCGCCAGTGTTCGGCCGATAGCAGATTGGCTCTCCGGATTCGGCAGAGTTGCCTGTTCAGACCTCGGAGTATCTTGAGGTGCATCGATGGCCTCCTTAGTAGGGACCAGTGTGAGCAGCTCTTCCACAGTCCTCTCAGTGAGCATCACCACATTCGAACTCTGGGCGGCTTCGATTAGAGATGATATGCCAGGGAGACGCTGAATCCTCTCTTGGGCCGCCTTACCGAGCACGAGCAGTCCCGCGGCGGTCAGTTGACGCTGTCGATTCGCCCATTCCTCATCGACCATCTTCAGCGGGTGTGCCGGGGACGCTCATGATAATATCGCAGGAATTCTAGAGCCGGTGCCATAGGCACCGATTCAGTCTTCCCAATCTGTGAGTGAAGCGAGATCGACCTCGGAAATTTCCTCGGCTACTGTCTTCTTAGTACCCTGCCAGCTCATACTGCCCTCCCACTCTTCGTCAGACGGATCGAGTCCAGAGGTGTCTATCTCAGCACCCTCGGTCTGTCCGTTGGAAGCTTCCGACTCCCTCTCCTCGTTCTCTTCCACCCTATCTAGAGTCTCAAGGGCCAGCCTGAGTGCAAAGGCCGCGAAAGAGCGTTTGTTGTCCAGTCGGTCGTTATCGCCATAGTCCATCCTCCTGACTAGAAAATAATCCTCGGTTACTACTGCCACGTGCACCCTGCCGACCTCCTTGTCAGCGGTCGCGCCCCCTGGTCCAGCAATGCCAGTGATGGAGATTGCCACATCCGAGTCCGACTGGTAGCGAGCTCCCTGGGCCATCTGCACTGCGACCTCGTGAGAGACAGCTCCGGCCTCGCCCTCGTCAAATGCGGTCTTCTCAACACCAAGTTCGCGCATCTTGGACTCGTTAGAGTAGACCACCCATCCTTGCTTGAACCATTCAGACGCTCCAGATATATCAGTGATTAATGATGCCAATAACCCTCCAGTGCAAGACTCGGCAGTCGATACAGTCCAACCTCGCATGCGAAGTCGGCGGGTCACTCGGGAAGCCAGTCCCGCTGTCTCTTCGACCACGTTCACCGGCCATGGCCGACACTCTTGAGAGTTTCACTCACGCCTCGGAGCCGAATAGGGGCCCAGTAAGGCGATTGACAGTGCCTGACGTCGTTTTACGCTTGGTGGGTCCGGCAGGAATTGAACCTGCGATCTTCGCTTTGTAAGAGCGACGTCATAACCCCTAGACCACGGACCCTAGGAGAGCGCACAAGCGTTGTGTTCAAATCCTCTGCGGCTGAATGACAGTACAGAGGAGTGTGTGTGGAGGGTATTTCCGACTTAGTCGAACGGCTCAGGGCCGCAGGAGTACCAGTCGATGACAGAACCGCCGAAGCGATGAGTTCAGTTGATCTTGGAAATTTCACCGACCATGACACAGAGCCGTTCCTGATGGACAGGCCAGTCCCGTTCCTAGTCACTGAAAGCGGTGCGGCCAAGACCATCTCTGCACCTCACATGATAGCAACCTTGTTGCACCACCTTGAGATTAGAGAGGGGCAGCACGTGCTACTGATAGGTTCCAAAGGAGGGTATCTTGCTTCACTCCTAGATTGCATGCTCGGACCAAACGGAGCTGTGACTATCATCGAGCCTCACCCCGAGGTTCTACAGCACACCAGCGAGAGACTGGAACTGCACAGCTCGATGGGGCTGCTGAGGGCGTTGCCGCCTGATGCCATAGAGGGTTGGGCAGACTTCAGTCGACGAGTAGACAGAGTACTTGTCACTGGTGCCGTCAGGAGACTGGTTCCCGAGGTGGAGTCGATAGTTGAGGACGGCGGCTTTGTGTTAGGGCCGTTTGGAGGGCCGCTCCATCAGAGGCTGCTCAAGAGGGAGCGACAGGGGAATAATTGGATGGATACTGACCTAGGAGGGGTGGTTTTCGGACCTATGGACCTCACTGAGTCGGAGAGGTCACCTCTAGATCCGCATTCTCTGGCTGAACACCTTGAAGATTTACTTGATCTGATGGCTGAAGTAATAGAAATAGAAGAAGAGACTATCGATAGGTTGGAAGGACTAATCCTCTCCCTCAGAGACCTTCCTACCGACCTGCCCCTTCTAGATGAGGAATCCACTGAGGATGAAATCCTAGAGCACCCGGTGATGGAACTTCTGCTGATGGAGATGGAGTGGCTTGGCCCCATGTGGCCACTGTTTGGAGATTATCTGTCAGTTGAAATGGCCAATCCTGGCTCGCCCGAAGATGATGACCAAGATATGTTCGGTGGTCACGAAGATCTCGTGCCTTAGGTGATTAATTTTCTATTGCTGGCTGCGAGAGTCTGGATAGCGGTATAGAAATCGGTGGAAGATGGTCCGAGAGAAGATGTCTGGATGTCTTGGGGGGGAACAGTTCGCCAGACAGCGCTGCTTCGACGACCTCTTCCTTCTCTAATGAGTCGCGCCCACAGCGGGGCCAAACGGTCAGTGACACCCGATCGTCTTCGAGGTAGTCTACCCGTACACATGGTAGGCACAAAAGATTCAGCCTATGTGCAACGCTAGTCCTGTGGTGGCCATCCAGTATTGTGCCTGTCTTACGATCGACCAATAAGGGCTTAGTGTAAGCCTTCCAGCGCAAAGTCATTTTCTCTAAATTGTCGACTCTGTGTTCCTCCACTTGCTCGTGCGGCAGTAGAGTTTCGACAGGTACAAGTTCTACCTTCACATAGAGCCGAAGGGCTGTTTACCAATATGCCTAACGCCCGAAGCAATCATGTCCGGAAGGCCGTCGGCGCAACATGGGACCCGAGTATGAGCGCCTCAGCGAAGCCGACAGGCTGGTGTTGGAAGGGCTGCGTTCGATCGGTAAGGCGTGGATAGTCGGAGGTTGGGTCAGGGAGACTGTTTCGGGCCATCAAGAGACTGATATGGATATTGCCACCACACTGCTTCCTGCTGAGGTCAAGGAGTTGTTTCCGCGCTCGCTCATGGTGGGGGAGAAGTATGGCACAGTGATTGTCCGATTGGAAGAAAATATCTCTAGTGGAACTTGGGAGGTTACTACATTGCGAAGCGAAGGTAGTTACGGCGATGGCAGGAGACCCGATAAAGTAGAATTTGGCCAGAGCATAGAGGATGATTTGGCCCGGCGAGACTTCACCATAAATGCGATGGCCATCGACTCGGATGGTGATTTGATAGACCCCTATGACGGTATATCGGATCTACGAACGGGGGTCCTGAGGGCAGTGGGCGAAGCAAGTGAGAGGCTTGGCGAAGATGGTCTTCGGATAATGAGAGCGTACCGATTCCTAGATTCCTCTGGTGGAATGAGGAGCATGGAGTCCTCGTTGAGAACTGCTGTGAGAGGGAATCTCGGTATGCTCGATGTGGTTTCCAGAGAGCGGATTGGAATGGAGATGGAGAAAATTCTAGAAGGCAGAAATGCTGGAGAGGTGATCTCACAAATGCATGAAGACGGTGTTCTGGACCATGTCCTACCTGGAATCGGCTGCACCGTATCTCCATCATTTTGTACCGACACTCTGGTCAATCTCGCTCTGCTGTGTAGCAACGACTCGTCCGAGGGAAGTGTCCTCGTAGACAATCTGCGCAGAGCCCTCATGATGGCAAAAGAACCATTGCGTCAGGTCGCGTTTCTTCACGGGGCTAGAGATACCCCTGTACCGACTGAAATCGGTGAACTCCGCCGCTTCCGTGCTGCTCTCCCTACAGATTGGCAGAATGCTTTCATTGCCTATTCGCAAGGATTAGGGCAAGAAACCTCCGAGTTTGTCGAGGCCCTGGCCTCACTAACTCCCCTCATTGCGGGCAATGCCCCCCTGATAGATGGGAACACTCTGATTGCCGCCACTGGGCTGGATCCGGGGCCGAGGATGGGGCGTCTGAAGGGACAGTTGCACAGAATCCAGATAGAAAGGGACCTGTCTACTGCAGAAAGGGTTCTGTCGTTGCTGGACGAGTTAAACTGGAGAGACTCAGACTACGAAGAGTGGTCTGCACTCAGTTGGCCCTAAGGTAACTCATTCAGCATCTCAATGTACTCTTCTTGATTGAGGAATTGGTCCTCGTCGAATTCGTGCGGCTCTACTATTACGCACCAACCGTCTCCGTAGGCGTCGTCGTTGAGTAGGTCTGGATTGTCCTCGACCTCCCCATTCAGTTCCATAATCTTGCAAGGGAAGGGGGAATTAATCAGAAGGGTCTCAATCTCGCCGTCATAGCTGGTGGTGACGGTAATCAGCAAATCTTCTGTCCCTACTTCATCACCGCTCCCCATTATTTGAGGAGAGTCGTCATCGATGTCCTCGACATCGGAGTCGCCCTTGAACTCGCTATCGTCCTCAGGGCGGGTGAGTACTACTCTGACGATGTTGCCATACTCGGCACGGATGAATTCGCTTATTCCAACCTTCACCGTTTCGGCCTTGTCATCCAAGGTTTGGAGCCAAAGGTGCTCCAGTGTGTACTTACGGTCGTGTGCAATGCTGAACTCGGAGTAGTCGCCATTTGCCATGTTATACCGAACCGCGCGCTCAGATGTGCAATTTGAACTATTCGATTGTGATGCCCCTTAGAAGACCACGAGGGATTAACAACGAAACCCGCCTCGGTCGCATGGGGAGAGAGATGGATTTCCGCGAGACTGAGGAACAAGGCATGATTCGCGAGATGGTGCGTGATTTCGCTGAGGGCGTACTAGCCCCAACTTGCTTGGAGCGCGACAGGGCGCAGCAGGCCCCTCTTGAGGAATGGGCGGAATTCTGCAAGCAATCCGGCCTACAGGGCATCACGATACCCGAGGAGTATGGGGGCAGTCCCATCGACGATATCTCGGAAGCGATAATTGTCGAGGAACTTGCCCGTGTCGATCCATCGTTCTCCGTGATGTTTTGTGTACATGTTGGACTATGCTCGAAGACCATAGCCCTGCACGGCGACCACGAGCAGAAACAGAAGTACCTCTCAAGACTGGCTGGAAGCGAGATTGGAGCATATTCGCTATCTGAAGCCGGAGCAGGTACCGACGCTGCTGCACTCGGATGTAAGGCGGAACTGAATGAGGAGGGTAGTCACTATGTCCTCAACGGTGAGAAAATGTGGGTCACCAACGGCGCGAGCGCCGACATCTACGTGCTGTTCGCCAAGGATGTCGACCATCCCGAATACAATCAAAAGAAACATGGAGGGACAACGGCATTCATCGTCGAGAGAGGATTCGATGGATTCTCTGTTGGAAAGAAAGAGGATAAGCTCGGAATCAGATCTAGTGATACCTGTTCGCTTCTTCTTGAGGACTGTAAGGTCCCTATAGGGAATGTCCTAAAGGACTCTGGTGAGGGATTTCCAATAGCCATGAATGCGCTAGACAACTCGAGGATAGGAATCGCTGCTCAGGCCCTCGGCATCGCGCAAGGGGCATATGAGTCGGCACTAAACTACGCTCACGAGCGAGTTGCCTTTGGCAAACCAATTGCCCACCATCAGAGCGTCGGCAACTACCTCGCAGATATGGCTACCCAAACTGAAGCGGCCAGAATGATGGTTTACAAGGCGGCTTGGGCCAAGCAGAGGCACTACGAAGACGATGCCCCTCGGCACACCATGGAAGCGAGCATGGCAAAACTGTTCGCTGGAGACACCGCGATGTGGGTGGCCGAGAGGGCTGTGCAAGTCCTAGGCGGATATGGTTACACCACCGATTTCCCTGTAGAGCGCTTCTTCCGTGACGCCAAGATTACACAAATCTACGAAGGCACGCAAGAGGTCCAACGAATTGTGATCAATCGCTCCATCGCTCCGGAGCGATAGAATGTCGGATTACCCGATTGCCGAGATTCGCTCTCGGTTCCCTGGTTTACAACGTCAGGTCAATGGTAATCAGGCTATTTTCTTCGATGGTCCCGGAGGTAGCCAGTCTCCAGAATCCGTAGGTGATGCGGTCAAGCACTACTTGTTGCATCAGAATGCGAATGTGGGCATGTCATTCGCGACTTCGAAAGAGACGGATGCGCTAATCGAGGAAACCATGCGAGCCTGTGCAGACCTAATCGGATGCGAGGATTATCGTGAGATTATTTTCGGCCAGAACATGACTAGTCTGACTATACAACTGGCTAGTGCTCTGAGCCGAACTTGGTATCCAGGTGACGAAGTCGTGGTTACGCGCTCAGACCACGATGCGAATGTACGACCCTGGGTGCTTGCAGCACAGTGGGCGGGGGCGACTGTGAAATGGATAGACATACACTCTCCACATTGCATCCACGATAACGATACTATAGATGCGGCAATCAACGAAAACACCGTATTGGTTGCAATAGGTGCTGCATCGAACTTCTCAGGCACGATTAATGAAGTCGAGATGATTTGTAGATTAGCCCATGCGCACGGTGCAGAAGTATTCGTGGATGCGGTGCATTATGCCCCTCATGGTTTGATTGATGTGCGTGAGTGGGGTTGCGACTACCTAGCTTGCTCGTCGTACAAGTTCTTCGGAACGCACCAAGGAATCCTATGGGGTAAATTCGACAGGCTTACTGAACTACCTGTGACTAAATTGCGTGTTTCGAGCGAGGAAGTCCCATTCAGATGGATGACCGGAACTCAGGGACATGAGTCGATGGCAGGAACACTGGCTGCTATCGAGCATTTGGAATGGCTTGGAAGATTAATTTCTGAGGAGAATATTAGTGCTCGTAGAGAGGCCTTGAGAGTGGCGTTCTCTGCAATTGAAGAATATGAGAGAGAGTTGTGCTGGAGGATGATTGAGGGACTCAAGAAAATAGATGGAGTCAAGATTTGGGGCATAACTTCGGCCGAGGAGTTTGAGTTGAGGGCCCCAACTGTCTCATTCACTCATCACTCGATAACTGCCGCGGAGATTGGAGAGGCGCTTGCAGAGCACGGAATATTTGCATGGGCTGGTAACTTCTACGCGCTGGAGCTCTCCGAGACTCTGGGACTTGAGCCTGGAGGAGCCCTTAGGGTCGGCCTACTACACTACAACACCATGGAGGAGGTGGAGAGATTTCTCAGGGAGCTTTCTTCCATTCTCGCCGGATAGTTTACTCAACCCAGCGATACTCGCGCTGTCCCTCAAGATTCCCTTCGGCACCAATACTGACTAATGCAAACTCGTCGCTTGGCTTGACCACTGAACGCTTACGGGAGCCCTTGTGCAGGGCCTCGTAGACGGTCTTGTTGATTGGATGGCGACCGGACAGGCGCTCAAACAGGTGGAACCTTGAGGCTATCTCGCGCCACTGTGGCTGGACAGTGCCTTCGAAGACCTTGGCCTTAGCGCCCGAACCGTAGCCACATAGCCCAAGTTTCTCCCCCGACATATCGATGTTCTCGATATAGTCGGACTCCATGGTCGACATCAGAGCGAGGAAGATGGAACCAGTGTACTGATTACCAATCAGGCTTGATGCGCGGGTGGTTCTCTCAATTCTTTCATCCACAAAGATTCGGAATGCATCTGTCTTGGATATCAGTCTGCGGTACGAATCATTAGCTCTCTCAAACTCCTCAATCCCCTCGAGTGTGTCCGGGAATTCCTCAGGCATTGGCTCTGGGCCGATCTGCTCGACAATCTCTGCCCACATCGGCAGGTGCCTCCTGTCGTGACGGAAGACATCCGGGAACATTCTCTTACCTTGGAAAGCATATGGCAAGTGGACTATGATACGACTCCATTGGTTGGTCAAAATCTCGTCATTCTCGGGGCTATAGCGGCCCTCGCGGATCGCCTTTTCGCGGAAATTGATGAATGCTTGCTTGACTGACTCAGAATAGCAGCGGTTGGAGAACTGGCCGTCAAAGACGGGGGTGTCCTTGTGAATCTGTAGCATTGGGTTCTCGAACATGACATCGTCCTTCTTAGAAGAGCGTGGGAGGTGTTTGAGTATACGCTCAGTGAGCCCATCCTTGACCTTCTCGCCACTCTCACGAGCGAGATCAAGAACATTCTCTACGATAGTCCTAGTATCAATTTCTCTGCGTGGCTTGAAGAAGTCATGAACGGGCATCGTTGATACTCCCCAGATATCAGGAATCTCAAGTAGACGGGGGTTATGGCGTATCAGAATCGCACCGCCGCCAGCGCCTTGGGTGTATTCACCTGTCGAACCGATGTCATACTTGGCATTGTCAGCGAACACAACAATGCCGATTCTACTTTTCTCCTCTCCCCCTCGAGCGACCCAGTCGAGGGTGTTGTGCATAGCATCCACTGCACCTATGCAAGCGAAGGTCATGTCAACCACGTCGCAGTTGCGGAAGCAATCTTTTCCATGGGTGGAGGCATAGCGCTGCTCGAGCATGTCCATGATGTAAGTCGCGGTCGGCTTGGAGCCATCTAAGGCCGACTCGGTCCCGAGGTATATTCTGCCGATGGAATTAGGGTCGAGTCCGTTGCGGTCGAGCAGTCTGCGAACCGCGTTAGCACCCATTGTTGCTGTATCCTCATGGACATCGGGAATTGCCATCGCTGCAAGTCCTAGGCCACGGTTCAACTTACCGAAATCAGCCCCTCTTAGCTTGGCAAAGTCTTCCATGTCAAAGTAGAGACGAGGGAAGTGAATCGCGATGTCGTCTATCCCAACTGATGTCATTAGTTCACCCTCAAGCCCGCGCGGGCTGAGTGGTGTTATGAGTCCTCGCCCTACGCAAAAACCATTAGTTTCAGTAATAAACGTACTACTGAGAGCCGGTGAGTCGGTCCATCGCTGATAGTAGCTCTGGTTTTTGCGAGAAATGCTGTGAAACCGGGGCTAGAACTTCAGACAGACCGTCTGCTACGGCCATCTTGGCGTCAAGCGGGTGTACAGATCCATCTGAGATGGCTTCGATGAAACTCTGCAGATTATCCCAATTCGAGGGTTCTCCAAACTTGGGGTCTGGTGTCACTGCGATGGAGTCGAGTTTTGGCAGCACGATGTATTGAGCAATCTCAAAAACCGGAGAGACGGGGTTGCCAATCTCAAGGAATGCTTTCCTCATCTTGGTCCTGACTGAGTCAGGGTCGTCATCGAGCAGAATTGCGTTGCCCGGGTCAGACTTGGACATCTTGTGATCGAACGAGTCCATCCTCCCCTCTGGTCCCTTCAGGCCCGACAACATAGGAGTGTGGATGCACGTGGCCTTGGTCCAATCGTACTTATCGGCAACCTCACGCATGTACATGTGCGCCTTGCGCTGATCCATGCCTCCGAAAGCAATGTCAATCTCCAACTCGAAAATGTCCGCAGCCTGTAGGGCTGGGTAGTAGAACGCGGCTAGGTCGTGATCAGAGGAATCCTCGTCGCGACCCATGATACTGAATGTCCTGCGCACCCTAGACAGACTCATGTTCTTCGAGCATCTGAGCACCCTCTCCCAGTACTTACCTGAGTCCATCAGCTGTGATGCGCTCAGGAATCTGAGCTGGCCTGCCCCCTCGCCCTCTGGAGGATTTTCCAGCAGCGCCCTGAAGACCTCAATCATGTACTCACCGGCAAGTGTGATTTTGTCCATATCGCGATTGAACTTGTCATTCACCCAAGCGTGCCAGTCGGCGAGTAGGATGATTACATTCACACCTTCATCGAGCATGTTGCGTATGGTATCGGCAAGCAGTATCCAGCCCAAATGTGCCTTGCCACTAGGCTCGAGTCCGATATATGCGACCAGTTGGTCGTCTCCAGAGTGCGTCGGCCCTCCAGAAACAACAGAGGCGACGTGCCCCACGCCGACGACTTCAACGCAACCAGTGAACATACGGGAGACGCGTGAGCGCCCCTCCTCATCTAGCGACGAGAGGGGGTCATTGTCGTTCATGGTTCACCTCATTCTAGTAATTTGGCCAGTTTCCCCGCGCGTCCTGCCGCCTTCGTGTTATCTCCCTGCTCCAAAGCAGTCTCGATTTCCTCAATCATAGACTCTGCCTGTTCGGATATCTCTTCCGAGATGTTCTTCGACATTGACATGAAGTGCCGCGCTGCAGAAATGCCAGACTTCGCCTTACTGGCCTTCTTGGCCCATTCCTTGGCCTTGTCACCCCTCTGCTTAGAATTGTATCCAGTGGCAGCGTCGAGGAACAAGGTCCAATTCTTGCGCGCCTCCATAGCCGATTTCACGGCCTCCGCATCTTCGAAGTCGGGAGGAATATTGGTTACATTCACAATCAATGCGCCCTGCTCATTGTAACTGGATACAATAGAGGTCATTATATCGTGCGAGCCATTGAACGAATTGTCACCAGTATCCTCGACATTGTCGAAGTAATCCCGCGCCAGCACTGCCAGTCCTCCGTTCGAAGTTACCTGCTTTACCAGTCCGCGCTTGACATCAAATCTCTCCATGGTCAAGCGCTGGCTGAATCCTTCTTGAATGCTATTGCCGCGCAAGCCCAATCGGTGCTTGTGTCGAACGGGCTAAACCGGCATCGCCCGTCGGCGGGACGTGTACCGGGGCAGTAGTGGCGCGTTAGCAGTAATCTTCGTGATGTTGATGCTGGCTCCTATGGTCAGCGCTGGTTCCGCTGTCGGACTGTACGAGAAAATCAGTCTGGCTGAGCAAGATCTCGGACTAAATGGGGCTACGGTGGATCCTCTGGGAGAATGGGCAGTAGTTTTCGGGGCCGACTCATACCTAGAGTTAGTGAAGACCTCTAATCCGGATGATAGAGTGGAATTAATTTGGAATGGTGGCGAGGATTTGACGTATGGCGATTTCCACCCTGGAGGACAGACAGCTCTCATCGTAGGAAGTGAAGGTCAGGTCCTCAGATACGCACGCGAGGACCACTCGGTAACCGACGCCGGAGGAGACTTAGAGTTCAATCAAATCAGGTTAACCGCAGTGGCGTGGAACTCGGGAGGATCTTGGGCCTATGTAGGAGGGTCCGACGGCTGGTTGTGGAGAATGAGAGCTTCTGCTGACGGTGGTGCCGAGGTACATCTGATTCAAGGACGAGGGGAGAGTGATATCACAGGAATAGATTGTCATCCATCAGTGATGGCCTGTGTAGTCACCAGCCTAGTGGATGGCATCGGAGTGATTGACAGAGACCACACGCTGTACTGGTTAGGTGGTACCGGGTACCCGTGGTCCGATGTTGTCTGTCCCTCAACCGAGACAGCAGACTGCGTAGCTGTATCGAGTGACAGGAACATCGCGAGGGTGGCTCTAGACGCAGAAGTCGCGTCGACTTCCGATGTGAGTTTGGTGCAAGTTACCGGTGCCGAGGGATACTTCACTGGGATATCGCGTCAGAGCGAAGACCGGTCTCTAATCTACGTAGCTCCCTTCGGCCTGATTGAGCACGACTTAGGTTTGAATTCATCCTTCCCTTGGCTGGAGAACTCAGATGTGGTGGAATACGATACGGGCGTCTCAGGTAGTCGGATAGTAGCGACATGGAGTACTGACAGAGACAGCGGATGGATACTCACGGACCGAGGTGATCTGGTACAATACCACCCGCCATACTCGAACGCCATCGGAGGCGTGCTAGAGGTTTGGATTCTCATTGCCATCCCTGCTGTTACACTACTGGTGTTACTCAGTTTCGCGCTCAGCCTCTCCCCCGGCCTTCAACAGCGTTTTACCCTGCGATTCGGTACAGTCGAAGAGAAACGGACGGCACGCCGGGATGCACGTAGGAAGAAGAGTAGATAGTCGAGCAACGTTCATTTGCGGCGCACTGTCGCGGAGTATTGAGTAAAATGGCGTACGAGGCTTTGGACTTCTACGATATCGATTCACTGCTAACCGATGAGGAACGCATGGTGCGTGACATGGTTCGGGACTGGGTAGATGAGAAAATTCTCCCAAACATCGAGAAGGCCTGCCACGATGGTGTGTTCCCCGATGAATGGCGGGTCGACCTCGGCGAAATGGGGATTCTAGGCGCCCCTCTAGAGGGCTACGGCTGCCCTGGACTCTCATACATCGCTTACGGTCTAATCTGTCAGGAGTTGGAGCGTGGCGACAGTGGAGTGCGCTCTTTTGCCAGTGTCCAGGGCTCGCTAGCCATGTATCCAATCTGGGACTTCGGAAGCGAGGAGCAGAAGAACCACTACCTCCCCAAGATGACTACTGGCGAGTGGATTGGATGCTTCGGACTGACTGAGCCCGACTATGGCTCAAATCCTGGTGACATGATTACTCGGGCCGAGGACAAGGGAGATCACTACCTACTCAACGGTGCGAAGATGTGGATAACCAACGGCACCATCGCTGACCTAGCCGTAGTATGGGCAAAACTAGACGGTGTAATTCGCGGCTTCATAGTCGAGAAAGGCGACCCTGGATTCACCGCCCCAGAGATGACAGGGAAGCACTCACTGAAGGCCAGTGTCACCAGCGAGTTGGTATTCCAAGACTGTAAAATTCCCAAGGACAGGATCCTGCCGCATGTTAAGGGGCTTAAGGGACCTTTTAGTTGCCTCAACAACGCCCGTTACGGAATATCATGGGGAGCCGTTGGGGCTGCTCAATCATGCTTCAGTTCGGCTAGGGAGTACGCTCTGAGCAGGATACAGTTCGACCACCCGATAGCCTCTTTCCAATTGGTGCAGAACAAGTTGGCGTGGATGCTTAGGGAGATTACCAAGGCCCAGTTGCTGGCGTACCACCTAGGCAAGAAGAAGGATGAGGGGACTTGGATACCTGAGCATATCTCGTTGGCCAAGATGAATAACGTCGACATTGCACTCGAGATTGCACGTATGGCTCGTGACATCCACGGTGCCAACGGAATCCTCGACGAGTATCCGGTGATGCGACACATGGCCAACCTAGAGTCAGTCAAGACCTACGAAGGCACTCACGATATTCACAACCTAATTCTCGGTCGTCACATTACCGGGATACAGGCATTCACAAGAGAGTCTTGAGGCCTAGATTGGTGTTTCCCACCTACGGTGGGACTGCCGAAAATTCATAGAGGGGGCTTTAGTCGCCGGAGCACTGGTGTTGACATGGGAATAGCCGTACTACTCAAACAGGTTCCCGACACCACAGCTAAGATTAGTGTCTCAGAGGGGAGGGTCGACGAATCTACGGTTAGCAAGTGGTCGATGAGTCCGTACGACGAGTATGCGCTCGAATCCGCCCTTCAACTCAAAGAGTCCGGAGGAGGGGATTTAGTTGCCATTACCTGCGGGCCGGCTAGGGTCGTCAAGATGTTGACTGATGCCGCAGCCGTTGGTGCCGACTCGTTACTCCACATACTCGTGGAAGACCTAAGCGCCCTTGATAGCACACAGGTGCAGACAATATTGGCTGCTGCCGTTGCCCACTCCGGTTCCGACATCGTGTTTTGCGGTAAACAGGCCGCAGATACAAACGCAGGCTCAACTGGCCCAGGAGTGGCGCATCTGATAGATGCATCTTGCGTCACCATGGTCTCTGAGGTAACTCCCGACGGCAGTTCCCTTATGGCCATGCGATCCAGTCCGAATGGCAACGAGAGAGTCGCTGTTTCAGCCCCCTGTGTCTTCGCCTTCGATAAGGGCATCACCGAACTTCGTCGACCTAACGTACGAGGCATCATGATGGCCAAGAAGAAGGTCGCGGAGACTCTGGGGCCTGCCGATCTCGGCGTGGATATCTCGACCTCATCAGTTTCCATTGACGGCCACACCCCTCCACCACAGAAACCACCTGGACAGAAGTTTGAGGGTGCGGATTCCGTAGCAGCAGTGGTGGGAAAACTACGCGACGAGGCGAACGTCATCTGAGGTGAGAATAATGGATGTCACAGTGATAGCAGAAACCTCTGGAGACGGACTGCACCCGGTCACCGCCCAACTGGTAGGGGCTGCGGCATCCATAGGCGGCACACCAACAGTGCTGTGCGCCGGAGGAACAGGGGCTGCCGAAGCTGCTTCCATCTCTGGCGTCGTCAAGGTAATCTCAGTAGTTGGGGACTGCTTCGAGACCTTCGACAGTGGCGCATGGGCAAAAGCTCTGAACTCAGTTACAGGAGGTGACGTGATTATCGCCGCTGCATCTCCATCGGGTCGCGAGATAGCTGCTACGATGGCTGCAATACGCGGTATCCCGATTGTTCAAGATGCAACCGATTTGACTCCTGGGATATCTGTGACTCGTCCCATTTACTCCGGCAAGGCAATCGAGACCTCAACAGTAACTACGCCATGTGCCATCACTCTGCGGGCCAATGCTTTCGATTCCGCCGGAGAGGGTGGTTCGGCGGAAGTCAGTACGGTGAATCAGAGCGCTGACGTGGCAGTGGCTGTGAAGGAAGCCATCGCCAAGGCCAGTGAGAGATTAGATGTTGCAGAAGCCGACATCATCATCTCCGGTGGCAGAGGGATGGGAGACCCCGTCAACTTCTCTCATCTAAACGAGATTGCGGATATGATAGGTGCCGCTGTCGGCGCCAGCAGGGCGGCAGTAGACACTTGGGAGGAGATACCTCACGGAATGCAGGTGGGGCAAACTGGGAAGACGGTGACGCCGAGTCTATACATCGCGGTTGGCATCAGCGGAGCGATACAGCATCTCGCAGGTATGAGGACGAGCAAGTATATCGTCGCTATCAACAAAGACCCTGATGCTCCCATATTCGGCGTGGCTGACTATGGGATAGTAGCTACTTGGGAGGCTGCGCTTCCCGCCCTCAAAGAAGAATTGGGGAAACTCTAATCATCGGACTTGAACGGTTATCGTAGACTTGCTAGAGGCCCCTCTATCGTCGGTCACAGTCAGATGGAAAACGTGGACACCGCCGGACAGTTTGACACGAACCTGTGGAGTGTCTCCTATGACATTCCCCCTACCATCTTCCCAAGCCCATCTTCCGATACTGCCATCCGGATCGTAAGATCGTTCTCCGTCCAGCAGCACTGTTGCCTTGCCCTCTTCGTCGACGTCTACTGTCCTATCTTCCCCGGCATCTGCAACTGGTGGAAGGTTGATTGCTCGCGCTGCCGCCGAGAGATCTTCAAGCAAATCGCTCTCTATAGCTGGTGGACCGACCTCAAGCTCAGTATCCTCGTGCAGAGTATCCAGAATACTTTCAGCCCCCTCAAGCATATTGGGCCTCATGTCAACCTGCATCTGCTCCTCATCAGATAGTGCTCCCGAGTACTCCTCAGAGACCGAGGGATTTTCCACCTCCACGGGCATATCATCGTACCTAGGTGGCGAGTCAGGGTCGATTATGACAAGAGGTGGTGGTGTCCTGCCCTTCCTGTCATCCCCCATTAGAGCGACTCTCTCTGTGAGAGGGATGATATGCTCGACGACTCCAATATGCTCGAAATACCAGATTACCTCACCGATGGTGGTGATTCGGAATACGTCGAACCACGAGGCGACCAAGATGTCATCGCCCCACTGGATGATTTGAGAAACCTGATGGTCCAATCTGGCGATTAACCTAGGGTCCGAATCGCCTATGTCGAGAGAAAGTAGGCTGCCATCAAAGCAACCCACTATTGTCCCGGATTCTGTAGGCCGCAACACCGTGGCCCTAGAAGGGAGTTCCGAGGTGTTCAGCATTCCCCTCTCTGGGTGCCAGCACTCGAGTCTGTTCACAGGCCTGTCATCGACGGTCATCCCGAGAGAGTTTCGTGCTACTAGAAGGACGCCATCATGACGGAATGCCATGCACGATATAGTCTCGACGTCGTCCTCAGCGGCGGGTGAGTCGTGCAACACCTCAAACGCTGGCCCGAGGAGCAGTAACCTACCATCTTCAAGGGCAGCGGCGCATACTCCATCGGGCGAACATGTGAGAGATGAGACGTGTCCGAACTCTGCTTGGGCGACTTCGCTTCCGTCATCTGCTAGAGAGATGAGCTGTCCAGTGCCATCAGCCACCACCGCGTGTAACGATGACGCTGACACCACCTCGCACCCGGATTTCAGAGGGCGGTCCCAGAGGGGTTCGTCTCGGAATGCTTGAACGCCACCAGTACTGGTGACGGCAACCAAAACATCACGTAAGCTCGCGAGACCTACTACTCGGCTGTCGAGCGTAGCGGTTCTGATGACTACTCCGTCTGAGTCATAGATATGGAGAGTTCCTGAGTCGAAGCCGGCTGCGAAGTTGCCTTCAGAGAGCGTGCAGACACAGCGGGCCACCTCATCCATCTCGATGGTCGCCAGTGCGTCAATGGCTCCCCTCATGGGTTCCTGAGCAATCGCTGCGACTTCATTCTGCCGCGTCTGCGCGCTCAGCCGAAGTTTCTCCCTTGGCAGCATCGCTGCGTGTGCCCTCAATCCTCGCTAGGTAATCTTCAGTAATTCCTCCGGTGACGTACACTCCGTTGAAGCAAGAGCAGTCGAAGTTTACCAGATTATGATCCCCCGTCCTTATGCAGGCCTCAACGAGGTCCGGCAGATTCTGATAAATCAGCCAATCAGCGCCGATAGCCTCCCTGATCTCATCGATAGTCCTGTCATGGGCGACGTACTCATCGCGCGCCGGCATATCGATACCATACACGTTAGGGTGTACGATAGGAGGTGCCGAAGATGCGAAATATACTTTTTTCGCACCGGCTTCCTTAGCCATCTCGACAATCCTTTGTGACGTGTTTCCCCTGACTATGCTGTCGTCAACAATCATCACCGTCTTGCCCTTGAACTCCTCCTCTATTGTGTTGAGTTTTTTCTTAACCGAATCCTTACGGATAGACTGGCCTGGCATAATGAATGTCCTGCCTATGTAACGGTTCTTGACGAAGCCTTCTCGAAACGGCACGCCCATCTCAGAGGCCATCTCCATAGCGGCTATTCTGCCACTGTCCGGCACTGGGATCACCGCATCGATTCCGTGCTCGGGGCGCTCTTTTAGGGCCCTCCTAGCCAAAGCCGCCCCCATCCTTAGTCTCGCCCCGTGTACCGATATGCCATCAATAGTAGAGTCTGGGCGAGCGAAGTAGACGTGCTCGAAAATGCAGGGAGTGTGGGTCGGTTCGGCGTGGCAAATCTTGGATGAGAACGTGCCGTCCATCTTGGCTATTACCGCCTCCCCAGGGGCGACGTCTCGGTCTGCTTCGAATCCTAAAGCAGAACAGGCCACACTCTCTGAAGCAAATAATCGCTCAGTGAAGCCGTCGACCTCATTCGTACCCATGAATAGGGGTCTTATCCCGTTGGGGTCGCGGAAGGCCACTATGCCCCACCCCGTAATCATGGTGACTACGCTGTAACTTCCCTCAGCCCGGAGGTGTGTGCGCTCTACGGCGCGGAAGATGTCGTCCTCGGTTAGTGCCTCCATTCCCCCTGGTCGGCCATTAACAGAACGTTGAATCTCAGCAGAGAAGAGATTCAGCAGCGCCTCGGAATCGGAACTGGTGTTGATTCTCCTGTGGTCATACTCAAGTAAACTGTTGATGATGTCAGTAGTATTATTCAGATTGCCATTGTGGGCGAGGCTCACTCCGAACGGAGTGTTGGTGTAGAATGGCTGAGCCTCACTCGCTGATCCTGAGCCTGCTGTGGGATACCGAACGTGTCCTATTCCCATCGATCCTACGAGCTTGGACATGTGCTTTGACCTGAATACATCTCTAACTAGCCCATTGGCCCGGCGGTGCGAGATGTTGTCGGAATCGCTGGTCACTATTCCGGCGGCGTCCTGCCCACGATGCTGTAGTACTATCATGCCGTCGTAGATGCAGCCTGCAGCCTGAGAGTCCGGGTTCCCTAAGATCCCGATGATGCCGCACATCGGATACCATTGGGCCCTAGTGGTTCGGGACTTAGCCCTTTCCGGCTCACTTGCGTGCTCCCATTAATCGGGAGCGTTTGTTCCACCGATATTTGCGTATCCTAGCAGTGGCACCGTAGCCACAGTGAGCGCAGACGCTCTTGGTCTTGTGATACGAGTGCCTGCCGCAGCGTCGACAACGGATGTGTGTCGACTTCTGCCGCTTGCCCATGCTTGGAGTTCCTTTCGACATCATACCACCTAGGACAGCGCGGCGACCGAAGGGAGTGTTATGAGAGTTGCCCAAGCGAAATGAATCACTCGGAGCCGGGCTCAGACTCCAGCAGGGCCAGTAGGGGGTCTTCAGGGCGTTTGCGTAATGAGGCCTGGAGAAACATGAATGTACACAATAGGAAGGCAATTGGAATTATATCGAGCAAGGCCAACACGCCCTCGGACATTGTTAGCCTGAGGGCGATGCTGTTAGCAGGTATACCGACGATATGGGCAAACAAGTAAGTGGAAGCAAAGATGACAAATGAGGCACCAAGTATCGGGATCGCGGGGCGATGGTAGGGGTTCAGCGTGCCTATCAAGGTGAGTATTACGAACAGCGAGGTTAGTGCAGCTGAGCCTGCAAACGCGGAGATTGCCAATTCGAGATTAGGGTTCATCTGAAACCTCCAGATGTCTCCTCAAGACACTCTCAACATACTTCTTCTCCTTCTCGGACAGGGGTTCTGTCTCAGGCTCCTGCGGAGTCATCCTCTCAGCCGTGCGAACACACAGTGCAAACACTGCGAGAGCTAGTGTCACTCCAAGTAGAGTGCTTACCCCCCTAAGGGCGTCCGATAGGGCCACACTCATGACTGAATAGTACTGATACCATGCCACCACAATCAGAGCCCATCCGACCAACAGTGGTAATAATCGCGTCCTCCAGTACAACGGCGCCCCCATGAGTACGAGTGCCGAGCCCGCCAGAGCCGGCAGAAGCCACATTGCAGCGTCCATAGTGGCTGCCACCACTTCTGACTCGGGGTGAGGGGGTTTCTCGACTCGAAATAGCATCACCGCCAATCCAAGAAGAGCCACGGGGATTCCGAATGGGTGCCGCCTGAATGCGGGCCCCGTTCTGTGCATGCCGATACCAATGACAGTAATGGCCATGCCGAGCCACACCTGAGCGGCCCATAGTGACATGGTCCTTTACGCGTTGACGCAATACATCGTATTTGTGTAATCAGCCTATCGCGAGGATTCCTGCTTCGCAGGAGTCTCGATAGAGTTCATAAACGGGTCATCGGTGGCCGCGACGTCGCAAGACGCTGAGGTGGAGACATGGTGAAGATGCCGCGGACAGTGAAGCGCTACAGTCCTGCGGCTGGTAAGCATACCGAACACACCGTCGAGCGTGTCAAGAAGCGACGTGCTAGCGAACTGAAGTGGGGTCAGCGCCGCTTCCGTCGTGTTACTGCTGGATACCGTGGTTTCCCTCGACCGAAGCCGTCCGGAGAGAAGCCCACTAAGCGCGTGAACCTAATCTTCCGGTGTCAAGAGACCGGTAAGGCACACTCTCCTGCTGGGAAGCGTGCTAGGAAGTTCGAACTAGTCGACAAGTGATTGAGGTGGAATGATGAGTGGAAGGTTCCTTCGTGTGAACTGCCGTGACTGTGGTCACGAGGCCATCATCTTTGAGAGGGCATCAACCTCGATTGCCTGCTCCATCTGCGGTGCGACACTGGCTCGTCCCGCAGGAGGCAGGGCGGACTTGTCTGGCAGCACGATTGTAGACGTCCTCGAGTAAAGGGGGCGTTTAGGTGAGTTCTGATACTTGGCCCGAAGAGGGGGAACTGCTGATTTGTACGGTCAGGAGCGTCAAGGAAAACGGTGCCTACCTCAATCTTGAGGGATACGAGGGCAGAACCGGTTTCGTCTTCATCGGAGAAGTCGCCTCAGGCTGGGTCAAGAACATCGGCAGCCACCTGAGAGAAGGCCAGAGAGTGGTCGCCAAGACGATTCAAGTGAAGCGTGCCAAGGAGCGTATCGAGCTCTCGATAAAATCCGTCTCAGACGAGCGTAGGAGAGATACACTACAGGCTTGGAAGAACCGTAAGCGGGCTGGCCAGATCATGCGAGTAGCGGCCGAAAGAGTCGGCTGGGACGAACAGAAGACATTCGAAATCTGCGATGAGATGCGTGAGGTCTTCGGGACTCTGTATGGGGCTCTCGAGGAGTGCGCCATGAGTGAGAATGTTCTGAGTGAATCCGGATTCACCGGAGATTGGATAACCGTAGTCACCGAACTCGCAGTAGAGAATATCGTACCTCCATTCGTCGAGATTCGTGGCGAGTTCGATCTACAGGTCTGGGGGCCTGAAGGCGTCAGTGCAATTCGGGAGGCGTTGCAGGCCGCAGAATCCTGTGCCGTAGGCCTCGAGGAGGTCACGCTGACCTGTCACTACGACGGAGCCCCTCACTACAGAGTGGATATTCGAGCTCCGGACTATCGAGCGGCGGAGTCCGTATGGGAAGCCGCACAGAAAGCAGTCTCAGAACGCATGTCCTCGGTCGAGGGCTCAATCTCCGTCGAACGCCTCTGAGAGGTACAAACGAAGCACAGACTTCATTGACTATTCCTAGTGGACGCTGATTGGAGATAGGATGGTTCGCACCAGATTACAGCGTTGCAGCGCCTGCGGCGAGTACGGCTTGGCAACGAG
>Ga0208765_1000436_pt1 | contig 27383 bp, 19 predicted proteins | sample ETNtaG_2_FD_185783 | JGI IMG/M metagenome (GOLD analysis project Ga0208765, IMG submission 185783) | Marine microbial and viral communities from oxygen minimum zone, Eastern Pacific Ocean - ETNP201406SV203 (SPAdes) (version 2) | ecosystem: Environmental > Aquatic > Marine > Oceanic ...
AAGTTCGTGCAACAGGTGCCGATATCATGCTGACATCTTGCCCGAAGTGTGTTTCTCACTTCGAGTGTCTCAAGTTTGAAGGGGATCCAAAACACGATTTCGAGATTCTAGATGTGGTGTCCTTCCTCGCAAGACAAGTTGAGGCAAAGAAACAGGCGTGAGGCAATTGGTCACCATTGACCGAGATTGGATTGCTGGATTTCTGATTGGACCGATTGCAACTGCTACAGTCGCGATTGGGTTGTCCTGGAAAGCAGCTTGGATTGGAATGGTTTGCGATTTTATCATCGGGTTTTTCCTCATCCTCATCGCGCTAGGATATGATCGACCCAATATGGCGAAGGGGACCATTTGTGGCTTTGTCGTAGCAGTCCTATTGTCCATTCATCCGCTATGGTTGAGCTTCTTCGCATAGGGAAGTCTTGAGAAGATGTGGCACCCCCGGCCAAACATGACTTCACGCAAGGAGTTGGAGGCCCGCCGTCTTGGTGAGGCTGCAAGGATTCGCCTCGCGCTTAATTCAATGCGCACCGAGGCCCGTGAGAAAGTCAAGGGTGGCCCTGGTACAATCGCATTTGTGAAGGAAGAATTGTGCATTGGATGTGACCAATGCACGATTGTCTGTGATGATGATGCCATCGAACTTTACGACACGCCTCTCGCCAGCCCGGTTCTCAATATTGATGTGAATCGAAAAGCCAAGGTCTTGCGAGACCCATGTACAGGGTGTCGATTGTGTGTATTGGCTTGTCCAACAGATGCAATCATCATGATTGACCGTTGAAAACCATTGATTACTGGGAGTAGGAGTGGAAGGCATGGGCGATGATGATCCTGTACGCTTCGGGGCTGAATTTGGTCCTGATTCCATGTCAGGTACCACAAAGGGAGTAGGACTAGCGACATTCAAGAGATTGGTTTGGATTTCCAATCTCGGTGGTTTACTGTTGGTGGCTATCGCCCTAGAGATGGCCATTGCATACAAGATGTTCTGGTGGGCGTTGGCCACAGGAATTGCAGGAGTGCTCGTCGCATTATTTCCTTCAAACTACGAAATCATGGGCATGGATGCCCCGCCCGATTTAGCAGACGATGAATCAGTTGATTGATGCAAGTTCGGCGGCCATGCCGAGCATTGCTATTTCTGCCACCAACATATGCCAATGATTACGCCTCGATTGGATTGAAGCGTCGCCAATTTCACTAGGGTCAAGGAAAATTGAAGAGGGACTGTTCAAATTCGTCATCTCGCCTTTTTTCGCGTTGGCCCTGTAGAACCAACCACCGACTCTGCCATTTGCACAATATGCAACTGGTTCAACCACCATTGAATCCCAAGTGAGGGCACTCGGTACGCCTTCCTGTATGAGGAAATCTTCAGCCGAAGAGCCTCCTTTTCCATAAGTCAAACGATTCATCTTTCGATTTGAGAGATTCAGTAATTCCTCTCCAGAGGTAATCTCCAAGATTCCGAGCCCATAGGTTCCGGCATCATTCTTGACGAACAATGTGGGTTCGCCTTTGATTCCATATTCGTCATATTTTGATTGAATATGAGACAAGAAGTCATCAACTTCTGCAGCCAACAATGTGAGGCAAGTTTCTTTCTCAAGGCATTTGTCCTCTGAAACAATCCAGTGAGCGGACAACAACCAGGGGTCTATTTCCAATATTTTCGCGACCTCATCAATATAGGGTTGCACGGCCTTGAAATGATCCGACTTTCGACGTGAATACCACCCCATCCGAGGGGAAGGAATCACTGGAATGCCCAATTCAGGTAATGGGCCTTCAGTCAGATCGTTGTTGAGTAAGATGAGGTCTGGCACCGCCCCTTGAACTGAAACAGGTATTCCCTGTTTAACTTCAAGAATACCTGCTGTGACTGCATAACCCTCTGCTTCCAAGAGCGATGTTAACGAATTGATATTTTCAACATACGCTGGATTTCGATTATGGTCTTCTGGCCAAATGTGGACGTGCCGTATGTCACCAATCGCCTCGCGCAAGTGTGCCCCAATGTCTCCATCCTTCAGATTGTTGAATCCGGCGGGATATTGATTGGCATCTACAACTGCAACCTTCCAATGCGCATCTCGAATATCTACAGATCCGTAGACTGGCATTTCCAAATCACGCCTCTTTGAGGCGAACCAGTTCTCTAATTCAGAATGTTTAGCAATCACTCGACCCTCGAGTTCAGATAGAATGTTCGGGCCAATATATGACATCAGTCAACATCCTCCAATAAAGTTAGTAAATCCTTACCATGGCGACCTAGGCCCCCATCCATGAGATGTAATGATCGGAACAAACGCAACCCCAATGAAATCTCCGGCTGTCCAAAAAACATCTTTGAAATGGAAGGGATGTCATTTGCATATTGAGCCGCATGCCCTTTGAGTTCGTTCAATAGATTGTCAATCATTGTGGGCGAGGTGGCTCGGCCTGCCGGTAGTTTTGGACGATGCACGATTTCTGTAGGCAAACGGGTGAGTTTAGCAGACTCTCTGAGGGCTGCTTTTTCCACGTTTTCAGAGAGTTTCCAATGGGTTGGTAAACGTCTCGTAGCATCTAGATGAGAAGAACCGAGGAAGGGTACTCGAACTTCTAAGCCATGCGACATGCTATGACGGTCGACCAAACGAAGTTGGAAATTTGTCAATTGGCCGTGATTTAACTCGTACTTCAGTGTCGAATCTAAATCTGAAAATGCAACATCTGGATTGTGATTTGCCCGCCAACCAGGTTGAGTGATGTTTCCGGAGAGGAGAGTGTTCGCGAAAGGATGTTCTGAAACATTCAATCTAGAGCGAATCAGATTTCGGTGTGTTGCTAAATCCTTGTAACGAGGATAACCTGCATGGATTTCATCAGCACCTTGGCCACACAAACCCACAGTCACAGACTCGGCCATCTTGGCAAACAAGGGTTGAAAGAAAAGCACTGTGAAGTCTAAATCTTCACCATACCAAGCGAGATCTGGAAGGGAACAGTGGAATGCATTCTCATCGAGTATGTGCTGATGATGTTCCAAATCTAGGGACTGACAAACTCGTTCTGCTGCAATCCAATCAGGGTTGTCTTCAGATTCGGCAACGGTCCAACAAGCGGGAAGAGGATAGCCTGTACGTTCTGAGGCCTCATGTGCAAGAGCTGCAACCATTGCAGAATCAAGGCCGCCACTCAATACAATCCCCAAAGGGACATCTGACATGAGGCGATCTGCAACGGATTGCGTCAAGGATTCGAGAAGCGACGATGCGTCGGTGACTGGTGACCATGACTCATGACTGAATGGATGTTTTTCCGTAACCCAGCAATGAGCTTCCTCCAATTCGGCCCCACCCTCATTCAACTTCCAAATTTCTACAGTTCCTGCTTGAACCGAATAGACGTCTTGAAACAACGTAGTTTCATCGAGAGGATATTCGTATGCGATGCGAGCGACCAAAGCCTCAAGATCCAGAGAGGGGGTATGAGTGGGGTGCGCTCGCAAACACTTCACTTCAGAGCCGAAGAGTAGGGTGCCATCGTCTGTGACTGTTCTCACTAGGGGTTTGACTCCCAGTTGGTCTCTGCAAAGGAAGAGGCGTTCACGGGTAGAGTCCCAAAGTGCAAAGGCCCAGATTCCATCCAATCTTTGAATCCAAGTAATGTCATCCGAACGGGATGCATATGCTGCTAGAATGGCTTCTCCATCTCCTTTTGTACGGAATGAAAAGCCACGATCTTGATCTCGTATTTCCCGATGATTGTAAATTTCACCATTGACGATGAGTACACACCCCTCATCTGAATGTAGAGGCTGATTAGAACCGATGATGTCGACGATGGAAAGACGAGTGTGTCCAAATCCAATCCCTCCTTTAGAACAAGATTCTGACCAAGAACGAGTTCCATCTGGACCCCGATGCGTCAACAAGGATGCCATTGCATGCGCCATTGCTGAGTCATCACCATCTGGACCGAATAGGCCAGCAATGCCGCACATATACAACGGGGGGCGTTTGATTCATTTCAAGTCGAGGGAAAGAACTTCGCCAAGAATCATGTGTACATGACCATAGTGATGGCCAATGCAAGCATCGAAAAGAGGTAGGCGAATATGTAGAGGCCCTGACCCGGTGCATCATCAGTCAGTGGTGCTTCAAAGTCTCCGGACATGGTTGGGCCACAAGAATTCGCTTTGTAAACGTAGCGTGTGAGCAAGGAGCCATCACAGGAAGGGGGCAGTGAATAGTACAGCAACTAGAGGAATTAGAATCATGGTTGCATTGTCATCAATCCACCTCAGTTTAGGTATTTCAGCAGCCATTGTCAAGGGAGCCATGAATAACGCCATCCAGTATGGAGTTCCGAATAAATATCCGCAGACCAACCAACAGATACCGCATACAATGGTGCCAATTGCGTACACGGTCCGATTGTCCAACCCCATTCTGCGAGCCTCGCCCATAGAAGGATCACCGAATGCGAGTGAGAAAATAATTGGATAGACAAGCCAGCCAGCATGTTGTGCATCAGTTCCTTGCCAAGGTGATAGGGCGACAAGGGTGATTGCAATTGAAATTGCACCCCACGCCAGAGCACTGAATTGGTGCTTCTCATACTCTCTTTGCCCTACAATCAAAATGCCAAATTTCATCCGTAGCAATTCCGCACCAAATGCAAGAACGCCTAGCATTGCCGCGAATTGGATTGGAGTTTGCGAGAAGATGTCGCCAATCGATTCTCCATGCTCAAAGTAAAGCCAAGGGAAAATAATCATGCCTACGTGGAAGCAGCGGCGGAAAATGTGACCGCCTTTGCCACCAATACTGTGTTTGACGTGATCTGCTTCATATTCTATTTCAGACATGTCCTAACCCCGTTGAAGGATGCTTAGCGCTTCTTCAATGGACAAGCGGCCTTCACTCAAGCCCTTGAGGACATCGGCGTATTGTGGGTGTGAAAGCAAGTATTCCTGATGGGTGGCCAACAGCCGTTCACGAGCGCGTGCAATCGCAGGACCTCGGGCATTTGGTAGATTGTCGATTGCCGCAATCATTTCATCAATGCCAAATCCGGTTTCTGCGGAACATAGGATTACGGGTGCGGATTCGCCATCAGAAAGATTCAGCGATAGGTGAATCTCCTCCGCAACCCTGTCTGCACCAGGGAGGTCACTCTTGTTGACGACGATTAAATCAGCCAATTCCAAAACGCCGGCCTTTTCAGCTTGGATGATATCTCCGCGTGCAGGGCCTTCAACGAGTATTAGACGATCGGCGACGGAAACAATTCGAATTTCAGATTGCCCAGAACCAACAGTTTCGATGATGATTCTAGTCCACCCTTCGTGTACCAGTAAATCCACCATCCGGTTCAATCTTGTTGGAAGTCCACCAGGAACGTTTCGAGTTGCTATAGAACGGAAGAATACGTTGTCCCCTGTATCGACTGAAGCCATCCGCATACGATCTCCGAGGAGGGCCCCTCCGGTGATTGGAGATGATGGGTCTACTGCGAGAATGGCCACCCTTTCTCCCTGTTCTAACCAACGTGAGACAATTCGATCAACCAAGCAGGACTTTCCGACCCCAGGGGAGCCTGTGACCCCAAGAACTCTCCATGGCTCAAATTCCCTTGCTGGTGCGTCAATTGAATCCGCAGAGGATAGGGCACGCGCGAGTTCGCGCCTGTCCATACTCAAACCTCCAGTCCCTCAAGGAAAGATACCATCTCGTTCGATGTAGTTCCTGGTCCAAATATTGCAGCCACGCCGGCTTCAATGAGGGCGGGCCTGTCTCTCTCGGGAATGATACCTCCTCCAAAAACAACAATATCTCCTAATCCGGCTTCACGCAGTAACTCGCACACCCTTGGAAAAAGAAAACCGTGTGCACCCGACAATGATGACAGGCCGACAACTTGTGCATCCTCATCCATTGCAATTCGAACAATTTGCTCTGGTGTGCGTCGCAGTCCAGTGTAGATGACTTCGTGACCTGCATCTCGCAGAGCTCGTGCAACGACCTTCGCACCACGGTCATGCCCATCGAGGCCGGGCTTGGCGATGACGATGCGCAAAGGTGTTGCCATGATTGCTCGAGCCGTGAAGCAGCCTTGAACCCCACGGATGGCTGAAAGAGCCCCCATAGGGGGCTATCTTCAAGGGCGGACTGTGTTAACGCGGTGCCTGAGGGCGATGAAAACAGCAGACGAGCGACTCGGCGAATTGCGTCGACGTAAGGCCCAATCTGAGGCAGGCGGGGGTTCACAGCGTATTGATGCGCAGCACAATCGCGGAAAAATGACTGCACGCGAGCGGTTAGAGATGCTCCTCGATGATGGTTCATTCCAAGAGGTTGATGCGCTTGTTGAACACAGATGTACTGACTTCGGTATGGAAGGTAACATCATCCCTGGTGATGGTGTAGTTTGTGGACACGGAACGATTGATGGTAAAGCAGTGCATTGTTTCGCGCAGGATTTTACAGTCTATGGCGGAAGTCTAGGTGAGATGCACGGACTGAAAATTTGCAAGATTCTCGACATGGCCATGAAAGCCGGCACCCCAGTCATCGGATTGAATGATTCGGGTGGGGCACGAATCCAAGAAGGAGTGGCCAGTTTGGGATCATACGCTGAGATTTTCTTCCGAAATGTCAGAGCAAGTGGCGTCATCCCGCAAATCAGTGTCATCATGGGACCTTGTGCAGGAGGTGCTGTTTACAGTCCAGCCATCACTGATTTTATTGTCATGGTGGATCAGACAGCGCACATGTTCATCACCGGCCCTGAAGTAATCAAAACTGTGACCAATGAAGAGGTTTCATTCGAAGATTTGGGTGGAGCGATGACGCATGGTAGCAAGTCTGGAGTGACTCACTTTACTGCTAGTTCAGATGAAGATGCGATTGAACTGACTCGTGATTTGATTGGATTGTTGCCTTCAAACAACCTCTCTGGCGTCCCCAACAAATCTCTCGGAGACTCACCGGAACGATTGTGTCAATCATTGGATACCATTGTCCCAACAGATCCAAACAAACCGTATGACGTCGGTGAAGTGATTTCTACCATTCTAGATGTGGGTGCCTTCCTTGAGGTGCAAGCTGATTATGCAGGGAATATCGTCGTAGGGTTTGGTCGGTTAGATGGAACGACAGTTGGTGTTGTTGCCAATCAACCCAAGGTTCTAGCCGGCTGTTTGGATATCGATGCATCTACCAAAGCCGCACGATTCGTCAGATTCTGTGATGCCTTTGGAATTCCACTACTCACCCTCGTTGATGTCCCCGGTTTCCTACCAGGGGCCAACCAAGAGTGGGGAGGAATCATTCGCCATGGAGCCAAACTTCTCTATGCCTATTCGGAAGCAACTGTTCCAAAGATGACCGTGATTCTACGCAAGGCCTACGGTGGAGCTTACGATGTGATGTGCTCTAAGCACATCCGGGCCGATTACAATGTTGCTTGGCCAACGGCCGAACTTGCTGTGATGGGTGCCGATGGTGCGGTGCAAATCATCCATAGGCGACGTATTGAGGCTGCTGGAAACCCTGACGAAGAGCGGCAGAGATTGGTTGACGAATACACCGAACGATTCGCCAATCCATACCAAGCCGCAGCCATGGGGTACATCGATGATGTAATCGAACCCAGTGATACACGCCGCCGCCTCATCAAAGCCCTTGGAATGCTTCTCGACAAAGAAGAAACGCGCCCTGCCCGCAAACATGGCAACATCCCATTGTGAAGTGAATGAATGTCCTCTGAATCCTACGCCGAATCCCTAGAAGGTGTTCTCAAAGCGGCAAGAAACGTTCAACCAACTGCAAAAAACGTGGTCGGTGAAGAAAATTCTCGAGAAACGATGCTGCGGGCGGCAGCATTGGTTGCAGTCTTGTCTCTAATCGATACATCTGATGAACGTGCTACCGTCGGCCGTCATTTGGGTTCACCTTGGAGCCAAGATCATCGTAGAACCAGAATGGGCCTATCCAACCTGATGGATTCACGGCAAAAACGCTCTTCTTGGAGGTGATACGGTGGGTGAGATTCGCAAAGTGGTTATCGACGGTGAAGAACTAGAGGTCGATGTCGAAATAGAAGGGGAGATTTATCGGGCAACCGTAGAAGGGCATACCTTTGAATTCATCATCCCAGATTCCAAGGGTGGCCCCGTTAGAAAACGAGGAGGAAACGGTGGCCGCAAACGAAGTGGGACGGTTAGTGCTAGTATGCCTGGCAAAGTTGTCACTGTTGAAGTCAAAGTTGGAGATTCCGTCGAAGAAGGCGAAACCATTCTCATTCTTGAAGCGATGAAAATGCAGAATGAGGTGACTGCGCCGATATCAGGTACGGTTACTGCTATTCATTGTGAAGATGGGGTGAATGTTGAGGCAAATGTTCCTCTTGTCGTCATCGAACCCCAAATGCCGGACGAGGATTGAAGAGGGAGGGTGCGTAGGTATGTCTGGAGATTCGATGCCACGCTGTGATTATCCTGGCTGCGATGCAGATGGAACGACCATCTCTCGCCTTTCTCCAGAAGGTTATCTTGTTGCAACTGGGAAGAAAGCCTACTCGTTTAGAGAAGCCTACCGTCGTTTCCATTATTGTGAGAAACATCATGGAGATTTGATGTCAGGTGTTTGGAATCGGGTACGGACTCCCGATGACAAAGACGATGATCATGTCGCTCCAACAGCAATCTAGGTGAAATCATGCAAACTCAGGCCCCTTGGAGTAGTGGTGATTCTCAAACGCCAGGTCAAGTCGTCATTGGAGCGGGGCAACCCCAAGTAATCACAGGGCAACCAACCAACCAACAAGTCATCTATGTCCAAGCTCCTGCATTCAAACCGAGTCCAAACTACAGGCATATTTCGTATATCGTAATAGCAATCGGAATCGGACTTTCAATCTTAATCAGTGTGATGGCTGAAATATCTGGCCTTGGTAGTTATTTTGCAACACAATTAGCCAATACGATGTGCTGCGGATCTCTTGGAATTGCCTGCATTGTAGATGCAATGTATTACAATGACAAATCCAACTGGCAACAGCAAACTGGTGCTGATACAACCAGCACCACAATTGGCATGATTGCCGATATTGTCTTTGCAGTCATTTGCCTGGGAATTGCGTTCCTATTTTTATTAGGAATTTAGAGAATCCTCACAGGACACCTTGAGCAGTCATCGCCTCAGCCACCTTGAGGAAGCCAGCAATGTTTGCACCCATGACGTAATTTCCTGGCTGCCCGAATCTCTCGGCGGTCTCAAAAGCGTTCTGATGGATTTTGATCATGATGCTTTCCAATTCACCATCGACACGCTCGCGCGTCCAACTCATACGTAGACTGTTTTGACTCATCTCTAGACCAGAAGTGGCTACGCCGCCAGCATTGCTAGCCTTCCCGGGAGCAAAGAGAAGCCCATTGGTTTGGAAAATCTCAACTGCTTCAGGTGTGCAAGGCATGTTTGCACCTTCAGCGACGGCTGTACAACCGCCATCGACCAGTGCTTGTGCCTCTTCGGCATTGACTTCATTCTGAGTTGCACAAGGAAGAGCAACATCGACCGGAACGGCCCAAAGGCCGTTGATTGAAGGATCAGGTTCCGACTTTGTGTAAGTGACACCATCAAAATGGTCCGCATACTCACTGATTCGCCCACGGCGATTGTTCTTCAAATCCATAATCCAGGCCAACTTTTCTCTGTCAATGCCTACTGAATCGTGAATCCAACCACTTGAATCACTCATTGTAACAGGTTTCCCACCCAAATCGAGTACCTTTTCACAAGCGAATTGAGCAACATTGCCCGAACCACTGATGGCTACTATTGCGCCCTCAAATGACTTGTCTTTGGTCGCCAGCATCTCGCGCGCGAAGTAAACTAGACCATATCCAGTCGCTTCTGGTCGAATCAAGGAACCGCCGTATGAACGCCCCTTACCAGTAAGAACACCGCCCTCGAAGTCGTTTCGAAGACGCTTGTACATTCCGAACATGTATCCAATTTCTCGGCCGCCAACACCAATATCACCTGCAGGCACGTCGAGATTGTGACCAATATGGCGCCACAATTCCATCATAAAAGCCTGACAGAATCTCATGACTTCTCCGTCTGACTTGCCTTTTGGATCGAAATCGGAACCACCTTTTCCGCCTCCCATGGGCAAAGTTGTCAAACTGTTCTTGAAAATCTGTTCAAAAGCAAGGAACTTGAGGATGCTTTCATTGACGCTTGGGTGGAATCTCAGTCCACCCTTGTAGGGCCCAATCGCCCCATTATACTGGATACGGAATCCACGATTGACCCGCTGATTACCTGAATCGTCCACCCAAGTCACTCGGAATTGGATGATTCGTTCTGGTTCACACAAGCGTTCAACGATTGGAATATACTCAGGATGAGCTTCAATCGCTGGCCCGAGCGTCTCAAGGACCTCTAGGCACGCCTGATGGAATTCAGGTTGGTTCGGATCTCTAGCAACAACTTTGTTGTAAATGGTCTTCATATCAGGGTTCATTCATTTCACCTGCAGGATTCCGAGGGGGTTCTGACCACCACTTCGGTAAGCCGGGCGACTTGAGACCCCCTTTTCAAGGGTCCGCATCATTCCACCACTCAAATTGCGGTTTATTCCCCAATTTGTGCCCGCAGTAGCACGATTTTCAGATTACTGTAACGGAACCCAATTTCCATCCGAATCATAGTAACCGCCCCATTGTTGGGCATCCGTATACCATGCTTGTTGTTCAGCCGTCCATTGGGATTGATCTTCACCCCATGAAGTGACTTTACCGTGTTCTTCAATCATGGCTAAATCCGTATCAGAATCTGATTCTGCGGGTCCACTAGGATGAGAACCTGCACCTGCTAAATCATCTTCAAAGGTGAACCTGCGTGATTCAAGGCGATCTTTGAGGAGCAATCCTTGTCCAGCACCGAGTCGATTCGATTCCAACATAGAGTCAAGTTCATTTTCGACAGCGGATAAACCTGCGAATCCTTCGGCTTCATCAATCATCAACAGCATCCCCTCGTATTCTTTGCGCTTGCCTTTTCCAGTTGTAAACAAAGTCCAAGCCATAATGAGTGTGATTAGCAAACCGCTGGCAAGAACAGCAATGACACCCTGAATGACGGGGTCGTCTACTGTGGACTTCTCTACGATTTCTTCGTGATCAGCCACGAAATCGCTGTCGGCATCAGCGGGCGTTGAAAGTGCATCCAGAGGATCAGATGGAGGATCTGCACTCAATTCGGTCATGTCGAGATACCCATCCCCATCTGTATCTGCATCCTTCATATCTGGCCATCCATCGCCATCCATATCTGGGCATCCCAGGTAGAATTGTGTGCTTGTACCATATTCTTCAGGGCAATCATCAGACAAGTCGGCGTCGCCGCGTTGGTCAGCATATCCATCTAAATCCGAATCGGACCATAGATTTGCATTTGTATTCCACAAATCGATTTGATCTGCCCAACCGTCACCATCACCGTCTGCACAACCATACACGCCATCTTGGTTGGAGGTGCCTGCCCAATTCAAGCAATCATCAGCCTCGTTTCCGCTGGGCTCATCTCCAAAACCATCGTCATCTTCATCTGACCATTGGGTTGGGTCGAGGTGGAATGGATCATTTTCATCGGATGTGCCATCGCTATCTGCATCCGGGCAACCGTTTCGGTCAACTGTTGAGGTTCCCCAATCTTCTGGACAATCATCAACTTGTCCGTCGATGCCATCATCAACCCAGCCATCTCCATCGCTATCAGGACACCCATTGTCGAGCAAACTCGCCAATGAAGGGCATTCGTCATTGTCATTGGACCAACCATCACCATCATTGTCAGGGCAACCAAATCGGTCTCGTGTTGAGGTGCCAGGTCTATCCGTGCAAGCATCCCATTCGGTACCTGCAGCATTGTCTCCATAACCGTCGCCATCTGCATCTTCCCATTGTGTGGGGTTATCATCGACTTCGTCACCGACATCTGACCAACCATCACCATCACTATCGATACATCCAATCAAATCTCGAACAGATGTACCTGGTTCGTACACGCAATCATCGTAAGGGCCCCACGGACCTCCAGCGCTCAAATCTTCAAACCCATCTCCATCGAAATCGAGAGGAGTTGGATCGGATACGGTTGCATTCTCAACCCACATCCCTGGCCAATGATCAGCACGGGTTTCATTCCATGAAGGGTCTCCCCAATTATCACCCAATCCATCATTGTCTGAATCGGACCATTGTGTCGGATTGTTCATGAAATAATCATTCAAATCAGATTGACCATCCGAATCCAAATCTCGGCAGCCAAGTCGATCACGCCACGAGTCGCCCCATTCATTGGGGCATATGTCGGGTGTGACACCATCGGGGTTTTCGCCAAACCCATCACCATCACCATCAATCCATTGAGTTGGTTCGTAGGGTAAATCATCACCAACATCAGACCAACCATCACCATCTGCATCGGGGCAACCAAAGAGATCTAAGGTAGAGGTCCCATATACTGTCGGACAACTGTCCCCTTGCCAACCATTGAGATTGTCACCAAATCCATCGCCATCGGTATCCAACCATTGAGAGGGTTCCCATGGGAAATCATCCACCTGATCGCCGATGCCATCTCCATCTTGATCAGCACCATACATCAGAATGAAGCCATCTGCTCCAGCTGCAGCACTGTAAGAAATCTGTCCAGAACCATCGGTAGACTGGCCATTGAAATAACCACCAAAGGCATACATGCCATTTCGCATAGCCACCGCCCAACCATACTCTGAACTTGAACCGCCGAACTTCTTCATCCAATCCCATCCACCAGTCGATGGAACATGTGCCATGAATGCATCATACGACCCCGTTGAAGATAATTGACTATTTCCAAACCATGCGGTACTGTAGAACATCCCTGAAATTGTGATATTTCCTGTGGAGGGGTCCATATCTAAATCGTAGCAGTAATCAGTGCTAGATCCACCAGCATTCTGTGCCCATTGATAGGTGCCATTGGTATCCCATTTCGCAACGAAGCAATCCCAATTACTGGATTGCTGATAGGCATACATACGGTGGTTATTGTTGCTATTGAAATCCATCAAATACTGGAAACGACCAGCGACTGCGACATTGCCTGAATCGTCAATCGCAACTCCATCGCCATAGGAACTGTACGATGACTGAAGGTATCCAGCCATCTTGGCCCATGTCAGTGTTCCTGAATTGGAGAATTTCGCCACCCAAACACGATAGTAACTACTCGATTGGTAACTGGGTGTCAATTCAGACCCACCGGCATCTGCGAAATTAATTCGGTAACTGAACTCTCCAGTCACTGCGATATCGCCATTGGCATTCACATCGACATCGCGGCCTCTCTGGTAGTATGAACCGTAGAATCTCTTGGCCCAGACGAAGTTACCCGCATTGTCTAATTTGGCAAGGAATGCTTCATCAGAACTGTAGGCATTGAGGGTGATTGAACCAAAATATCCGGTGCTGTAGTAGGCCCCTGTGAGGTAAGCGTTTCCTGAGGAATCCATGGCCACGCCGTAACCATAGTCAGAACTACTGCTACCCGCAGAAGTGGTCCAAATCCAACTCCCGTTGGTATCGAGGCGCGATACGAAGATATCGTTGCTACCTCGCCCGGAAACAGATTGGCTACCAAATGTTGCCGAACCCGTTGAGTAATAGTAACCCGTGATTGTAATATTTCCACCATCATCAACGGCAATATCATGACACTGATCGCTACTGCTTCCACCGGCTCGTTGGACCCAATCCCAAACCCCATTGCTCAAACGTCCAACGAAGATGTCGTAACTGCCAGACGAACTGAGGGTGATACTGCCAAATGTTGCAGTATTGTAGAAATATCCACAGACATAGGTCCGCCCCATTGCATCCATCTCAATACCCATCACTGAATCCGTGCTACCTGAACCTGCGACGTGAGCACCCCAAAGCAAGGCATTGCCCGTTGAACGAGCAGAATTTTTCGTCTCATTATGCTCTTCAAGCAAGGATTCGGAAAGTCCAATCGCTGGTGCGATTAGCATCAAACTGACCAAAAGAAAGGCAACATATCGTGGGCGCATCGAATTCTCGACAAGTCTCCCCCATCATGAGGGTTGCTGCGCATCCCGTAGGGATGCGATTAACGATAGGGGTGAAGAGTTACGTATCGATCTAAGCGACTGACAAATGATGCGCCACCCTCGACATTGGAAGCCATTGCTCTAACCGCTTCCTCGATTAGTACGTGTTCTTCGGGTTGGATTCCCATCACACGACGCATGACGTCTAGCATAGACCATTCATCCTCAGTAATCACTTCATCAATCAGGGCTGCAATCAATGCTGTCTGGTAGGTTGTGGCATCACCAATCTGTCGCTTCTCGTGCGCGCGTACATCTGAAGTGTCCACTGGGTTGTCGATTTGATCTCGCAAAATATCCCAAGCATCACCCATGACATCTTCTGGAAGTGCAAACGCTCTAGCGATAACTCGTAGAATTGACATCTCGTCATCTGTGACAATTTCATCCTCAACCGCAGCTTCAAGCGTTCGAAGATAGAGGTGCAAACCACGTGTCCCCAATAGTCCCATGACTCGTCGAGTCGGTTCGTGTGTATAAGCCAAATCCATTCATCGTAACTTTGCCAGGACACTGATTTAGAGGTAATATCGTGTATTTCGGCCTGCAATACCAAAAACTCCACAATTCTGTTCATTTTCGAACTTTCATCGCGTAAAACGACACACTGCTCTACAAATTACCACACTTGATTCATCTGAAATATGTATTTCATTTTGAATTACAAATGCAATACATTATATGGTTGAGTCTCTGACGACCGGATGAGCGAGGAAGTGGATGCCGATGTCAGCCAGCCAGATGACCAGCCTACGAATCCCCGAGGAGCACCTGATGCTACTCGACCAGAGAGTGGGATTCGATGGAATGAGAAACCGTTCAGATGTTATCCGTGCTGCCATCCATCATTTCCTTGAAGAAACTCCTTCGCACGCGCTCGTACAGACTGTGAAGTTCCAGATTGGAACTGAAACACAAGATGCGCTTGGTAAATTGTACGAATTGCGTGGCATATCCCCTTCAGAAGCGGCCCGAGCGGGTCTAGAACTCTACATGCGCCAAGCATTGGCGGATGCAGAAACACTCAGCATGCTGCTAGATGCACGCGTGGCTGAAATGCGTGACAAGACGCAACCACATGAGGATCATACTGCTTAGGCAGATGCACCAACCAGGGGCGAGAGACGTGGCAACGTACAATGATGGGATGCACAACAACGCGGGGGGGCGTGAAAACCCCCCCGCAACTACCCATTTAGTTGGGTTTTCTTCTCTGCGCCAAAGAGCAAAATCAGCTTCAATGAACACCCCCCCTCGCTTCGGCGGGGGCCCCCCCTCTTCGGCAAGTGCATAGTACACTTGTCACCCCCTCCCCGCCTTCGGGCGGGGACCCCCCTATTGCCTAGGTAGAACGACAGTTTCGAGAATTGGAAGTGTAATCTTCAAGGGGGGCCGAGCCACAGGGTGGGTTCCATGCCACCGGATGAGTCCGTCGTAGACGCTCGATTTCTTGCGCATGATTCACTCCGTGATGGGCAAAGAGAGATGATCAATGATGCATTCAAAGTCATTTCAGAAGGTGGTTTCATGCTCGCAAATGCCCCAACGGGCATTGGCAAAACCGCTGCTGCACTTTCTGCTGCATTGACTGTGTCTCGAGAAAATGGCGGCATGCAAGTACTGTTCATGACTGGACGGCAATCTCAACACAGAATTGTTGTCGATACTGTTCGTCATATCAATGAACGATTGCCTGAAGGTGATTCCAAAGTCACTCTTGTCGATATGATTGGTCAAAATGGCATGTGTATCAACGAATTAGCTCTGCAACACGGTGGAAGGTTTCGCCAAATTTGTGGAGAATTACGAGGGACTAGAAAATGCAAACCGTTTCTGGAAGATTCACCTGGATTGCGATTGAAAGTCCTGCAAGATCCACTGCACGTAGATGAGTTGGTCAATGTTTCAAGGAATTATCGTAGTTCTGAAGGGCCACAGCCAACGTGCCCATGGAAAATTGCCAGGGAAACTGCAAGTCAAGCGGACATTCTTGTCTGTGATTACAATCACTTGTTCAACGAAGATACTCGTAATTCAAGCCTAGAAGCAATGGGTTTGAACATGGAAGATATGATTGTGATTATCGATGAAGCACACAATTTGCCCGACCGGATTCGGCGTGGATTGAGTCGGACATTGAATGATAAATTACTACGCGATACCGTCTATGAATTGGAGGAATATTGTGAATCCCTATCCGAAGGTGGACTTAATTCTACATTGGAAGAAGCGAACTTCAGTCGCGCCCGCGCGTGTTCGACTGCTTTGAAGAGATTCAAGGGGCGGTTGTCCACTTGGATTCGTGAACAACGCGATGCATTGCGAAATCCAGGTGATGTTGGGGCTGAAATTGAGGTTCGAGTCGAAGCAGACTACATCCTGTCCATGCTCCGTCAAGAATTGTCAGGAGATATCTCAGGTGAATCAATTGACTTGACCGGCCTCATTGGGCAACTATTCCTTGTTCAGGTAGATCCGGATGAAGATGAAGATGAAATGGCAACGGATCGCTTGGCCACAGTTCTGTCAATCCTCGACAAATACGCTCAATCACCAGCCATGTGTGTCGTCCTCACATCCAGAGGTGATGAAAATCGAATTACAACACATCTTCTGGATCCGGGTATTGTCAGTTCTGAAGTGTTCTCTGCCGTTTACGGTGGGATACTAATGTCTGGAACACTGACACCCCCTGAAATGTATGCTGAATCATTGGGCATACCTGCATCCCAACCTGTAGATACAGAGTCCTACCCATCTCCTTTCCTCGCTGATCGGCGACCCGTTTTAATCGCTTCAAATGTGACTTCAAAATACACTGAACGTGGACCTGAAAACACCCGAAAAATTCGCCAACACATCCAATCTTTGCTACAGAATACACCGGGACATGTCGCGGTTTTCTGTCAATCATACCGAATGCTTGAGGATGTTGTCGAAGAGGGGGATTGGCCTGGGCGAATGATTCTCTTGGAATCCAGAAACTGGACGAAAAAACGTGTAGATAGTGCCCTACAGCAATTGCGTGATGCGCGATTGCGAGGAACCAAAGTGCTACTCGCAGGAGTGTTTGGAGGTCGACTCTCAGAAGGTGTCGATTATTCAGATAACATTCTTGATGCGGTGGTTTGCGTTGGAATTCCAGTCGCACCCCAATCGGTTCCACAGAATGCACTTAGAGAATATATCGAAAAGAAACATGGACGAGGTAAGGGGTGGAAATATGGTGCATTACAACCCGCTGTAAACAGTGTATTGCAAGGAATGGGGCGCGCTATTCGAAAGGTCGAAGATCGGGCCTTCATACTGCTTTTGGATCATCGATTGTTATCAGGACAATATCGTGCCTGTTTACCGCCCACATTGACGACCATCAAAGTTGATGAAGCCAAACGAACCGGGCGTTGGGCAAAGCAATTCTTTGAGAGACACCCTGAGCCAGCGAAGGGTGATTAGAGCGATGGATGGGTTCAAGGACACCCAATGATGCCACGGGTAAGGGAGATACCATGGATTGGGAGACTATTGAGTTGATTTCCATCCCAGAGGATGATGAAAAAGCAACTCCTGAGCCCATTCTTGCTGGCCTATCAGCAGGACCCTCTGATTTGCACGATGCCTTCCTATCCGATTTACCACACCTCGCAGAAACCCAAGCAGCACATGCCAATCATCTGGCGATGGCTGGTGAAGGGATTGATGCACACTTTACAGAGATTCAATCACTTCAAACTGCTGAGATAGCCATCGGAAACCTCGGTGGTTTTCGTGAAGGTGATGCATTGATATTACCACTTTCAGGTGCGATTCAGGATCGTGTCCAACTTGAGATTCGTTCGCAGGGGGAATGGACATCCCTCCGACTCAATGCCGAAGGGAGTGATGGTTCGAACTTCACCCGAACGTTTGCTCTACCCCCTGGGACAGAACTGGCTCGCGCCGGTTGGCGCGGCGACCAATTGGTGCTAGATCTCGTTCGTGATTAATCTCAAACGGGCGGTGGCGCTGCTGCTGCAGGCATCTGCGATGCATTCTGAATTTCTGCAATGGCTCGCTGAAGTGCGGCCGTAGCTTGACTTCGGTGTGCATCGCCGAGTTCATGTCGACTGTAACGGGCAATCTCAAACATATTGTCGAGTGAGGTCAATGCTTCATCACTGATTGTTGGCATGGCTTTTCGAATGGCCATCTCGAATTCACGAACGGTTTCGAAATCGCGGCGTAGGTGCCCGTGGGACATCAGGACGCCGCAGAGTTCCTCGTAGCAATGGAAAATCGCCTCGCGAATCGCATCACCTGCTGCCAATAATTCCGCAGTGTAAGAGAAGATTTCTGCCAACTCATCGATTGTATCGCGCCGGCGTGCGTAGAGTACCCATGCCCCTCCAACAGCAGCTGCAAGGATGGTTGCAACAAGCCCGTAAATCCAGTAAGATACACTTTCAGATGATTGGCTTTGTGCTTCGTATTCTATTGCATACAAATCACGTGCAAGATTTTGCTTACTCTCATCTGAAAGTTCAGCGGATGAACTGTTGAATTGCAGATGCAGTGTACCCCAGTGGCCTTGATCCGAAAGTGGTGGGAGGCTGTCCGGCACTGAGAATTCAAATGCCCAAACACCGCCGTCGTTGGTAAATCCAGCTAGATACATTTCGAATGGATCTGTTTGGGAATCATTTCGCAAATGTGCCTCAATTGCGACACCAGGAATAACTTGGCTAGAATAATAATCTCGGACGATTACACTGCCATTGATTGAGTGCCCACCCCATGCGATCTCCTCGTATTCAACTTCGAAGGTTGCTCTCACGCGTAGGAATAACTCTGCGCTTGTATTCGCAGGGTTGAGGTTTCGAATGTCGTCACGTTCACTACTGAGTTCGAGTGTTAAGTCACCAGGTGTGATGTATCGGTCTGCTGTGAATTCAATGACGAATCCACCGGTTTGGTTGTCCCAAATCAAATTGGATGTTGGCAATGTGGTGTTTCCGCTCATCAATACCATTACCAAATTGGTCATCGAATTTCCATTGCCACCGATTTCATCAATTCGGCCCTCGATTCGCACAGGGTGTGTCGAATCACTGCGGATTGAATTGTCCGATACGAACGTAATCTGAATGTTGACATCTGCCCAAGTTGTCACAGTGATATTTCGATCACTTTCCAACCAAGAAGCGTCTCCTGTGTAGAGAGCGGTGATGAGATGATCCCCACGTGTACTCGACATGTCGACTGGAACGAAAACGGTGAAGTTTCCATTTTCATCTGTCATGAGAGTTGTGAATGATGCGCCATCCAATGCGACTTGGACGGTGGCATTTGCGATGCCTGGCAATCCAACCACGTCGCTGTCGTATAATCGGCCGGTGATGACCCAATCAAAACCACGAGTGGCATCTCCGCCGTTGCTTGCACTCAATGTAATTGCAGAATGATGCGCTACCCAAAGAGTGCTGTTGGCCTCCCCACTGCGGTACCAGCCTTGTGCTGGAGCATAGACCTCAATGTCGTGGCTCCCCAATAACATCGAAGAGGGGATAGTCCAATTCAGTGACCAAACTCCATTCGAATCAGTAGAGGCATTGCCGATGAGCATTCCACCAATTCTGATGTCAACATTGTGACCCGAAATCCAGCCTGCAGGAAGGTTGTCCCGAACTGTTCCAGTGAATGTTACCGTATCTCCAATCGCCACCGCATCTGGTGGAGTAATGTCGATATTGATCGAACTGTAAACTTGCCAGTCAACCGTAGCGCTTGATTCAAGATAGAATGCAGCGCCTGAATATTCGATATCCATTGTAACTGGACCAAGGGTCATATCGGATGGAACCGGATAGAACACATCGAATGTGCCATTCTCATTGGTTGTCACATTGGTCAGGAAGACGTTGTCAAGATAGATGCTGATTGTCATATTATTTACTGGACGATCCACTGAATCCAACAAGATACCAGTCACCGAAATCAGTTCCTCACGATCGATTGGTCCACCGCCAGACATGATGTCGATGTGTGTTGGTTGTGTTGCGTTGAATTGTGAAGTTGCATTTGCAGGCAAGTAATATTCAGGATTGACTGAATCTCCCGCCCCGACGGGATCAACCCAAAGGTATCCTCCAAGGAAGCGGACCTCGACGTCGTGCGCGCCCGCAGTGGTGCCCTGAGGCAGTGTGTACGTGAGCGAATAAGCGCCGGTCGGGCCATCTGAAATAACGGCCCAAGTACCACCAACATTGTTGCCATCGATGAATAGATGAATGACACCACCCGATGCATTCCCATCCCCGTCCAATAGAGGCATCCCCCACTCATCTAGTAGGGTGCCATTGACGATGAGAATTTGACCTGCAATCAGATCGCCTTCGACACTATCTATGGTTAGAACGGTCGGTGCTAGGATAACGATTCGAGTACTTGCAGCATCTCCAATGACACCGGTTGTGCCACTGAGGCCACCATAACTGGCATCAATCGAATGTGGGCCAGGGGCTGTCGTATTCAGAACTGTAATCTCAACTGAACCAAAACCGTTGGAATCCGTTGTTACAGTCACAGGTGCGTTCATCCCAACAGGGTCGATTGTGACTGTTTCATTGGCAATTGGATCACCGGCGTTGTCAATCAGTGAAATGTTGACTGTGAAATTATCACCACGAATTGTTCGGTCTTCTAAATCAAGGTCGATTGGGTTCGTGATTGTCAGAACCGAATATCCTCGGCTATCGAAGGTATTGTTTCCTGAACTAAACATGTAGAAATTGACCGTTGGTGTGAATTCGGCTGTAATCGTGTGAGTCCCACGTGCGAAATCTGCATTCAGAGTCACCCAAGCCCACCATGAGCCGTTGCCACCTTGAGCTGTGCCATTGGCGACGGTGAATGTGTTCGTCCAACCATCAATATCGAAGGTTAAGGTCGGCAGCATTGGTGTACCATCTCGCTGAATAATCGCTGAACCATTGTCAGAAACCAAGGTCCCAGTGATGTTGAATCCGCCACCCGCAATTGGGTTGTCTAGAATCGGATCGACCACGAGGAAGGTGACCGAACGGACGGTTACCGTGTTGATTGGGTGGTGATCATGAAGCATGTGCCAAGTGCCATTGTAATACAACGTGATGGTGATTGGTCCCAATGGTTGATCATTGGGGATGGAGTATGAAAATCCAACATTACCACCTGCATCTGTTGTATTCTCTGCCAACCATGTTTCATCAAATTGTGCTCCAACCGATGTAAAGTTGATTATGCGTGGTGCGCCATTGCAAGTACTGCAGTTAAAGTCCGTCGTTTCAACCAATTTTCCACCAAAGTCGACCGTGTCACCACGTGTGACAACAATGCCTGAAAGCGGGTAGTCATTATCGAAGTCGGTAACACCCATCACGAGAATTGTCATGTTACCGGTATCGGTTAGGTAGAATGGATTTGAACCATTGATTACAGAGACGATGAGTTCGTGGTTTCCACTGACAATTCCATCCCCGTTCGGATCAGAATTGATTGTCAGATTGAATGTCCCATTGATGGCAGTCGTATGCAAAGAGGCCATCTTTTCTTCAGTATCATCGAGCCAGAATACTTCGATGTCGACAGGTCCTGAGAATGGGCGTGTTGGGTCAACAGAATCTTCAATGACACCTGATAGTTGGAAATTCGTTCCAGCGATGACAGTTGAAGGGACACTTGGGTCGAAAACCACCGAGGTCAATACCTGAACGGTCACATTGGCCAATGTGTGATTGCCAGTATATCGGGCACCGTTGTTTGTAGCCAATGTATCTGATTGATCATCGTACATGACTGCCCAAACATCGTAGTAACCGGGTTCCTGACTGAGAGGAACGGTCCAGGAAAGGGTGGCTCGGCCGTTTAGATTGGTGACGAAACTGCCCAGAGAAGTGTTTGCTCCGTTTGCATCCCAAAAGAATTCAACCGCAACATTGGAAATATTACTCAAACCCTCTTGCCCAGGGGGTGGCATCGAATAAAATGCAGCGACGTCCTTGACATCGACTTCCAGAGTGAGTTGATTGTTTACTTCTACAAGAACGGATGTGGCATTGAGATGAAGTGCTGCTTCGGATTCAGTTCCAATGTCCAATTGATGAGGGACATCCAATCTGTAGTAAGCCCCACCAGGCGGTGCACCTGCTGCGAAATCAGCAGAGACGCTGATACCCCAAATTCCACCAGGGAAATTGGTTGGCATGGTGAATGAAATGTTGTATTGACCGGTTGTTGAATTGACGGCAACAGTACCCATGGGGATGAAAGTTGGTGGTGGAGGGTTGCCCATCGGATCAGGCGGTCCCACACCCGGGAATTCAAACTCGAAGATGAGTGATGTCTGATTTCCAGTGATGACCGCATTGGTCAAATCATCACGAATATCACCTGTAATGTAGGATGAATCTCCGATGTGTACCCAATCGGCAGCAAGAGTCGTGCTAATGACGATTAATCCAGTAATTCGAACATCGCCTTGGCTGTTGCCAGATTTGTACCACTGTGTAGATGAAGTGTAGTTGGTATACCATACATAATCGCCAACCGGTGTGTTCGCATCAGGTGTCCAATCAATGTTCAATCCACCAAATTCCACATCAGCAGAGCCATTGGTAGAGATTAGAATCCCATTGAACTCAGAGGTGTATGAACCGTTGGCTGGCAAGACATAATTGCCACGATGATCAGTCAACCCAATGTTCGTTGTTGTCGCTTCACCCCGCATTAACGGGTTGAGGAAATATTCGATATTGAGAGTCGTTTGCAAACCATAGCTCAATCCAGTCGTTGTCGCATCTTCCTGTAATCCTGCGATATCACTCGCGCCGAGTGCATCGGGAATGAACAGAAGTTCGACATCGAGGTATCCTGGATCAAGTGTTTGGGCAAAACCGGCAGAGAAATTCCAGACGAGGCTGAAATTCCCAGGGCTGGTGGACCAAGACGAGGCATTGAGAACCCAAGATGTGATGTTTTCCATCGGCCCAGTGGATCCATTCATTCGGATCTGTAGCCAAAGTACACCTTCCATCGGCTGAATGCTTTGTCCGCGACTGAGGATGGTTCCATTGATGTAGAGATTTTCATCAATTGACAGCAACGAATTATTCGCTCCGGGTCCTTCCAATGTTGCTGTTAAGTCAGGGGCCGCACTGATGTTGAAATTCAAGTTGTATGTTATCGGCAATGCGTGATAAGTCGGCGGTGTATTCAGATGTAGACTATCGACATGCCAGCCAGGGAATTCAATCGTAGCCGGTAGGAGGCCGATGGATTCGTTCTCATCAAGTGTTACATTGAATTCGTAGTAACCATCCTCTCCAACGATGGTCTGTAGCGAGACGGTTCCATCCACTGAACTGCTGTAATTCATGAACAATACGAGTGACCCGACATCGCTTGGATCATGGAATGGGATATTCTCCCATCGTACATACCCTGAAATCAAAGTGGTCGTGCCTGCCCCCACGATGGGTTCCCCTGGTTGTGCGGGTGTATCTTGAGTAATATTCAGAGTATCAGTAACGTTGATTGTCCAAGCGAACGTCTTGTATGATTGCTCGACATAACCACCTTGACTCACTTCAACAACCAGTGAACCATACCCTGGTTCAATGATTTCCGCAGGAATACCTCGAAGTGAGAAATTACCGAGGGACCCCGTCACACCAGTGCCCAGTTGACGTGGACCTGTCGCCCCTAGGCTTGGATTGGTATTTGCCTCCGCTGGAGGCATGAGGAACAATCGAACAGAGTGATTTTCGATGGCTGTGTTGTTATCTGTAAATTCTAGAGTGCCATTGAGCCATATGTTGCCAGTAGAATGATCGCGGTGAACAGTCAAAGGTTCCCAAGTCTCATTGACAATTTGAGTTGGTGCTGCAAGAGGGCAGGGGTCAAATGGAATCCAGCCCATATCAAATGAATTACCAGCAGGGTTTGCTTGTAGGTGTACTTCAGACCACGAAGCAGTATTTGCACCTGTCACGGTATATCCTTGACCATTCCAAAAGCCACCATGGAATCCTGTGACCTTTCGAGCGGGCAATCCAGCAAGGCGTAGCATCGTGGTGAATGCAGTGGCATATTCGGTACAGCGACCTTCCTTGGCGGCAACGATGAGATGGTAAGTGAGATCTTCGCCCATTGGCAATGAACTACCGTCATGATTTCTCAGATACTCGTGGGTCGCATTTCCATTCAAGAGGAAATCCTGCAAGGCGACTACCTTGTCATATGCACTCACTGCGCCGGCATTATTGATTACATCATTTGTGATGTTCAGCACCTCTGAGTAGTGGTGAGCTGGATCGCTGAAAATAGGTGGTAAATCCATCGCGTACGTGCCCGCGCCCGCGTAGGGAATGGAATTGTTCAATTCAGCGGACTCATACCAAATTTCAGGTGCATCAGCAAACAAACCAACAACACTCGCATCTTCGACCTTGATATCGTGTGTGATATTTCCATGGCTCAGATTGGCCAGAATATCAGCCCAGCCCATCACACCTGTTGTTGCGTAGGGGTGAGCAAGGTTCGCATCAGTCACGGGATTTACAAATGATATATCCCACATCTCTGTTGAATTGTGATACGTGTTGTTGGCAATCCATTGGTCATCCACGAACCCTTGAGACATCGAGGTCCAAATTTGAGTGGAGGCGTTCTTCCCATATGCACCGCCAGTATACGAATCGTAGGTGTGAACGCGCCAGTAGCGGTCGAGGGTAGGGTCGACACCGAAAGTCGTGTTATTTGCAAAGAATACAACCTCGTTCTGAATGACATCATCTGTGGGGTCCCATGGATTGAAATTGCCGCCTTGGCATCCGAAAATCCACATTGGAGGGGGGCATTCCTCGCCATCAATCATCCCGCCACCATCGGTATCAGGATCCCGCCAATCGGTGCCAGTGATGTTTTCGACACTGTCAGGAATGCCGTCGCCATCGGTGTCGATGGGATTCATGTCATCTCCAGGATTATTCTGTGGATTGGTGCCATCAAGATATTCTTGGCCGTCCCAAACACCACCGGCGTCAGAATCGGGGTTGAGATAATTTGTGAGGTAAGTATCCGCACTACCATTGCCGATGATTCCAGGAATGAAATCCAAGGGGCAACCTGTGTTATTTTCGAAATAATCATTCAACAAATCGCCGTCGCTATCCATGTTGTTATCACATGGTTCCATTGGATCTGTACCGCCCATGACCTCGTCGAAATCATTGACACCATCACCATCTGAATCGACTGATGTCGGTAGAGATGTGAATCCGAATGTACCCATCAATTCTTGCCAATCTGCGAGTCCGTCACCATCTGTATCCTCAAAATCATCATCGCAATGTCGCTGTGTAGAGCCGATGGTGCCTGATTGAATCGCATCAAAGTGGCACCAAGAACCGTTTCGATTGACTGCATCGGTTGTGCCTGCGGGTGGTGCTAGGGCTACACCAAAGAGAATATTCGATTGTGTCGAAATATAAGCGAATGATGTGTGTTGCCCGTTTGAATCATTGTAAAATCCAGTTCCACCATTTGGATTGAATCCTGAAGCGTTTGCTAGAGTGAGGCGTTGAAAGGAACTGCTGTAACTGACAATTAGAGATGAAAAATCAATCATTGAATCGCAAGGATCAGTGCCGTGTGACCAATTGCGTTCATCACCATCTCCAATGCCACCAAAATCGGTATCATAGACGTTCCACTCTGTGCAGGTTAGGTTTTCTTCCCAATTCTCGATTCCATCGTTGTCGAAATCCCCTGCATCTTCACGTCGTGTTGGATCGGTTTCATTGGCACCAATCAATCCGTCTCCATCCTTGTCCTCATCACCATCATCGAGTAAATCATCATCTGTGTTGTTATCACGGGGGTCGCTGGCCTGTGGTGGATTTCCATATGCTCCATTGACCTCTACACCGTCGTTGATGCCATCGCTATCAGTATCGACATCTGTTGGATCGGTCAACAGCACCAAGGCTTCGTAAGAATCATTGAGGCCATCACCATCGGTATCGGCTTGCTTTGGATTGGTGGTCAATACACCATCAACCTCAGCGGTGAGGGTAATACAACCACCCGGGCCGATGGCCAGTACCGGATTGCACGGTGAAATGGTTTCGGTTCGCCCGCTGCCTGCTGGACCGGGTTGGAAGAAATCTACTCCGTTGGTACTGGTGTCCCATGATGGATTCATGTATTCGTAAATGTTGATCAGTCCATCATTATCTGGATCTCCAAACATGCCATCTGCATTGGAAGGACTGGTTGCGTTGAGTCCATTGGCTACTTCCCATCCATCGGACATGCCATCGTTGTCAGTATCCCAACCATCTGGGTCTTCGTCGATGAGTCCGTCGCCGTCGTCATCATCACTTCCACAGTTGGAATCTCCATCATTGTCAGGGTCAAGTGAATCGACTAGGCCGTCGTAATCGTTGTCGATATTGTCATTGCAAATATCGCCCATTGGATCTTCATCGGCCCCGTCAGTACCCTGACCAGGTGTTGCCTGCATTGCTGTCTCTTCGTCCCAATTTCGAACGGGGACTGTTCCATTCCACCAGACACCATTGTCTAATTCGTTAGGTGTAGATGAAGAATCCCAATTCAAGGGTTCAAGATAACCATACTCCTGTAGATTGGTCAAACCATCACCATCTGGATCGCCTGCCGCACCATCATTGCCCAGACTGGAAGCGTCCAGTGGGTCCAAACCATACTGATATTCCCAACCGTCTGGCAAACCGTCATTGTCACTATCCCAATCTTGGGGTTGTGTATTGAGCAGGAACTCAAGGCCCATGGTAAGACCATCACCATCTTGATCGTTTGTCGCTGCAGCCTCCCATGCTGCATATTGAATGGCAGCAAGACTTGAGAAAATCATCAGGAGAGTTAAGCCAAGAGCACGGAATCGTTGCGTACGCATAGGGAATCTGGGGGCGCTCGAGGTAGGAAATACGTTCGTGGACATGGTTGTACCCGGTCATCTCCGTGCCCATCAGGGTATTAAGGCAAATGGAGCGACGTTCGGACAGAATACGACCCTCCTATGGAGGGTCTTGGTACCAAAACGCCTCAATCGAAGTCGACGAGCTCGATATCTTCCTCGTCATATGAATCATCATCTTCAGCACTGACGAGGTCCGGCAATTCCATTTCTGTGTCATCTTCAA
>Ga0208765_1000440_pt1 | contig 27206 bp, 18 predicted proteins | sample ETNtaG_2_FD_185783 | JGI IMG/M metagenome (GOLD analysis project Ga0208765, IMG submission 185783) | Marine microbial and viral communities from oxygen minimum zone, Eastern Pacific Ocean - ETNP201406SV203 (SPAdes) (version 2) | ecosystem: Environmental > Aquatic > Marine > Oceanic ...
TTCGAGTGCGATTCCATCTGTATTTCGGAAAGCAGATCTTCTGATGATACTATTCGAACTATTTGATGTAAAAATAGTCATTTCTGGTGCAGTGTCAACCACTCTGAGCATGCGTTTTGAACAGCTTGGATACATGAAGTTACATCCATATACTAAACAATTATCACCATTTGAAAAATAGACCGTGGTACCAAAGAACTCTAGATTCTTTATGTGGATATATTCTGATGCAGTTATGGAAAATGCATAGGATTGTACCTTCCCTCTAAAATCTAGTTTATTTGGATCAACACCATTATTAGCATAGTAATACAGGGAATCTGCATTATTGTAGGTATCATACCACCATTCTCCAGCCTGATCTAAAAACTCGCGACGACCTTCAAAGTAATAATAGTGATGCTTGGTTTTCCAACTTGGAACCGTTGCGTAGTTAAAAGTATTACCTGAATGACTTGTGACCAACCTGGACCATGTCTTAAATGAACCAACATTCAATATAGCTATGGCCTGCTTATTTGTCTCATCAAGATCAAAGCCAGCGGCATTTAGATCGATCGTCGTACCTGCAGAATTCGTGTAGGGGTCATCGATCAACGTACCATTTGAATATGCATTCTCATCATCATCGATCGTACCCTTTGCCCAGTAATTATCATTATCCCAGATGGTGTTATCGCTGAATTTGGCGTTGGGCCAGCGGGCCATGACCTGTTCTTCCCAATCTAAAAATAACTGCCAAATATCAGATGATAATTTTGTTCTCCAAATATTGGATGAGCCTACTTGTGTCCATGTCGACGTTATCGGTATGGTACCATCCATTATGACACGCTCATTATTATAATTCGTAAAAATGATCTCAGAACCTGATGACCCATCTAGATTGCTAATAGTGATCGTTTCATGGTAACGCCCTTGGCGGATATAACAATTATCTCCTGCAGACATGACACTGGCAGCCTTGGCAATGGTTTTATATGGAGTTGTTAAAGATGTGCCGTTATTACTATCATTGCCGTACGAAGTGGCTACATAATAATTTGTAGCGCTTACTTCCGATAAGAAAAAAATTAACCAGATCAAACGCAAAATAATCAATAAAGTCCTACTTAATCCGATTTCGCAGTCTCCTGTAAGTCAATATTCCTAAAACTCCGATTGGTGCCTGCTATGGTGTATCTGGGAAAGGAATACCCTGTGCTAAGATCAATGAATAAAAAGGGCAAAGAAGATATAATATCCTGCAGTATAAATTTTTCATCCTACCCTTAATTTCTAAACCAGCTAAGCTCGAGAAATATTCTCACGCATATATATTCGCTGAAGGATAATTTTATTTAAGCAATATCATTTTTTAAGTCTTTGAACTACTGACTAATAATAAAGATTAAAAATTGCCGCGATATTTAAGTCCGAACCATGTGTTTTTATCTGGTAGCCATCCCCCTTGAATATCGCCAGTAGTATTATATCTCGTGATGGTGAATGCCAAGTTATCATAAATATTTAAGTTTAAAGTTGTAACAGTATTAAGCGAAGAAATCAATTGGAAGGATATTTCATAAAAAGGAACGTCACTAATATTGATAAAATCAAAATATTTCACCCTTTCAAGTAATTCTGGCTTCTGGCCAATATTGCCAAGAATATCAAAACGAAAGAATAAACCCCAGTAGCGGCTAAATGAACGACCCTCATCAATATCAATTACTTTTGATCCCGACTGGTAAAAGGTACGATCGTATAGCCCTTCTTCACCCCTACTTCTATGGGCAACTTTCAAGTAGTGCAATCCTGGAGTTGCTGTCATTTTAGCAAAAAATGGCAATTGTAGAGGGACCTCTACCGTGGTAGCCATCAAGGCATACATATCCAGGATATTTATGTAACGATCTTCTTTCTTCATTGTATCTGTATTGAAAAAATTCGTGTTTTTAATAGGGCTCCCAATAGTCTTAGGATAAAACGAGAAACCCATTAAAGCATGGAAGTCGGTTCGCGTTGAATACATATTATCAATATTGATTTTACTATAAAGGCCTGGGTAATCGGAGCTCAGATACTTTGGATCATCCAACTTCCCTAGCGAGCCTAGGCTGAACCCGACTGGCAGGCGAAAGCCAAATTCTGAATTTCGGGTGGCCACACCAAGTTCTGTAGATCCTGCGGTGACACCTGGTAATCCAATCAATTCATTGCCGACAGACATATTTGCGGCATATTGGATCAGGTTGGACCGCATGGAAAATCCCTGCAAGGACATCATAAAATTATTTGGATGCCATACAGCAAATTTGGAACTGTAGCCTGACAAAAGTCTTTCACTTTCGCTTTTAAAGAAAACGACCTCAGACTCACTATTGAGATACTGATTCTTTTCTATGAGCACCTGCTGAATATCCTGGCTTAAAACCCAGTCAACTCTTTCTCGGTTAATAATTGTATAATTAACACCATTACCATACCAAATCTGATGAATCTGTTCTGTATTCCCCTTTTCCTGCACAATAATAATCTGATCACTTGGGCGCATTTGCCTAATAATCTCATCCTCACCATCTTCAATGGATGAAGTACCATCATCATCTGCCCCGGCTGCAAAACGTAGTCTTATATAATCATCGATAGCATCTTCCATCAAGATATGATATGGCATATGATCTACGGTCCAGGCAATATATTTCCTGCTATCAAGGCTCTCGATAGATTTTTCTACCTCGTCCGTAATAGTTATCGATGCTGATCCTTCAACAAATAGGTTTTTATCCTTGGAATCTGTTGCCCGAAAATTGACATGGTAGGTGTTATCTCCATTTGCATCTTTGGGTGATTCATAATCAGGTTCCCTGAGAAACGCCAATTCTCCACTACGAAGAATCTTAAAACGTCCTTTGTCATCGCCGCCAATAACCTTATACTTAACATAATCTTGATCAATATCCGGATCTTCTGCCATCAATTTGGCAACTATTTTTTCATTCTCCTCTGGATGAGAAATTGTCATCTCAGGAGCTTCTATAAATCTCGGTGCTTCATTCACATCAATTATATTTACTACAATTTCACTGGTAACCTTTTTATCACTTTTATCCTTACTCGTTACCATTAGTTTATAACTAGTCCGCAATTCATAATCGAAACTTATATTGGAATAAATGGATCTATCCTTGATTTCAAAATATGCGTTATCATTTTCTCCTTCATCAGAGAAAGAATAGTTAAAAGAATCATCTAAATCAGGATCTGTCGTGGATAATTCTCCTATAAGGGCCACGTCAGCCTCATTCTCAGCTACACTGTTGTTACCCAGATCTACAGAAACTGGCACATCATTCATTGGAACAATAGTGATCTTAATTTTAGCTGTATCAGAAGAAAATCCATCATCGATTGAATACTGGAATTCATCAGTACCACTTACATTTGCATTGGGAATAAACGATATATTAAACCCCTGCAGTTCTGCGGTACCGAGACTAGGTTTGGATAGTATAATCAAATCTAGGTTATCACGACTGTCTAACTTGTCATTTCTCAGTACATCAATGATCTTTGCTTCATCCTCTTTAAGCATGATATTATCATTCACCGCCTGGACATTTTCAGCCCGCCCTGCCGTTATGAATAAAACAAAGGCACAAGCAATTATAAAATAGGAACGAATATGTTCAATCATTTAATGCACCCTACCTTAAAATTGGATCGCCATATAGGGAGCGAAAAGCAATATACCACCTTTACCTCCCGGATACCATGTCCAGGTTTTATCTGGAAATTCCTTATCGGACCGAAACTCAATACCGCTTCCCCGAGGATAAAGAACACAGTCCACACCCAGGTTGACCCTTTTCCATACATTATGTTCTAGCCCAAAACCAAGAGACTTAAACCCGCTTCCCGATGAATTAAACTGGAAATAGGATTTGCTTTTTTTATTATCCGTTACTCCTTCCACTTTTACAAAAAATCCTAATGCTTCTGCCCCGTTAATTCTGTCCGTTATGGAAAAAATATCTACATCATCGACTACATCAGGATTAGACAAATCTATGCGTCCATGAATAAACTGAGTAAAAGAGAGACCAGCTTTTAGCCTTAAAGAAGCAAATGGCTGGCTAACCTTGATTTCTCTTCCTCTTCCCGATCTTTCTCGAATAACAGCGTTCGCGATACGTATTAATTTTTGATCTTCTTCACTAAGCGACTGCAGGGAGAGAGAACCAACCTTTTTACCATCCCAAACCAATTTCTTCAGAAATTTCTGATCACTGTCACTCAGATCAGCAATCTTTAATTTTACTGGTTTCTTATCCTTCTTCCTAAGCAGGATCACTTCAATCTTTCCCTGCTGGTCCAACGATGCATGGATCACATTACCAGATCGGGAAGTCCACTTGCGTCCCTTTTCTGCTTCCTTATGGGCCTGGGAATTTTTTTCCATGACAATATATGCTTTTTCATTTTCAACTTTTACATAACGGCCCTGATATATGGTCCCTTTTTTTGTTTTCCACTCTCTCGACCTGGAAAGTTCCCGGACAGCATTTTCTTTCGCCTTTTTCTGATCCTTTACACTGGTACCATATTCCGTAAGCACTTTCCTATTCAGGCCGAAAGTGTTGCTCCAGTACAATACTCCGCTAGAAGCCGGTATAACCAGGTGTTTGCGGCTGTAAGTATTTTTCGCTTCAAAATCGACCCCAACATCCATGTAATTAATCTGACCACCAAGCGCATGGGTATCAAACTTAAATCCCAGTCCATAGACACCCTCGAGCGGATGCCCAACTCCTGAAGCAATTCTAGTGGTGGTTACACCGGGAATGATAATATAAGTACTGGCAATATCATTGGAGATCCCAAGGTTTAGATTTTTTGACAGGTGCCGATATAGACCCAGAACCGGCAGGCCAGATTCCAAACGAAACGCTAGGCTGCCTGTCTTCTGCCGGATGAAGGCAGTCATGGCGGTAGAAACGTCAAATTGGGAATTTGTCCACCAGAACGCATCTCTTGCGTCCTTAAAACTTCGTTCCTGGAGTACATTATCTAGTGTACTAAACATTTCCAGTTCGGAGAGGTCCCTCCGGCTCACATCTTTCCATTTATATTCCCTGGACATAAGATGCTCAACAAGAGATTGATCCATTTTTTCTACCTGATCCATTAAGAAGGACTGATATTCCCCCATCTGATAGTTCTTGGCTTTCAGTTTTTTAAGTTCAACTGCATCAGGCATAAGAGCCATATGGATAATGATCGAATGAGATGCCTGGATCGTATTGTCTTCGTATTTATCAGTTTCTATCAGCTTGTTAATGTATGCTTCGATGAATTCACTGTTCACGATAGGGTCCGCCACTTCCCAATAGAGCGATTCACCCTGCGAGAAAATCACCGCTGTCCACAATGAAATAAAAGTCCCGGCTATTTTCCTAGTTATCATAATATTCGAATTCATTATCAGAGACTGTTTGCTTTTTATACTTATCTATAACCTTAATCTTAATCGTGGTTGTGGTCCCAAACTGCGGTTCATCCATCTCAAAGCTGTATTTTACTACTCTCCTGTTTCCTACTCTCTTCTCCTTCTGCTCTTCTTCAAGCCGTCCATATACACCAGACAACGGAACAACCTTATTTTTCCCATTCTTATTGCCATATGTTGTTACAGTCAACAGCATATTATTGGTACGTTTCCCCAAACGTTTAAAGGTAAGCTTAGGCGGCGGAACTTTCTTCACAGTCAGATTATGTACAAGATTACGGACAGCAACACCATCAACAAATGTTTCCAGTTTAAGCTTCCCTTCCTTCTTAGGAGTTAACTTTGCTCTATATGAATTGTAGACATTCGCCCCCATTGCGGTGCCGGAGACTTTTATGGAGATTCGATCCCGGTCCACATCCTTGACTCTGCTGTCAAAAACATACTGTTCACCAGTATAGATTTCATTTTCTTCCGCGGGTGTACTATATGCTGGGTCTACAACAACAACTTCTGTGCTGGCCAGACTTGATTTTTTATCCTTTGTCCTCAGTCCAACCACTTCAATGGTGCCGTCACTTTTCCCCATTCCTTTAAGGAAAGTCCTGGGCAAGCCTTTTACAAGTTCTTTCACAAGATCCTTGCCTCCTTCTATCGAGACAGAAAAATCCTTGTCCGTGTTCACACCACCAACACTGAAGGGGATTTGCCAGTTAAGACCTCTTAAAACTGTATACTTTTCCTTATCGAAAAGCACAAAAAATTCTGACTGAAGACCATCCATGTAAATAAGCGTCACCGGGGAATCAAATCTCTTTTCAATAGCAAATTTTCCTTCGCGAGAAACTTTTTCATTGATGATATTATAGAGCTTATCAGCAACCTTATAATCACCAAATGCTTCACCCCAGCTATCCACAGTTTTTTCTGAAATATCAGGGATAAATTTTATTCCTAGATTTAAATCATAGGGTTTATTGATATATTCATCACTTACCGATGATAATTTTACATTTAGAGCATATTTTGAGCCTTCCAAGGCTTCATAACTCACAGAATCCAGCTCCCAGATCATAGAATCGTTTATAGCTACGTCTCCGCCAGAACTCACATCAAGTATGGGAGTAGTAAAACTGGGCTCAAATTCAACAGTTCCTTTTTCATATTCCCCATCAAGATCAAACGTTAACTGGTAAAATTCTTCATTTTCAAAGTTTGACTTTACATTATTGATTTGTACCAGTGTCTTAAGCTTATCATCAGCAGCAGTGAGAAGAATATCATTCTGACGCCGCATATATATAGAGAGCTCCCCTTCAATTGCAAAGAGGCTTAGAATAGCACCAAGGTTTATCAGGAAATAAACTTCAACTTTTTTCATAACTTAGAACCTATTTCTTGATGGCCCTGGTAAGGATCTCGTTTACTTCTTTTTTCACTTCGTTGCGGAGTTTCTCATCTGCAAGATTTGATAAGCCTTCGCCCATCTCCGCAACTTTAGTTACCGCAGCTGTCAGTTCTGACAATTCTTTGCTATCCATAGTTGCAACATTTTTGCTGGTTTTCCCGTGACTGTCCCCTCCTTCATCAGCCCCAAGATTATATATACTTTGAGCATAAAAAATAAGCAGAACAAATTCCAGCAAAATGGCAACAATCGATAAGTAGGTCATGACCCCGATATGATCAGGATCAATAGTAGCCACGATTGACCTAAAGCCAACAATCACCAAAAGAAATGCTGCTCCGCCATATACCATAGCTGTTCTGGCATTCATATCTTGTCTAATTTTCATTATTAATTTCCTCTTTTTAAATTTTTTCCAGGGTTAGTGTGAAATTTGCATCAGGTATATCCTGTACCGTGTTAGCATTCGAATCACGAATACCAAATTTTATATAAAACTCATACCTGCCGGGGCTGGTTAGATCGCCGGATTTAACGAAAACCTTTTGGTTAGTAGCATCATTATAATTACTGTTAGAATTATATTCATAAACTCCCGTATGTACATTTTTGCAATATACCTGTAATTGGGTCTGTCCATCTTCGCCAGTATTATTCAGGCCACTGTCTACAGAGTAATGAAACCCGCTAAGAGATGATACGAATAATTTTCCTTCCATTGTGCATTCACCTCGGGCCTGTCGGCTGAGATTGGGATCAACACTATATGTATAGACAACGTCAGAGCTAGAAAATGTATAAGTAGCTTCTACCTGGTTGGTATAAACTGTGCCCGGCACAGTTGTCGTATCTGTAGTATCCGAGTTTTCCCCAGATGAAACGGCTGAAATCGTTTCAGAATTTGCGAGGTCTAAGGTCCCATCTTCTGATTGGGATGGATTCAGGTCAAATACTTTGGCATATACGTTGATATAGCTTTCATCTTCAATCAAAAAGTCATCTGTGACTATATCAGTTATACTGATACTGAAGGTTTCTGTATCAAATTTACCTAACTGATCCATAATTGTCATTTCAACGGTATTGGCAGCACCAATATCACTCTCGGCTGGGAGTCCACTTAAATTCCCGCTAGCATCCCAGGAAAGCCAGGCAGGATGAGAGTTTACAGTAAAGGTTAGATCGTCATTGGGGTTGGGATCATTCCAGGTCACCTGGTGCTCATATAATAGGTTACCTAATGCAGTTGTCAGTCTATTACCTGTGAATGAGGGTTCCTGGTTGCCAATAACGTTAATTGAAAAGTCATACTGCGCATACAAGCCGCCTTCATCCGTGACCACAAGCCGAACATCATTGTTGCCGCCGACATCACTCTGAGCTGGAGTTCCTAAAATAACACCATCACTCTCCCAGGAAATCCAACCTGGTTTTGCTGCGACTGTGAATACCAGGTTATCACCTGCATCAGGATCAGCCCAGTCTATATCAAACCCATAGGGGAAACCTTCATTAGCAGATGTTGGGATGTCGTAGGTGTTTGTAAAGCCTGGTTTTTCATTAGCATTCATTACAGAAATTATAGCCTCAAAATCACCTGATAATTTTTCAATACTATCGTCAGTCGCCCTGATAGAAACAGTTAAATCACTGGATTGGTTACTAGAAATGAGCGCTTCATAATCAATGGCATCGGTATTTAGTTTTAATACCCAATCGTTCTCCACTTTTGCAACGGAAAAGGCTGATGAAATTGGCGTCTGATCAACAATTATAAACGAATGCTCGTCATCTGGATTCTCATCTTCAACATTGAGCGATCCTAGAGGAACGCCGGATTGGCTATTCTCATCTAACTTTCCTTTGCCCTGCTCCCCTACATACCCTTCATACCAATTAACACTACCATTTATCGGGTTTTTCTGATCCAGGTCTTTATAATTACCTGGAAAGGCAATACTGGCATCATCACAATTCATGATGGAGATCGCTACAAGACTGGCGATGAAACAAATGAAATAATTCTTCATAGTATTCATTTATGACATATCAAGAAAAAATTATGATGTATGTTTTATTCATTTTTCTTTAGATCCCTACTCTTCTCTTCTTCTTCTCTTTCTTGTATCTTAAAATAGAATTATGTACCAGCAGATATTATATATTTTTTCTTAATATATGACTACGGCAATGCCACGTATAACTACTCATATCATTAATTTAGACTATGGAGGTGCATGGCAAGATTTTCTGTTTTGCTTACACCAAGTTTTCGTCGAAGCCTGTAACGATGGCTTTCAACAGAACGGACGGAGAGATTCATTTCTTCGGCAATCTCCCGGGTGTTGTACCCAGCCTTCAGATAGCTGCAAACTCTGAACTGGGAAGAGCTTAGGTCTGGGAATGCTATGGTCAATGCCTGGATAAAAGACCCCTGACTTTTGGAGAATTCAGAAAAGAAATTAACCCATGTATTTTCAGAACTCATTGTTGATTTTATGAATTCTACAAGAGATAAATGGTACGGCAAAAATACGCAATGGCGATTTTTTCCGTATTGAAAACAGAAAGGGGTTACGCCTGGACGTCTTTAGAAATATCTATAGAGTGTAGAAAAGTGACCAGGTCAATACTGCGGTCCAGGTTCAGTTTTTTTCGTAGTCGATAACGCCTGCTTTCCAGGGCCCGCACGGAAAGTCCCGTAAGCTCGGCCATCTCTTTTGTATTCTGGTTCATGCGCAAGTAGGAGCAGATTTTTAGATCGGATGAGGTCAACTCAGGATAATTGTCTACCAGCGTTTCCAGGAGTCCAGGATAGACAGATGCGAATTTTTTTTCGAATTCTTTCCAGTCTGAATCCGCATCAATAGTTGATTTTAGCTGGGAACGCAAGCTGCGGAACGTTTTTTGCTCTTCTTTTGACAGCAGATTTATATGATAGTCCACTTCCTTCTTTAGGGTATGTAAAAGATCATTCTTTTGAACAATATATGCAGACATGGAACTCAGTTCCCGCTCTTTGGCATTCAGCTCTGTACGGGTCATTTTTGACTCCTGCTCAGCAATACGCCTTTGCCTATTTGCTGTCTGTTTTTCCTGGTTCATAATCCGCTTTTCCTGCTGTGATGCGATATGCCTGCTGCGAAAATTCAGGACCAAAAGGACCAATATGGCAAATCCAAATATAGTCATCATCAGGTTTCTCTGGACCCGTGCCTTTTCCCGATTCAGGTCCTGTTGTTTGGCGCGCAGGGCAGTCTTCAACTCTAAATTTTTCAGCATGTCATTCATTTGAACTGACATCTGCCGTTCTTTCAAGACAATGATACGGTCTGCTGCCGCATTTGCGCTCCCGTAATCGCCAATCGTGTCCAGGAGTTCTTTTTTCTTTTCCAAAAGACTAAGCTCCTGCCCTATCAGCCCTTGTCCAGCCGCTTTTATCAGGCCCTTCTGCAGATACCAAAGGGCGGAGTCAGGCTCATTTAATAGCATGAAAGACTCTGCATTAAGGGCCATGAGCTGGATATAATCCCTGGGCAAGGACTTATAATATTCTTGAGCTCTCTTGTAATAAATAAAAGCCTTAGCTGGCTGGCTCAGACTTATTTGCAACTCGCCTCGGTATTCCTGGCTCTTGCCGGCATAGCGCAGAGATAACTGGGGATTGATCTCTTCTTCCCAGTTCTGGCTTTCACTCTGCTCATCATCTGGCAATTTATAGATCAGGGAGATAGAGTCTGCCCGGTTAAAGTATTCAACGGATGAATCGAGCTTACCCCATTCCAGGTACAACTGGCCAATACTCAGGTAGGAATGGGCCAGGTCCAATGGTTTTCCCAATTCCCTGCGGACCTCCAGGCCCTGCTGAAAATGGCCCAGGGAATTGGCAAAATTATTCATGCCCTGTTCAATCAAACCCAGGTTGTTCTGGGTTACAGCCTGTCCTGCCAGGCTATTGTTTTTATTGATTTCAAAATAATAGTTTGAAAATACATCGTAGGCTTCAATGTATTTAATGCGGGCTTCTTCCATCAGGCCTTCTTGGAAATAAACATTACCCATGTTCACCATCAACCAGGGAAAACCTTTCAAACGCCCAATTTCATCAAACTCCCTTTCAGCTTCCATAAAATACTCCAGGGCCTGTACCGGTAGACTTTTATGCATGAAAATTTCACCAAGGATTGAGAATACAGAAGCAATGGTGCGGTTGGGCCGGCGTTCTGGATAGAATTCCAGAATTTCATAGGCAAACTGGATCGATTCGCGCGGATAGGAGAATTTCATCACCTGGAGTGAATCAACCAGTTTTTCGCCATCGGATCCAGCGATCTGGTTTTGATCAGGGTCGGCCCGATTCAATCCGGACAGGGTCAGGATAAAAATAAAAAAGTAACGAATGTGAGTAGTCAATGCAGTAGTAATATTTTCCCAGTAGGGAAACTAAATACTGCGGAGTATCACTGCAAAAGGATATAATTAACTGTCTGTCAGCTGCTCAAACAATCCCAGGGACTGCCAGCGGTCAATAAGTTCCCCCACCTCTTTCAGGTATTCCTGAAAAATGCGCTGCAGGATAAGCTTTTTCTGATTGACGCTCTCGTCTCCATTAAGACTGGCTTCTTTCAAAGCCTTCAGGGCCAGTTTTATCCCATTCTGTTCTGCCAGGATCCGGGATACCGGTTCATAGACACAGGCCTGTACCATTGTTCCGTTCTTTCCTTTGTCTACCTCGATGAGCGTGCTTCTTTCCACCATCTTCGAGATTCTGGAATGGGTGGATCGCTGGCTTATATTCAACTCTTCTGCCAGGTCTTTCACTGAAACCGGGCTGGGATAGCGGCCGTAGACTTCCGCGAGAATCAATATTGAAACATCATCCGTATGAACTTTATCGGACACGTTGGTCTTTGGTTTTATCACGGTGAATGGTACTTTAAATAAAATTTGTTATACTTAATATTAAAAAAGATAAGAAAAATTTATACTACTGCATCAACACGCATTTAATCATAGAGAGCATTGATTTAAATATACCCTCATCTGCCCCTCAAAAAAATGAGGGGTATTTTACAGGGATGAAATTATTATTTCAATAATACCATTTTCTTCGATATCCAGTCCCCTCCTGCCTGGACCGTATACAAATAAACGCCGGCGGCAACGGGCTGACCCCGGTCGTTGGCAGCATTCCACAGGATTGACCTGGTGCCAGCGTCCTGCCTTTGGTTGACCAGGGTGCAGACTTTATTGCCAACCATATCATATATATCTACCCGTACATGATTTGCCTCCAGCAGACGATAGCTGATGGTTGTCGCCGGGTTGAACGGATTGGGATAGGCCTGTGATAAGGCAATTTTTTTTGGCAGGGCAGCAGGCGCTCCCGCTGACAGGACTCCGCGGTCAGTTGAGTAAATGTATTCACACCGCCTGCGGGGCAGCCAGTTCTCATCACGCCATTTGGATTGCACTGTTTCTGTCAGCAAGCCATTATCAGAATACGTATTCTGCCGCAAGGACACATTCACCCACGCATCAGTACTGTCCTTTTTTTCCAGCAGGACCTGTACCGGGTTCTGATTATCGTCATACCCTACCGATGCCCTGGCTTTATCAACCCAGGCGGAATCGGTCCACTTGTAAACTAGTTTTTCCGACAAGGCGGCATTGTCATTATAACTGTATATTACTCTGTGCCTTGGGGTCCAGGTACTGTCGCGCCATTTGTATGTGACTTTTTCCGTCCGGGCACCAGCATCATTATAACTGAGCTCCTGGACGGCCCGATCCACCCAGGTGCTGTCGCGCCATTTAGATATGGTTCTGTTCACGCACAATTCCCCTTCATATTCCAGAGCAGTTTCCTTCCTGTTCCGCCACAGGTCCTGGCGCCACTTCTGTTCCACTTTGGACATAAGCAGGCCGCCGTCATTATAACTGAAATTGATCCTGTACCGGTTTCTCCAGGCATCATTTCTATACGCCTGATTGGTTGTGGTTGCAGGGTCACCATTTTCATTATTTTCAAAGACAGTCATTCCTTTTAAGGACCATTCACCATCCCGGTATTTGTAGCTGTCTTTCTGGGACAAATAACCATTATCATCGTAGGTCTTTACTTTTTTAGCTTTATTGACCCAGGCACTATCCCGCCAGGCCTGTACAACTTTTGTATCATAATCTACGGCGGTGCGGCTGGATATATTTTCATACTCATCATTGATCAAATCATTGAGTTTGTCATCTGCAATAAGAACACTTGCTGATAAGACACCAATTGTTACAATGGTACATCTGTTTACGGCCTTTAACATGATCAGACTCCTTCTATTAAAATAAGGTTGTGGATATTACTACAGACCCCTGAATGATTAAATAGTTAAAAAACTTTTAATTCTACTTATTGAAAGCTTTATGGAGCCAGGGGCGTGTCTTCACACTGGCGGCAGCATCAGAAAAAGACCCGCATATCTGCGGCCATATTTATCGCGGAAGCTGAATTCTCCAATCCTCCAGATTGGGAGACACCCAGGTTGATATGGATTGGTCCCATTTTCAGGCCCAGGCCCGCACCTGCATAAAATCCGTCCATTCCTCCGCCTGCGATTCCAATTCTCAGGGGCAGGAACTTATCAGGAAAGAATTCAGCACCAATGGAAATCCGGGGATCTATATCACCAATAAATTCTGTTTGTACCAGCTGCTGTAATGCACCATGGATCATAACCAATTGATGGGGCCGGTAGCTGAATCCCAGATTAATTCGCGCCGGGACAGGGACGCGTTTTGCTTTGTCTAGATAGGTAGTATCCAGTATAGTAAAGGTTTTTTTCAGAGAATCAATCTGGGTATTATCATAATCCTGCAATTTTTCAATATCCAAATTAGATAAATGAATTTCCTGGATATTGTGTATTACTTCTACTTCGCTGCTGCGGAGACTTCCTCCAATTCCCATAATAGAAATCTGAGCAGATAGCTGTTCATTGACCTGACTGTACAATCCCATATCCAGCCCGATGCCCGCCGCGGGAAATCCATAGGCAAAATGCATATCAGATTCTACTACAACACTGTCTGTACTTGTGGTGAGTGTGCCAGAGAAAGATTGCACCTCCCCAAAACCGCCGGAAAGAATACGCAGGCCAAATCCAATATAGGTTTTGAAGGGCGATTTAAGCGTCTTAAGCTGCTTGCCAAAAGAGAATACACTGGCGTTTGCCGCCAGGACCCGGGTGTCAAAATCCGATATATCCACAGGCTGGTTAAAAAACACACCATTAAAAACCGCTTGAAACAGGGGTTTTGGCAAAATAGCTTTCTGGTATATATCCAGATCCAGGAGAGAAAAACCATACGAATCATAACTCAAACTGAGTATTGAAGTGTTCAAACCACTGAACTCCATGATGCCCCCTGACGGAATGGAAGCAAGCAGGCTGGTCTTCAGCCCCGGGTTCTCCACCATATCCGCACCGGCATAGGTATTGATCCAGTCCGCATCGAGTACATTATTCCCCAGGTGAAAAGTGAAACCCAGAGGGATAGTCATGGTAAAACGGGGCACATCCTTTTTCACAAGGCGTTTCTGGTCCATCACAATAAAGGCATCAGGGGATACGCCCATGGATACAATACTGTCCTTCAGTATCTGGGCTTCTAATTTGCTGGGGAAACCGCCTACCCGATACTTGTACAGAGAATCTATAAAAACGACCTCGCTTTTCAATCCTTTCAGCAGTTTCCTGTTCCTTTTCTTAAAGGCCTTCAAGGTATCTTTCTTAGCGGTAGCGATCAGCTGGACCAGATGATGTTTCCTGGGAATATGGATAATTTCTCTGGTGGTATCGGGGATGATCTCATGATCTTTATATTCACTGGGCAGGCTGCTGGCAAAATTAGAAGCGGACAAAATATCCGTAAAATCCTGTGTCTCCAGGGCATATACCGAGTCCGTTTTCTGCACGATATAGTTATGCATTGGCCCGGTTTTTATCAATTGGTCTTCCAGGATCATAACATCCTGTACATTCTCTGAAACAGCCAGCCGTATGCGGTAAGCAACCATAACAGTTTCTATGGCAGCTGTTGCCATATTTTCACCGGATTGCAATCCCAGGAGAGCCGGGTTAGACTGTATGGCGTGAGTCCCTAGTTTTCCGCCCAGGGCAGCGCCTGCCGTGGCCACATCAACCGGGGAATAAAACAGCTGGGCCCAGCCCATAGAGAACAGCAGCGAACAGATACTGAATCGCACTGCCATCAATCATCTCCGCCATCGTTAAGATCTAAAATGGCTTCAACGCTGATATAAAGCTCTACATCCATGGTGTCCGTTGCCAGGAAACGGGAAGGGCCTTCTTCCCTGCCCAGCAGACCAATGACAGCCTTTACATAATTCCCCTCCCTTGCCAGCAGGCTAAACTTTGATTCATCCAGGTTCACACTATCCAATCCAGCCGCATCTGCCTGGATACCCACCTTGGTCAGGGTATCTGCAGTACCATTCTCGAATCCAGTGGTATCGGTTGTCACCAGGACGGCAATATCGGCACCAAATTCAAATTTATTTTGATAATCCAGGAATACCCGGGCGCTTTCAACTGCATCCGCCGCAATGCTTTCCAGTTCTTTAGCATCCACCTCAATACGGCTGTTTTCATTTATTTCAAAGGCCAGGGGTGCTGCCATGATCAGGCTGCCGCTTATGGTATCTGCTGTAGTGACAGAGCCATATTCTTCCAGGGAACCAACTTCCGCCGTTCCGGAAGCCACGATTCTATTGGGCTGAATGTTGATCAAGTGCTGGGCACTGTCGATAGAAAATAGCGGTTGTTCAATAATATTCACCTGTTCAATCCTCTTCACCACCGATTCACCTGTTTCATCGTTGAACGAGGCCAGCTGAAGGTCCAGGAAAACAGGCAGTGCAATATTGGATTGAAAAGCGAAATTCATTTCAATCTGGGCAAATTCCAGGTTCTCCAGTTCAGCGGGCAGGTCAATTTCCTGCTCTACCGTATCGATGTCCACTGTCACCGGGTCAACATATCCGCTCACAGCGGCGAAAGACAGGCTGTCAATTATAACCTCGATGGCAATGGACTGCCCAAAAGACAGGGTCATTTCTTCATCAGAGGGGATATCAATGGCGGAAACATAATGTACAGCCTGGGAATCAGCCTCCAGATCCAGGTCCAGCAGGTACCCGCTCAAATCAATGGTCACGTTCAGGGGGTCTGTGGTCAGGGCAAAGGACGTATCAAGAGAATTCCCGTTTTTGGTGAATTCCACTATAGTAAAATTCACCACAGCTTCAATACCAATGCCGTTGGTCATAGACAGGTTCATGTTTCCGGATTGCAGTGTGGCCTGGTCTACCCTGGTGGCGTTATCCAGGGTAATGGTGCTGGAATCTACCATGGCTTCCTGGTTCAGATACCCTTGGAACTGGGAAAAAGTAATGTCCGAACCTGGTTCAGATCCTTCCAGCCGGATATGGACCACGATACTGTCCTGTGCTGTAACAGGGATCAATTCATCACCAGAGTCTACGGTAAGTACGCTGTAGCTGTAGGTTACAGACTGATCATCAGCGTCCATCACCAGTGCATGATCAGCCATGCTGGTCTGATCCAGGATATCTGCTGTATTTCCGGGAATCTCCAGACTGGTTTGAAAAGCGGTACCTGAGGGTGTCTCAAGGGAAGGGATGGCAATATTCAAGCTGCTGCCAAGAGCCATATAATTGTCCACTTCGATGATCAAATTACCGGACTGAATGCTGGCCCGGACCACCTTATTGGAATCCGGCTCCAGGGTGATGCTGCCCTCTTCCTCAATCGATTGCTGCGGGATCCTGGCCGTAGCAGCAGCTACTTCCATTCCCGTACCCCCAATGGTCACCTGGAAGCTGGAATTTTTGGCTTCTTCATCAATCGTAATCTGAATACCGGATGTTCCCTGACAGTTACCCGATACCTGCACCAGGATATTCCCCGGCAGTGTCATACCGGTCAGATCCATTGTTTCGGAGGCACTGCCGTCGTTGGCATCGATAATACTATCAAACTGGATTGTTGCGCCGGGAATATCTGTGGTATCTGATTCAATCACCTGCCGCAGTTGAACAATTACCGGCGGCCCCAGGGGAATAACCATATTGTTTTCAATGGTAATCTGAAGTTCCCCGCCGGAAAATTCTGCGTACCCGAAATCATCAAAGGAAAATGGCTTCACAATGGGGGCAATCTCGAAAGCGGGAATGGCCACCAGACCGTCAGGCACTTCTTCGATCGCCGGGTAAATATTTCGAAATATGAAAGGATCCGTGCCGGATGGATCAATATCATTCAGTGTGATGGCGCCTACCGCTGAAGAAATTATTTTTTCTACACCGGCCACGGTCACATCATCCACGCTCTGGGTAAAACTGGTGGAGATGGGGTCAATCTCCAGGCGGTCACCCACTTCCACTTTTTCAATGGTGATTTCTTTATGGTAAACAAAAATGGAGTCCGTTGCAGTCCCATCCTCGAAATAGTGGTCCAGCCCTTCAATGGTAATCAGGGAATCCTCCGCCAGTGTCTTGAGGGTTATTTCCTGGGTAACCAGGGGGATTTCCAGTGTGGTGGTCCAGCGCAGGTAATTCCCTTCTTCCGGCAAATCCAGCGAACAGGAAAAAATGGAAAGAATTGCTGCGAGGAATGTAGCTTTAAATTTCAATGAGTATGTGGATATTGATACCGTAAAACTAAAACAATGTTTTGCCTCTCCACAAATAAAAAACCCCGCTGCTTTAGGGGTCTTAATAACAGGAAAAAGGTTAGAGCCCTTTTGGTGTTTTTTGCCGTAATCGGTTTAGTAGATAAAGTCTGAGCACGTATAATATAAACCTATCTAATTTTCAGATTGCGCTTTGCTGACCCATTAAACAAAAACTAATACTGTGAGCAGAAATATATTACAATTGTTACTCTTTTTCATTTTTACTTCCATTATCATATCTTGTGGGGAAAAAAACGATGCAAAAGATACTGCCCCAATGCCCCAGGATACGGCTGTGGTAGACCTGCACGGCCTCCTGCAGGTAAGCGGAAACAGTATTGTAGATAAAAACAGCGAGCCAGTCTCTTTTGCCGGAAATAGTTTTTTCTGGAGCAATGACAACTGGGGCGGAGAACGATACTATACACCTGAAGTGGTTTCCTGGCTCAAAGAGGATTGGCATACAACCATTGTTCGGGCATCTATGGGCGTGGAAGACCCCGGCGGTTATCTTGATAATAAAATGGTAAACAAAAACCGCGTAAAAACCATTGTTGATGCTGCAATAGAAGAAGGTCTATACGTTATCATTGACTGGCATTCCCACCACGCGGAGGATAATACCAGCGAAGCAGTACAATTTTTCCAGGAAATGGCGGCGCTCTACGGTGGATATGATAATGTGATCTATGAGTTATACAACGAACCCCTGGATATCTCCTGGAGCAATATAATAAAGCCCTATGCAATTGCCGTCATATCTGCCATTCGTGCCATTGACCCCGATAACCTTATTGTTGTGGGAACGCCTGAATGGTCCCAGAGGGTCGACCTTGCAGCGGCTGATCCGATAACAGGATTCCCCAATATTGCCTATACCCTGCATTTCTACACCGTCCACCACCAGCAATGGCTCCGGGACAGGGCAACTGCAGCACTGAACGCCGGTATTGCACTATTTGTTACAGAATGGGGTTCTATTGGCTACAGCACCGTAGATCCTGAAGCGGATAAATGGATGACCTGGTGTTTCGACAATAAAATAAGCCACTGCAATTGGGCCGTCAACGATAAAGAAGAGGAGTGGTCCATACTGGTACCCGGCGCCAGTACAACTGGCGGCTGGAGTGATGATGACCTTACGGATGCGGGGAAACTGGCCAGAAATATTATCCGGAATTGGCCGGAATAAGATATTACACAAACAAAAAACCCCACGAATGTGGGGTTTTTTATACGTTTTTATCCTTTAGCTTAGAAATAGATGTATCAGCGCCCACTTTGAGCAATTCTTAGAGATACATCCTTTACATACTGGACCTGGTCCTGTGTAAGACCTAGCCGGTCCTGAAAATAAGCTTGAATCCTGGGGTTCATTTCAAAATTGCTTCCTTCAGCTTTTGTTGCGTGGATCACCCTGAGCATGCCGCCCAGTACAGCATCAAGCTGGTTATGAGTAATACCATTCTCTATAAGACCGTTTTTTATAGGATTTAGATCATTGACACCAAACCTTCTAAAATGCCCTTCAATATCGGCACCTTGCTCATTTTTTCCGCGAGCTACGCGTCCAGGACCAGGATTTCCTTCCTTCCGCTGGGTCAGTCTTCGCCTGAATCCGGCGTATCGTTCATTAGCCTCTTCACGGGTTATTTCGCCCCGTTCAACAGCACTTTCGATTCGTTCTCTTAAACCTTCCCATAGGGCTTTATCATTGATCAAATTGTCTTTTTCTGATGATCGTTGTGCCGCCAGGATTAAAGGCAGATATACCACAAGGATTGCAATTATTTTTTTTATATCAGGTTTCTCCAAATAATAAAGTCCCGATTTTGACCAGGACTTTATTATTATTTAACTTTTGTTGATAAAACAATTAAGGCCTACCTTCTCCATCCTCACATTCTGCCTTGGCAGCTTCCATTTCTTCTTCATTATTGATGGTTACAATTGTTCCTTCTTCACCGTCCTCATTATAATAAACGATATTAACAGGGTATTGCAGGACAGGTTCTTCTTCTGAATCCGGGTTTGCTACGTACCATTCTCTAAGAGCCGTATATCCATCTTCATTTTCAACAGTGACGACTGCCCCGTCCGGCATCACAAAAGTGACGGGTAAAACCAGTTCAAAACACTCTCTTTCGCCACCTTCATCTTCATCCCAGCAATCTCTCTTTGCAGCGTTCATCTCTTCTTCATTGTTTATGGTAACGGTTTCATCACCTTCATTCGTCTCATAAATTATATCTACTGGATACTGCAACTCAGGACGCTCTCCTATTCCCGGGTTTGCTTCATACCAGTCTTTCACTCCTGCCCAGCCTGCTTCATCATCACTGGTCACTGTAGCTGTTGAACCATCAGGCATCACATATGTAACCGGATAGACAAGCCCAAAGCAGTCTCTTCTTTCCCAGTCTCTGTCTTTACCATCTCTGCCGCCGCAGCGCTCATATGCTTCGCGCATTTCATCATGGTCATTGATGGTTAAGGTAACATCCTGGAAAGAAGCTTGAACCGGGTACTGTAAATTTGGTTTTTCTTCCGAACCAGGGTTGTTTTCATACCAACTTTTTACAGCCGTATAATCGTCTTCGTCTTCAACTATAGCGGTTGAACCATCCGGCATCACAAATGTTATTGGCAGAACCAGGTCAAAACATTTCCAGCCATCCTTATGATCTGTATACCAATCATCTTTATCTCGGCCATAGTCATCAGGATCGAGTTTTTTCCCTTCCAGGTTAAAATAAACTTCATTGCGGTCGCCGAACCTGTGTCCCCTGCCTGCCAGCTCCACTTCATAGCCTAGGCCGGATGCTTTTTTAGCTCCTAGACCATCGTAATCATTGTAATCATTCTCTACAATAGTTTGAGACTGATCCGGGAGTTCAGTCATACTTATATCAACTTTACTAGCACTTATAATAGCCTGGATCAATTCTGCATCGGACATTCCTTCCGGGTTTGTGACATTATTTTCACAACCAATCATCAAAAATAGGAATAATGGTATAAGTAGTATTGAAATTGATTTCATTTTTCTTTTCCTATGTATGTAATTAAGCAGGTTCTATCGACACTTCTCCTGCTGTTAATTTGCATACAGTAAACGCAAAAAAACAAATAATTACAAATTATAAAAGGCGGCGAAAGTTCGCGTTTGGACTGGTCTACTAATTGTGATAGATAGATATTTTTTTGACAACGCTCTTTTAGTTCTACAATGGTGTTTTAACCTACCTGGTTAAATGTTACGTCGCTATTTCACTACTTGATTTAGCAGATTTAACAAAGGGATAGTAAAGATGGGATTGCCAACTGTCATCAGGATCATCCGGTATACCATAAACCTCCGGATATTTTCTGGTAATAAGAGCAGTACCGAAAATCACATCCCAAATAAAGAACATATTACTGAAATTACCATCGGGATTACTAACACCGTCATTTGAACTTTTCCCATGATGAGAAAAATGTGTACTTGGCGTGGATATAAGTCGCTCAATTAACCAGGCTAGTGGATGAAGAATTTTGTGATTATATAAAAAGGCATCCCAGCGTGCTTCACTATGGGCACCGGTTACAATTACCTGTTTAATAATAATTGCAATAAGCACTTCTCGATATAATCCAAAATACGTAGCAGTACCTAACCACCAGATATTGGGCATTAATACATAATACAAAACTGCATTCCTGTAAGAAACCAATACACCCATTTCTCTTGCTGTATGATGGGGACGATGCAATTTCCATAACCAAGGCCATTCATGAGCCTTGCGATGATACCAGTACTGCAATAAATCATCTCCTATTGATACAAATAATGTAGAAACCCATAGTGTTGACCCAATAAAAGAATTGCGGTATTCAGGCAATAGTTTTGCAAACAGCAAAGCAGATAATGGAAATATAACAGGTTTAATAAATGCAAAAAGCTGAAGGGTGCTTAGTAATTCTACATACCAATCATTTTTTGATCTTTTAGAATTTTTCCCGTAAAGACCCCCAAGGACTTCGATCAATCCAAAAATGATTAATATTGAAAATACTGCATACACATCTAAATATTTTATTTCAAGTATTGCCATTAAACAGCCAAGTATATTGTAAAGTAAATCTACTCTATCTTATAGAAAAATATTTAAGTGAAAAAACTCGCTACTGGGCGGGGGTTACCGAGTATTTATTCTTCGCTTCCGTATAGTTCATCCAGTACAGTTCTTAAAATTCTCAGCAGACGTATCTCGCTTTGATCCTTTTTAAAATAACCGGTGTAAACAGCCACCAGATCACGGTCCGGGTTCACCAATAATCCTTGTCCTCCCCAGCCGCCTTTGTACATATCATTGTTTCTGAAAACACTATCCCATTGGTAAACATTATGCTTGATATCATGACTCCTCCAGCCTTTGGAACGAGCATTGGCCAACAGATCAGGATTCCCGCCATCAAGGATCAGGTTAAGATAGCGGTCAGAGATTATTTTCCTTGATGCAACCTCTGAGTAGCTCGGTGTAAACAACAGTCCAAACCTGGCAACATCCCGCAGGTTGGCGAGAAGGCCGCCATCGGTCACAGGGACACCATATCGAGGGGCAAGTATTGAGGCGTCCCCTTCCGCACCGATATTTTGCCATATTTCTTTTGTCAGTACATCCTGGAACGGCATACCTGCGATCTCTTCGATCAGCCATCCAATGACAAACGTGTTCGCACCGGAGTAGTCAAAGCTCTCCCCTTGCGGCTTCGCGGTTCCGGTTTTCAGGTTTGCTAAAAAAGTATAGGGGTTATCCGGGAAACTATCATCCCAGTAAGCGTCACCAATTGACGCTGCGAACTGGTAATAACAGGCATCACGGTTCTCATAATCATCAGGACAATCCACACCGCTGGCCATATCAAGAATATTTCGGATCTTTACACCGGCATAGTCTGATTTTCCCAATGCGGGCAGGTAGAAGTCGATGGGTCTGCTCACATCAACCAGACCTTGATCTTCAAGAATGGCTAAGACGGTGGAGACAAAGACTTTCGTAACAGACCAGTAAATGGGTTTTTCGTACGGCTCCATGCGCGGGTACTGTTCAAAGACAATCTTGCCCTTATGCAATATGACGATTCCCATGGTGGTGGAATGATTGCTGTACAGGAAATCCTTGAAGCTGGTCTTCCCCGTGGGGGTGTCTACTTTGTATTCTGCAATCGCAGCCGAGAGATTGTAACCAAGTGGCCGGACCTGTCCTGCCCGATAAATGTTGACCGTGGGAAACATCCGGTGCAGGTTCTTAAAATTCCAGCCCATGTCCTCACCGTAAACCGTCCACCAGATGTCGTCTTTAGGCAGCTTGGAAATTTGAGCCCTGGTTTGATCCACAGTAGAGGCAGATTCGAAATCCTTTCCGTACACAGGAAAAAAACCAGAAGACAGGAACAATAAGATCATCAGGATCAACAGGTTTATTTTCATTTTCAATCCTTTCTATTTCGTAAAAATACCACATATAACATAAGTAAAAAAACATCGCTCCGCCTGGAAGGTCTTGCCATGCCTGCGCTATGTGCCGCTGATCCCGGCGTGAAATAATTGTGCACAGCAGGTCTCATGAAGAGAAAACGGGGAGCATCAGGGAATTCTTGTTGATGCAGGAATGGAAAATGCTTAACATAGTTAATGGCGGACTGTGTTAGTTGGCAATGGAAACTGTCTTTTTCTATTATTTTCAAAATGGACTTACTTTGTCTCATCAAAAGGCTCTAGCGATTGCGATTTTTATATACTGGAAATAAAAAAGCATGCAAACAATAAAGCATCTGGCACTTCTCGCCCTGTCCATGCTCTTGGCAGACAGTGCCCTGGCTGAGGGGAACATTAAGCGGGGCAAAGCGTTGTTTCGCAAGTGCACCGAGTGTCATGGTGAAAATGCCCAGGGAACGCTATCGCTGGGTGCGCCGGCGCTGGTCAACCAGGATGCCTGGTATCTGGAGCGGCAGCTGTCAAACATTGCCGCAGGAGTACGCAGTGAGGATCCGGATGACTTTTTCGGCAAGCGGATGTTGCCCAATGCCAAGTCCCTCAAGGACCAGCAGTCCCGGGAAGACGTGGTTGCCTATATCAAATCACTGCCGCCAGTTGACGTTCAAGGAAGAATTAAAGGCGATGTGGAGAAAGGTCGCCAACACTATCAAATGATCTGCGGAGCATGTCATGGGCCGGATGCAATGGGCAACAAGATCCTGAATGCACCGCGGCTGAAGGGCATCAACGACTGGTACCTGAAACGCCAGTACACCAATTTTAAGAAGGGCGTACGCGGCGCCCACGCGGATGACAAGTTCGGTGCACAAATGGCTTTTATCGCCCGCAACCTTAAGGGCACAACTATCGCAGAGGACGTTGCGGTTTACATCCAGTCCCTCCTGGAACCGGCAACAAATGAGAATAAGTAATATGCGTTTCCCTCGATTGCTTCCCAGGATTCTTTCGCTTCAACTGTTATTGATCATTTCCCTGGCGCAGGTACCAGGGTCCAAACCTATCGTGTTGGCAAAGCACTGCCCCCCCGGCTTCGAACTGACTGCCGACAACCGCTGCGTGTCGCGGTCGCTGTATCAACAGTACCAGTCCCTGCAAAACAGCGGCGTGGGCGGACTGAAGACCGGCCTGCCCAGAGTCCGCGACGGCTTTTCACCGCAGCAGATCGACCTGGGACGCTACCTTTTTTTCGACCCGGCCCTTTCCCGGGACGGCTCCCTGTCGTGCGCCAGTTGTCACGATCCAGAATTGGGGTTTAGCGATGGACTGACCCGCAGTGTAGGCATTGGCGGTGCCCAGGTGTCGCGCAATGCGCCCTCCCTGTGGAATGTCTCCTTTTTAAAATCCTTTTTCTGGGATGCCCGGGCCAAAACCCTGGAAGAACAGATGACAGGTCCCCTGTTTTCCGACAATGAAATGGGCACTACGCCCGAACTGCTCCTGGCTGCACTGAACGGTCTGCCTGAATACCAGCGGCTCTTCGCCCATGCTTTCCCAGACAGGACCGGCAAAAAGATCAAACTGCAGGAGATCTATACGGCCCTGGCGGCCTTTGAATGTTCACTGATCTCCCTGAACAGCCGGTATGACCATTACGCACATGGATACCACCAGGCGCTGACGGAGCAGGAAATTGAGGGACTGAATGTTTTCCGTTCATTTGTTGCCCGCTGCGCCGAGTGCCACACGCCACCCCTGTTCACCAACCAGCAGATTGCGGTGCTGGGAACGCCGGAGCCGGATGGCCGTCCCCTGGATCCGGGTGCACAGACAACTTTTGATGATGCCACCATGCGGGCCGGGTTCAAGATCCCCAGCCTGCGCAACATTGCAAAGACAGCGCCTTACATGCACTCGGGGCGGTTCACCACCCTGCGCGAGACGGTAGAATTCTACAACAAAGGCAGGGGCCATGCCGTGCCCCAGGGGGAAGACCTGAGGCTCCACTGGCACATTTCGGAGCCGAACCTGAGCGAATATGAACTGGACCGGCTGGTGGATTTCCTGGAGACACTGACAGACGAAACTTTTAAACCCCGTGTGCCGGAAAAACTGCTCTCGGGAGCAGCACCTGTACACGCCTCAAGCATGCGAAAGATGGGTGAATAAAAAGATGAAAAAACCAAATAAATGGCTTAGCCTGGCTGCTGTCCTGGTTTTATTCAGCGCCGGCCTGTGGGTCGGTAGAATGATATACAAAACGCAAAGCACCCCTCCGCCTCCGCCAACGTACTTCCGCAGCCCTTCCGAACCAGACACGGCCGGTGCAGGCGTGGTCGTACATACCCCTGCATCCGGGTCGATAATCGACGTGCGGAACGGCGAATTTATCCAGGAAGCGGTGGCACAGGCCCAGCCCGGCGACCTGATCCGTGTTTACCCCGGCACCTACAAGGAGACCGTTTACATTGACAAGGAAAACATCAGCCTGCAGGGTGTGATCCTGGAAGGAAAATGGCCCACCCTGGATGGAGAAAAAGAGCTGAATGATGCCTTCCTTTACTCCGGTAACGGTATCCTGATCGAGAATTTTAAAATCATCAACTACAAGGGGAACGGCGTCATGGGGCAGGCCGGCAACAATTTTGTGATCCGCAATAACTGGGTCATCGACGCGGGCGTCTACGGAATCTTCCCGGAGTTCGGTAAGAACGGCCTGATCGAGTACAATGTCTTGACGGGGATTGAGGACGCGGCCATCTATGTGGGCATGTGCGACAATGTGGATGTGCGGCACAACGAAGTTTTCGGAAATGTAGCCGGCATTGAGATCGAGAACAGCCGTCACGCCCTGGTCGAGAACAACCACTGCTACAATAACACCGGCGGCATCCTGATTTTTATTACGCCGGGACTGCCCATCAAGTCCTGCTACGACGTCATTATCCGTGACAACTTTGTTAATGACAACAACCATGTGAATTTTGGAGCGCCCGGGTCCCTGGTGGCGGGAATCCCCCAGGGCACCGGCATCCTGGTGATGGCGGCGGATCAAGTGATTATTGAAAATAACATCATATCAGGCAACGACAACGCCGGCATCACCATCACTGATCTGGATTACGGTGCCAATACCGCCAATGACCCCGAAGTGGAGCCCAACCCTGACCGTCTTTTGATCCTGGAAAACTTTATGATCAACAACGGCAATAACCCGGTAGGCGAGTTGAAAGCAATTATGATGACCCAACTCTCCACCAGGGGGCCGGATATCGTTGCCGTGGGCGGCGGCACCGGCAGCTGCATTGCCAACAGGGACCGCTACCGCACTATCGGCCTGGGTAATTGGGCTCAGTGCCAGGAAACAACCACCAGAGCCGTCCGGACCTACATGCTGGACACACCGGTAGCGCCGCGGGAGTTTTCTGAAAAGGAACGGGTAAAGATGGCCTATTTCGGAATCTGTTCCGGGTGCCACGCCTATGAAGTGCGCATGGTAGGACCACCCACACTGGTCATCCAGGCCCTTTACCAGAATAACCCCCAGGGTATTGCCGACTACATTGTTAACCCGGTGCATAAGCGGGAGGATTTCCCGGAGATGCCGCCGCAAAAATACCTTCCTGCGGACCTGCGCCTGGCACTGGCGGAATATTTACTGTCGGTGAAGAAATAGAAACCTAAAAAAGTTGACTTTATTTCGGATCTGAACCCACTAAAGCCTACGCTTCCTTCAGAACTCCGACGCTACTTTTTAATGATGTTAAATTTTCCGGTACCTGATCTCAGTATCAGGAATTAGCTACACATCTCTTTCAGCTACTTGTTGTTGGACAGGTGCTTTTCATTATATTTCTTGTATTCAAGTGGTTAACTCAAGCCCCACATTCGTGGGTTTTTTTGTTTGTGGGGTGATGGGTAGATTTGGATATGAGTAGATATCCATGCTAGACGACGAGAAACAAGCACTTGATTGGGCTTTTTCTTTGACTTAATTTTTCTTCTGAATTGCAGATAATTGCAATCTCAATCAAACAAATTATTTAATCCGATCA
>Ga0208765_1000445_pt1 | contig 27161 bp, 26 predicted proteins | sample ETNtaG_2_FD_185783 | JGI IMG/M metagenome (GOLD analysis project Ga0208765, IMG submission 185783) | Marine microbial and viral communities from oxygen minimum zone, Eastern Pacific Ocean - ETNP201406SV203 (SPAdes) (version 2) | ecosystem: Environmental > Aquatic > Marine > Oceanic ...
TTTTTTGGCACCCTTCTACTTGAAGGCCATTAGGACCATAATCTTTAAATTTGCTAACACTTAAAAAATTATTGCAATAATTGTTTAGCTCATCTCTTTCAACCATAATAGTCCTTAATTGCTGCAATAAGAGTATTGTTTTCATTTGGCTCACTGATCGTTATCCGAATGAACCCTGACAAATCAGACTCAGCTGAAAAGCCCTTTACTAAAATCTCATTTTTAATCAATGAACTATGTAATGATAGAGCATCATCAGACTTTACGAGGAGAAAGTTAGTCTGAGATGGAAAAACTTTAAGCTGTGAGATCATAGAGAGCTCATCAAAAAGACGCTCTCTTTCATCAATCAATATTTGTGCATTTTTAAGAATTCGCTGTCTATCTTGAAGTAAAAAATTCGCACTAGCCTGAGTTAATGTATTGATGTTATAAGGAAGCCGTAATTTATTTAATTGAATTATCGTCTCCTTACTTCCAATTAAAAGACCGAGCCTAAGCCCAGCAAAACCTATTTTTGATATTGTTCTCAAAACAACTAAGTTTGAATAATTTGAAATTTCTGATAAGAAACTTTTATCTGAGTATGCATAATAGGCTTCATCCAGAACAACTAAAGCATCCGTTGTCTTGATAATTTCAATGATTGCATCATAGTCAAATGCATTTCCGGTCGGATTATTCGGATAAGCAATAAAGATAAGCTTTGGCTTTTTACTATTTATAGTCTGGAGTGTTTTGCTCAGGTTTATATCAAAATTAGAATCAAGTTTGACACCACAGTAATTTAAATGAGCGTACTTTGACACCATTTCATACATCACGAAACTGGGCTCAAAGCTCATTATTAAATCACCCTTATTACAAGCAAGTGCCAATAACTGTATCAATTCATCTGAACCATTCCCGAGAAGAACTTCAAACTCTTCTGGAATATCCATAAGAACTCTGAGAGTATCCTTTAATTGTGTTAATTCAGCATCTGGATATCGATTAATCTCTGACTGATCAATATATTTAAGAAATTCATCTTTTTGATCTTGAGGGATTCCAAAAGGACTCTCCATTGCATCTAATTTAAGCAAGTTTTTTGATTTAGGGACATGGTAAGCGCTGATATTCTTAATATCTGGTCTTAGCCATTGATCTATAAATGTCATTTTGATTGATACGAGAATCTTTTTGGATGATACTGCATTTTACCAAGCTTTTTCGCATTTAATAAACATTGGTAAGTATAGTCAAGAGCCTGATCGCAAGCATCTTCAATAGCTGCTCCTCTAGCAATTAATGCTGAAATTGCACTAGATAATGTGCATCCAGACCCATGGTAAATACCTGGTAATTTTTTATAGCTAAACCTTCTAATCAAACTACCTTTATTATAAAGACGATGTTCAACTTCAACTTCAGAAGAATCTGAGGTTGTAACGAGTGTCCAAGGACAATTTAGACTTGAAACTGCTGACTGCTCATCCAAACCTGGAGCCAAACAATTTAGTTCCTCTAAATTTGGAGTTAAAATCAAGCACTTTGGGATAAGATGGCTTTTCATAACCTCAATCATTTTATTTGAACTTAAATTTTCTCGAGTTCCTGAAAGTAATATTGGGTCAAGAATAATATTGAGCGGACTTTTTTCATCAAGCAATCTCGAAATAGTTTTTATTTGACTTACTGAACCTAAAAGACCAATTTTCACTGTATTAAATGAAATATCTTCAGCAATCAGATTAAATTGGCTCACTAAGAGACTATCCTTTGTCACCTCTAATGAATCTACTCTTTGAGTATTTTGAGCTGTCAGTGAAGTAATAATTGGAAGTGGTGTCAGTTCGAAATGATTAATTGTTTCAATGTCAGCTGTAACTCCAGCAGCACCAGTTGGATCAAGACCTGAAAATAATAAAATAGTATCGGCTGAATGCCTTTTCACTTTCTATTGGGTTTCTTTTTGAATTAAATAATCGATGACTTCAAAAATCTTCTCTTCACTGCCTGCACTCGAAGCGTTAACCATATATTTACCATTTACAATGAAAGCTGGAACTCCAGTAATACGATATTTATAAGTATTGGCTTTTGCTTTATTCACTGCAACCTTTACTGGAAATGACTCATAAACTTTATTTGCCTTTGCTTCGTCAACTCCATTTAATGCCAGCCATGTGACAAAATCCTGCTGAGTTTTAAAGTTTAATTTTTGAATATGTATTGCGTTAAACAATGCAGAATGCAATCGATCCAGCTCTCCTAACTCTTCAAGAACATAATAAAAGGTAGAGCCGTACTCCCATCCTGGAAAAACAGCTGGCTGGAGCACTAACTGAGCTGAACTGTCCATTGTCTGCATCCAATCTTCAAGCATTGGATGAACGGAGAAACAATGAGGGCAAAAATACCAAAATAACTCCCTAACTTCAACCTGATTTCCAGTTTCAGTTTCAACAGACTTATCCAAGACAATATAATTTTTACCCGCAACAAAATCTGCCTGAGACGCATTGGTAAAGAATACAAAAATTGCTAAAGCAATTACAGAAGTTAGTGCGGTAATTTTTTTCATGTTATTTGTCATTATATGTTCAACATAAATTATAGAGAAATTCGATTATGTACACTCATTATTTGACAAGAAATTATATTGAAGCATATAAATTTCAATAGTTTTAACTATATAGTTTATCGATACTATGCTTTTTCAGTTCAAAAATCATATTGCTCTGAAAATCCTCCCATAGCTTTGTATATGAAATTCCTTTTTCGGGATGAATGCTATCAGGATTGAGCTCTACAAGAGGCGCAAGAACAAATGCATATCTGAGTATATCCTTTCGCGGAACGTTTAATTCTTCATCAATAACATCATCGTAGAGAACAAGATCAAGATCTATAATTCGAGAAGAAAATTTTGGAAGTGCTCGATTTCTTCCTAGTGAGTCTTCGATTTGGTGCAAAGTATTTACAACTTCTGGTACTTTTTTTTGAGTTTCAACATTAACTCCAATATTATAAAAATCATTACCATTAAAACCCTCAGCGGGACTCTCAAAAAGTGAAGAAACTGTAATTTTTTCGAAGAAAAGTTCAAGCTGCTCTAACGCTGAGCGAATATTTTTCCGTCTATCTTGATTAGACCCGATATTAAGATGCAAAAGGCTCATTAACTTTTGGTCCGCTCTATAATTACACCGACTCCATTAGCGCCTGTAATTGCCTCGCCTTTATTTAGTGTTAATTTGACCCAATGAACATCAAATTCATTAAGAATAATCTGACAAATTTTCTCTGCCAACGTTTCTACAAGCTCAAACTTAGAATCTCTTACAAAGCTAGCAACGCGCTTGCAAACATTTTTATAGTTTAGCGCCTGGTCAATATGGTCAGTCTCTGCAGCAGCAGCAATATCTGATGACATTTCAATATCAAGAACAATATCTTGACGAATTTTCTTCTCCCAGTCATAAATACCTATCACAGTATCCACTTTGAGACCCTTAACAAAAACAATATCCATAATTAATATATTTACTTAATAATAGTATTATGATACCTTTGTGGTATCAACTTAAAACCACAATAAAAATGTTTTCATTGATATAATTTGTAACTAATAAAGAATTATATTTTGGAAAAAAATTTAGGGGAATTACTTGTTATATTTTTTAATTGGTAGCTATTTACTGGGATCAATTTCTAGCGCTATTATTATTTGCAAAATCTGCAATTTGCCAGACCCTAGAGCCGAAGGATCGAAAAATCCTGGTGCCACTAATGTCTTAAGAATGGGTGGCAAGGTGGCAGCTGTTCTTGTGCTAATATTTGATGGACTTAAAGGTGCATTTCCTGTTTTTCTCGCTCATTATTATGGATACAATCTGTTTGATTCAACTCTTATTCTCTTATTTGCTTTTCTAGGCCATGTGTTTCCAGTTTATTATCGATTCAAAGGTGGTAAAGGTGTAGCAACCTATCTTGGAGGCCTTATAGCCATTAATTTCTTTGTAGGCCTCACTTTTGCAATTATCTGGCTTATCGTTGCTAAAGTAATTAAAGTGTCTTCCATTGCAGCATTAACCGCGACAGTTCTTTCACCTATTTATTTTTATTTAATTACAACACACGATGTAAAAGCTACAGTGGTTATTTTTCTTGTAAATCTCTTTATATATTTCACTCACCGTGAAAATATTAGAAGGATTATGAATGGTGAAGAAGGAGCAATAGGCTCCTCAAAATAACTTACTCAGTCTTAATACTAACACCACGATTTAATAAAGTATTAGCTATTATCGCCAGCACTACAATCATCGAGAAAGGCACTAGAAAAGCCTTCCATAGTTCTACTGTACCTATACCCAAAAAACCCAATCTAAATGCATCCATCATGTAATAGATCGGATTAAATGCAGATAAGCTTCGCCAAAAGCTGGGCAAAATATCAATACTATAGAACATTCCACCAAGGTATGTTAAGGGCAGTAAAACAAAGTTTGGAATAATTGAGATATCGTCAAAGGTTCTTGCAAAAACCGCATTAATGAAGCCAGCTAGCGCAAACATTATTGACGTTAACAAAAATGTTGCAGCAATAATTAAAAGACTAAAGATTTTAATTTCAACAAAAAATGAAATTGTAAGAGTTACCGCTAAGCCGACACAAAAACCTCTCGCAATACCACCGCTCACAAATCCTAGCAAAATAATCCAGTTCGGAGTTGTGGAAACAAGCAGCTCTTCAAAGCTATTATTATATTTAGTCATAAAAAAAGATGAAACAGTATTGGCATAAGATTGCATAATTACTGTCATTAAAATAATTCCAGGCACTATGAAATTAATATAATCAATACCTTGCATCTGACCTATCCTGCCACCCATTAATCCACCAAAAATGAGCAAATAGAGAGAGGTTGTTATAACTGGTGGGACAATCGTTTGCACCCAAATTCTAGCAAATCTGAGTATCTCTTTAATGACAATAGTTTTGTAAGCAATCCACATAATGATTTAGCTAGTAAGAGATAAAAAAAGTGATTCTAAACGGTTTTGAGAACTTCGAATATGAGACACATTAATATTCTGATTCGAGAGTGCTGAAACCACATCAGATATTGATATTTCTTCGCCCTGAGAAACTTGCAAAGTATTTTCGTCTAAAACTTTACAATCACAGTTTTTAATTTTAATTTTTCCAGATATTTTTTCAATAGTATCGATAATAATGACTTGCCTTTTGGCTTTGGCAAGAAGTTTTTTCATATTTGACTGTTCTACTAATACCCCATGACTCAATATTGCAATATTCCTACATAAGGATTCTGCTTCCTCTAAATAATGAGTAGTTAAGACGATAGTCATTCCTTCATTATTCAGCTGCCTCAGATAATGCCACATTGATTGACGAATCTCAACATCAACCCCTGCAGTTGGCTCGTCCAAGATAAGAATTTTAGGTTTATGCATTAATGCTCGAGCAAGCATTAAGCGCCTTTTCATCCCTCCAGACAAAGATTGTGCAACATCAAAACGTCTATCCCATAGCTCCATTTTTTTTAAAAGAGTTTCAGCTTGAATTTTCGCCTCTTTCCTAGGAATACCAAAATATCCAGCTTGGTTGATTAGAATTTCAATATTAGGCTCATGAGGATTAAAATTAAATTCTTGTGGCATAAGTCCAATCATTTTCTTTACTTCATGAGAATGATTTTTTTGGTTTAAACCATTAATAATAACTTCGCCTGAAGTTCTTTTTAAAAGTCCTGCAATAATTCCAATGGCTGTTGTCTTTCCAGCACCGTTAGATCCAAGCAAAGCAAAAAAATCACCCTCCTCAACCTTAAGATTGATACCTTTGAGGGCTTCAAGTTTATTGGAATATGTTTTGACTAAACTATCTGTTGAAAGTGCAAGCGACATAAAGCGTGGATTTAAACGAGAATAAGATAATAAAATAAATAAATTAGAGTTTTAGCATTCAAATAAATTTTAACATTAATCGCCTTTAATAGACTAAATTTGGGATAATTATCTGGATTAAATTCAAAGCTATTGAATAGTCTATATGTCTACCCAAAAAAATGTTGAGTTACCCGATATTGGTGATTTTGATGCTGTAGATATTATTGAGGTTCTTGTCAAGGTTGGAGATACTGTTAATGAGAATGACAGTATCATTACTCTGGAAACAGATAAAGCCACAATGGAAATTCCAGCCCCTTTTGCTGGAAAGGTAAGCGCCCTCTCAGTTAAAGTAGGTGATAAAGTTGCCAAAGGCGACCTCATACTCACTCTTGAGAGTGAATCAGATCAGGAAGAAGAGAGCCCTGAAGAAAAAGTTGAGTCAACTCAATCAGATGCTAAAGCAAGTAAAGATACTGAACCAGAAGATACTCCTACTCAAGAGAAAGAAAGCGAAGTCCAAAAAGAAGAACTCTCATTAAATACAGATTCAAGTTACCATGCATCACCTTCAATTCGAAAGCTAGCCAGAGAACTTGGCGTTAACCTATCTGGAGTAGCTGGAACAGGCCAAAAAGGCAGGATTCTTGAAAAAGATTTAAAATCTTTCGTTAAAGAGCTTGTAACTAATGGCAATGTCGCTGAAGAAATTGAAGTTATCCCTTTATCGAGAATAAAAAAATTATCTGGCAAGCATCTTTCCAAATCTTGGAATTCGATTCCTCATGTCACTCAATTTGATGAAGTTAATATTGACCAATTAGAAAAATTTCGTAAGCATCAAAAAGAAAAAAATATTAAATTAAGTCCTCTTGTTTTCATTATGAAAGCGGTTGTGCAAGTATTAAAACGCCACCCAAGCTTTAACGCCTCTTTAGATGAAAGCGGAGAGAATCTTGTACTAAAAAAATACTTTAACCTTGGAATTGCGGTTGATACTCCGAATGGCCTTTTAGTTCCAGTAGTCAAGAATGTAGAGAAAAAATCTCTCATTGAGCTTTCTGAAGAGCTAGCTGAAATCTCTTTAAGAGCAAGAGAAGGAAAACTGAACGCAAATGAAATGAAGGGAGCTGGGTTTACAATTTCTAGTTTAGGTGGCATAGGTGGAACTCAATTTACGCCAATCATTAATGCGCCAGAAGTTGCAATTTTAGGTATCTCAAGAACTCAAATCAAACCCATTTGGAATGGCAGCTCTTTTGAGCCTACGGCGATGATTCCACTAGCTCTTTCATATGACCATAGAGTTATTGATGGAGCTGAAGGTGCAAGATTTATGGCTGAATTAAATGAAGTCTTAAGTAATATTATGGAGATGTTATTATGATTAAAACTCAAGTTTTAGTTATTGGTTCGGGTCCTGGTGGATACACTGCAGCATTTAGAGCTGCAGACTTGGGCAAAGAAGTAACGCTGATTGAGCGTCACGAATCTCTAGGTGGTGTATGTTTGAATGTAGGATGCATTCCATCTAAATCGCTTCTCCATACCGCAGAAGTCATCAATGAAACTAAGCACGCAAGCCAACTTGGAATAACTTTCTCAAAACCGAAAATTGATCTCGAGGGAGTCAATAAAAATAAAGACAGTATTGTTAATAAGCTTACTGGCGGAATCCAGGCTCTTGCAAAAGCCAGAAAAGTAAAAGTGATTAACGGCTATGCAAAATTTCTTTCAAAAAATCAAGTCTCCCTTGACGGTACAGATGAAGTGATAGAATTTGAGCAATGCATTATCTCTGTTGGCTCAAGGGTTACTAAGTTTCCTATGTTTCCATTTGAAGATAAACGTGTCATGGATTCTACTGACGCTCTTCTCCTTGAAGACATACCTAAAAGAATGCTGGTTGTTGGAGGCGGGATTATTGGACTCGAGATGGCAACAATTTATGATGCTCTTGGAAGTGAGATCACTATCGTCGAGCTTGGAGGTCAAATTATTCCAGCCGCTGATAAAGATATTGTTATGCCTCTTTTTAAGAAAGCAAAGAAAAGCTATGCAAATGTTTTCTTAAATACTAAAGTCACTTCAATGAATGCATTAAAAAAGGGCATAAAAGTTGAATTTGAAGGCAAAGATGCTCCTAAGACTGATACTTTTGATAAAGTTTTAGTAGCGGTTGGAAGAACGCCTAATGGAAACTTAATTGACGCTGACAAGGCTGGTGTCAACATTAATGAGAATGGATTTATTGAGACAAATAAACAAATGAAAACAAATGTCGAGAACATCTTTGCAATTGGAGATGTTGTTGGCCAACCAATGCTTGCTCACAAGGCAGTTCATGAAGCTAAAGTTGCAGCAGAGGTTATTTGTGGTCAAAAATCTGGTTTTGACGTCCTTACCATTCCATCTGTTGCATATACAGATCCAGAAGTTGCATGGACAGGAAAAACTGAAAAAGAATTAAAAGAAGAAGGCGTCAAATTTGAAAAAGGTGTCTTCCCATGGGCAGCATCTGGAAGAAGTTTGAGTATAGGTAGAAGCGAAGGAGTATCTAAAGCGCTATTTGATTCCAAATCGGGTAAGATTCTTGGCATGGGAATTTGCGGCACTAATGCAGGCGATTTGATATCTGAAGCTAGTCTTGCAATTGAGATGGGTTGCGATATGAGTGATATTGCGTTGACAATTCATGCCCACCCGACACTATCAGAAACCACCGCCTTTGCTGCAGAAATGGCTGAAGGAACAATTACAGATTTGATGCCTCCAAGGAAAAGAAAGTAGGTTTAATATGGATATTAAGCAAGCAAGGAAAAATGCGATTGAGCAACAAATAAGGCCATGGGGTGGGCTCAATGTTAGAGCCAATCAAGCTCTTTCGGATATCCCGCGCGAAAAATTTGTCCCTGAAGAATATCAAAAACTTGTATTCGCAGACATTGAAATACCTCTAAACTCAGTTGATAAGATGTTGTCTCCTAAAATTGAAGGGAGAATTTTAGACAGTCTTAACCTCCAAGGAAATGAAGATGTTCTAGAGGTTGGTACAGGAAGTGGATACTTTACTTCGGTATTAGCAAAGTTATCTAAATCAGTTCAATCTATTGAAATTGATCAAGAGCTTCATGACTTAGCAAAGGAAAATATTAAAAAATTAAAGCTCAAAAATATTACCCTAATAAAGGATGATTTTAATTGTTCAGATTTTCAAGAAGAACAGTTTGACGCTATTGTCATTAGCTCTGCATTGCCCTTAGTTCAAGATGATTTAAAAAAACTTCTTACAATAGGTGGTAAGTTATTTGTTGTAATTGGATCACGAAATCATATGCACGCTACTTTAATTTCAAGGACAAATGAACTTGATTGGCACTCTAAATCTCTCTTTGAAACTCATTTAGAATTTATGAAAGGTCATGAACCGATTGAACAATTCTCTTTTTGATTTTGAAATAGGCATGTATGCTTAATTCAATTGTAAATTTTATTTTTAAAAAGCCGTTTTGGTCATTAATAGCTTTTTCAATTATTATCGGTGCGTCAGCTCTACAGATTCAAAATTTCTCTCTTGATGCCTCTTCAGAATCATTATCTCTTGATGGTGATAATAACCTTGAGCTTTACTTTGCAACTCAAGAAACCTTTGGTTCAGATGAATCTTTAATCATTAGTTATTCCGCAAAAAATGGAACTGTTCTCTCTATAGATCAATTAAGTTTTCTAAGATTACTAAGGGACGATTTATTGGATATTGAGGGAATAAGCTCTGTTATATCAATTTTGGATGTATCTCTTTTTCAATCACCTCCATTATCTTTGGTTGAACTTGCAAGTGACGTTTACACAATTGAGAATGGAAAAGCAGACCAAACACTCGTAGCACAAGAGTTTAAAAATAGTCCGCTCTATGCTAATAATCTTGTCAGCGCTGATCTAAAAACTACAGCTCTATTAATTCCATTGGCAACTGATAATCCAAGATTAATAATAGATGATGCATCATTGAAGATAATAATAAAGAATATTCGTTCGACGATGGACTCTTACCGAGACAATGCGACTCTTTTCTTAGGCGGAGTTCCTATGATTAGGAATGATGTCATTGATTACATTAAAAGAGATTTAATTGTATTTAGTCTTGCTGTTGTCTTTGCTATGTCAATCATGCTTTCAGTATTCTTTCGAAAAATTAAATGGGTTGTCATTCCTATATCAATCAGTATCATCGGAGCCATATTTATGACCGGATTGATTAGTGCTATTGGTTGGAAAGTGACAGTAATTTCAGCAAATTTCTTCTCACTTCTGCTAGTCATGACTCTCTCAGTAATTATCCATTTAGTTGTTCGATATAGAGAAATAGCAAACCAGGAACTAGAGCAAAGTAATTCTGACGTTATTCGACAAACCTTAAATCAGATGATCAGGCCCTGCGTCTATACTGTCATAACAACTATAGCTGCATTCGCCTCCTTGACTTCAAGTAACGTACAACCTGTAATTGACTTTGGGTTAATGATGAGCATAGGAGTAACGGTAGCGTTTGTATTGTCATTTATTGGTTTTACAATAGTAATGACGCTTTTACAAAAACCAAAGATTCCTAAAAAATCTGAACAATTTTTTATACTTCAAAGACTAGCTCAATCAACGGATAAAAACAGCAAGTCAATAATCATAAGTATTGCAATTGTAGCTGTGATAGCAATTTTTGGTTTAAGTAAGCTCTCTGTAGAAAATAGTTTTATTAACTATTTCAAAAAAAATACCGAAATATATCAAGGCCTTAGTTTTATTGATAAAGAGCTTGGAGGAACAATTCCACTTGAAATTGTTTTTGATGATATAGCCAGCGCATATTGGGCTGACTCCAGTTTGAGAGATGATTTTCATGAAGTTCATAATTATCTAGACAACATTCCGAGTATTGGGAAAGTTCTCTCAATTGATACCTTTATGCAAGTTCTCAAAAATGCAAATGAGGGCAAAGCACCTAATGGCTTTTTACTAGTTCTTGGTAAAAATAATATGCCTGATTTTGCAAAATCTCAAGTATTAAAACCACATATCTCTGATGAAACAGACCAAATAAGAATTGTCGCTAGAGTGAAAGAAACTACAAGTGATCTTGATAGAAATCAGTTAATAATTGACATTAAAAAAGCACTAGTAGAAAATTATTACTTTAATGAAGATGATTTTTATTTCACTGGAACCTTTTCACTTTACAACAACCTTCTTCAAAGTTTATTTTCATCACAGATTAAAACTATCCTTACTGTCTTTACCATTATTTTTATACTTTTTTTAATTGTATTCAGGTCAATATCCATTGCTCTTATAGCAGTCGCACCAAATATTATGCCTTCACTAGTAATCCTAGGATTAATGGGTTTAGTGGGAATACCGCTTGACATTATGACGATCACTATAGCAGCAATTGCAATTGGAATTGGAATTGATAATGCTATCCACTATATCAGTAGATTTAAAACTGAATTATTGGTAGATAGTGACTATGTCTCTTCAATGTATAGGGCTCATAACTCGATTGGTGTATCTATGTTTTATACTGCAGCAACAGTTGCAATTGGGTTCCTTGTTCTAATATTGTCAAACTTTATACCAAGTATTTATTTTGGAATTTTTATGGCTATAGCAATGTTGAGTGCAGTGATTGTAAATCTCACTTTACTTCCTAAATTGCTAATAATATTTAAACCAAGAATGAATAAGAAAGTCTTATAAAATAAAAACCCCGTCTCGAATAAGAGCGCGGGGTTAGTCTACTATTAAAAGGAGAAGTAAGTTAAATATAGTAGTGTATTAACTTGCGGAAAATTATATATATAAATAGTTTTTATAATTTTTTATTTTGTGTCTTTTTGTAACAATTAATCATGTCAAACGATTATCAATTTGATGTTCTCATTATTGGCTCTGGAGCTGCAGGTTTAATGAGTGCAATTCAGCTCTCTAATAATATGTCTATTGCGGTTATAGCAAAAGATAAAGTATTAGAAGGCTCATCTTATTATGCGCAAGGAGGGATTTCAGCAGTACTAGATCCAAATGATAATTTTGAGTCGCATATTACTGATACTATAAATACTGGACTTAATCTTGGCAATGAAAAAAGTATCCGTTTTATGGTTGAGAATGCTCCTCATGCCATCACTGACCTTGAAAAAGCTGGCGTTCAATTTTCAACCATTGATAATAAATATGACCTTACTACAGAAGGTGGTCACAGCTCAAATAGAGTGGCACATGTTGCCGATAAAACGGGTCAATCTATTCAAGTTAATCTACTAACCCAAGCAAAAAAGAAGAACAATATTAAACTTTTTGAAGAATACGTTGCAGTTGATCTAATTGTTAAAGAAGGCGAATGTTATGGAGCCTATGTTTATGATAAAAACTCTGAAGAAGTTATTACTTTTGGCTCCAAGAAAACTATTTTAGCAACTGGTGGCGCGTCAAAATCATATCTCTATACGTCAAACCCTGATACTTCAACAGGTGATGGTATTGCTATGGCATATAGGGCTGGATGTGAAATTACTAATATGGAATTTACTCAGTTTCATCCGACATGTCTCTTTCATCCACATGCTAAATCATTTTTAATTTCAGAAACGCTAAGAGGTGAAGGTGCGAAACTACTATTGCCTGATGGTAAAGAATTTATGCATAAATACGATGATCGACTTGAACTTGCTCCAAGAGACATTGTTGCCAGAGCGATCGATAATGAAATGAAGGTTCATGGATTTGATTGTGTTTATTTAGATTTCTCCTTTAAAGATGAAGAGTGGATTAAATCTCGCTTTCCTACAATTACCCAGCGCTGCAGTGAACTTGGAATTGACATAGCTAAGGAAGCCCTCCCAGTAGTTCCTGCTGCTCATTACACCTGTGGTGGAGTAAATACAAATATAGATGCTCAAAGCAATATAACTAATCTTTATGCTGTAGGCGAAGTTGCACACACGGGTGTTCATGGAGCAAATAGAATGGCTAGCAATTCTTTACTTGAGTGTATCGTTTTTGCAAAATCTTGTGCAGATCATATTTCTAAAAGTAAGCTCGAGAAAATATTACCAAAAAACGTGAAATGGGATGAATCAAGAGTCGCCCCATCCAAGGAAAAAGTTGTAATAGCTCACTTGTGGCATGAAATAAGACTCATAATGTGGAATTTTGTTGGTATTGTTAGAAGCAATAACCGACTTAAATCGGCTTATTTAAAAATTCAACAAATTAATAAAGAAGTCAATGAGTATTATCGAGTTTACATAGTGACAGAGGATTTGATAGAGCTAAGAAACCTAGCTCAAACATCTAAAATTATTGTAGAATCTGCCCTTTCTAGAAAAGAAAGTAGAGGGTTGCATTTTAATCAAGATTATCCAAACCAGAAGAGTGAAACTGAAAATACAGTGATAACTAAACCATGATATTAGAAATATTAAAATATCCCGATAAACGTCTGAGAACTATTGCTAAACCAGTTGAAGAGGTGAATACTGAGATAAAGCAACTAGCCAAAGATATGTTTCAGACTATGTATGAAGCTCCAGGCATTGGACTTGCTGCTACTCAAGTCAATTTTCATCAACGCCTAATCGTTATCGATATTTCAGAAGAGTGCAATCAACCACTATGCCTTATCAATCCTGAAATTATTGAAAAAAATGGAGAGATTGAATACGAAGAAGGGTGCCTTTCAGTTCCAAATTATTATGAAAATGTTAAAAGAGCAAACGAGATTAAAGTTAATGCTCTGAACGAACTTGGACAGCCATTTGAGATTGAAGCAGATGAAATGCTTTCTATTTGTATTCAGCACGAAATGGATCACCTCAATGGAATACTATTTGTGGATCATCTCTCAAAGCTGAAACAGAAACGTCTTAAAAAGAAAGCTGAAAAACAATCAAAAAAACTTTAATTTAGTGAATATAGGCATACACAAACTCAATTCAAAAGTATTACTTGCACCAATGGCAGGAACTAGCGATAAACCTTTTAGGATGATATGTAGAGAACAAGGTGCTAGCCTTACAACCTCAGAAATGGTTGTCATACAAAGCCACTTAATAAACTCAAATAAATCAAAGCATCGCTTAGATTTTACTTCTGAGAAATCACCAATTAGCATACAGATAGCGGGATCAGAGGCAGAAGAACTCGCTATTTCAGCAAAAAAAGCGCTTGAGTTTAATGCTGATATAGTTGACATTAATATGGGCTGTCCAGCAAAAAAAGTTTGCAAAAAGGCTGCAGGATCTGCGCTTATGCAAAATGAAAAATTAGCTGAAGACATTATTAAATCTGTAGTCAATGCTGTAGAGGTTCCAGTAACACTAAAAATGAGAACGGGTTGGAATGATGAAAATAAGAATGCACCAACAATTGCTAAAATTGCTGAAGACAATGGCATCCAAATGATTGCAATCCATGGCAGAACCAGAGCACAGAAATTTAATGGAGAGGCTGAGTTTAATACAGTTAGAAAGATTGTAAAACAAGTATCTATTCCGGTGGTTGCAAATGGAGATATTGATTCACCAAAGAAAGCTGGAGAAATATTAAGCTTTACTGGAGCTGATGCAGTAATGCTTGGAAGAGCAACCCAAGGTAATCCATGGCTCATCAGCCAGGTCAATGAATTCCTAACCACGGGTAATAAATCTGAAGACCTCTCTATTGAAAAAAAAATACCGCAAATTTTAAGTCACATTAGAAAAATTCATGATTTTTATGGACATAAAATGGGAACTCAGCTATCCAGGAAGCATATTTTTTGGTATTCTATGCACCTTGACCGTGAAAAAGGCGTAGCCTTTTGGCCAAAGATTAATAGAGTGACAGATCACTCTGAGCAATATTCAAAATTACATGATTTTTTGTATTCGATATGAAACAAAGGGGTATACAGGATTGCATCAAGGATAATCTTGAGAAGTATTTCTCAGACTTAAATGGTGAGCCATCGAACGGTGTATTTAAGATGGTTACCCAACAAGCTGAGTCAGCAACGATTAAGTTTGTTCTTGACAAAGTCAATCAAAATCAAAGCGAAGCTGCTAGAGTTCTTGGCATAAATCGTGCCACCCTAAAGAAAAAAGTAAGCCTTTACAACTTGTAAGAGTTTATAATTTAAACCTTAAATTTCTACATCGATAAACCCTAGAAAATGCCCATAAAAAGAGCTTTAATAAGCGTTTCAGATAAGACTGGAATCGCTGAATTTGCCAAAAGTCTATCGTCACTAAATATTGAAATTATATCGACAGGTGGCACTGCGAAACTCCTTCAAGACAACAATATTTCTGTTACCGAGGTATCAGATTTTACGGGTTACCCAGAAATGATGGCAGGAAGAGTTAAGACGCTTAACCCAAAAATTCATGGCGGCATTTTAGCCAGAAGAGGTAAGGATGAAGAGGTAATGTTACGCAATGATATTAAACCAATCGACTTAGTTGTTGTTAATTTATATCAATTTCAGCAAACCATTAATAATCCTAACTGTACCGAAGAAGATGCCATTGAAAATATTGATATTGGTGGACCAGCAATGCTTCGCTCAAGTGCAAAAAACCACATTTCAGTAACGGTTGTTGTGGATACTGCTGACTATCAATCAGTTATAGATGAAATAACAAAAAACGGCAATACAACGCTTTCAATGAGAAAATCTTTAGCAATGAAAACCTTTGAGCATACCGCACAATATGACGGTGCAATAGCAAGTTATCTTGGAAGGATGGAGGACGGATTTTCCAACACAATAAATCTTCAATTTGTTAAATCGCAAACAATGAGGTATGGTGAGAATCCTCATCAAAGTGCTGCTTTTTATAAAGAATTAAATTTACTTGAAGCATCAGTTTCTTCAAGTCATCAAATCCAAGGCAAACCTCTCTCATACAATAATTTGGCTGACGCAGATGCAGCGCTAGAATGTGTTCGTGATTTTGAAGAGCCAACCTGCGTTATTATTAAGCATGCAAATCCTTGTGGAGTTGCAACTCGAGTAAATATACACGAAGCCTACCAAAGCGCATACCGTACAGACCCAACATCTGCTTTTGGAGGGATCATAGCATTTAATCGTGAACTAGATAAAGAAACTGCAAAAAGTATAATTGACCAGCAATTTGTTGAAGTAATAATAGCTCCGAACATTACACATAGCGCTAAAGATATCCTTCTTAGTAAAGAAAACATTAGAGTTCTTGAGTGTGGTGACCTACAAAAAGCCCAGCAATCATTTGACTATAAAAAAATATCTGGCGGCATTCTCATTCAAGACAAAGACTTATCATTATTAAGTGCGTCTGATATGAAATGCGTAACCTCTATAAGTCCGAATGAAAGCCAAATGAAAGACTTATTGTTTGCATGGAAAGTTGCAAAGCACGTCAAGTCAAATGCCATCGTCTATGCAAAAGATCAAATGACTATAGGAGTTGGTGCAGGTCAAATGTCGAGGGTTTACTCAGCCAAGATTGCTGGCATTAAAGCTTCCGATGAGAATTTAATGGTAAAAGGTTCTGTAATGGCATCAGATGCATTCTTTCCATTTCGTGATGGAATAGATGCAGCTGCTAAAGCTGGAATCAGTGCAATTATTCACCCTGGCGGATCAATGCGAGATGATGAAGTAATATCAGCTGCAAATGAGCATGACATTGCTATGATTTTTACCGGAATGCGCCATTTTAGACATTAAGATTATTCTAGGAGATTATTGATTATGATAAAAACGGCAGGTGAGCTAATAACGCGAGCTCAGAAACAAATCGATTGCGTTAATCCAGTTGAAGCTAAAGCTTTATATGATAATTCTAATGATGCCGTGATTGTTGATGTTCGCGAAGCCAAAAATTATGATGAGTCTAGCCTCAATAACTCGATTAATATTCCTAGAGGCCTCATAGAAATGTTAATTGAAAAAAATTGCCAAAACTCTGAAACTTTAATTTTAACGCACTGCGGTGGAGGCGGCCGTGCTTCTCTTGCAGCTTTAACTCTTCAGCAGATGGGTTATTCAAATGTCCACGCTATAACAGCAACTTTTGAGGAAATTAAAGGTGAATTTGACTAATTAAGCTCGTTATTTCAATACCTAAGCGATAGACAACTTAATCCACCATCAAGCTTTTTAAACTCAGAAACATCGACCTCTATAACGTTATATCCAGTACTGCTAATTTTTTCTTTTGAAAGTGGGTATCCAGCTGGAATAAGAACGTTATCATTTACCCAAATACAATTCGCAGCATAGCTTTCTTCTTCAGGGATTTCAATATGATCAAATCCTGAAAAAATAGGGTCGCTTTTGAACTCACCACATATAATCAACATGTTATTTTCAATATAAGAAAGGCCTGTCTTAAGATGAAGCACATCTTTGAGCTCAACAGTCGAACCAGTGTGGCCATGCTTAACTAGTAACTCAATTAATTGCTCAGCGCCTTGAAGGTTAGTCCTATCAGACAAACCAATGTAATAATGATTACCAACCATCATTACATCTCCTGCCTCAATAGTCCCTGGAGCTTCTATGGTCTCAAGATTATTAAATTGACTCTTTAAGACAGCCATAATTTGCTCAACTTCACCTCTTCTTGACTCGGCTCCTGGACGAGTCATGATTACGCAATTTGGAGTAATTAAAGCAACGTCTTCAACAAACGTAGAATCTGGATAATCCTCACAAGACTCTAGAACATTAACTTCGAGACCGCATGATTGAAGCGCCTCTATGTAAGAATGATGCTGAATAATAGCTTTATCATAATCAGGCAGCCCAAGTTCCTTAGAATCTGACAAACCATTAACTAGACTCTTTCCTGGGACTCTAACAATTGCATTAGAAAACATATACCAACCTTTGATACAAAGACATTACTACTTCAGAATGTTTTTAACCAGCTGAATCCAATAACTACTACCGATATGAAGAATTTCATCGTTAAAGTCGTACTGCGTATTGTGAAGCATACAACCGCCCTTAGGGCCATCTTCAGGAACCAGTCCATTTCCAATCCAAATATAAGCTCCTTCAGATGCATTCAATAAAAAAGCAAAATCTTCGGACCCCATAGTGGGCTGTTCATTTCTCAAAACATTTTTACTGTCAACTACCATTGATGCGGCAATAGCGCAAAGTTCAGCATGCTTAGGAGTATTAATTGTTGCTGGATAATTAGGAGTTGAATCAAATATAGCAGTCGCTCCCATTGATTTACTTATTCCTTCAACAATGCTCTTTATATTGTCTTTCACTTTATTGCCTATTTCGTTACTAAAATATCTTAGAGAGCCAGTTAATTCCATTTCATCAGGAACGACATTGGAAGCGAATCCAGCATTGACCATTGTTATGCTTACAACAGCAGAATTAAGTGGGGCTACATTTCTTGCAACAACAGTCTGAAGTGCACTAATAATTTGTGCACCAACAACAACTGGATCAATACACAAATCTGGCATTGCAGCATGCCCGCCTTTTCCTTTAATTGTAATTTTGAGTGTTTCGTTAGCAGCCATAACTGCAGTATCATGGACAGCAAACTGGCCTTCAGCAATACCTGGAAAATTATGCATACCATATACAGCTTGACATGGGAACTTATCAAATATACCTTCTTCAACCATAACTCTTCCACCGCCACCGCCCTCTTCGGCTGGCTGAAAGATAAAATGCACTGTTCCAGAAAAATCATTATGCTCTTTCAAATAAATTGCAGCACCAAGTAGCATTGTTGAATGACCATCATGGCCACAAGCATGCATCTTTCCATCATGAACAGATTTGTAACTAAATTCATTAAGTTCTTGAATTGGAAGTGCATCCATGTCAGCTCGAAGTCCAATGACTCCACCCTTCTTTTGACCACGAATTGTTGCAATAATGCCGGTTACTGCCAATCCTCGATGAATCTCTATATTATGAGACTCAAGTATTGAGGCAATATAGTCGCTGGTCATCTCTTCTTTAAAGCTTAGCTCAGGATGCTTATGAAGGTGGTGACGCCATGTCACCATCTGTTTATGAAGCTTAGAATTTTTTTTGATGAGTGACATACTATATTATGACCTTAAACATTCATTGGTTGGATCAAAAGGTGATTCGTCTATTACAACTGACTTGTATTTTTCACCCAATATCTCTATTTCAAGTTCAGTTCCAATAGCTGTAAGATCTTTCCTTACTAGTCCTAGCGCAAGAGACTTACCACAACGCCATCCAAAGCCACCTGATGTTGCCCTCCCGACAACTTCTCCATCCTTATAAATAGCCTCAGAGCCGCGTGCGTCAGCATCCTCTACTCCTAATACTTCCAGTGTAACAAAGCCATTAGCGGCTCCACGATCCTGCCAATCCTTTAAAGCTTCTTTGCCAATAAAATCATTTTCTTTATCAAGCCTTACAAAGCGATCGAGCCCAGACTCATAGGCAGAATACTCAATTGACATCTCTCTAGGAATCAAGCGATAAGACTTTTCAAGGCGCATGCTATCCATTGCTCGAATTCCAAATGGTTTAATATCAAATTCTTCTCCAGCTTCCATTACCTGATCAAATATATAGTTTTGCATTTCGATTGGATGGTGAAGCTCCCAGCCCAACTCGCCAACAAAATTAACTCGAAGAGCCTCAGCAGATGCGTAGCCTACATTTATTGTTTTACCTGTTAACCACTTAAAGTTTTCATTAGATAAGTCAGTATCAGTAAGCTTTTGAAGAACGTCACGAGACCTTGGTCCAGCTAAAACCAAAACACCAGTTTGAGTTGTTACACGCTGAACAGTTATGCTTCCATCTTTTGGAGCAAGCTTATATAGATAATCATGGTCGTGCGTTTCAAAGGCGCCGGCAGAAACTAAATAATAGCTTTGAGGTCCGGTCTTATAAACAGTAAATTCAGCCCTTACGCCGCCATTCAAAGATAGCATATGAACGAGGCTTATTCTGCCAATAGTCTGAGGCATCTTATTCGCAAAAATAGACTCCAGCCAATCCTCTGCCCCAGGACCCTTAACGATACATTTTGCAAAAGCAGACATATCCAATAGTCCAACCTTTTCATTGACGTGCTTACATTCATTCCCTACATGCTCAAAGTAGTTAGAACGGCGAAAGGAATTCTTCTCAACAATACGTCCATCATCTAAAGCTTTCGAGTGGTTTTTATTAAGAATAACTTTTGAAGGGTCAGCCTGATTTAAATCTTCAGCAGTGAGTGAGTAATCTGCAGTTGGCATAAACCAGTTTGGGCGCTCCCAGCCATAAACTGATCCAAATACTGCTCCCAAAGCCTTCATTCGATCGTAGCATGGCGCTGTTTTAAGGGGTCTAGCTGCACTTCTCTCTTCGTCAGGGTAGTGCGTAGTAAAAACATTAGCGTAGGCCTCTTCATTTTTTTCTCTTAAGTAACCTCTAGTTGCATAAGGACCAAAACGGCGCGGATCAACCCCCATCATATCGACCGTAGGCTCTCCATCAACCATCCACTCTGCGAGTTGCCAGCCAGCACCACCAGCAGCAGTTATTCCAAAACTATGTCCTTCATTTAGCCAGAAATTTTTAAGGCCTGGAGCTGGACCAACAATTGGGTTGCCATCTGGAGTATATGCAATTGCACCATTATAGATTTCCTTAATTCCAACCTCACCAAAAGCCGGAACACGATTTATACAAGCATCAATATGAGGCATTAAGCGGTCCAGTTCGCCATTAAATAATTCATACTTACAGTCATCACTTGGTCCATCAACATAACATGCGGGTGCGCCTTTTTCATAGATACCTAAAATCATTCCTCCTGCCTCTTCGCGAAGATAATAAGCTGCGTCAGATTCACGAAGAACAGCCATCTCAGGAAGCCCTTGCTTCTTTCTTTCTTGAATGTCAGGATGTGGCTCAGTGACAAGAAACTGATGTTCTACAGGTATAACAGGTACATCGAGCCCGACCATTTCACCTGTCTTTCTTGCAAAACTTCCAGTACAAGACACAATATGCTCGCAAGCAATATCACCTTTATCAGTCTTTACCACCCATGTATGATCTTTCTGCTGTTCTAAATCAGTAACTACAGTGTTTTCATAAATTTCAGCACCACGATTTCTAGCTCCTTTGCATAAAGCTTGAGTCAAATCTGCTGGCTGAATATAGCCATCATCTGGATGCTGGATTGCTCCAACCAAACCCTCAGTGTTACATAAAGGCCAAACCTCTTTCACTTCATCAGGGGATAGAAATTTAACATTAACGCCAACTGTACTCCCAACACCAGAATAGTATTTATACTCGTCCATTCGATCCTGGCAATTTGCCAAACGAATATTGGAAACGACACTGAAGCCAACATTCATTCCAGTCTCTTTTTCGAGCTCATGATAAAAATCAACTGAGTACTGGTGAAGCTTTCCTACGGAATAGCTCATGTTGAACAGCGGCAAAAGTCCAGCAGCATGCCAAGTCGAACCAGATGTTAAATCTTTACGCTCAACTAAGACAACATCAGTCCAACCTTTTTTAGCTAAATGATAAAGTGTTCCAGCGCCGACAACGCCTCCACCGATTACTACTACCTGGGCTTTATTTTTCATCACTTCTCCAATACAAAGTCAAACTTAAAAAACGTGAATTATATACCTAAATTATAGCAATTACATCAACAACTTAATGGTAGAATTTTTTGAAATTTATTTGGTTAACTATTTATTGTTTTTTTGGAGAATTAAATGAAGCTGACTGTAATTAAATGGCGCGATATACCGACACAGGTAATGATAAAAAAAAGTAGAAGAGAAGTTGAGAAAGTTCAGCTAGATAATCGTTTTATGGAGGCTGTCGACTCTGCTGCTACAGTTGGTGATTCAACGGATTCGGATGCATATCTTACAGACTGGCACAATGAAGTCACTGAAATTGAAGATGGGGATTTAAAAGAACCGGTCGAGAGAAAAGCAGCGGAACTTGAGGCAGAGTTTACCGATGAAATACTTCTTAGTTATGTAAAAAATTCTGGCTACAAACCTTAATTAGGCTGCATATCTTCCGTGTAGGAATTTCAGAGTCTCTCTAACCTTCGTCTCTTTTAGGAGATACCTGATAATGGTATCTGGTGAATCTAGTAATTCAGCATAGTCCAGTTCAGCGGGCTTCTTTGAAACCTTGTGATTGGAAACGACAGATATAGTCGCCCAGTGTCTGCTTAACTTATAAAAGCCAAGCTTCTCTTCAAGCTGCGCCAACTTATCACTCAAATATACATCATCATTGAGAAGAAGTCTTTTTGAATCAATGTTGACAACGCCATTAACATGACTTGCAGCTTTATGTTCAAGTGCAAACTCAACCAATACCATACTCTCACGATGTGCAATAGCGACAACTTCTTCTTTTTTAGAATCATCGTGGTGTATTAATGTGCCCTCATTATCGTTGAAGTTGTTTTTGGCGATTATTGGAGTTTTTGTTTTTAATGAAGCTTTAATAGCACGAGGATGAATCACCCTGGAACCCTCATCTGCCATTGCAAGCATCTGATTAACACTTATAGATTCTAAGTAACTTGAGCCCTCAACCTGCCTTGGGTCGCAATTAGCAATACCATCCACATCAGAAAAAATTTCAACTTTTTCAGCTCCCAACGCAGAAGCTAGAGCAACAGCTGAGGTATCACTTCCGCCTCGCCCAAGTGTGCGAATATCTCCCTTATCGTTTACACCTTGAAAACCAGCTACCACTGCAATAAAGCCATTATCAAGAGCTTCGACAATTCGTGATGGATCAATCTCTAAAATCTCAGCATTACCAGCATTGTCATCAGTCAGAATTCCGGACTGCCTTCCATTAAAAGATTCAGCTGGCATTCCATTGTGACTTAATAGATGAGAACAATAAGCAGAACTTAAGGTCTCTCCAACACTCATGACAAGATCCAACTCTCTTGGATTAATATTATGTCCTACATCTCTCAGAAGTGCCACAAGGGTATCTGTTGCATATGGTTCACCTTTTCTGCCCATAGCAGAAACGACAACCACAATCCTCTCTCCAGATTCATGGTAGCGTTTGATATGATTCAAAACATGCGTACGACAATCCTCATCTCTAAGACTCGTACCGCCAAATTTCATAACTATAGGTGCCAAATTCTTCACCATTTACTTTTTAAAAAAGGCGCCATTATAGCCTTTGCAAGCTTACATAGCAAATTTGAATTGACAAAAAATAGATTATTAACTTCAAGAAAAGTCAATATCAAATATTGAATGTTTGTTTAATTCCATCCAGAATAAAATCAACTGAAACCATTATCAAAAAGATACCCATTAATCTTTCAATCGCAGTTAACGCTCTATTACCAAGCTTTCTGCCTAAAGCTTCAGATGAAATTAATATAATTCCTGAAATTAAGCTTGCTACAAATACTACAAAAGTCCACTCAATCCACCTATTAGGCTCTTGAGCCATAAACAAAATAACTGCTGCAATTGCAGATGGTCCTGCTAGCATAGGAATAGCAAGAGGCACGACTAACGGCTCTGATTCTTCGTTATGACTAAACATAGGTTTTGTTCCAGGAAAAATCATTCTTATAGCAATTATAAAAAGTATGATACCTCCAGCAATTCCTAGTGAAGACTGCTCTATTTGAAGTAATTGGAGTACAAACCTTCCAACAAACATAAAAAACAGCAAAATCACGAAAGCAATAATTAATTCTCTAATAATTATTATTTTTCGTCTTTCCATCGGAATATTTTTAAGAATACTTAAAAATACAGGCACGTTCCCTATGGGATCCATAATGATTATTAGTAATAAAATTGCAGCTAATACAGTCACTTAAATAATTTACTTAAAAAAAATTAAAAAATGGATTTTATAGGAATAGGCATCGAACAAAACGCTATTTAAAAATATATTTCTCTTGCTTAACAAACTAAATATCAAAGAAAAGAAGAAATTACATTGCAAATAATTTTTTAAGAGTAGATAATTAATTTATCTGTTGTGTTCGTGCTTGATTTATTTCCCTGAGCCGATTAAGTACAGAAAAGGAGATGAGATTGGTTGCTATTGTGTAAGCCCGCCTTGAAGCGGGAAACCTACGGTAAACATCGAACTTCCGCCTTGAGCCAGAATGGTTCAGGACCATGTCAACACGGCACAACGGACCCTTCACTCTCAAATTAATTACCCATTCTTTCATTTTTTCTACTGCTAAAATTAATACAAATTTCTAAAGAATAAATTATGAAAGAACTTCGAAAAGAGCTTAGAAAAATCAGAAAGTCAATTGGCCAACCCACCAGAAAAAAGAAGGGTAAACAACTTCTGTACCAGTGCCAAAAAAATGGCATTTTTAGAAACGCGAAACATGTCGCAATATTTATTCCAAACGATGGTGAGATTGAAACAGAAGATACGATAAATTTTTTAGTTCATCAAGGTTATTCTGTCTACCTACCAATCCTTGTAGGTGAAAAGTTGAAGTTTGCAAAGATGGGTAGATATTTCAAAAAAAATAGGTTTGGCATTGTGGAGCCAATCTTTAGTCCTCTTTTAGGCGCCCACAGAATGGACATTATTCTTATGCCTCTTGTCGGCTTTGATAAGCACAAGAATAGACTAGGAATGGGCGGAGGCTTTTATGACAAAACTCTCAGCTTTCATACCAAACCAAAGGAATTCAGAGTCCCTAAACTATTTGGATTAGCGTTCGATGTTCAAGAAGTAGGCCGTCTGACTTCACAACCTTGGGATGTGCCAGTTGATGGAATAGTCACACCAACTCGATTTATTAAATAACTAATTTTTATTTACTTTTCCTAGGGCTTGCCTTTGAAAAAAAGATTTTAACATTGGGGTTTCGTTAATCAAATTCATTCCATAACCTCTGAGCCATCTTAATGGTTCATTATTTTCTTTATAGATCCAGTCAAGCCCTGTCATTGTTTTGGACATGATTTCGTTATCAAGCCTTCTTGCTCTTGCGTACTTTCTAAGAACAAGGAAATCACCTAAGGGCGCCTGGTAATTATTTTGCAACTGCTTACTGAGCTCCATTACATCTAAAAATCCTAAATTTACACCCTGACCTGCTAAAGGATGAATATTATGGGCCGCGTCACCAACCAGTGCAAGGCTTTGAAGGACATAATCATTTGCACTTCTTGTCACGAGAGGAAAATAATTTCTTGAGCTTTGAAGCTCCAGAGGTCCAAACTGATACTCTGAGGCATCAGACAATAGCTTGTTAAAATTTTTATTATCTAAATTTTCTAGCTTAAGAGCTAATGAATGCTCACAAGACCATACAATTGACGCCTGATTTTCAGATAAAGGCAAGATAGCAAGAATACTATCAGATAAAAACCTCTGCCAAGTTGTTTGCTTGAGTGACTTTTCAGTTGAAATATTTGCAACAATAGCTTTTTGATGATAGTTATGTTCCTTAACATCTATATTAACCAAAGTTCTAACCTTTGATTGGGCTCCATCTGCACCAATCAACAGCTTACAAGATAAAGCCTGATCATTATCAAGTTTTATCTTGTAACCTAAATCAGACTTGCTTAACTCCTTTAAACTTGCTTTAATAATAGTGGCCTTAGATTGTTCAATGGCACTATATAGTGCGGATTGAATCAAATCATTCTCAACAATATAACCTAAGTACTCTATACCTTCATCTTTTGCATGAAAATTAAGATGTCCATGAGAATTTTGATCCCATACTTTCGTAGCGACAAACCCATTTTTTCTCTGTATTTCATCCCATACATTAATTGAGTTCAAAAAATCTTTTGAAGTTGGTGTTATCGCACTAACTCTACTATGAAAGGTTTTACTTATCGATCGATTACAATCATTTGGATCAATGATTGCAATACTGAGCTTCATCTTATTAGAAAGTTCAACAGCGAGAGAGAGCCCAACCATGCCTCCACCAATAATGACGACATCATATTGTTTCTTTGGCTCAGAATCCTTCCAAGCCACTTCCCAATTTTTGTGGTTATTCAAAGCATTTTTTATCAAACTAAAAATAGAATATTTTTGCATTTTTCTAAGTTTATCCCAACATTTGTAATTTTTCTAATCGTAAATTTAATGTATACATACTAGACTTTTTTATATATAGGAATGCCGATGAGTGGAGTAAAATCTGATATTGAGATAGCAAGAGCTGCAAAAATGAAACCTATAGGTGAGGTTCTTGCTAAAGCTAAGGTTCCTGACCATCCTTTTTCTTTTAGTCCTATGGGACGTCATATAGCAAAATTAAACTTAGAATATATTTCTACATTGAAAGAAAGAAAAAGTGATTTAGTTTTAGTCACTGCCATAACACCCACTCCTGCTGGTGAAGGAAAAACCACAACATCCGTAGGGCTGAGTGATGGACTAAATAAAATAGGAAAAAATTCCATTGTATGCTTGAGAGAGCCCAGCTTGGGTCCTTCCTTTGGAATGAAAGGTGGAGCTGCTGGTGGTGGTTACGCTCAAGTTGTGCCTATGGAACAAATCAATTTACATTTTACTGGTGACTTTCATGCTATAACTTCTGCTCATAATCTTTTATCAGCTTTAATCGATAACCATATTTATTGGGGAAACAACTTAAATATAGACGTTGAAAATATTGTTTGGAAGCGCGTAGTTGATTTGAACGATAGAGCGCTTCGATCTATTAAAATTAATCTTGGAAAATTAAAAAATAATATTCCACGTAACGACGGATTTGACATAACTGTAGCATCAGAAGTTATGGCAATTTTTTGTTTGTCAAATAGCTTAGAAGATTTGGAAAAAAAAATAGGCAATATCACTATTGCTTACACGAAAGACAAAAAACCAATTTACGCGAAAGATTTAAACGCTCATGGACCAATGACAGTATTATTAAAAGATGCCATTAGACCAAACATGACTCAAACTTTAGAAAACAATCCAGCCATCATACATGGTGGTCCATTTGCAAATATTGCTCATGGATGTAATTCTATCATTGCCACAAAAACCGCTCTAAAGTTATCTGACTATGTTGTCACTGAAGCAGGTTTTGGAGCAGATCTCGGTGCCGAAAAATTTATTAACATTAAATGTAGAAAAGCAGGTCTTCAACCGAGTTGTGTAGTACTTGTTGCGACTATCAGAGCTTTAAAAATGCATGGGGGTGTTGAGAAAGATGATTTAAAAAAAGAAAATT
>Ga0208765_1000453_pt1 | contig 26920 bp, 24 predicted proteins | sample ETNtaG_2_FD_185783 | JGI IMG/M metagenome (GOLD analysis project Ga0208765, IMG submission 185783) | Marine microbial and viral communities from oxygen minimum zone, Eastern Pacific Ocean - ETNP201406SV203 (SPAdes) (version 2) | ecosystem: Environmental > Aquatic > Marine > Oceanic ...
GGGAGCACTCACACAACTGTAGGTTTCAGAAATCAGGGCATTCCAGGGTTTGATCAAAGACGACATGGCTTTGGGCACAAAAGTCAGTCCCAATCTCCATCCTCCTGCAGAAAATGCTTTCGAAAGTCCTCCTGTGACCAAAGTTCCTTCAGGGTAGAATTTGGAAATGCTGACAAATTTCCTCCCGCTGAAATCAATCAAGGCATAGATCTCATCAGAAATAACCACCACATTCTGATCCCTGCAAACCTGAGCCAATTCTTCCAATTCCTGAGGTGGATAGACTGCACCAGTTGGATTACAGGGATTGTTCAGAATCAGGATTTTTTGAACTGTTCCAAGATTTTTACAGACTTCATTGAGTTCCCCTGCCTGGAGTCTGTAAGAGTTTTTTCTTTTTGTGAAAACAGTCTGTATCGGTTTTGAAAGGATATGAGCTTGGGGACCGTAACTGACCCAACTCGGAGCAGGAATGATGAAAGGTCCTTCAAGCAACATCAGCAAATGAAAGATCAGTTCTTTACTGCCGGGTCCAACCACTGTGTTTTCTCTTGAAGAATCAAGCTCATATTCCGAATGAAAAACAGAGGCTGCCGCATCACGTAACTCGGGTAGTCCCATACCCGGCAAATAATTTTTTCGCGAGGAATACTGTTTCAAGGCTTCCACCATGATTTCCGGAACAGGAAAAGGAGATTCACCAAATCCAAGATGACAAATGTCAACGCCTTCTTTCCTCATACTGAGGGCCTTCTGGTTGATGCTGAGGGTGGCAGATTCTTTTAAATTAAGAATCTGAGGTTGGATGGATGGAGTCATCATGTATTATTAGCAAAGGTCAAAAAAAAATAAATTGCCTAATAAAATACTAATAGGGCTTAGCCACGATCCCGGATTTTCGCCCAAGTATCGCGGAGGGTGACGATACGGTTAAACACAGGAAGTTCCGCGGAGGACGCTTTTTCGTCGGAGCAAAAATAACCAAGTCGTTCGAATTGAAAACGGCTGCCTGGAATCACGTTTTTCAGCCCGGATTCGAGCCTGCAGTTTTTCAGGATTTCGACCGAATCCGGATTCAGATCCTTGAGAAAGTCGCCATCTTCGTGATTGCTTCCTGGAGAGGCTTCTCGGAAAAGGCGATCATACAACCGGACTTCTGCAGGAATGCTTTGCGAAGCAGAAACCCAATGGATGATGCCCTTGACCTTCCTGCCCTCGGGTTGAACCCCTTTAGCAGTTTGGGGATCATAGCTGCATCGGAGTTCGGAAATCTTGCCGGACGCATCACGAACCACTTCATCACAACGGATCACGTATCCGTAGCGCAGCCGCACTTCTTTTCCAGGTGCCAGCCTGAAGAACTTGCGGGGCGGATCTTCCAGAAAGTCATCCTCTTCGATGTAGATTTCACGCGTTAAAGGGATACTCCGCCTTCCCGCCTCGGGATTCTGAGGATGAACGGGGGCGTCCAGCATCTCCACCTGGTCTTCGGCAAAATTGGTGATCACCACCTTCAATGGTTTCAGCACGGCAAAAGCCCTGGGTGCATCCTGATTGAGCACCTCTCGGGCACAATCCTCAAGCACTGAAAAATCGATGTTGTTATCACTTTTGGAAATGCCAATCCGTTCGCAAAAAAGCCGGACCGACTCGGGTGGAAAACCACGTCGGCGGATTCCAATCAGGCTCGGCATGCGCGGATCGTCCCAGCCTTCGACATGCCCCTCTTCAACAAGCTGGATCAGTTTGCGTTTGCTGAGCACCGTATACTGCAGGTTGAGCCGGGAGAATTCATATTGGTGAGGCAGACACGGAGCCTCAGCCTCCCGCAAGACCCAGTCGTAAAGCGGACGGTTGTCTTCGAATTCAAGGGTACAGAGCGAATGCGTCACTCCCTCCAAAGCGTCACTCAGGCAGTGGGTGAAATCGTACATCGGGTAGATGCACCAGGCGTCACCCGTGCGCTGATGAGGAACCTTGCGGATCCGGTAAAGGGTTGGGTCACGCATGTGGATGTTTGGTGCAGCCATATCGATCCTGGCCCTTAGCACATGGCTTCCATCCTCGAATTCTCCCTCGCGCATGCGTTGGAAGAGGTCCAGGTTTTCTTCGATTCCTCGTTCCCGAAAAGGGCTGTTGCGTCCCGCTTCGGTGAGGGTTCCCCGGTATTCACGGATTTGATCCGCACTCAAGCTGTCGACATAGGCCTTGCCTCGACGGATCAGGACACAGGCGAATTCGTAGAGTGCCTCAAAATAATCGGAGGCATGGGTCAGTCGTTCCCCCCAGTTGAAACCGAGCCAGCGGATGTCTTCCAGAATCGCCTCTGCGTAGGTCGCATCTTCCTTGACCGGGTTAGTGTCATCGAAACGCATGAAGCAATGCCCACCAAAATCGCGGGCCATGCCGAAATTGAGAAAAATCGACTTTGCATGGCCGATGTGCAGATAACCGTTTGGCTCCGGAGGAAAACGGGTGAACACTTTTTCATGTTTTCCAGACTCCAGGTCCGCTTCGATGATTTTGCGAATGAAATGAGTTGCCGGAGATGATGCTGGTTGCTTTTCGTCCATCGTAGAGGGGGCTGATTCTGATTACTAAAGGTAATTTTATACCATGTGAACCTCGAAGCTCCAAGCCGATGAAATGAATCCCTGAAGTTTCTTTCCTGCTGATCTGTTAAGATGTTCTCCGAATTGCTTCCGGAATACTCATCAACATGCGTCATTCATAGTCCGAATTCGTGCATCATCCAAAATAACAACACTGAACCATCTTCAAACGACTTATGTCCCCGATCAAAGAAGAGCTAAAAGATCTCTCCCAATTTGTCCGACGCTGGGTTTTCTGGCGAACACTTTTGATGATCCAGCTGGGCTGTTTCCTTTTTGGCTGGGTGATCAGTGGGATCCTCATTCCACAGAATTTTTTTGCCGGAGGACTGATGGGGATCAGCCTGCTGATCATTAGTCTCTCCGGGGATTGGATCTCCCTCAGTCTGCTCTACATCCTGCTCAATATTCCGCTTTTTCTTTTGGGCTACCGCAGTTTTTCTCTGCGTTTTCTGCTGATCTCCCTGCTTGGAATGGGCATTTTCAGTTGCAACCTGGAGTGGACGGCAGGAATGAGCATCCCCACCCGCGAACCACTGCTCGCCGCCATTCTGGGAGGGATCCTTTCCGGTTCAGGTTCCGGTCTTTATCTGCGTTTTGGAGGATCCGTCGGAGGGTTGGACATCCTCGGAGCCTTCCTGAAGAAGAAATTCTCAATCCCGATCGGCAACACTTTCATCCTCGTCAATCTGGTGATCATTGTCGCCAACGGATTCCTTTACGACCTCGACATTGCACTTTATACCGGGATCTTCATGTATGTCTTTTCCTGGTCCCTTCAACGTGTCCAAACCGGCTTCTCCCAGCGTAAGGCGGTTTTCATCATCTCCAAAAAACCTGAGGAGGTGGCCGAAAAAGTGCTGCGAAAGATGGACCGCGGACTGACGTATTTTCATGCCTATGGGGGACTGGAACATGAACCACGGGAAGTGATTTACACCGTGATCAATTTGCTCGAATTAGGACGATTGAAGCAATACCTTTATGAAATCGACCCTGATGCTTTCATGGCCGTTAACGATACTGCGGAGGTGATTGGAAAGAGATTCCTGAGCTGGGAGGAGGAAGGATTCAATCCGATACGGAAAGAGTCTACAACCCCAAAATCTGCTTAGTACGTTTAGTTCTGCCCAAACGAAGGGGGGACTTTTTTAGGAGGATTTGGTTTTGGGAAGCATGCTGAAGGCTTCCAATGCTTTTTCTCGGGATTCCTTGAGAGGAACCACCGGATGGGGATAATCGGTTCCCAGACGAATTCCCGCATCCTTGAGTACTTCCGCAGGAGCTTCCCATGGTGAAAAAAGATATTTCCCAGGGAGTTTTTTCAATTCTGGAAGGTAGTGTTTGGTATAGGCTCCATCCCAGTCGAACTTCAATCCCTGACTGACAGGGTTGAAGATCCGAAAATAAGGAACCGCATCGGCTCCGCATCCTGCAACCCACTGCCAGCTTGCGCTGTTGTTGGCCAGGTCGGCATCCACCAGGCAGTCCCAAAACCACCGTTCTCCGTGTTTCCAATGCAACAGCAGATTCTTCACCAAAAAGGATCCTACGATCATACGGACTCGGTTGTGGATGTATCCCGTCTGCCAAAGTTCACGCATCCCTGCATCGACGATCGGATAGCCGGTCAGTCCTTTCTTCCAGAGCTCCAGACGTTTCGGGTCGTCGTTCCAGGGAAAGGCATCAAAACGCCGATGCAGATTCTTAGTCGGCAGGTCGGGAAAATGATAAAGCAGGCTGTAGGAAAACTCCCTCCATCCCAGTTGACTGAGAAAATGATCGAGGTTTTTACCCGAATGTTTATCCAAACCACCATACCAAGCCTGATTTGAAGAAATCTGGCCCTGATGAAGATAGGGAGAAAGTCTGGATACATAGGATTTTGCAGGAAAGTTGCGGCCTTCTTTGTAATGCATCAGACCCTTCTCAAAAAATTCCAGCATTTTTTCCTGCCCCCCTTTTTCACTGACTCTCCAGTGGGGTTCGATTTTCCTGTCCCAGGGAACTTTTGGAAGCAGCCCAAGGGATTCCACAGATTCCGAAAGTTCGGATTTCAATAAGCTGAGGTTTTTTGGAACAGGTAGAGGCTCCCTGGGAGGAGGTGCATTGAGGCAAGCATTCCGGAAAAAAGGGGTGAAGACCCGGTAGGGAGTATCATCACTTTTCAGAACCTCCATCGGTTCCCAAAGCAGAGATCCGTTGAAACTCTCTGCCTCCACTCCTTTTTCCTTGAAGAACTGCTTGATGGACGCATCCCGGTTCCTGCTCCAGGATTCGTAGCATCGGTTCCAGAAGATTCCGGATGCCCTGTGCTTTTCCAAAAGACTTTGCAAAATCTGTTTCGGATCTCCCTGGAAGACATTCAAGTTGCCCTGAAGGGACTCGTCGAGAGCTTTCAGGGAATGATGCAGCCACCAGCGGCTGGCTCCACCAGGGCGATGATCTCCGCCATGAACCTGGTCCAGAATGTAGACCGGAATTACGGATCCTGATTCAGCCGCATGGCTCAGAGCAGGATTGTCTGCAAGCCTGAGATCCTGACGGAACCATTGAATGTAGATTTTTTCAGGCATCAAACTTACCGTTTATGCTTAAAAACGTAGTCTCTGAAAGTGAGGAGAGGAGCTCTCCTGAGATGATAACGAATGATAAAACATTGCAGATTTCATACAGTGAGGAAATTCAAGGCAGGTATTATAAAAAGGTTTTTGTAGAGAAACAGTTTAAGGATGAAATCAGAAATGCTCCATCCAGGGTCTGAGGTCCATTTCCTGGGTCCAGGCACTGCGTTTCTGGAGGTGAAGCTGCCAATAGGCTTCTGCGATTTCTTCAGGATTAAGAATCCCCTCTTCCTCTTTTTTGGCGTAGGTCTCGGGAAACAGTTCCTGAATCCATTCGGTGTCAATCGCCCCGTCGATGATGATGTGGGCGACATGGATGCCCTGGGGGCCGAATTCACGGGCCAGGGACTGGGCCAGGGAACGTAGACCAAATTTAGCCCCGCTGAAGGCAGCAAAACCTGAAGCGCCACGCATGCTGGAGGTCGCCCCGGTGAAAAGGATCGTCCCTCGGCCTCTGGGTTTCATGTAACGAACCGCCTCCCGGCCTGTGAGGAACCCTGCAAAACAGCCCATTTCCCAGACTTTGTAAAACACCCGGGAGGTGGTTTCCTCAAGTGAAAAACGTACGTTTCCACCGACGTTGAAGACACAGACCTCGATCGGTCCCACTTCCTCTTCGACGGTTCGGAACATGTCCTGTACCTGGTCTTCCTTTCGTGCATCGGCCCCAAAGGCACGGACCCTGCCTCCGGCTTCCTCAATTCTTTGGACCAGGGGTTGGAGTTTTTCGACGTTCCTACGGGAAATACAGGCGGTGTAGCCTTCACGGGCGAAGCGTCGGGCGATGGCTCCTCCGGTGGCATTTCCTGCACCCATGACGATGACTGCACGATCTTCCATACTCTTGTTGATGGATGAGAGGGTTAAAGAGAGAGTTCCGGATTTTCAGGACGTTTGGAACTTCAACCGAAATGGAACCCGTTCAGGAACTGCAGGAAAGCATCGAACAGCCTGGACGGTACCTGGCCCACTCGGGATGCAGGGCAAAGGATTTTTCCTGTTCGGGTTGTTTGCATAGGGTCTGCGTATAAGTTCCAATATTTCTTTGACAAAAGACGGATCCTCTTCGGTTGCCAACTCGATGGCAAGTGTGGGATAAACCTTCCTTATCCTAGGAAATCAGCGTTCTTCCTTTCGAAATGGTTTGAGCAGTGCAGAAGGGGCGCGTGCATTTCGTGAGACCAAAGTCATCGTGACAATCGTCAACACAAAGGGCATCATCAGAAACACCTGATAGGGCAGATTGATGGCACTACTGGCCTGCAACCTCAATTGGAGGGCATCGATCAAGGCAAAAAGCAGTGCTCCTGCCGCACTTTTCCAGGGCCCCCACTGCCCAAAGACCACCAGGGCGATGCAAACCCAGCCTCTTCCAGAAATCACTCCGAAGGTAAATGCATTGAACTGGACCATGACCAAGAATGCTCCCGCTGCTCCCATCAGCGCTCCAGAAATCATCAGCCCCTGGTAACGCATTGCGGAGACGTTGACCCCCGCTGAATCAGCGGCATGCGGATTTTCCCCCACGGTCCTCAGATTGAGTCCCCATGGGGTTTGAAAAAGCAGAAAAGCCGATAAGGGCACCAGAAGCAAAGCAAGATAGGTCAAGGCTGCCTGCTGAAAAAGGACCGGCCCCACCCAGGGAATATCCATTAAAACAGGAATGCCAACAGGAGTGAAGGCCTTGATATTCGGTGGAGTGGAAGGCTGTCCGAAGATCAATCGGTAGAAGAAGAAGGCAAAACCTGTTGAAAGCAAAGTGACCCCGATTCCAGAAACATGCTGACTCAGTCCAAGACTGACCGTGAGAAATCCCATCAAGATCGCCATCAGCATGCCCGTGAGCATGGCTGCCAATACCCCTAGCCAGAGGCTGTTACTGAAATATGCCATGGTGAAGCCGGACATGGCTCCGAAAAGCATGATTCCTTCGATACCAAGGTTCAGGACCCCCGAACGTTCTGCGAAAAGTTCTCCAATCGTTGCTAAGATAAATGGGGTTGCAATCCTGATCAGAGCCGCAAAGAAGCCAATGTGAAAAATCTGGGAGAGGATTTCATCCATGCTTTATTCCGATGCAGAAAGATGGGTCCGAACACGATAAGTGGAAAAAAGCTGAGCAATCAACATCGTCACCAAAGCAGTACCTTGAATCACATCGGCAAGGAACACTGGCACACCCGTGGCCCGTGACATGGCTTCAGCCCCCGTCACTACGATGGCAAAGAAAAGTGCCGCCGGGACTACGCCTAGGGGGTTTAACCTGGCCAGCATCGCAATCACAATCCCGGTATATCCATAGCCTGGAGAGATGCCGGCCATCACCTGAAAGTGCAACCCACCCACTTCACCTGCCCCGGCCAATCCTGCAAGGGCTCCTGAAATCAACGCGGTATAGATCAAAACCCGGGTAATGGGTATTCCTCCATAGGCTGCCGCTTCCGGATTTTCTCCAACAACACTGATGGAAAACCCTAGCGTTGTCCGTCGAATCAACAACCAGACTAGAGGTGCTGCGACGAGAGACAGCAAAACTCCGAGGTGGAGCCGTGTCGCACGTAAAAGAATAGGAAACTCCGCATCCATTCGAATATCCGGTGAATCAGGATAACCGCTCAAAGGATCCTTCCAGGGCCCGTCAAGGAGTGCAGTCATGATGTAAAAAATGACAAAATTGAGCAGCAGGGTTGTCACCACATCATCCACCTTGAAACGTGTGCGTAAAACTGCAGGAAGCAAAGCCCAACAGGCTCCACAAACAGCTGAAAAGATGATCATCAGGGGGACCAGAGAAAATGTTGGAAGGGATTCAATACCACCAACGAATGCCGCACCCATGGCACCTGCGAGCAGTTGTCCTTCCGCTCCTATGTTCCAAAACTTTGCCTTGAAAGCAACCGTCACAGCCAAACCGGTCAATATCAATGGAGCTGCTTTTACAAAGGTTTCCACCATGTTGAAACGGCTTGATACCGCACTCAGGAAAAGTTTGGAATAGGCATCTATCACATTTGCATCAGCTAATGCAACCAGCCCACTGCATAAGACCAGAGTCGCCAGTACTGCAGAAAATGGAAGAGCTAAATTAAGCCAGAGAGGAGTATGTTCCCGCAGTTCAAGCCGGAGGTGCATCGTTTTGTTTATGCTTTAAGGATCTGTATCATGCCGCTTCGGCCCCTGCCATCATCAATCCGATTTTCTCGACGGATGCATCTGCAATGCTTTGTTCACCATGGACGCACCCTTCGTACATCACCATGATGCGATCTGAAAGGGTAAACAGTTCCTCAAGATCCTCACTGATGAGAATGATGGCAGCACCTGCTTCTCGAAGTTCAAGAAACTTTCGGTGAACAAAATCTGCAGCTGCCACATCCAGTCCACGGGTCGGCTGGGATGCCAGAAGAACTTCCGGGTCGAAAGCCAGCTCTCTGGCTAATAGAGCTTTCTGGAGGTTTCCGCCGGACAACGTTCCAGTCCGAACTTCCGGACCAATTGCTCTGATTCCGAAACGGGAAATCATGGCCTCCGTGAATTCCCGGATGGCCTTGAGACGAAGGATTCCCAGACGGCTGAAGTTTGGATGGTTGATCCAGGGCAGGACCATCGATGAAGACAGGGGTAATGTGGTCACCAGTCCTGTCGTCATGCGGTCTTCGGGGATACGTCCAATTTTCAGTTTCTGCATCTTCCTGGGACTGGATTGAGTAATGGTATTTCCTTTGACCTCAATCTTGCCTTCCGAAGGAGGCAAGATTCCGGCAATGACATCTGCAAGTTCACGCTGACCGTTCCCTGAGACTCCGGCAATCCCCAGAATTTCTCCTCCATGAACAACCATATCGACGTCCTTCAAAAAAGGACGGTTGGGGATTCTAGTGGAAATTCCACTCAGTTTGAGAAGAGGATCTCTCAGTTGGGATGTTGTTTTCTCAGGCGGGGTCAGTTCATGGCCACACATCATTTGTGCCAGTGAACCTTCCGTGACGGCACGAGGGTCCTCTACAACTGACGTAACAGCACCCCCGCGCATAACGACAACACGATTGGTTACTTCCCGGACCTCATACAATTTATGGGTGATGAAGATAATGCCCATACCACCGTCTGCCAGGGCTCTTAGCGCCGAAAAAAGACCTTCTGACTCCTTGGGAGTCAAAACCGCGGTTGGTTCGTCGAGAATCAGAATCTTTGCTTTTCGGAAAAGTGCTTTGATGATTTCAAGCCTTTGCTGCTCGCCAATGGTAAGTTCTGAAACGATTGCGTCAGGATTGAGCTTCAAACCATAGTGCTTTCCTATTTCCTCAAGCCGGTCTCTGGCACCTGTTTGATCGAGTCTTCCTCCTTTACCTGGCCTGCCAAGCATCAGGTTTTCAAGAACGGTGTGCCTTGGTACAAGGTGAAAGTGCTGATGAACCATTCCCACCCCCAATTCTAATGCATCTGCAGAAGAGTGGATTTCGACGGGCTGCCCCTGGATTGATATGGATCCCTGATCGGCCTGATAGGTCCCAAACAGGATGTTCATCAGGGTTGTTTTGCCCGCTCCATTTTCTCCTAGAAGCCCAAGAATATCTCCCGCTTTGAGGAGAAGATCGACCTGCTGATTTGCCTGCACCACTCCGAAGCTTTTGCAGACACCTCGCATGCTAAGCAACAGGTCCGAATCAGACATTTTTGTGAGGATGTAAAATAATTTTGAAACAGGATAAGTAGGCCCTTAATCCGTTCCAGAATTCGAAGGAATTTCGAAAAATGCCGGTTTTAAACGAGAAAGAATAAAACCGGCTGGTGGGTTGTCTCAGAAATCAGTCCGAGTGCGGGGTACTCTCGTCGACATCAACACGGTGGGTTCCATCAAGGATTTCCTGCTTACGTTTTTCCACCATGGACTTTACGTCTGCAGGAAGTTTGTTTTCCCATTTGTGATAGGGAGCAAGGTAGGATCCTCCCTTACCCATAAATGAAAAACCTCCAAAATCCTGAGCCGTGGGAACCCCTGCCTTAACCAGAGTAACCACATGCTTAATGGTAGGCCACATATCCCATACCGGTCCTGTGATGACGGTGTTCGGGCCCAGAGAAGCCTGGTCCGACATGTTGGAGATTGCCAGTGCTCCTTTTTCGGCACAGGCTTCAATGACTCCAAAACGCTCCGCATAAAGGACATCGGCTCCTGCTTCAATCTGTGCCAGTGCAGCTTCCTTAGCTTTGGGCGGGTCGAAAAAAGAACCAATGAATGAAAATTTACAACGTACTTTATTATTCACTTCTTTGGCACCATTGCAGAAGGCATTGGAAAGGCGGTTCACTTCCGGAATAGGCATGGCAGCGACAACACCGAGGACATTCGATTTCGTCATTTTTCCGGCAATCATACCAGAAAGGTAGGCTGGTTCATGAATCCAGTTGTCAAACACACCAAAGTTTGGTTCTGCAGGCCCAATACCTGATCCGAAGACGAAGGACACATCAGGATAATCGCGAGCCACTCTACGCGCAATTCGCTCCGCGCCAAATGAATCTCCAGTAATCAGCTTATATCCATTTTCTGCATATTCACGCATGACCCTTGCAAAATCAGCAGATTTGACACTTTCCGACCAGGTGTATTCGATCCCCATTTCTTTTTTGGCCTGAAGCAGAGCAACGTGAATCTGATTCACCCAGGGTTCCTCAATTGGTGTTTCAAATACTGCTGCCACTTTAAGTCCAGAGGCTTGAACCGGTTGGTAGAATATTCCCAAGACAAGTAAAGCCAATGCTCCGAACCCTGCTTGCTTGATCAATCGGATGAAGTACTTTTTGAAGTAATTATGGACCATTTCTTTTTTCATAGGATCTCCTGGAAAGAAAGTGTTTTAATGATGTGAAAAGGATTTGGAAGGTCTGATTGAATAGATAAAATGTGCCCAACATTCTCTTTTCGTAATTCCATTCAAGCAGCGCATCTTGGTTTTTCTTAACCTTCTCTAGTGGAATGTTACCTCAAAAATCCAATCCTGCTTCTTGAATCTATGGTTTTTTAGCTTTGTTTCATCATCAAAGTCAAAGGAAATAGTACCTTTTGACACTCCAAAAGCCCTTTCACTTTTTCTAACCAATAATGGATGCTTTCGTTATGGGAAAACGATATTCGATTGGATGCTTCGAAGCATTGAACGCTGTTGAATCATGCACTTGGAGAACTTAAATCATTTTGTTCCATCCTGAAGACTGTAATCAGATGCCTTCCAAAATCACCCTAATTGGTTCCACAGGACTGATTGGTTTACATTTTCTTGAAAGCATCCGTGAGGATGATTTCCCGGATGTCACTGCAATAACACGCCGGAAGATTTCAATCCTGGCCGATAAGCATTTCATCAGACAGGCCATAAATGATTTTTCTGATCTGGAAAGCATGAGACCGGATCTGAAAACCGATGTTCTAGTCAGCAGCTTGGGGACCACCATTAAAAAGGCAGGGTCTCAGGATGAATTCTTCAAAATTGACCACGACCTCCCCTTGCGCATTGCCAGAATGGCTCATGAGGAAGGTTGCAGGACGATGATCCTCGTCTCATCTGGAGGTGCGAACCCACAATCTTCTATTTTTTATTGTCGCGTCAAAGGCTTGCTGGAAGAAGCTCTATCAGAGATAGGTTTTGATCGGCTCCATATACTTCGGCCAAGTCTACTGCTGGGACCTAGAACAGAAAGTCGTCCAGGAGAGTATTTAGGAAAGCTCTTGATGCAGCCGCTTTCTTTCCTGATCCCATGGAAATACAGACCCATCCATGCCCGCATCATGGCCAATACCATCCAGCAATTGATCCGAGGAAATGAAAAAGGCCATTACATCTGGGAAGGTAAGGATCTTTATAAAGAAGTTGATGGATAGCCCAGGAAGATATCCGACAAGGAAACACTCTAACCCGATTCAACTTTTGAAATCGCAATCAGCACGAGCCCGGCTCCGACGCAGACCGTACCGATGGCAATACTCCAGGTGAGGGGTTCATCCAGCAACCATGCAGAAAGTAGTACCCCGCAGACTGGGGAAATGAATCCGAAACTGGAAACCAGGGTTGGACTGTAGAATTTGTACAAAAATCCCATTGCCATGAATCCGAATCCGGCGATGACCACCCCCTGGTAGAGAATCCCGGCCAAAGGCGGCCAGTCCAAATTCTCCCAGCGGATTTCCTCAAACATCAATCCTCCCAACATAAAAGCCCCTAAGGAAAGGATCATCATCCAGGACACCACTCGGGTGGGTTCGGTCTGCCTTACCATCTTGGCCGACAGAATCAAGCGGAAGCCCAGCAATGTGGCACTGAGCAGAACAATCGCTGCTCCCCAAATCGAAAATTCCTCCACATCAAGTCCCCCCCTGCGCAACACAATCACGCTGGTTCCCAAAAATGCAACGGCCAGCCCCAAAATGCGCAGGAAGGTCAACTGGTCTCCCTTGATCATGTAGTGTGAAAAAAAAGCGGCAAACAAGGGAAAGGTCGAAATTAAAACCGAAGAGATGGCACCCGATGAAAGACTGAAACCTTCGTTCATGAGCCAGATCTGGATGAAAAAAAGTAATCCAAGCATCGAAAAGGGCATCAGCTCCTCTCGTTTCAACATCATCGGAATTCCTTTGATCCACGCCCAAATCAGGATGCAGAGTATGGCGATCGTAAATCGTAGAAAACCGCTCCACAACGGTGGGAAAACCTCCAACCCGAACTTGACCGCCACCGGGTTTCCTCCCCAAAGCGCATGGATCAGCGAGATGGCAATTGCTGCCTTAAAAGTGATCTTCATCAGAAGCCAGGAACATACATTTTAATTTTATTTGATACTATCAAGTAAATGCCTTAGAATGGATTCATCAACAATTCGGAACCCATTTCAAACGGAGATCATGATGGAACATTTAACAAAAGAAAGCTTCAAGAATAAGGTTTTTGATTTTGAAGCAAATCAGGAGTGGAGTTTTGCAGGAGACAAGCCCTGCATCATCGATTTTTATGCAGACTGGTGCAACCCCTGCAAGATTGTAGCGCCAATTTTGGAAAACCTGGCAGAGGAATATCAAGGAAAACTCGACATTTACAAGGTCGACACCGAGAAGGAACAGGAGCTTGCGTCAATGTTCAACATCCGCAGCATTCCCTCCATTCTTTTTGTCCCAAAGGATGGCAAGCCCCAGATGTCGATGGGAGCCCTGCCAAAAGAAAATTTCGTCCAGGCCATCCAGGATGTCCTGCATGTCAAGGATCAACCGCTTTGATAACTTCATCAACCGCTAACGGGAGAAAGAATGGTTCAGCATTCCGGACCCAAGCCCGATCATCCTGAATTTTCTGAGCTTGCTGAATCACTTTTCAGCCTGATCCATTACCGCAGCAGTGTGCAGAAAAAATGTGCACGCCTGGGTGAGATGGAATGCAGGTTTCTGAACTTGCTTGCATGCCAGGAAAAACCCGTACAGATGAACACACTGGCAGAACTGCTGGGAGTTTCCGAAAGCAGGATTACGAGGCTGGTGGAACGGATGGTCAAAAAAGGGCTGGTGACCAAACACCGTTCCGCCCAGGACCGGCGCAGTTGGAACGTCGGCATTTCGACCCAGGGACTGGATGCCAACATGAACGTTTCGGCGGTTTCTATGGAGGTCCAGTCCGAACTGATGGCCAACTTGCCTGAGGAGGAACGTGAAGCGATCTATCGATGCGTCAAAACCTACATCCAAACTTTTCACAAAATCCTTGAGAACAAAGATGCTGAATTGGAAAATGCCAACTAACCTTCTCAGGTCATTTGGGATGACGCATGAGAAGAATTTATATTGAGTTGATCGAACTGTTCTGTGGTCGAGATATGAAGACAAAACGAACTCCCGAAGTGCGACAAAAGTCAATCAGGGGTTCGCTGAAATTTGCGATGCACTCTACTGAAGTACTGATATAATTAAAGAAGATTTTGTGTATGGTGGAGACGAGGGGGATCGAAACAAAAATTTAAATTGGGTTAATATTTTTCCTTTATAATTTCATCGCTTTGGAAGGGGTTCGTATTCTTAATAGAGAGATGGAATGATCCCTCTATCACATCCACCCACTCCAATTAATGTGTCAGGAGCATCCTTAATCAGAGGACAAGGGACACTTCCTACATTCTTCACACCCCCTACGATATCCCTTACATTTTTAAGTTTATACTTTAGTTTTGCAGTGTTAACTTCCCAGAATCCCTTGCAAAAACTCACTCCACGCGTTTACCCCTGTCAAAGGGTCTACCTATTGATTCATTAGTTCAAAAACCCATGAAGTTGCTTCTTTACCCTGCTTTGATTTTCCTGATGTTGAGCCTGACTCATTTGGAAACGGCTCATGCTTCCAAAGATCCGATTCATGCTGAAAAGGCCAAGATCATGGAAGAGGAATACCTGATGGTGCGTCAAATGAGACACAAGCTCCGTTACCTTCTCGAACAGCAGGATGCAGAAAATACCCTGCAGGAAGGTGAGGATGTGTTTCAGGATCTTCAACAGTTGGAACAGTGGCTCGAGGAGATGAAACGTAACCCCGAAAACGCCAATCTGGAAGCGCTGATGCAGATGCTTCAGCAGTTGGAGCAAAGGATGAACAAAAACCTCACTACTCAGGAGCAGACCCAGCAGTGGCTGGATTCCGGGAACTCACAGAAATCACAGAACAAACAACACAAGATACCCCTCTCATCTCTGATGGAGACAATGCGTGAACTGATCCAGCAAAAGCGCTTTGATGAAGCTCAACAGTTGCTGGACCAGTTGCTTTCCACAATGAACCGTCAACAGCAGGACTTGCAGCAGGCCCTTGCTGAAAACAGCCAACAGCGTTTTTCTCAAACCAGCAGGGATCTCCAACAGATGATGTCCCAGGCCCAGCAGGCCCTGGCAAGGGAGAACCAGGTCCGTAAAATGCTTCAGCCCCACCAATCTACTACAAAGCTTCCTGGTGACACTGGAAAGCAGGCTGCCGAACTCCAACGTCAAATCAGTGAACTGATTCGCAAGATGCAGTCAGGCATGATGCAACTTCCCGAATCCTCCATGCTCAATACCCGTGCGCCTCAGAGAGAGCTAAAGCTCAGCCAGCAGGCTTCCAGCCTGACAGAAGGAAATCTGAAACATTCCAGGCCCATGCCAGCCTTCCAGTCCGCAGGAGATACACAAAAAAGCTTAGAACGGTTGGCCCAAAACCTTTCGAATCTGCAGCAGCAGGTTCAGCAGATGTCAAACAACCGGATGATGGCTCAAAGAGAAGGTAGAGGAAGGCGTTATTGGTCGGAAAAAAGCGTCAGGCCCATGAAATTCGAATACGAATTCCAGGCGAATCCACTCTTCCGTGAAAAAATTCAGAACGAACAGGTGCAGGATTCTCAACGGAGAACTAAACTCGAGCAACAGTACCTGCAAGAGGTGATGCGCTGAATTGGAAAAATTAGGGGGGAACCGGCAGGTCGGGTTGGATCAGACCTGCATCCTCATCACTTCCTCGTAGGCAGAGACGAGTTTGTTTCGGATCTGCATCATCAGTCTCATAGAGATGTCCGCCTTTTCCAGTGCGATCATCGTCCCGTGAATGTCCTTGTTTTCAGAGGTCAGCAATTCCACCTGCTTGGCTTCGGCATGAATCTGCTGCTGATTGACTTCTTGGAGCAGTTTTTCAAAATTCTGCCCGATGCCTCCACCTGGAGAAGAACCATCCTCTCGGGTCTGACGGGCGAGGGCTTCCTGGGGGTTGGTTGGTGAAACCGGGGGAAGTTTAATGTTCATGTGACCTCCGTCTTTGTAAAACCTGGATCAAAAACGTCATTGCATTAAAACTTAACTACGTTAACCGATACCTCTTCCTAAATCCAGTGCCGATTGCCACATGCTCTTGGAGGCATTGAAAGCGGCAACATTGGCTTCATAGGAACGTGAAGCTTCCATCAGGTTGACCATTTCCTGCATGGTGTTGATGTTCGGCATAGCGACGTACCCCTCTTCATTGGCATCAGGATGACCAGGCTCATACCTCAGAATCGGAGGTTTTGTGTCCTGAACGATGCCGACCACTTTGACTTGGGTCGCCGAATCCATGGAGCGTTCCTGGGCAAGAAGCTCGTCTTCGAATTTGCGGTCATTTGCCACTGCAGCAAAGATCACCTCACGCCTGCGGTAGGGACCTCCCTGTGGGGTCCTCGTCGTGTTGGCGTTGGCCAGGTTTTCAGAAATCGTGTTGACCCGTTGGCGTTGTGCGGTCATGCCCGAAACACTAACGGAAAGAGAATCAATGATGCTCATGATCGTCCTTCAGAAATGGCGGATTTCAATCCGCGGAATTTGTGGGCCATCATTCTCAATGTGGCATTATACATCAACTGGTTTTCGGCAATTTTTGCCATTTCACGGTCAAGATCGACAGTGTTGCCATCAAAATCCGGGTACGGTGAAGCGCTCAAAATGCGCTGCGCCTCAACTTCATGCAATGGAGGAGTCTGTCTCCCATCGAAATGACGTGAATCGGTTTGCTTCAAGGCTCCGGGCTGTTCTGCATGCAGCGCCTTTTCCAAACTGGCTCTGAAGACCAGGTCTTCTGCCTGGTAACCTGGTGTGTCTTTATTGGCCACGTTGGAAGCCAGCAGATCATGTCGACTGGTCCGGAAATCAAGGGATTTCTGGGCGATGGTGAATATGTTGTTGCCGAAAAGTCCTGACATATGAGATTGATTTTTCTTATGATTAATCAAACAAATTCGGTTATGCTTTTACTCGATAAAATGCAATCAAAGGGCCATAATCCCATTCACTTTGAACAGAAAAAAAACAGTGATTCGTTCAGAAAAACAAAGAATACCTCAAACCCTCCAGTTTCATACATTTAAGGAGTTTTGAACCATGAACGAAGAACGTAAAACCCTTTGGGGCGGTCACCTGATCCAGAACCCCGCACAACAAAATGTCCGCTTTTGTGCCGGAAGGGATGTCCGGGAACTGCCGATGGCGGATGAACTCCTTTTGCCTTTTGATATCTGGACCAACCGAGCCCACTGCATCATGCTGGAAAAGTGCCGGCTGATCCAGACGGATCATCTAAAGAACATCCTGAAAGGCCTGGAACAGCTTGAAACCTCAATCGAAAAAGATGCGTTCAAATTAAATCCTGAGTTGGAAGACGTTCATACCAACGTTGAAGTGTTTGTCAGCGAGATGCAGGGAGCAGATGCCGGCGGGCGGATGCATATTGGAAGAAGCCGCAATGACCAGTCCGCCTGTGATACACGCCTTTATCTGCGAAGCAGGTCGATCGCACTTTTTGAAGAGGTGAAAAATCTTGGAGAAACCCTGCTCGTCATGGCCGAGGAACACTGCGAAACCGTGATGCCCGGATTCACCCACTACCAACCCGCAATGATCACCAGTTGGGGACACTGGCTTTGTGCATATGTCCAGGGACTCTGCAGGGATCTTGAAAGGCTGGGATTTACCCTCAATCTGGTCAATCGCAACCCGTTGGGTGCTGCAGCTGCATTTGGAACATCCTGGCCGCTGGACCGGGAACTGACCACCAAATTACTGGGGTTCGAACGCTTGGAAACCAATTCCCTCGACTGCATTGTTTCACGCTGGGAAAATGAAGCCCAACTGGCGCATGCCTTTAGCATGCTGATGAACCGGCTGAGCGTCATGTCACAGGATCTGATCGTCCTGAGCCTTCCCTACCTGAAGATGCTGCGGGTCAACGATGCATTCGTCACCGGCTCCTCAATTATGCCCCAGAAAAAAAACCCTGATTTTGCCGAAGTGATTCGCTCCAAGGCGGCCTTTGCCCAGGGGCAGCTTCAAAGCCTGCTGGGGATTCAGAAAGGGGCCCTGAGCGGTTACAACCGTGACACACAACTGACCAAATACCTGATCATGGATGTGGTACGGGAGTGTGAAGATGCACCCGGCATCCTCAGTGAAGTCTATCGCACCCTGGAAGTCGATGCGGATGCAATGAAAAAGCATTGTCAAACAGGATTCATGAACGCAGTCGATCTTGCGGATCTACTCTGCCGTGAATGCGGACTGGCTTTTCGGGAAGCCCACAACATCATTGCCCGAGCCGTCAAGTTGAGTTCGGACACCGGATTCATCTCTCTGGAATCCCTGAAACAGGCATTCCTGGAATCCGGTCATGATTCTGGAAGGCTGCCAGAAAATATTGCCGAGTTTCAAGATCCGTCGACTTTGATCCAGGCCAGAAATCACACTGGATCTCCTGCTCCAGAACAGGTTCAGGGACAGATTAAGACCATGAAGGAAGAACTTGAACAACTGGCCTTGCCGATGAATCACGCCAGTCAGAGGGCAGAAAAGGCATGGTTGCGCTGCCGTAACGAAATCCCAGCATAAGCCCAAGTTTGTTTTCCAATAGACAGGATGAGTATCGCTAAAACTTGTTTTAGGAGTCATCATTTGACAAGATTAGGTTAAAATATTTCAATAAAATTTGATTCTGCATAAAATGTAGCCAAGCAGAAACACAACTGGAGAAACAATGGCAAATGATAAAGTAATCCACTTGAATGATCCGGCGACTTTTGATGAAGAAACCAAAGACGGATATGCCCTGGTCGATTTCTGGGCTGGCTGGTGTGCTCCTTGTCTGGCACTTGCTCCGACCATCGACTCCCTGGCAGACAAATTCAATGGACAGATCAAGATCTGTAAAGTGGACGTCGACTCCAACCAGGATTCTGCTGCCAAATTCGGAGTTCGCGGCATTCCCTTCATCGCATTGTTGAAGGACGGCAAACTCATTGATAGTGTCACCGGGAATGATCCTGCCAGAGTTCAGGCTTTAGCGGAGATGGCTGTCAACTGACAGCTCTTGATTCAGTGCCGTCTGAGTCGAACTGGCTCCTTCTCCTTTCCTATGACGGCACGAACTATAACGGCTGGCAGGTCCAACCGAACCAGCCCACAATCGAAGGTACCCTCGAAGAAGCACTCCTTCGTCTCACTGGAAATATAGTCAAAGTTCACGGTTCCGGCAGAACCGATGCCGGAGTTCATGGCCTGAATCAAACTGCGACTTTTTCAGTGGTTTCCGGGTTTAGTCCTGAAAAGTGGCGTTTGGCCCTGAATGGCGTCTTACCAGATGATCTGGTGGTCAAACATGTCCAGCAGGTGCCCGCAGCGTTTCATGCGCGCCATTCGTCGATTGGAAAGCGCTACCGCTACCTCGTCTGCAACCTGCCCTACCGTTCCCCTTTCAGCCGCAACAAAAGCTGGTGGGTGCGTAAGCCCCTGGATTTGGACGCGATGCGGGAAGCCGCCTCTGAGCTCACAGGCAGGAATGATTTTTCAGCCTTCCGTGCCGCTGGATGCAGTTCACCAAATCCGGTCAAAGATCTGCGTGAAATTTTGTGTGACGTGAAACCGTGGCTTCATGCTAACCTGTGCCTTGAAACCGAAGCGGATTCCTTCCTGCAACACATGGTACGCATCATTGTCGGGACTCTGGTCCAGGTAGGAACAGGGAAATTAAAGCCCCAACAGATGAAAGGAATCCTGGAAAGCAGGGACCGCGTCCAAGCCGGTCCAACTGCTCCAGCTCATGGTCTTTATGCGCTCTGCGTGCGCTATCCTGAAGGAACCGTGAGTTGGCCTGAAGAAGTCATGAATCACTAAAAATGAAGCAAGACGTTCCTTTTCTTCTCGAATCGGATTACGGCCCTGCTGGCGATCAGCCCCATGCAATCCGTGAACTGGTCAAAGGTATTGAAGAAAAAAAGAAACACCAGGTTCTGCTGGGCATCACCGGTTCGGGCAAGACTTTCACCATGGCCAATGTCATCCGTGAACTGCAAAGACCTTCCCTGGTGATCGCACACAACAAAACCCTGGCTGCGCAGCTTTTCAATGAATTCAAATCCTTCTTCCCGCACAACGCCGTCGAGTATTTTGTTAGCTATTACGATTATTATCAGCCTGAGGCCTATGTTCCCCACAAAGACCTCTTCATCGAAAAAGACACTTCGCTGAACGACGAGCTCGACCGTCTTCGGCTTTCGGCAACACGCTCACTGCTGGAACGCCGGGATGTGATCATCGTCTCCAGTGTTTCCTGCATCTACGGCATCGGGGCTCCTGAGGAATATGGAAAGATGCTGATGTTCCTGAAGGTTGGTGACCGTTTTCCACGAAGCAAGATGCTGGAACGTCTGGTAGAACTGCAATACGACCGCAACGACATGGATTTTCACCGCGGGAAGTTCCGTGTGCGCGGAGACGTGGTGGACATCTATCTTGCCGAATCAGAATCTGCCATTCGTGTCGAACTCTTCGGAGATGAAATCGAAAGGATCATCAAGTTCGAACCGCTGACAGGGAAAAAACGTTCCGCGCATCAGCATTATGTGATCTATCCCGCGTCCCATTATGCAACTTCTCCAGAACACATTCCGGAAACCGTAAACATGATCCGGGAAGAATTGCAGAACCGTCTCAGTGAACTCCATCAGCAGAGCAAACTCGTTGAGGCCCACCGTCTCAAACAACGGACACAATTCGATCTGGAAATGATCCAGGAAACAGGCAGTTGTTCCGGAATCGAAAACTATAGCCGAATTCTCCAAAGACGTACTCCTGGAAGTCCTCCAGCGACCCTGATCGATTACCTGCCTTCCGATTCGCTGGTTTTCATCGATGAAAGTCATGTCACCCTGCCGCAGCTTCGCGGGATGTTTCTAGGGGACCGGTCACGCAAAGAAACCCTGGTCGAGCATGGTTTCCGTCTTCCCTCGGCACTCGACAACAGGCCCCTGCAGTTTCCAGAATTCCAGGGAATCCCACAGAACCTGCTCTACATCTCGGCCACACCCGCCGATTATGAACTGGAACAGGCAAGCCACCAATGCACTGAACTGATCATCCGCCCAACCGGACTGGTGGATCCGAAAATCGAAGTCAGACCAGTCCTCGGACAGGTGGATGACATACTCCATGAAATCCGCATCCGGGCCGAAAAAAAGGAACGGGTTTTGATCACCACCCTCACCAAACGCATGTCCGAGGATCTGACAGAATACTACCTCGATCTGGACGTGCGTGTGCGCTACATGCATTCGGACATCGACGCGGTGGAGAGGACTCAGATCCTCCACGATCTGCGTGCCGGAGAATTCGACGTGTTGGTGGGAATCAACCTGCTTCGGGAAGGTCTCGATCTTCCAGAGGTTTCCCTGGTGGGAATCTTCGATGCGGACAAGGAAGGCTTCCTCCGTTCTGCCAGATCCCTGATCCAAACCTGCGGACGTGCTGCGAGGAATGCAAACGGGATGGTCATTCTTTATGCCGACAAGATCACCGAATCGATGCAGCAAACCATTGACATCACCGAAAACCGACGGCGCAGACAGATGGCCTACAATCAGGAACACGGCATCATTCCAAGAACGATTCAGCGTGAGATTGCACCATCCCTCGCTCCCATAGATTTGGAGGAAGACCTGGAAGTCGCAGAAGAGACCGGGCCTTTCCAAAGTATGGACAAGCTGGAAAACGAACTCGAGGAGCTTGAAGACGCGATGCGCCGTGCTGCGGAAGCACTTGAATTCGAGGAGGCCGCAGGCTATCGAGACCGTATTGCTCAAATCAAATCCAAGCTTGAAATGGTGAATTGAGTTCGCCATCCTCCTTCTCTTACTCCATCAAAGAAAATCATGAAAGCCTGGATACAACACGAATTTGGAGAACCATCCGAAGTTCTCAGATGGCAGGAAACTGAATCGCTGAAGCCTGGAAAGGGGCAGCTCAGAATCCGGGTTCTGGGAGCAGGACTGAATTTCCCGGACCTGCTCTGCATTCAGGGGAAATACCAGGTGAAGCCAGAACTGCCCTTCACCCCCGGAGCAGAAGCCTTTGGAATCATCGAAGCCTGCGGGCCGGATTGTCAAATTTTCAAAGAGGGCAACCGGGTGATGGGAATTGCCAGCCATGGTGCATTTGCCGAAGAAATGCTGATCGAGGAAAAACAGGCCTACCAAGTTCCAGAAAACTTTCCGGTCGAACATGCAGCCGGATTTCTGATGACCCATCAAACTTCCTATTTTGCCCTGGTTCACCGTGCTGCTCTCAGACCAGGAGAAACCCTGCTCGTCCATGGAGGTTCCGGAGGAGTTGGCACGACCGCGATTCAAATCGGAAAAGCATTGGGAGCACGTGTCTTTGCCACTGCAGGCACAGATGAAAAACTCGAAATCTGCAGACAATGCGGTGCAGACGAGGTTCTCAATTATGAAAAAGAAGATTTCACTTTAGCTGTGAAGGAATGGACCGCTGGAAAAGGAGCCGATGTGATCTATGACCCGGTCGGAGGTGAAGTGCTTGAACGCAGTACCAAATGCATCGCCTGGGAAGGACGTTTGCTGGTGATTGGTTTCGCAGGAGGAACGATTCCCAAAATCGCTGCCAATCGCATCCTGCTCAAGAACATTTCGGTAATCGGCCTCTACTGGGGCAATTACATGATGCATAACCCGACACTCATCCGTGAAACCCAGCAACGCCTCTACGCCCTCTATGAAAAGGGCAAAATCAAACCCGTAATCCATCAGGCGTCCCAGATGGATCAACTGCAGCATTCCCTGGAACTCCTCTCCAGACGTAAAATCCAGGGCAAACTGGTGCTGGTCAACTCCGCTTCTGGATAAATCAAGAAGCTCAACCCAGATTATAAAAAAAATGAAGGCTTATCAGATTCGAGACGAATGGTCTCTTGAGCACATCGAACTTGTGGAAATTCCTAAACCCTCTCCTGGCCCAGGAGAAGTCCTGGTTGAAATGAAAGCTTCCTCCCTGAATTACCGAGACATGGTCGTTGCGAATAGAGGTTACGGCTCCAAAACAGGAAACCTTCCATTGATTCCGGTTTCTGATGGGGTGGGAATCGTCAGGGAACTTGGTGATGGCGTCTCCCGTGTTGCGATAGGTGACCGCATTTGTCCGCTTTTCATGCAAGGCTGGATCTCGGGTCCACCCAACCGGGAAAGGCTCAGCACAACTCTCGGAGGTCCAATTGATGGAGTGATGGCGGAATTCCGCTGTTTTCCTCAAGACTCCGTTTCAAAAGTACCAGAAGAACTGACCGATTTGGAAGCCTCCACCCTACCCTGTGCCGCTCTCACGGCCTGGAGCGCCCTGGTCGAAGAAGGAAAACTTCAACCTGGAGAGTCCGTCCTCATCCAGGGTACCGGAGGGGTTTCTCTGTTTGCCCTGCAGTTTGCCAAAATCTGCGGTGCACGATGCATCCTGATTTCAGGCAGCAACGAGAAAATGAAACGGGCTCAGGAACTTGGGGCGGATGAAGTTCTGAATTACCAGGATCTTCCAGAATGGGGGAAACAGGTCCGTGATTTCTCAGGAGGAGAAGGAGTCGACCATATCGTTGAAGTTGGAGGACCTGAAACCCTTCCACAGTCACTCAGAGCCATCCGGCCCGGGGGGACGATTTCCATGATCGGCGTACTTTCCGGCTCTGAAATGAAGGCCCAATTGGGTCTGATCGTAACCCGTCAGATCCGGTTGCAGGGAATCACAGTGGGACACCGTGACGGCTTCGAAGCAATGGCTTCTGCCATCAACGCATCTGGGATGAAACCGATCGTGGATCAGGTTTATCCTTTTACATCCCTGCCTGAAGCAATGCATTCGCTTTCAGAAGCAAAGCACTTTGGCAAGATCTGCCTTGAATTCTAAATCACTGAAGAAAACCGTCAGGATCCTTCCATCTGACTAGGCTGTCTTAAGAAAAGTGCGGCGATGGAAAAGGTGGCTGGAAGCAAGGCAAGGAAACGCAGGGTCAGATCGTAATCTCCTGTATAATCAGAGGCTATCGCCAGCGGTAGAGGGCCGATGGAAGCACCTACGACCATAATCATCTGCGACGTTCCCTGAATACTGCCCAGATGTTTTCTGCCAAAAAAGCGGGGCCAGAAGAAAGAAAAAAACGTCATCGTGATCCCGTTGTTGATGCCAAAAACCGTGGCATAAAGCATGGCACTGTAGACGCCTTCGACAAAAGTCACTGAAATCAATGATGTGGACATCACCAGAAGCCCCCCGGCAAACATCCAATTAGAACGGAAACGGTCCAGCATACGGCCGATGATCGGCATCGACAATGCCGCCATGATGCCAGAGACGGTGAACATCAGAGTTGCCGTCTGAGGATCGAGCCCATGACGGGTGAGGATGCCTTTGTTCTCAACATGCAGTGACGTTACCAGCATGGAAAAAGAAAAAAGCCCACAGCAGAGGATGTAGAAGGCTGGAGTTCGTAATGCTTCTGAAAGGGTCATCCCTGTTATTACCAAGGGTCCGCTGCCAGTGTCCTCATTCACTTCTCCATCTGGATTCAAACCCAACTCCTCTGGCTTGCTGAACAAGAAGATCACCACAGGAGGAAGCAGCAAAGCCCAAGTGGCAACACCAAGCCAGATCCATGATTCACGCCAGCCAACCTGATTGATCATCCACTGTGCCAGTGGCGGATGAATCGCCATCGAAATCGGAAAACCGAGCGACATCAGTCCCAGTGCCATTCCTCTTTTTTTATCGAACCATTGGGATACCAGATTGGCACAGGTCATCATCATCGAACCCTGGCCCACAAAACGCAGAAATCCAAATCCGATTGCAATGAAAACCCAGTTGAAAGCCATGCTGAAAAACATCGCCGCCAGCCCGAGGCATACCACTAGTACCCACATTAAACTCGCAGCTCCAAAACGGTCGATCAACTTTCCGACCTGCGGCAAGAGAAATGCTGCAACCAGAGTAGCACTACCATATGCAGCAGCAATGGAAGTTCGTGGAAGTTCTAAATCCTCTGACAATGAATCGAAAAAAATGCCAATCAAGTGGGATTGTCCAGGACCTGTCCCAAACATGGCCAGCATCGCTACTACGAGAATCACCCAGCCGTAAAAAAAATTGCCCTGTAACTTTTCATAGGCAGATCTTCTGAGTTGATTCAACATAATCCTTTAAAAGCAAATAATTTACTGAGGAATGAAATCTGACGAGGTAAGAAACCTATATTTAACGCTATAGATGGTGGTAGATTTTGTCAAGAAATTGAAGCAAAGGATGGAACAACTATTTCCTTCAACCGAAGCCTTTGGCATGATGAAGCTGGTCTTAATTTTTTCATAGTGGTTGAAATTCAAAACTGATGATCTATCTCCATTCGATCTGCCTCAATGAAGAGGAACTTCCGCAGGGGTTTCCTTTTAACATTCCTTGCATCCGATCCCTCGAAGAAATGGTCTTTAAAAGTCCGGTGACGTTTTTCGTCGGAGAAAACGGATCCGGAAAATCCACCCTTTTGGAGGCGATTGCCTGTGGTCTTCAAACCCCTGCCATTGGAAGTGCGGATGTGAGTCAGGATGATACCCTGGAGTCACAGCGGATGCTTGCCCAGCATCTCAAGTTTAACCGGAAGGGAATTCCAAGAGTAAAACTATTTTTCCGGGCCGAAGATTCCTTTGGTTTCACCCAGAAAATCAAAAACATGCTTCAGGATCTTTCAGGAATGGAGAAAGAATTCGAGGGAGAAATCAAAGGAGAATATGGACTTCAGCTGGCAAAAGGAGTCGTCCGGAAAGAAGCGAGAAGCCTTGAGCAGAAATACGGACAGAACCCCGACGGCCGGTCCCACGGAGAATCCTTCATCCATTTCTTCCAAGAACGTGTCCATCCCAAGGGACTGTATTTATTGGATGAACCTGAGACCCCGCTTTCACCCATCCATCAACTGACCCTGCTGGCAATCATTAAAGAAAAAATCGATGAAGGCTGCCAGTTCATCATTGCCACCCACTCCCCGATGCTGATGGCCTTTCCTGGAGCACAGATCCTCAGCCTTGATCAAAACCCGATCCGCGAACTCCCTTGGGAAGATGTAGAACACGTCCGTTTGATGAAAGACTTCTTCCAGAATCCACAGAGGTATCTTCAGCGATTGTTTTCATCATGAAGTAGCAAGAGGACCTAAGGTAAGTTTGAAGGGATTAAAACCCCCTGATCCTGAATAGGGCCTGATCCACGGCATCACGAATCCTTTCGCTTGGATGCTGGCTCAGGCTTTCGAGGGTTTCAACAGCCCGGGTATCTTTGAGTTCGCCCAGGATTTTGATCAACCCTTCCCGCACCCGTATGTCTTCGTTTTTACTGTCCATTGCGTTCAAGGCGTCGATGGCGGCATTCACGGCACTGGAACCAAGTTTCACTGTTGCCTCAATCACCTGTTCCGCCACCTCTTCGTTCTTGAGATAAGGCAGCATCATTCTTGCTGTCTTAGGATTCTTAACCTTTTGCAGGATGTCGAAGCTGTCACGGTTCTCGAAAAAAGATTTACCCCGTAAATTTTTGATAATGGATGGAGCAACGTTAGGACCTACTAAAATTAAGGTTTGTTTAAAGGCCCTTCGGTTCGATTTTTCACTAGGGTCTTCATACCTTTCAACCAGCATATCAATCCCAGGTTCACCGTAATTCGCAAATGCACCTCCTATTACACGAGTCAAACCTTCATCGGATTCGGCCACGAGGTCGACCAGATCTTCCATCGCCGGTTCGTATTTGAGTTTCCCAAGGTTCTTGATGACCTCCTTCTGAACCTT
>Ga0208765_1000461_pt1 | contig 26593 bp, 19 predicted proteins | sample ETNtaG_2_FD_185783 | JGI IMG/M metagenome (GOLD analysis project Ga0208765, IMG submission 185783) | Marine microbial and viral communities from oxygen minimum zone, Eastern Pacific Ocean - ETNP201406SV203 (SPAdes) (version 2) | ecosystem: Environmental > Aquatic > Marine > Oceanic ...
CTTGTACGCGTCTGGTGCTTCTTCTGAGAGAACATTCGGTGTGTTCGCATAGACAGCGATTCCCTTCTCTCGCAATTCCTCCTGAAGTGCCAGTCCATCAATCGAATTTCGAGCCTGCGTTCTTGACAATTGACGTCCCGCCCCATGGCATGAAGATGAAAACGCCTGATTTGAACCAGTGATTGGCCCTGCAAGGACATAGGATGCGGTCCCCATATCGCCCGGCACGAGAACGGGTTGACCTATTCCATTGAATTTCGATGCCAATTCACCATGATCTCCCCCCAATGCTCTGGTCGCGCCCTTTCGATGTACACAGCAGGTACAGGAAGAGCCGTGAACGACATGTTCCTCGATTTTGGCGATGTTATGGCATACATCGTAAACGACCTCCAATTCACCGTCGGTACCCAGATGCGCTCTCAGTGTATCACGCAGACGCTGTGTCAAAGCACTTCGATTGGCGAAGGCGTAATTTCCCGCAGCCTGCATGGCCTCAAAGTAAGCCTGTCCTTCTTTGGAATGGAATGGTGCCGACGCCAATTGTCTGTCTGGCAATGTAATATCCCATTCCTCAGCATACCATCCGTGCTTGGTTTTCTTGTATCGCTGTTCCAACGCATCGACGTGATCTGTACAGACTTGGTGCCCCAAACCCCTTGATCCAGTGTGAATCATTGCAGTCACCTGACCTTCACGTAGACCAAATGCACGTGCCGCCTCTTCATCGAGAATGGCGTCTACAACTTGCAATTCAAGGAAATGATTGCCTGAACCCAATGTCCCAAGCGAAAGCGACCCTCGCTTCAAGGCCCGTTCGGAAAGACCACGCTCATCACCTTCCAACAATCCGTGGGATTCCATGGCGACCAAGTCTTCATGATGTCCAAGACCGAGTTCTACTGCAGCCTTCGCTCCTTCTGAAAGGATTGCCTCCATTCCAGTTTCAGAAAGTTCGACACCTCCTTTAGCGGAAGGTCCAGCAGGAATGCGCCCCTTCAATCGTCGTCCGAATTTCTTCATGTCGCGAATGTCCTTCTGTTCTAAGTCCAATGCACACAATCGAACTCCACAATTGATGTCGAATCCAACACCACCGGGGGAAATTACACCGCCTTGATTGATGTCCGTCGCCACAACGCCTCCGATAGGAAATCCATATCCAAAGTGAAAATCGGCCATGGCCCATGCATTGCCGACAATTCCCGGAAGGGAAGCGGTGTTCGCCAACTGACCTGGAGATTGGTCGGATTGATTTGACAGATGCCCATCATCAGCGACCAGCATCGCATCGACCTTCATTGCACCGTGTTTCTTGATTCGATGCAAACCAGCTCCCGCCGGTTCAATGTGTTCTCGCCACGTACCAGTCACACCTCGCGCTGTGACCCGTGTTTGAAGTCGCTTTCGGCGACGGCACCCTATGGGTGCCGGCCGACTCATTCATGAACGGCCTTGAATTCGGGTCTATTGAGGATGCCCATGGCCTTCGGCGACATCGACATACCCTATTTTCACGAACAGGGCTTTGTGCGCAAGGTTTGCAAGGTCACAAATCTGTGGTTTTGGACCCGCGACGACACTCGTGAAACCTCTGGAGATACAACTGAGGATGAATACACCTTCATCGGTGCCCCAATCATCGATGGCTTTCCCCAGCGCGGAAAAGCACTGAAAGATGCCATGCGTGAAACCTTCCTAACTTATTTCGAGGAAAATAATCATGCTCGGGTCGCCCCATATCCAATCATTGCCCGTTGGCGTGATGATATTCACCTAACCATTGCATCCATCGCCGATTTCCAGCCCCATGTAACAAGTGGAATTGCACCTCCTCCTGCAAATCCACTCACAATATCCCAGCCCTGTATCCGCTTGACGGACGTTGCAGCTGTAGGCAGATCAGGACGCCATTTGACCACATTTGAGATGATGGCTCATCATTGCTTCAATCGCCCAGATGATGGTGATGTAAAGTACTGGATGGAGGAATGCATACGATACTGCGACGACCTTTTCGTCAATCGATTGGGAATAGAGCCCAAAGAAATCACCTATGTTGAGAACCCGTGGTCTGGTGGCGGTAACGCTGGACCCGCTGTCGAAGTAATCGTGGGTGGCCTTGAATTGGCCACTCTCGTATTCATGAACTTGGAAGAATGTGAAGATGGGGACGTTGAAATCAAGGGTATCCGATATGGCGAGATGCCATTGCAGATTATCGATACAGGATATGGCTTGGAGCGCTTCTGCTGGGCTGCCGCAGGAACGCCCACTATCTACGAGGCCATTTACCCCGAGAGTGTTGAGTGGCTGCAAAATGAATCTGATTTCCAGTCACGCTTGACACAATTGGGAGACGTGGATATAGACGCCCTCCTTTCCGAATTGTCAAGATTAGCAGGGATTCTCAATATTGACGTGGGGACCGATGTCGAATCTCTTTACACCCGTCTATGCGAGCGATTGGAAGACCGGGGGATATCACTTTCAGTCGACCAGTTGAAATCCGTAACAGAGCCTCTGTCATCCATTTATGCGATTCCTGATCACATGCATGCCCTATGCAATATGCTTGGGGATGCCCTAGTACCCTCCAATGCCAAAGCCGGCTACCTTGCACGAATGTTGGCTCGTCGTGTCTGTCGAATGAAGGATGATCTTGGCCTGAGCATGAGTCTTTCAGAATTGGGCGCTCATCATATGGATGTGAATCTCGACATATCTGGATTCAGCCAATCTAGGGATGGAATTCTGATTATTCTTGAATTGGAGGAGGCTCGATATCACGAGATGCTCCGCAAGGGAGAAGCTGCTGTCAATACTGCCTTGGCAAAATTACCCAAGGAAGCAAGTGATGCTCCCGATGAAATCCTCTTCCGACTTGCTGAGGAACGGGGCCTGCAACCAGAGATGGTCGCAGGAATCGCTAATCGTCTCGGTTGGAATCAACTCAGGATTCGCGTGGGTTTCTCGGCTGATATGGCCGCCCGAAATGCCCTGCAAACCAAGGCGGCAGCCAAGGACAAGGGCAAGGGTGGCTTGCTGACAGGTGACTGGCCAGACACTGAGATGCGTTACTACGATGACACCTCGATGACGGAATTCAAAGCCGAAGTTCTCCATTGTACGGAAATAGACGCATCATCTCTCAATCTCTCCAGTGAAGTTCAGGGTACACCTACGCATGCTATCGTCCTCGACCACACACTGTTCTATCCAGAAGGTGGAGGGCAGTTGGGCGATTCCGGCACTCTTGGAGGTGCAACAGTCCTCGACACTAGAATCGAGAACTCTGTAATTATGCACCTCACTGATCGACCCCTTTCGGGCACCGTTCAGGGAACAGTTTCGTGGGAGCGACGTAAACAGTTGATGGATCATCACACCTCTGTTCACATCATTGGTGGCAGTGCAAGAGCTCTGCTAGGCCCACACATCTGGCAAGCTGGTTCTTCCAAGGGTGAGAGATATGCTCGCCTTGATGTCACACACTATCAGCGCTTGACACGGGATGACCTTGACGCTATCGAGGACCACGCAAACGAAATTATCGCCAGCAATCCTGCGGTAGAGAAATTGGTCTTGGAACGTGCTGACGCTGATGCCCAGTTCGGATTCGAACTATATCAGGGTGGGGCGCCAAAACACAGCCAAATCAGGGTCATTAGAATCGGCGATCACGATGTTCAGGCCTGTGGTGGTACGCACCACGACCAAGTCGGCGAAATTGGGGAGGTTCGCATCATCCGCAGTAGTCAAGTCCAAGACGGGGTGGAGAGGTTGCAGATTGTGGCCGGAGAGACAGCACGCGAACACGCCCGCCGACAGGAGCGCCTCCTGGCTGAATCCGCCGAAGCGCTCGGTGTATCGGTTGAGGATCTCCCGAAGACTGTAAATCGTTTCTTTGATGAGTGGAAGGCACAACAGAAGCAAATCGAATTACTCGAGGCTGAAATCGTCCGCCTGCGGACCAGTGGTGGTGGCGATGAGGCCGTAGAAAAGGATGGTATTCGCTATGTTGTCATGGAGGCTACCGGTGAACTCAAGCAGATGCAGAATATGGTCGGTGAACTCACTCGAGACGCATCCAAACCTACGGTAGCCGTGGTCGGAAGTCGTGAAGGCGGCGGGAAAATCATCGTTGCAATCACTGAAGGCACTGTAGCTGCAGAAAATCACAACGCCGTGGAGATTCTAAACGCCATTTCCGGACACATCGGTGGTGGTGGTGGTGGCAGACCAACCTTCGCTCAAGGTGGTGGCTCAAACGCTAACGGTCTTGATGCTGCATTGGATGCCGCTAGAGGGACCCTTGGCCTGTGATTATTCATCTATCAACTGCTGAACATCTTCTGCGAACAGCGTGGGTTCCCAATCGGTATCATTCCAGCGCACGCGTTGGTTGTGTTCCTTGTCAAGAATAATCGTCGCAGTTGAATGATCGACCAGATAATCGGGGTGATGGCGGCCAGATGTATTGTTCGAATCATTCTCATAGGTCGTATTCACGTATGTCTGTAGCCCAACATGGAAAGATTCCCACACTGGTTCTAGAGTAGCGACATCTCCAGTGAGGTGCGGCCAGGAAAGATTCCTCTCCGTCGCGTATTGACCTAGGACGTTTTGAGAATCCCACCACGGGTCAACGGTGATGGATACGATGCTGAAGTTCGTCCCATAGTCGTCAGCCAGTTGTTGAGTAATCCAGCGAAGATTGGAACTCACCACAGGACATACATCCGGGCAACGAGAATAGATGAATGATACAACGAGGACCTGACCTTCGTAATCTGATAGGTTGGTCATATTCCCATCCGGTTTAATGAGACTAAATTCATTGATTTCGTACTCCGGGTCATCACCAGGGAGATCCTCTCCATGAAATGCATCAATATCTTCAACTGAGGATAAGCAACCGGGTAAGAAGATGCATACAGAAAGCATGATTGCCATGAATCGTTTCATCGCTTCACCTCACAGTTCATTGGGCACAGGCGTTTGATCCATGTGTAGGAAGGCGAATACCGCCCACCAAGTTACAATGTCCCAAGAATGTGCAAGGTTGGCCACTCCGGTGGCATTGTCTGTAACCATGTATTCCTCCACCTCACTCAAGCGATCGCACGTTTTGTGGTAGCATGGATAACCATCGACGACTCCATTCCACCCCAGTGTTGCAACTCCAATTTGTTGGAATGGATCATGGTCACTTCTAGCGGTTGGGGATTCGTAAATTGCCACCGTATCTTCGTATTGTTGTTGCCAAAGTGGATCTTCACCAACAGCAGCCCATTCTGCGGCCCCTCTTTCCATCTGATAAGCGAGATCTAGGGCGTCAGAACCAATCCACTCTGCTAGATGAAACATACCGGGTTGGTCGATTACATCTCCACTACCGTCAGGCCCTAGGTAAACGGAAAGTGCATAGTTACCTGGATAGTTAATGCCAGCCATGTCAAGATTGAGATAATTGCTTATTGTCACGCCGGAGGGAACAGAGTCAGCGAAAGCAGATGAGCCCCACAATCCTTCTTCCTCACTTGACCATAGACAGAAAACCATGGTTCTCCGCGCATCAAAATCTGCCAATGCTCCAGCCGTTGTCAGTACCATTGCTGAACCCGCAGTGTTGTCATATGCACCAGTCCGGGTCCCATATCCTGTTTGTTCTAAACCCGGTAACAACGAAGTTGGTGTAGCATAAGGTGCAATATCGAAGTGGCCACCAAAGACCAACCATTCATCAGCGAACATAGATCCATCCTTGTATCCACAAACGTTGACTGCCCATACCGTACCGGTCCAATACCTGTGTACTTCAGTTCGGAGCCCAAATCCTGTCAAGACTCCTTCAAAGTAATCGATTGCATCTTCATATGATGGATTTTGATTACCGATATGTCGGTCTAGATATCCTACTGCACCGTCTGGCCCACAAGTAATCACATCATCGCAAGGAGTTTCATCGGTGATGAAATCCACCCATTCGTAAACGGAGCGTCCATCGACCCATCCATCAGATGCATCAACACCATCGTCCATTGTCAGATCAGAACGTTGAGGTCTAACAGTCTCAAACGTCTTGGTGGCAACCGAACCTCCATCAGAGTCATGTGGAATCAACCAATCCCATGTGCCGTTATCCTCATTGAGTGCAGTGGTAACAGCTCCACCGTTGGATGAATCTGCCATCCAATCCTGCCACGATTCATTTGCTGCACGAACTGGCCAATCAGTCCGTCCATAATTTCCAATCAGTAAGATTGCTTCCAAATTTCGAGGTGGGAGCAGCCATTCAACATCCTCACTGGTACCAGATTTGAGGTTCAGAACTGTCCCATTCTGGGCTCGCTGGCTTCCTGGATCAAGTACGAAATATGGTATGTAGACGCTTAAATCGGCATTAGCAACCAACGTCACCCCCGACCAATCACCAGCAATGAGTGGGCCATTGATGGTAAGGTGCTTTGCCGTCGGTGGCCCAGAATCTTCAGACCCGAAACAACCTGAAAAAGCAGTACCCAAGAGTAGGAATACCATCAGAAAAACAGTCGGGACGCGTGACGACATGGCTCTGCGAATGAGCAGGCATATCTGAATCAATCGGCCCTTAGGGCCGATTATCCATTATTCATCAAAACGCCACGATATGGTTCATCAATGTCTAGTTGAACCACATAGAGCCCACTGGTGATACAGGACATGTAGGCATACCCATCGTGGTATTCAACGGCCCACAGGAAGGGAATCCACCCGAAGTCGTAGTATTGACTATCCAATGGTTCACCATATTCGCTGCCGTGTGGAAGGTAGAATGCGAGTGTTGACTCCATGTTGGTATCGTTTCGGTCTTGACCTGAATATCCAGCATGAATCAGTGTTTCCACATCAACAATCCACATACCGCCGTGGTAGTGGCTGACATACAGGCGACCATCCCATGTCCCTCCATGGCTATTGTCTGGCAAATCATCATCATTGGTTGGGAAGTAAACACTGTCCAAATTGTGTGGGCTGAACAGCAACCACTCGTCTCCATTGGCATGATCATCACACGAGCTACCAAAGCAATGAGACCATGCGGTTGGAATCTCCCATGTCGAATACAGACTCGGCTCAAAGTGGACATTTCCGTTGTTTGTTGTATAATTCGTCGTATCTAGGAGATATACTAGCCCCGTTCCTTCGGTGGTTGAGAGAACTTCTACTGCTAGCACTGTCAGATGTCGTTTGTCATCCGGCCCCCCCAGATGACTTGTATCGACCATTTCGGGAAACGGTTCGGCATAGTGGATGTAGGACGCCCGTCCACCATTCTCATTACCAGTGGGACCACTGTCAATCTCACCATCCTCATCGAGGTCTGCAAAGTCATCCCAATGTCCCACCTCTGGTGCTCGCCATGTGCATCCTGCTTGTGTCCCTCCTGCTAACTTACAAGCAGAGCCAAAGAAGAGATATTCTTCTGGTGAATTTGTAGGGTGGGGTACATCAGAAATATCGAAGATTCGTAGCCCGGCCTCCCAATAGGCTCCGTAGATGTAGGTTCGTCCATGCCGCGGATCATTTACATCATCACCAGGCCATTTCTGACTGGTCATGTCGTGAATGTAAATCCAGCCACCCCGGGTGGTTTCCCAAGCCACTTCCGCCTCTCCAATTTTGACGATTCTCGGTAGACTGTTCTGTAGGTCGAAGTTTAGATGTGCAATGGTGATGCCACCGCAGGCATCCCCCTGTCCGATGTCACATGCAGTGTAATCCGGATTGGCCACAAGAATGTACCATTCATCATCAATCATCTGAGTGTACAGATTGTGAGGGCCACTTGGGTGATCAGCATCATACCATGAATCCACGTAATGTGGATTGGTTTTGTCTGTGACATCAATCAATGTCACACTGACTTGAATTGGATCATCCCAATTGCCTACATTGGGGTCGGCATAGCCCGAATCAACGAGTTGATTCTGTAGAATCAAGAACTCATTTCCGTTGTATTCGATGTACTTGACATCGAGAACCTGTGTATTCGGGTCGTTGTAAACACCCATCACTGTGGTATTGGTTGGGTCCGTGACATCCGTGATGTGTACATCGTTCCAACCCGCCTGATAGGCATAGACCCGTCCGTCAGGGGCCGTCATCACCTGAACCTCGGCATTACCCGGGCTTGTGAGTTCGTTGAAATCTGCGAATTCGATGTTATCACTACTCATGTTGTGATGAGTTGGATCCCTGTGATCATGTTCTTCACCTTGTAAAAGTGGGTCCTCCGCCCATGATTTTTCATTTTCAGTATCTACTTCATTGGTCATGTCCATCATTGCGACGATGCCTAATGAGGCACTCGCAAGGAATAGGAGGCCGGCGATGATGAGTCCCTTCGCCGTCTCCATGGCGCACCGACCCTATGGGTCGGTTTTTATTTATCTCAGTCGGCCACCACTGCCCATGCGCGGTGGAATTCTGGCCCTACTCCTCGTGATTCCTCTTCTATCGGGTCTTGCGGCTGCGCATGAGCCTGACACCTTCACCGTCATCGTTCGCGAGGACACACATGACCCCATGGGTGTCAATCTCGTCATCAACGACACTGTTCAATATTACAATGCCGACAGTCGTGAGAATATCACTCACAACATCGGACTTGATCTCAATGGCGATGGCGATTTTGACGATGATGGCGAATTCTCGTCTGGCGTCCTGAATAATGAGTGTGACTGGGACAATGACAGTGACTGCCGAGTTGCCTGGATTTTTGTCATCAATGATACTGCTCTTGTCGGAAATTACATCCTCTCCGACTTGCATTCCGATGGCAATGAAATCGAAGTACGACTGAACATCTCGGCCGATGATCACACTGGACCTGCGCCAGTCATCGGCGAATGTCTGGGTGATTGCGAAGATGAAGAAGTCGAACCCGAATTGAAGCGTTCCAGTCAGACCGATTTCCAGAAAGGATTGATGTTGGCCGGGATGATGATGTTCGGGGGAGCCTCCGCTCTGTTTGTGGCTACGCTTATGCAGAAGGCGTGAGTGCTGGAATCAACGTCAGAATCATCGCCTCTGCTGAGAATGTCAATGTCCATTCAAAAATAGCCGACTCAACCAGATGCCCGGTCGCTACGAACGCAGTCATGGCTTGGAATGAAATGATGGCGACTGCAAACAAGCACCATCGAATGCGATTGATTGACCAGTCTTGCCAAAGAATGTCAGCATCAAGTTCACCTCTGGCATAGGTGAGTGTGGCAATCCAAAGCTGCGCCCCCCAAAATATGTTCATCGCCCAGAAGATATGCATGATGAGACTCGTGTTGAATGGATGCCCCACTATTTGCACCATCGAAAAACCGATGACGATGCCCGTAATGAGTGCCGTGATATTGGCAACTTTCCGTTTTGTCCCCTCGGGTTTCGTACGGTGAAATGTCTCGAATGAGAGTAGAATCATCAGCACACCCCCAGTGAACAAACCGAAATTGAAGACCATTCGTTCTGGCATGAATGCGCCCGCAGACGAAATGAAGGGAGGAAACCCATCTTCGAAGATGAATCCATCGTCCTCTAATCCATCAGGTGCTTGGTCGGTCAAATCCACGCGTTCATCCCGCGCGCCGCCACCCAGTTGCATCATCACCTGGCTAATCAGGCAACTTCCGACAATTAGGATTACACCGAGTTTAATGGCTTGGCGAAGTTGCGAATCGTTGAACATTTGATTCATTGTAAAGACCTCAACGCCTCAACATCGAACAGACTGGCCGCGCGTGCCAGCCCCTCATCGACAGTAAACCATCGCACCTCTTCAATCTCATCCTGCTTTGGATTGAATGTGGGTTCGTTCTGTAGCGTACATGTGTAGGTGAACGACAGAAATTGAATCCCTTCACTGGTGAATATTCTCTCATCAATCTGAACGAGGTCATCAGGGGTAATCTCAACAGAGATTCCTAACTCCTCAAGCACCTCTCGCATCGCTCCTTCGAGGGGATGTTCAGCATAATCCACAAATCCACCCGGCAATGTCCATTGTCCAGTGAAAAATCCACGCTTCACTTTTGCCATCACCACTTCGTTCCGTTGATTCTGGATGATGACTTTCGACACTACACGGTGCATGCTTCGGTAGACACTTTCGCGCGCGAGAGGATCTACACAACCATCGGAGATTAGTTTGTCCTTCCACGCCCAACTCTTGGGCCATTCAATCTCTGGAAACCCGTAGATTACTTCGTGATAATCAGTACCGAATTTGATTCGATTAACACGGCGCTCGATCCACTCGATTCCCATCGAACGTACCTCAGATTCTGTAGGCAATCTAAGTGCTATGTCTCCGACACGCCCCATGGTCGCTTTCCGAGGGCCATTCCCATCTAGATCGACGAGCAGGACCTTTCCATCGTGCTCAAGATAGAGCGGTCGAGACATGTTTCACCTCAATTGCCCAAAAGTTCGCTAACTGCGTCTCGCTCTTCCAATAGTACAGCGACATTTTCATCAATTTTTGATTGTGCAAATGAGTCGACAGGGAGGTCTTCCACCACAATTACATCACCATTTTCACATCGACATGGGAAACTAAACACAAGCCCTTCAGGAACTCCATACCAACCTTCCGAAGGAAGAGCCATTGAAACTATGCGTCCATTCGAACCTTGCCACCAGTCGCGCATGTGGTCGGTGGCAGCGGAGGCTGCGGAAGCCGCGGAGGATGCTCCTCGTGCTACGATAATGGCCTTCCCCCGCGTTGCTACAGTATCTAGGAACGGGCCTTGTAACCATTCTCTGTCGAATACATCAGTTGCAACTTTCCCATCGACAGTCGCGAAACGTGGGTCGGGGTACATCGTGTTAGCGTGGTTGCCCCAGATGAATACATCATGTATCTTTGAAGCAGACACTCCCGCACGCTCTGCCATCTGCCCTACTGCTCTATTCTGGTCGAGGCGTGTCATGGCGGTAAATTGCTGAGAGGGAATACTAGGTGCGTTTGCACAGGCAATTAGCGCATTGGTGTTGCAGGGGTTGCCCACAGTAATGACCTTCACATTCGGTGAGGCAACCGCATCGATTGCCTTACCTTGACCAACGAAAATCGGACCATTTGCAGCCACGAGATCGGCTCTATCCATGTCTTTTGTTCTGGGTCGTGAACCAACCAGAAAAATCGCGTCAGCCTCTTTGAATGCAATATTGGGATCATCTGTGCCGACGATGCCGTGCACCAGCGGGAATGCCGAATCCTTCAATTCCATGATAACCCCCTCTAAACGTTGCATACCAGGTGGAATCTCCAATAGCTGAAGCGTAACTGGCTGATTTGTTCCAAAACAATCACCACTCGCGATTCGCCATAACAGCGCATATCCAATGTTTCCAGCGGCTCCAGTAACAGCAACACGAATTGATTTTTTCATTCCATCGTCCCCACTCATGAGCACTCCTCGCTGCCCAATGGGCAGAGACTCATGTCCATAGGGGTTGCCTTGCAGGGTAATCCTTGAAGAGGAGGGGGCGACACCAGATTTCGTGGAAGAACGACGTCGCGCACTCCTCGCTCTAATCCTTGTGGGGGCAGCCCCAACACTCTCAACCCTGCTTTCGTATGGCGTTGGTGACGGCACCATATCTCAAGCCATTTTCATTTTGACTAAACTGTGGTTACTCTTATTCCCACTTTTCTGGTTACTCAAAGTAGATTCAGGCACACTCTCGTGGTCAAAACCGGAGCAGGGAGGCTATGCAATGGCTGTTGGATTAGGTATAGCGATGAGCATACTGATGCTATTGGCATGGTTATTACTTGGCGACGCTATTGATGCAAATCTGTTGAGAAACGCTCTTGAACCGGTTGGCCTATTGGATCCTAAAGTGTATCTCATCGCTACAATATATTGGATTCTAATCAATTCTATACTAGAAGAATATGTATTTCGGTGGTTCTTGGTCACCAAATCGGAGACTCTCGTTGGAACTGGAAATCCCGCTATTATCCTGTCCGCTCTGATTTTTGTCGTCCACCATACGGTTGCTTTGGCAATATTTGGATTCCCTTGGTGGGCCAATTTGATTTCCAGCATTGCCCTATTCGTGGGTGGCGCAGTATTCTCGTGGCTCTATGTTCGCTACCGAAGCGTTTGGATTCCATACATTGCACATGCAATCTGCGACATCGTCGTATTCGGAGTCGGTGCAATCATCATTTTCTGAATCCTGCAATCCTAGTACCTGCCTTTGAGTCCGCATGGTTCAATAACTGATTCTGGGTCGATTCAATCATACAACCCCTAAGGGGTTGCTAACCAGATTCGAGGCGATGCAATGAAGTTGGGCGTTCTGGTCGAGAGTGAGGGGGAAACCCGAGTCGCAATCGTTCCAAATTCGATTCCTAAATTGACCAAAATGGGCTTTGAAGTGCTTGTTGAATCTGGTTCAGGAAATTCTGCACACCACTCAGATTCCCAATATGAAGCAAAAGGTGCAACTATCGCCACTCGAGAACAGGCTTTGGAGTGTAATTTGCTGGTCTGCATAGGGGCTCCCGATTTCTCCAGTCTATCCGAAGGCCAGATTGTCGCTTGTGTCGCTGATCCATTCCGCCACCCAGAACGTATCCGTCAAGCGATGGATGGCAAGGTGACATTGATGAGTATGGACATGATTCCTCGCCGTCTCTCACGCGCGCAGGCGATGGATGTCAATTCAAGTCAAGACAACCTCGCTGGTTACAAAGCCGTTCTAATGGGTGCGGCACATGTTCCAAAGGGCATCCCAATGATGACCACATCTGCGGGCACCGTCAGACCAGCGAAGTTCGTCATCATGGGTAGTGGTGTTGCTGGCCTGCAAGCCATTGCAACTGCTAAACGCCTCGGCGCAATTGTATACGCCTCTGATGTGAGAAAATCAACTGCTGAACAGATTGAATCCGTCGGCGGACGATTCATCGAGGTTGAAGGAATGGATGATTTTGAGGATGAGTCCGGATACGCCAAGCCATTGACACCCGAATTCATTCAGAAGGTGAACGATACTGTTTGCGAAGTTGCCGCCGATGCCGACGTCATCGTGACAACCGCGCGAATCTTTGGTCGCCCAGCTCCAATCACAGTACCTGCATCGGCAGTAGCGGAATTTAGGGCTGGGTCAGTCATCGTTGACATGAATGCCGATGTTGGTGGGAATTGCGAACTCACCTCTCCCGGTGAAGTCATCACCACAGAGAATGGTGTCACAATCGTCGGCACAACGAATCTCCCGGGCCAACTCGCATCTACAGCTAGCATGCTTTACTCCAACAATCTGACCACTTTTGTTGGTTCATTGGTAAAAGATGGCGAAATTGTAATCGATCCAGACGACGACATTCTCTTTGGCGCCCCTGAAGGGAGTGATTTCTTCGTCGCAGGAATGGGTGGCGTATTGGTTTGCATGAATGGCGAGATTCATGAGAAGCAAACTCGATTGGCAGGGGTGGTTGAATGAGTTTGACATTGACGACCTTGGTGGCCAGCATCACCGTCTTCGTACTCGCGATTTTCCTTGGTTTTGAATTAATCAGCAAGGTTCCACCCACACTCCACACACCGTTGATGTCGGGGGCCAATGCCATTTCTGGAATCACCATTGTTGGCGCATTAATTCTGTCCAACACCGCATTCAACGATGGTCACCCTGGCCTGTCGGCTTGGCTAGCATTTGTTGCTCTGGTCATGGCCACAATCAACGTGGTTGGCGGTTTCATGGTCACCAATCGAATGTTAGAGATGATTGCTGGAAAGAGAAAACGAAAGGGAGGTGACTGAAATGGTCGATCCAGTCGTTTGGGATATCGGTTACCTTGTCTCTGCCGCTCTATTCATTTTGGGAATTAAGAAATTGTCCAGCCCTAAGACCGCGCCACAAGGAAACCGCATGGGTGCATACGGAATGCTCCTCGCAGTTCTGGTCACAATGGCAAAGATGTACAGCGAGGAAATTATTGGGCTTGAATTGATTGCTGGTGGTTTGGCTGTTGGTACGATCATTGGTGTTTGGATGGCCACTCGTGTTGAAATGACGGGCATGCCTGAGTTGGTCGCATTGTTCAACGGGTTTGGCGGTGGTGCATCTGCATTGGTAGGTCTCTCAGAAGTATTGACGCGAGTGAACCCTGCAACACTCGATATCCCTACAGATAATGTTGATCTATATGGGACTTGGATTGCCATTGGACTCTCTGTTTTGATCGGTTGCTTAACCCTGACTGGAAGTTTGATGGCCATGGGCAAACTCAAGGGTGGTTTCTACATTCCATTGACCAAGAAGGATGACCGCGGACGTAGAAAGTGGGTCAACTTTCCAACTTGGGGCCCCCCGTGGCTAAACATTGTCAAGGGCGGATTGTTGGTTGCATCCTTTGTACTGATTTGGTTGATGATTCAGGAACCAGAAAACGCTGATTACATCTATGCTCTTGTAGGAGTATCGTGCCTACTGGGAATTGTGTTTGTACTTCCGATTGGAGGTGCAGATATGCCCGTCGTTGTCAGTTTGTTGAATTCAATGTCAGGTATTGCAGCTGCATTCACGGGCTTTGTGATTAGCAACAATGTCCTCATTATCGCAGGTTCAATGGTCGGTGCAGCCGGCTTGATTCTAACCTTCATCATGTGTAAGGCGATGAATCGAACCCTCACTGCAGTCCTGTTCAAATCCTTCGGTGGTGGCGGTAAAGAGACCGTAACTCGAACCAAGGTCGGCAGTGATCCAGAAGAGGTTGCAATGGTTTGTGATGGCATCAGCAAGTGTGTGATTATCCCTGGATACGGTATGGCCGTTAGTCAGGCGCAACACGCTGTCAAGGAATTCGCAGATTTGCTTGAGGCGCAGGACGTCGAAGTCAGTTACGGCATTCACCCCGTTGCAGGTCGGATGCCAGGGCACATGAACGTCCTTCTGGCAGAAGCAAATGTACCGTATGAACAACTCATCGAAATGGATGAGATAAATTCCGAATTGCCCGAGTGCGACGTCGCCTTGGTCATCGGAGCCAACGATACAGTCAATCCAGTCGCACGCAGTGGCGAGGGCCCCCTCGGTGGGATGCCAATCATCAATGCAGACAAGGCGCGTGTGGTTGTTATCATCAAGCGCAGTCTTTCCGTAGGTTATGCAGGGGTTGACAACGACTTGTTCTTTGAGGACAAGACGATGATGCTCTTTGGTGATGGAAAGAAGATGATGAATGAATTGAACTCCGCGTTCAAAGATCTCTGACCTAGTTTTCTTTCTGGGGTGCCCCTATAGGGCACCCATGTGAAGTAACGGTTAAGGACGGACGTAAATTCGAACGAGATGCAGAGGGTTGCCATGTCCCGAATCTCACTTCGCTTCGCCGTCATTATTTCCCTCATTCTGTTGATGGCAGGGCCCGGGCTGGCCATGCATACCGGACCGCCTTCAGACGACAATGGAGATGGTTCAGGCGAACCAACATGGCGTGCTGGTTGCACCTGTCATTCAAGTTCGCCATCATCGGGGACATTGGTCAAGTTGTCTGGTGCACCCCATGCCTATGATGTGGGTCAATCATATTCGATGACACTCACCCTTGAACATTCATCCAATGCAGGCGGCGGCTTCTTCCTATCAACAGAAGGAATGGGCTCACTGTCTTGGTCAGAAGACCAGATTATCCGTCCTGAGGCAGATAGTGGCGAGGATAAATCTGCAACATCGACCACATCTGGCATCACCCAATCCGACTACACATCTCCAGCGGAGTGGACTTTCACATGGACTGCTCCGGAATCCGATGTAGGTGGTGTTACATTCTGGGTTATTGGAAACATGGTCAACGATGATGGTGCCCCCAACTCGGATGATAACTGGAATGCGCTTTCATTTGTTGTCAATTCACCAACCGAAACATCAGCTGCTTCCGATCAAAGCACCAGAGTTATCTCTTCGGGAGATCATAGCCTGTTCGACCAAGAAGTGGATGAAGAGGCGCTGGAAATTGAACATCAACAAGCGGTTTCGGAAGTCGTGATGGATACGGGAGTAACTTGGTTCTTCATCTCGCTCACCGCTCTTCTTGTTGGCGCAGTTGTACAAAATGAAATTCTTGAAAGAAAATACGACACTGGACCCGCCCATCTTGACAGCCAACTAGCCTATCCAGAGGGACTTCGCCGCGGCACTCTTGCAGTTGGCTTTGCATTATTGGGCTTGTATTGGATGGCCGGTGGTGCGGCGGGCTATCTTTGGTCTACTGCCTTCTTCTGTAGTGCATGGGCTGGCTTCGGTGTCTACCGCACCATTTTGGCCGCACAAACTCCACCTACGGCCAAGGACATGATGTGAGGTGGCCAATTGCGTCTACGCCTCTCTAGGGATGTAGAGCGCCCCTTGCGAGCACACATCGATGAGTTGGCAACCCGCGGCACCGCACTGCTTTTTGTTCTCTGTATGGCAACATTGTTTTGGTGGTGGCAGATTGATCCCATCCTTGAGACTTGGCTATCCTCCTTACCGTTGGGGGCTGCTGAGGGAACAGTTTCAATTTACGACCCACACGGTTGGATGAGTACACGTTGGTCAATGATTGCCCTGTTGGCTTTGATTACTACACTGCCCTTGGTCGCTCAACAACTCCTTGCGTTTGCAGATGAGGGATTGTTGCCCAGCGAGAGAAAATGGCTTCGAATGGTGACCATCGGTGGTGTTGGGCTGGGTTTGATGTTGGCCACATTCTGGTGGATATGGGGTTACCCATTTGCTATTGGCAGCGCTGGCACAATTGGGGGCGTTGATGGCATCGGAACACAATATGATGCAGTTCTATTGTTCGAGGTCGGCATCGGCATCTCGTGGTGGATTTTTCTGACCATAATCACACTCATTGGATTGACCATGGCTCGCTTACTATCTCTAATGGTCACCGAACCATTCGACCCATTCCGCGTTCGCGTACACGGGACGATGCTTTTCCTTTGGTGGCTCACATGCCCATCCGCCCTAGAGGGGGTCTGGCTTTCCTTCTCGATTCTCCTCGTCATCATACCTGAAATGTTGATTCAATGGATGCCTGCACCCCTTCTTTCATCTAAGGCTCGCTCTCCAAAATCCGTATTTGATTCAGAAGGCGGTCTACATCGGCGTTTGTTTGCAATGTGCCATTGTGAGGGCGCATGCCCCTCAGTCCCATCCTCTTCCGCATCCAATCGCCTTGGCTGGGCTGAAACTGAGGCCCTATGCCTTGATCCAGATGCACGCGATGCCCTTCTTGACACGATTGTTCGACACCGAGTCAGTGATTTGGTCATCAGTGGATGCGATGGGTCACCTTTACCTGTTGAATTCAGACAATCGGTTGCCTCCACCAATTGCCAATTGTCTGGATTGGGGTGGCTGGATAACGATTCTACTCCCAAAACGCGTGAGTTTGCTATTTCGACCCTCGCATCAACCTCCAAAGATTGACTTTTGACACATCCGTCAAGCCGTGGGCTTGAAGCATCACGCTGTACCCGCAACAGCCATGAGTCGGCTTGTCCGAGTCGCTATTGCGATTGTCATCATACTTGGTGGCCAATGGTTGGCAAGCCAGCCAGATATCTACATGCCACTCTTCGATGCCATTCGCGATGAAGTCATCATGACCAATGATGCAGAGATTGTTGAAATGCAGGATGATGAGCGCTGGCTCGTCATCATCGTTGAATTTCCCGACGACCTATCTGCTTCAGGGTCCGACCACACTCGGGCCAATGCTATGCTGACGGGCTCTAATTCCGCTGCGACTTATTTCTCTGAAATTAGTGGCGGACGGTCCACTCTAACAGCCGATGTCCAACCCCAAATTCATACTGCACAACATAACGAAGCTGCTTACGGTCGAGATTCTGGAGGGGAACGTGATGTTGGCGACGAAAGTACTGGTGGCCCAGCCGGACTTGTGGAAGAGGCCCTTACAACCACATTCGACAATCTCGACATGTCACCTTATGATTTCGATAACGATGGATGGGTTGATCGACTTCTCATCTTGCATACGGGTGAAGCCCAAGAGGACGGTGGAAGCCAAAATGCAATTTGGAGTCACTATGCCCCTCTGTCTCCTGGTTTCTCAGCCGGAGGGAAATCGATTGGTTCGTACACACTTGCATCTTTTTCATCAGGCATGGGTACGATGATTCACGAAATGCTGCACATGTTAGGTGCCGTGGATTTGTATGATGTACACAGTGCAATACCGAGCAGTGATTGGAGCGGCCTAGGCGCGTGGGATATCATGGCGAGCGGCAATTGGAATGGAAATGGTCGCACGCCCGCATTACCTACTTCGGGCACGTTGGAACTAATTGGTGCAAACGACGCACTCGATTTATCGATTGGAACACTGGCTGCCGAGAATCAATCGTACGCAATCTTGCCACACGTGGCGAACGCTGGCACAGTTCGAATTGGAATTGCCCCCGGTGAATACATCTGGATGGAGTCACGCGTAGATGTTGGTTTCGATCGTGACCTTCCTGCTCACGGCCTCCTAGTGACTCATGAAGACCTGTACCACGCTGATTTTGAACACAATGAAGTCAATCGTGATCCCGAGCATGCTTATCTCAAAGTCATTGAAGCAGATGGAGATGGAAGTCTGAACAATGGGAATGATGATGATCCAGGGGATATATTCACCAGCGGTTCATTCGGAGCAGACGGTATCCTGATTCGTGATGGACACGGCCGCTTGGTACCTTGGACGGTCAGCGTCGACTCTACAGATAACAGTGGGGCCGACATCACCATTTCACACCCCGGGCCGAGTGATGCCACTGTCTTGCCTCCACGTTCTCCAATTCGATTACTTGGACACGAGACACTCCCAATCTCATTTCAGGCTCATCAAGATTGTATGCCATGGTCACAGGTGACTAGTACGGATGGCCGTATCGTCTCGCTCGTTGATGAGCGAATGCTTGCTGCTGGTGAGACAGTAGATTTTTCATTGGCATTTTCAGAGGCTGCAACCCCTGGGACAACCGGTTTCATCGAAGGGAAACTTGGGTGTGGCACAGAAAACCCGTCAACAGATGTGAAAATAGGTTGGTCAATTGTCACTAATCGTCTCGTACCGGAGACGATGGAAGGTGAAATCGATGTCACAAAAATCGTTACTCTCGAGCACGTACTTACATTCGATGGTTCTGGATATTCAACCTATGACGTCGTGATTGAAGGTCCACTGGCTAGAATCGCTACTACGCAAAATCAGCAGAATTTGGGCCCCGGCAGCGTCCTCTCTCTAGACATCAACCCCAATGGACTTCTTGCCCCGGGTATGCTTGCGAATGGCAAAGTGCAACTATACGACGAATTTGGATTAGCAGGGGAATTCAATGTTTCGTTACAGGCAGAACCACCCGGTGAGGTAGGTAGTGCATTGATGTGGTTGGCTGAACCGGCAAATAATATTCAGTTAGTTTCCTTTTTATTGGCACTCTGGGTTATCAGCAGCGGTGGCAAACGTGGAAAGGAAAAACAACCTGATGGAGACCTCCAAATTCGTAGGCCAAGTGACAAACTTCTATCCCAAACGCGAATAGAATACGTCCAAGACAGATACGACGAATTTGGAAACCTTCGAGAATAATCAATGTCGCACAGGATTTGTCCACCGTGCATCGGACGGAGGTCGTTCAATGGCCAGATATCGCCATCCACTGTTGCCTAGAGGTTCCAATGCACACAACCAATGCTTGTTGACTCCAGCTGCCAATCTGGCTGCAAGACACGCTTCACCCCAATTCATGGGTGCTTCATCCAATGGAACCACCAACCAAGGGGCATGTTCACCTCCGACCAATCCAGCATACACTCGCCATCTTGTCCCATACTTGAATCCGGGTCGAACAGCCAAGCCACGAGAAAGAAGATCAGATTGAATGGCCATACGGTTGCCCGTTTTTCCCGACGCCATCGGCATTGTTGGAGTGACAATACGACTGACAATCTGAGATTCGATTTCAGTCAACCATACACCGTTCTCCAAACTGATTCCGATTCCAGGCAGAGGCCACTCATCGCGAGAAATGTCTAACCAATATCCCCCCTCAGTTTCCCTAGATTGCGCCCAAGCGTGCGAGATGACTCTTCGTTCATCGTTGTCCAACCCTCGAAAAGGGTCCTTCAATGGCCCCATTGGGTTGTGGTGGCCACATCGATAGGTGACCACCCCATGCTCATCATCCACAATCAACAATTCAGGAATACGTCCACCTGTCTGCACGTCGAAGGTCCATTCTGAGAGTTCTCCCCAATCGATTTCATCGCTGGCTCGCATCCAACGAATCTCAGCCAATGGCTCTGCATCCTTCGGTTTTACATTTCTCGACCAACGCAAGGCCCATGAGCGAGAATCCAATAGCACAGCATTTGCTGCGTTGAGATTTTCAGCGAGGACGACCTTTTCCCCAGGGAATCTAAGCGAATCCAATACTTCAGACTCAAACAGCAGATCCGGATGATTCGGTAACATCTCTGCAAGCCATCCCTCATGGGGCAGAGGTAATCCCCGCAATCGATGCGCATTCAACACCTCTGCAGTGGTCAGAAGAATTCCATCGCGAATGGGTCGGCCAAAACACCCTCGCTCCCAAAGGCGATTCGCTGAGCTGCCCAATACGGCCCATGACCCCTCTCTTGGCACGGGTACAGGAAGTCGACTTCCACCTACGGGTGCCGTGGCCATATACACCAGCCCGTCCGAGTCGACCTTTGATTGCAACGCCTTCCAAAGTAGCATTGGGGCGAATTGCCTAAGAGTCATCACGACCCACGGCCAGACAAGGAGGAGAGCATCTGTCAGGGGGAATGCTACTCACACTCACCGTTGAACAACGCGTATTGTTGCATCTATGGGATACCCCATTGGGTGACAATCCGTGGGAAGGTCGGCCGGAGTTGACTCAGGCCGGCGTATCAGATGCAGTAGGAATCGCCCGAAAACACCTACCTCGAACCCTGAAGAAACTTCGCGAAAAGGCACGTATCCACGAGGAAACACGCCATGTCGCTGGTGCCAAACAACGGTGCCGCGTATATGCACTCAGTCCAGAAGGACGCAAAGCCGCCAGCGAATTGGTAGATGATATACATACACGAATCGTCAAGGCTGATGGTGAGCAGACAACCGTCCAAGCACTCCACAATCATGCCACAGGTCTGCTTGATGTGCTACGCAACATCGACAGTTCTGGCACATATCGTCCACCGATTGATGGCGAAGTCGCAGACATCGCTCCACTCGATGGTCGCGACTTGCCTCTCGATCATCGTCTCGCTGTCTATGACAACATTGTGCGAACTGCATGGTCAGATGGCGTGGTCACCAAAGATGAACAGGCAATGCTCGATGACATGGCCATGTATCTTGGCCTTGAACCGTATGATACCGAACCCATCGAGAAGCGGGTTCGGGAAGAGAGCATTGACCCCGATGCAGAGAACAGTTCACTGTACAAGCAGATGCTAGAAGTGGCTTGGCAGGATGGTGAAGTCGATGCCAATGAGCAAGCAATGCTCGATTCACTCGCCGGCATGCTGGGCCTTGATTCCGCTCGCAATGTCCAGTTGGATTGGGTCTGCGATCGACTCGATGATAGAATGAAGGCCTATTGTTCAGCCATGGAAGCGGCATGGGAGGATGGGCGAGTTAGTGGAGATGAAGAAAACATTCTGCAAAATTTGCGAGATTCACTGTCCATTTCCGAGCAAGAACACAAAACAATCCTCGGTGTTGTGCGGGCGAAGTTGAATTAGCGCCTCCGACTCGCAGGGGCGAGCAAGATGCCGTGGGTCCTTGACGAAATCATCCAAGCAGAGGTTGACCGCCTCAAGCGTTTGCGTGCGATGGTCGATGATATGCCCCCTACAAATGTGACACTGGTTGGCGATTCGGTTCTGGATCGCTATGTTCACGGTTGGGCAAATCGCCTGAATGCGACTGCTCCAGTTCCGGCTGTCAAAGTCACTTCCACCGATGAATTCGCCGGAGCCGCAGCACACGTTGCGAGAGGGCTTGCTTCTTTGGGAATGAATCCACGTTTATTCAGCATCATCGGTGGTGATGAAGCTGGTCAAATTCTGGCATCGAAGCTACGACTAGAAGACATCGAAACCAAGGGAATTCGCGTAGTCGCTAATCGCCAAACCATCGTCAAGACTCGAATTTATGGTGCGCGGGAATCTTTGATAGATCAGAACCAATTGCTATTACAGATTGATGACGAACCTCAAGATGAGATGCCACCTGCAGTTTCTCAGAGACTCACAGTATCAGCCCTAGCATCCCTGTCTGATGCCGATGTTCTTGTATTGTCTGATTACAACAAGGGCGCCGTAACCGATGTTGGTGCGCAACAACTCATCTCAGCAGCCAATGGGAATGGAATCCCAACCATTTGTGACCCCAAATTGACCGGACTCAACAGAACTGAAGGTGCTACCTGCGTTTTGTTCGAAATCCGAGGCCTTGAATTGACCCGCCGTCGACTTGGATTGGAAACCTCGTTGGAAACCGCACGCGATCTCATTGACAAGTACCGTTGGGAAGCCTTGGTCGTGCTAGGTGGTACCAATGGATTGTGGTTGTATACTGCAGAGGAAGAGCATCACATCCCATGCCTTATGGACGGGGCTCGACAAATCATCGGTCTGCACGATGCCGCAGCCGTAGCAATGGCCGCTGCACTGTCTCAGGGCGCCTCACTGCACGATGCCGCAACGCTTGCACACGCAGCATGTGAGACCATCTTAAGGGCAGAAGAGGGGCAAGTGGTTCTAGACCGACGTACATTGTCTGCATCACTGGATGAGCGAGCATGGCAGATGCAAGTCTCCGATCGTTGAACTCTATTCTGCATCCATAGCATCATTTCTGTGCATTAATGCTAGACAAGTCGCTAGAATAACCGAGAACAGGATGCTGACACTGAGCAATCTCCCTGTATCTCTCGCTGGCGGGAATGCAGTCATCGCCATCAAAATAAATACGGAAATTGAGGATAGTGCTGCCCACCAACGTGCCGACATATCGAGTTTCGTCGGACGATGTTCCGCACTCGCATGTGACAGATAATCCGCTGCGAAACCCATCCCCAAAAGTACTGCTAGAGCGGTGTTGACTCCACGGCCCCCGAATATACTCGCCATCCCGTCGACAGCCGCGCCAATCGCAACTGCCCCGACTGCTATTCTCCCGGCTTGAATGGGTACGCGTAAAGCAAAGAGTGCGACTAGGAAGATTGCTACGCCCGCCAATAGGATTTGAGTCACACGCGTGTTTTCAAAGTTCTTCGCCGCCGCGGCCCCAACTGTCAAATCCCCTCCGATTACCCCCTCCATTCCGTTATCTGCAATCAATTCCTCAACATCGTCTGAAAACTGCATCGCTGCATCCGAATCTCGCCCGTCGATGAACACGGCAATAGAGACGCCTGTTGTCACACCATTCTTCTGCATTCTCAAATCTTGGAACATGGTGGATTCTTCTTCAAATTCAAAAACCTCATCGATTGTATTCATTTCATTAGAATCGCTGACCCCGATGACCATTGGGGTTTGCAATAAGCCAGTCTCAAGAGAGATGACACTGGGGTGCTGCCCCAATTGTTGCTGAAGATTCAAGACCGATTCATAATCCGGTTGACTGTCACCTTCTACATCGACGATAATCCATGCAATGGTACTCGATGCAAGGACGTATTTCGACTGTAGATCCTCCATTTCCTCTAGTGCCAGGTCGTCCTCAGGGAGGAATTGCTCAACCTCTAGTACATGGACACCAGGTGGAGATATTACAGCGATTGAAGCGAGCACTAGTAGTGCGACAGGCCATGCCCAAGTGATTGATAGCCCGGCTTGAGACGAATCTACCATCTCTTCCTGAACCACTCGTCGCGCTAGGTAGAACTCTTCGAGAACATAACGCGTCAGCACCCAATCCAGTAGTATACCGATGGCCATCACCAGTCCGAGTGAACGCTGGGCCCGAATCGGAGAGAACAATGCTAGAGAAACAGCTGCAATCGTAGTAATCATTGCTACAAAGAGCATGCTACGCACTTCATCGCGTTCTCTAGATGAACGCGAATACCAGAACGCACCATCGACAGCAACACCCATGATGATGGGTAGTGCAATTCCATCAAGAACCGAAAATTCGAATCCAAGTGCAGCAAGAGCACCCAATTCAGCACAGATGACAAGCCCCACGCCACCAATCGTTGCGGCCGCAGTCCGCCAATCACGTAATCCGATGGTCAGCATCGCTCCAAGGAGGAAAATTGAGGGGATGATGATGAATTTCAATTCTTCTTCTGCAATGGCTTTGGCCTTGCCGTACATCATATTGACACCTACCGCAGAAATCTCGTAATCGGAATTCTCACTCACTTTCTCGGCCCAGAGATTGAGTTCATTCCAATCACCTCCATTCTCACCTGCCCCGACATAGACGAGCCACAGAATCTCGTTGGTAGCCGGTGGTTGAGTTGCAGAAGCACCTGAGAAGGCAGGGCAGGCTACACCGAAATTGGTCCCTTCGGGAAGCATCAACAATGTCGCTTCAAACGCCCCCTGCTCTTCGTCCGTGGCATTATTCCCACACCACCCACCTTCGATTTCAGGAAGTAGTACATTGGCCCATTGCGAAGCATTCTCCAATGAACGATTTCGCGATTCAAACGCATCAGACCATGCAGAAAATGGTGTAATAACTCGATCGATGTAGAGATTTTCGTATTCCCAAGAAGTCTGAGGATTCGATCCATCAAGGAATTCTTCTTCAAGTTGCATTAAATCTTGAACTCGACTGAGGTTACTGGTGATTTGGCCACCTTCGTCATGGCTAAATCGAAGAACTAACTGATAATTCTCCTCTTGAACTCCTTCTTCCCTCATTCGAATTGCAGCCTGATCATCAAAGATGACCTCGGTATTCATCTTCGGATAGACCGGATAAGCGAACAGCAATGCTGCCGACATCAACATTCCAACCACGAGGGCGAGTCGGAGTTGCTCAGGCCGCATGACAGACCTCGGGTAGCACTTCGGCCATATCAGCACAGCGGGTGTCCTATAGGGACACCCGGCGTTTTGTCGTTAGATGCTTCAGACCCACTCAACCCACTTGCCGGAGACGGTATCACGGTACCACCATGACCCACTTCCAGCGGGGTACTCGAGCACTTCGTAACCATCTTGCATCTCGCCACGCATTGTCGGAGTCGGACCCATTGGGCCACTGTCGAACATGCGGTCTTGCTCTGGAATCATGTCGACGGGCGCCTCTGCCCAATCATCTTCTTCATCCCGCCGTCCTCGCATGAACATCAGGAATACTGCCGATGCTCCCATCGCGGCAAGGACACCACCTACAACCATTGCAATCGTTGTCATGTCCGAACCTGATCCTGAACTGGATTCATCTCCATCTCCATCCGCCCCTTCGTTTCCAGTATTGTTGGCCCCGTTGTCCACTGGGTTCGTTCCGTTGTCCACTGGGTTCGTTCCGTTGTCTACAGGATCGGGTGGGCCGTTCGGGTCTATTGCATCGTTCGGGTCACAGACTGCATCGTTGTCATCAGCATTGTCTCCGATTCCATCGCCATCACAATCTGCCCATTCGTTCGGGTCATCTGGAAAGGCATCTTCTCCATCGATTCTTCCGTCACCATCAGTATCGGTAGGCAACTCTTCTCCATCACCTGTCTCGATTCCTTCGGCAGTCACAATGATGGTCAATTCCTCGGTATTGTACATCTCACCCGAGAATCGAATCAGAATCGTGCCTTCAGTTACACCGAAGGAGACTTGACCATCTTCATTGGTAATCAGTCCAAACAATGTGACATCGTTGCGAATTAGAACAGCAGAGAGATCCTCAATCGGCTGGCCCGTTTCACTGTCCGTAGCCGTAATTTGCACTACATCCCCCGGCAGCGGATTCGCTGGACTGAAGCTCAGTGACATGTTCATCATCACCGGTGGCTCGGGATTGGGTTCGGCAACCTCCGTATCGAGTGCCGCCACGACGGTTGCACTCTCGCCTTCGCCAATTTGTGCTATTGCAATCACGGTGTAATCATCCTGAGGTGCAGATAAATCTGACAAGCGCAAATCCGCACTGGAGCCGATGCCCCACGCCACAGAATCGAGACTACCGAGAACCTCATCAAAGAGGTCGTAAATGGCATCCTCCTCTTCCTGCCCTTCGAGTTGTTCTTCGTTAGAGCAGACAGAGTCCGATTTCCACTCAATAGACCATTCTTCTACGTTAACTTCAAGATCCATATATCCTGAATCAACGGTCAATCTGTAATTGCCGGAAGTGAGGTCATAGGTCGCTTTGAAATTGTCATCCCATTCCCATTCTTTGTCCCAATCTTGTACCGGTTGTACAGTATTTCCAGCCTCATCAGTGAGCACTGCATTTGGTGAATACGGGTTTGTATGTACGAACTCATTCGAATCAGATTTCAACTCCATTTTGACATTGCTTTCCATTTGACCCATCTCGTTCCAACCTTCTTCG
>Ga0208765_1000465_pt1 | contig 26528 bp, 19 predicted proteins | sample ETNtaG_2_FD_185783 | JGI IMG/M metagenome (GOLD analysis project Ga0208765, IMG submission 185783) | Marine microbial and viral communities from oxygen minimum zone, Eastern Pacific Ocean - ETNP201406SV203 (SPAdes) (version 2) | ecosystem: Environmental > Aquatic > Marine > Oceanic ...
AGATGCAGTATTTCAAGATAGAGCCAGACGAGCGTAACCAGTAAACCAAAGGCGCCAAACCATTCCATATATTTAGGGGCACCAATTTCTGCCCCTTCTTCAATGAAATCAAAATCAAGAACTAGGTTTAACGCAGCAATAATTACCACCCCAAATGAAAACAAAATTCCAAAATTAGAATTGCTGTGAATTAACGGGATCTGTACTCCAAATAATCCTAGAATAAAACTAATTATATAAACAAAGGCAATACCACCGGTGGCTGCGACGATACCCAGTTTAAAATTTTCAGTCGGCTTTATAAGGCCTGACCGGTAAGCAAACAATAATGCTGCCAGCGTTCCAAAAGTAAGAAATATTGCCTGGTTAACAATTCCGGGGTAAAGCGTTTCAAAAAATCTTGATATTCCCCCAAGAGCTAGTCCTTCTAATAGTGCATATATTGGTGTGGTATAAGGCGCCAAATGGCGTTTAAAAACAGTTATTATTGCAGCAATTAATCCACCAAAAATCCCAACCATCATTAGAGCACTTATCCGTGGATCGGTTGGAGCCATATTCCATGTAAAAATGGCGGTTGTCATTAATAATAATAGACCTAGCGCTGTTTTATTAACAGTGCCTGTAATAGTCATCGTTCCAGTATCAATTGTTGTTTGTCGTTGAATGAACGTATTTGCTTTTAGTACTGGATTACCAGATCGCAAAGAAAGGTGGTTACTCATGAGTAATCATCCATTTTATTTTGTAATTCAGCTACTAAGTTTTCAATAGAAACACGCTCCTGTAGTTGATCGTTTCTATGTCGAATAGTAACAGTATTATCTTCTTTAGATTGATGATCTATAGTTATACAAAAGGGAGTGCCAGCTTCATCCTGCCGATAGTATCGTTTTCCGATAGATCCTTGCTGATCATACAACACTTTATAATGTATTTTTAAATCATCAACTATTTTACGTGCCAGTTCAGGCAAGCCATCTTTTTTTACCAAGGGACATACAACTGCTTTTACAGGGGCCAATTTTGGATGAAGTTTCATAACAATACGATTATTGTCATTATCCTCCCAATAAGCATCACTAAGGACGCTCAGCAGCATGCGATTCAAACCTGCGGATGTTTCTATAATGTATGGAAAATATTTTTCATTAGAGACTTGATCTGAATATTGCATATTTTTTCCGGAAAACTCTTGGTGACGTTGCAAATCAAAATCAGTTCGATTATGAATTCCTTCAACCTCAGCCCAGCCAAATGGAAATTCATACTCAATATCCCAGGCTTCTTTTGCGTAATGAGCTAATTCATTTGTACCGTGTTGATGAAATCGTAGATTTCTTTCATTGATTCCTAATTTCTCTATATAAAAATTATAGCGTTTTTCTTTCCATTCATTCAACTCACTATCATCAGTACCTGGTTTTACAAAATACTGCATTTCCATCTGTTCAAATTCGCGCGTACGAAATATAAAGTTTCGCGCAACAATCTCGTTTCGAAATGCTTTGCCAATTTGGGCGATTCCAAAGGGTAGCTTTTGCCGCATTGCACCTTGAATAAGTAAATAGTTTACATAAATACCCTGTGCTGTCTCTGGACGGAGATAAGCTACATCTCCATCGTTTTCGACTGGTCCAATCTGTGTTTTGAACATCAAGTTAAAATCCCTCGGAGCCGTTAATTCTCCTTCACATTGTCCGACCATTTTGGATGGCTTTTCGGGGCAGGGGGTGTTTTCATGCTGATCCGCTCTAAAACGTCCCTTGCATTTCTTACAATCAATTAAAGGATCATTGAATTCATCTACGTGACCAGATGCCTCCCAAATTTTCGGATGCATTAAAATCCCACTATCAAGGCCAACAATGTTTTCATGAGCTTGTGTCATCGCCCGCCACCATAATTGCGATATATTATTCTTTAATTCGATCCCCAGTGGACCATAGTCATAAACGGCGCCAAAGCCTCCATAAATTTCAGAGCTCTGGAAAATGAAACCTCTCCGTTTGCAGAGGGATACAATTTTTTCGATTGAGGATTCAGCCATTGATATTACTGATTATTGATACTCAACGTTTTTTCCGTCTTTTTTTTATCGGCCCTTTGGCGCGTTTTTCGTCAATTAATTCAGTTGCTTCTTCTAGGGTAACAGTTTCTGGGTCAAGTATTTTATTCAATGATGCATTTACCTTGCCATCGGAAATGTACGGCCCGTACCGGCCATCTTTGACAACTAGTGTGTCACCACTATTTGGGTGTTCTCCAAGCGTGCGTATAGTAGAGCTTTTTTTATTTCGGTTGGCTAGAAGTTCGATTGCTTTTTCTAACGTTACATCCAGTGGGGTTTCCGCACCTTTTAGAGAAGCATTTTGTTTCCCCATTTTGAGGTATGGTCCGTAACGACCGTAGTCTGCCATGATGGGTTCTCCAGTATCCGGGTGATCTCCAACATGTCTTGGTAATGCCAGCAAAGCCAGCGCGTATTCAATATCTACACTATTCGTATCCATTCCTTTTGGAACTGATTTTCTCGTTTTTGTATCACCTAATTGAACATAAGGGCCATAGGGACCAACCTTTAAAACAATTGTTTGACCGCTTGCAGGATCGGAACCAAGTGCTTTATCAGCATTCTCTGGATTATCCTTCAGGATTTCCATTGCCTTATCAATAGTAATATCTCCAGGTGCGAGAATATCGGGAATATTTCGGCGCACATCTCCATGCTGTATATATGGTCCGTAATTTCCTACCCGGGCAATGATTGGTTCTTCCACATCACCATTGAGCGGGATTGTACAGGCTTTAGGAATATCAATTCTTTCATCCAACATTTTTAGTAAACCTAGATCTGATTCTGTTCCAAAATAGAATTCTTTCATAAAAGGTAAGGATTTCATATCGCCTCGGGCAATAGCATCAAGACCATCTTCCATCTGCGCAGTAAATTTTACATCCACCAGTGGTTCAAAATGGTTTTCAAGTAATTGAGTTACAGCCACTGCCAAAAAAGTTGGCGTTAGGGAGCCCTTGTTATTTCGTACATAATCTTTCTGCTGAATTTTATTGATGATCGATGAGTATGTAGAGGGTCGCCCAATACCATTTGCTTCCATTTCTTTAACTAGGCTGGCCTCAGTGAATCTCGCGGGTGGTTTTGTTGTTGATTCGTCAATTGTAAGGTTATCACAACCCAGGTGATCTTTTTCCTTTATTTCCGGGAGAACATTTTCTTTGTTAGCAACAGTTGATTTGGGGTCATCTTTGCCCTCAACATATACTTTCATATAACCAGGAAATAAAATGACTTGGCCATTTGCTCTGAATTCTGAATTCTGATTTTCTATAGTAACAGTTGTTTGTTTTAATTTTGCGGATAGCATCTGGCAAGCTATTGTACGTTTCCATATTAATTCATATAGTTTGGCTTCATCATTACCAATAGTATTGGCCCCCTGTTCAATTGGTTTAAAACTTCTCCCAGCGGGTCTAATTGCTTCGTGTGCTTCTTGGGCATTCTTCACTTTGCTTTTATATTGTCTTGGTTTGGCAGGCAAGAAGTCATCCCCAAATCGTTTTTTTATTTCTGCTCGAGCTGCGCTTATTGCTTCTCCGGAAAGGTGTGTTGAATCAGTGCGCATATAGGTGATATAACCTGCCTCATAAAGGCGTTGGGCAGTACTCATGGTTTTGCGGGTATTGAATTTTAATTTTCGTGCTGCTTCTTGTTGTAATGTACTTGTTGTAAATGGCGGCCGTGGGTTTGAAGTTTTCGGTTTTTCTTCAACTTTTGACACAACCCAGGGACCCGATTTTAACTCTTCTACAAGTGCTTTGGCCTGTGATTTACTCAAGGCTATTAAATTGTTCTTTGTCAATTCTCCGCTCTCTTGATCAAAATCCCGACCGCGGGCAATGCGTTTGGAATCCAGGTTATATAGTCGCGCGCTGAACGTTTCCTGATCGAGTGTGATCAATTCAGATGTTAGCCCATAATATGTTGCTTGTTTAAACTTGGATCGTTTTCGTTCTCTATCGATGATTATTTTCAATGCAGCAGATTGTACCCGTCCGGCAGAAAGAGATTCCTTTACAAAGCTCATATTTTTCTGCAGTGTAGTCCATAATACAGGAGATATTTTATAGCCGACCAATCGGTCAATTATGCGACGAGTTCGTTGTGCCTCAACAAGGTTTTCATCAATTTTAATTCGGTGTTCCATTCCGCCTTTGACCCCGGAATTGGTGATCTCAGTAAATTGTACTCGTGAAAGTTTTGAATCTGGGACTTCGGAAGCTATATGGGCTGCAATAGCTTCTCCTTCGCGATCTGGATCTGTAGCTAGAATAATTTCAGGTGAATCTTTTGCTTTTGTGCTTAATATTTTGAAGAAATCTTTTTTATCATCAAGCACCACCAATTCCATTGTAAAATCATTGTCCACATCTACCCCCAATGAACCTCGCGGCAAATCCTTTACATGGCCTACACAGGCAAGGACTTCAAATTCATCTCCAAGATACTTTGATATGGTATTCGCCTTGGAAGGGGATTCCACAATGATGATAGATTTTTGACTCATAACGACGCCGAATTTACATTTTTCATGTTTTATACAACTGTATTTTCATCATATTTGGTACTATATATATTAATGTAGGTGAAAGAATTGGTTAATTCAAACCTTGGATATAAGAAATAATTGAATCAATCGGAATTGATTCTTGCTGACCATTCTTTAGATCTTTGATTTGTACGGATTTGTCTTTCAATTCTTTATCCCCAATAATTATCGCAAGGGAGGCACCTATTTTATTGGCTTCACGCATTTGAGATTTTATACTGCGTCGCAATGAATCAAACTCCATAATTAATCCAGCCTTTCGCACGTCGCTAAGAATTTTCAGCATGGTTGGCCTAACAGCGTCACCAAGTCCAATTAGATAAATTTTATCAGCTTGGAATTTTTGATCTGTGTCAACTTCATCCAAGGCGATCAGTATCCTTTCCAACCCAGCTGCAAAACCAACGGCTGGAGTCTGTTTCCCACCTAGAGTTTCAGCAAGTTTATCATATCTACCGCCCCCGCAAAGCGCATCTTGTGCTCCTAGTTTACTGGAAATGATTTCAAATGTTGTACGAGTATAATAATCCAGTCCCCGAACCAGTGACGTATCCAAAGTGAAAGGGACGTCCAGCGCCTCTAAGTATATTTGCACTTCGTCGAAATGGTTGGCATCATCTGGTGATAAAAAGCTAGTTATTGTTGGGGCATCTTGTAACAATGCGATTTCAAAATCAATTTTTGTATCCAATATACGCATTGGATTTGAATCAAATCGTTTTCTGCTGGTTTCAGAAAGTTTATCAAGATGCGGTTGGAGAAAATCCTTTAATGCTTGACGGTATTCATTTCGACATTCTAATGAACCAATACTGTTCAGTTTCAAGGTAATATCTTTGATTCCAAGTTCAACAAGCAGTTCATATGCTATGGTTATTACTTCTGCATCCTGTTCCGGATGTGGTGAACCTATCGCTTCAATACCATATTGTCGAAATTGGCGGTAACGGCCTTTTTGCGGTCTTTCCCGTCTAAAAAGATTATCCAAATAATAAAGTTTTGTTAAGGGAGATTTCGCGCCAAGATTGTGTTGAATATAAGACCGTATAACAGAAGCTGTATATTCTGGTTTAAGAGTAAGATCTGTTCCGCCTTGGTCTGTCCAGCTGTACATTTCTTTTGATACAACATCACTATCTTCACCGACACTCCGCGTAAACAACTCAGTTTTTTCAAATGCTGGTGTTCGAATTTCACTATACCCAGCCCGAGTTATGAACTCCCTGACACATGTTTCAACGCGTTGCCAGCTATCTGCATCATTTGGCAAGATATCATAGGTACCTTTTATTGAACGAAATGCCATATTTAGTCCATTAATTCAGTCAATAAATTATTAGCCTTATCACAAAAGTTCTCCGGTACATATACTTGCACATAGCTACCGGCTAATCCAGCTGCCGCAATATTATATGCGGAGGCTGACCAATCAGATTTCAGGAAATAGGGTATTTCTGCTGAGTCTAATACTTCGCCCATCATCTCACCAAAAACTTTTCCAGGCACTTCTTTTACATTGACCCAATTAATATTTTCTAGAGGTTCGTTAAGTGCCATATTTTCAACCAAGCTAATATTGCAATCACTGCAGATAGTAATACTATCTATGAATTCAGCTTTACAGGATGGACAATACATAATTTATGCAAACAGGCTGTTCAAATTTGCACTGGTTTTTGAGGATAATAAAACTAGAAATTGGCCCTCCTCGTAAATATACCACCACGTCTTTCTAGTTTTAAATCTCGGAGCGTAGGTGATTTAACATTGATCTTCAAATAGAATCCAGAACCATAACCATTAGGTGTCCAATTTATGGACATTTCCCAGCAGTGTAAATCACGGTATATTGAAAAATTATGGCTGACCAGGTCTTTATTAAGAACGTCAAATCGTGCATTATACTGCATACGCCAGTTACGGGTCACCTGTATGGACGTATTGGATGACATCCAGAATGTTTCTACAAGATTTGATGGGTTTGCTTTATTCATGCTATAGCTGAAACTTAAGGATGTGGACCAGAGTTTACCGCCCGGGATCATACTATTTTTACCGCCTGAACGGTTACCGAATTTGGGCTCATCAAGATTCTCCCGTATTTCTGTGGTATCTTGTTCATCTTCATCTTTTTTGGTAGCGCCAAATCGTTTCCCTTCAAACCGAAATCCTGTGGATAAACGTGCATTTATTAACCGCGGTTTAGGGATGCCAGAGTCATTTAAGTTCAGAGAATTTATCCGCTGCCCTACTGCGGCATCATATTGGTAAAAATCATGAGATAACCGTAGATCAAGATTCAACTTTTTTGTGACTTTTGCTCGAAGGGAAGATGATAAATTCGCCAATGGGAATTGGTCAGCCATAAAGTTGTAACTGGTATTCATACGCCAGGAAAATAAATCAATTTTCTTTTCTTTATCTCCGTCTATCTTCTTTGCCTGAAACACATTATTCAATGAAAAAGTTATCGCTTGCCGTTCTTGTCGCGGCGTACTACCGGCAGATGTTCCAGAAAAGCGATCGAAATACGCTGTTTCACCATTGCTATCAGTATATTCCTGAAAATAACCTAGATCCATGCCAAATAATGGTTTTGTGTAATCCGGTGAATATGAATAACCTATTGTCGGAGAAGCAACATGTCTGATTGAATGAATAGACCCGATTTTGATTGGAAAAAGACCGTAAAGCTTTGTATTCATTCCAAGATTAAAAGATGAAAAAATTGTTCGGGCAGCGAAACCCCGTTGTTCCACAGGCTGAAATAGACCTGTCGTGGTATCTGCTAATGAAAACGTTCTATCAACCCAGTCGGATTTTAGCTGTATACTAGGATTTAATGATATATACTTGAATATTTTTTGCGGTGCGGTAATAGACATACCATGGGTGACTGCTGATTTGGTTGTTGTCCGGACTGAATCATCCCAGATGTATTCAAATGAGGTATCATCTATAGCTTGCTCAATTGATTCAAAGTAATTCTGTAGTTTATTATTCAGGTTAGCAGAGTAATTCCAGGATATATTATGATACCATTTTTTATTTATAGCATTCGTCTTAAACAATTTACTCTGACCATGGCGAAACGACATTTTTGGTAGCGTATTTGTAGTGATGGTGAGTTGTTTGCCTGCTGTTGCAGGTGATTGGTAAAACATATTATTTGAATCTACCTTATTGTCAACCATCAAATCTCTATTCGAAGATAGATTTACGCTGATTGAATTATTCGATTTTTTCCAATGTTTACTATAGGTAGCGTTTGAAATAGCTTGTTGGTTTAAGCGGCGTTCGACATCCAGCCCGGTTCGTTTATTGTAATCGCCGCTACTGTAATATTGTGCGTTGACTCGAAATGTTTGGTTGTTGCGCATTACTTGGTTGTGATTCCAGCGTACAACATAGTCGCTTTTTACGTTTTCACCCAATTTTAATAAATCTCGATCTTGTTTTGCTACTGAGGATGAAAAATGCTGTCTAGTTTCCAAATGTAGTCCTCCTGAGAAACCATAGCGCTTACGATAATTATTTGTTAACCGCAGCGTTAAACCCTGCCTGTCAGCCAGGCTGGTGGTTAGTTTTGAATCCCAGAATTCATTCGGCGCCCAATAATAACCAAAGCCATCCAGGAATTGCCCGCGATAACTGCTTTCACCATAACCAGGCATAATCCAGCCTGATTGGCGTTGCCCGGCCTTATGCGGAAAAATACCAAATGGTAATCCGATAATAGGGATATTAGTTATATATAACACAATAGGTCGTGCGATCACCTTATCATCGTTGATCATTTTCATTTCGTCGCTCGCAAAATGGAAATGAGGTACCTCAAGGTCACAGGTTGTGTAAGTACTACTATCTATATAAAAAGTTTCTTTATCCTGATTTCTTATCTGACTACCGGTATAAAAACCATCATCTGCGCTGGTTCTTCCCTTGGTTACACGCCCCTTCTTTGATGTTAGATTGTATGTCATTTCATCCCCGGTCATGGGATCACGGCCCTGTTCTAGAATAGTAGGTTTTAGAAAGGTGAAATTTGAATCAAGATTACTCTGTGGTGTGGCATATAACATGTTGGATTGCCAATCGACGTTTATAAAGCCCGCATCCAAATCCATATTTGTGTAATGGATCTTTGCATTCCCATGTAGATCCGTTTGTTCTTGATCTACCTTATAATCGATGATTTCTGATGAATAAATTATTTGACCATCAATATTGGCAGTTACAGAGTCCGGCGTGTATTCTCCTCGAGAGCCGCCAGATACAACTATATGATCTAGGTTGTTTTCCTCAAAACTCATAATAATTGTATCCCCAGAAGCAATATTTTTCCCCTGGTATATAGAATCTTCAAAAATATGATATAGCGATGTAGCCATGCCTTCTACTTGGAGTGAATCCATTTGTCCCGTATCAAAAAATCCTTGCAGACTACTGCCCGTTAGGTCATCTACGAATTGAACTTCTGATCGGGTTGTAGTAGTAGTATCGTTAAGGCTGATTATTATCTCCTGAAATCCTCTTGTAAGAGTAGTTACATGTGCTTGCTCAGATATATAGAGATGTTCCATGACTTCATCTTTGTAAAGTAAAATTATTTCACTTCCGGCCATTGTCTGGTCTTTTTCAATGACGTGTGGATTTAGCTTTAGCCAAGTAGTTTGGTTCTCGCGGTTATAGATAGCCAAGCCACATGTTGCCTTGCGTTCATCTTCTAGAATCGTAACATCACCTTCTGCTGTATATGAAACTGCATCTTCACCAGCGTGTTTAGCGTAATATATTGAATGAGAGGTGATGATCTGACTTTTCTGTGTGAGTTCGGCGTTTCCCCGAGCAATTCCGCTGTCCAGCTTGGAATAATACACAAGTGTATCTGCTAAAAGATCATAGTCATTATCCCAAACATGTGCATTCCCAAAGCCATTCAAAATATCGTTTGGTGAATCATAATGCAGCGAATCGCATGTTAGCGATCGATTATCATCAACTACTTTTACATTCCCAATCATCGACCCTTGTCCAGTTTTTTCAATATTTATTGCTTTGGCACAATTAATGATCATGGCTCCTTTTTCAAAAACCACATTCCCAGTAAGGTATTGGACTGCTTGTCCATCAATGATAACATTTTCGAGGATATCAGCTCTTTTTAATCGTAGTCGATCATCAGCAAATATTGCTAGTGGTATACTTAGTAGTAATATGATGTAATGCATTATTCCTTATACCGATCCGGCCAGTATTTAACTAATCTTTCACGTATGAAGTTCTCATAGCCCAAATTTGTAGGTTGATAAAATGTTTTTTGCATACCCTTAGGGAAGTATTTCGCTATTGTAAAATGCTCCGGATGATTATGTGGATAGTCATAGTCCTTACCATAATTCTCTTCCTTCATGAGTTGTGTTGGTGCATTACGTAAATGAAGCGGTACCCCCGGAGTTCCATCTTTTCTTACGTGATCTTGTGCTTTTTTAACTGCCATATACGATGCATTTGATTTGGGAGCACTAGCCAGATACGTGGTTACCTGAGAAAGAATGATTGCCGCTTCTGGCATGCCAATCATATGAACGGCCTGGGAACCGGCCACAGCCAGTGGTAAAGCTTGCGGATCTGCGTTGCCAACATCTTCTGCTGCAAGAATTACTAGTCTTCGGGCAATGAATTCTGGTTGTTCACCACCTTCCAGCATAACGGCCATCCAATAAATAGCTGCGTCGGGATCGCTGCCGCGTACAGATTTTATGAATGCACTGATCGTATCATAATGGTAATCACCACTTTTATCATATAACTGGGTTTTAGTTTGTAATGCTTCTTCTAGGATTTCATTTGTGATTGAACCATTTTTATCTATCAATCCTAGCGCAATTTCAAACGTATTAAGCATTTTTCTTGCATCTCCACCAGAAGAATAAACTAGTTTTTTACGAATAGATTCCTCCAGTCTAATGTTGTTATCAGATAATAAAATATCTGTTTTAAAACTTTGCTCCAGTATTGCATCCAGAGCATCTTCAGATAACGGATTAAGTATCAGAGTGCGGCAGCGGGAGAGGAGAGGACTGATCACTTCAAAGGAAGGATTCTCTGTTGTAGCGCCAATTAAAGTAATAAGACCTTCTTCTACGGCATGTAATAAAGCATCTTGTTGGGATTTACTGAAACGATGTATTTCATCAATAAAAAGAATAGTGTTAATACCAGTATCATAATTTGCTTTTCCCTGATCTATTATGTTACGAATATCCTTTACACCACTTGATACAGCAGAGATCTCAGCCATTTTTGCATCAGTAGACTTGGCAATGATTCTGGCAAGCGTAGTCTTTCCTGATCCTGGCGGTCCCCAGAGTATCATGGAAAACGGTTTACCCTGTGACACCATTTTATAAATAATCTTATTTTTTCCAACAAGATGGTTTTGACCAATGAATCCAGTCAAGGTTATCGGCCGGACACGATCTGCCAGTGGCGGAAGATTTGTGCTGAACAATGATGCCGTTTTTCCCATTAATGCCAATTTATCCAGGCAAATGGATTTTAACAAAGTTTTCCCATGGACTCGAATTCATTGTATATGGTCGATTAATATTCGATAAAATCTCATCTTTCTAATGGTAATAAAATGAGTAAAACAAGGTTAGCTCTATTAGCAGTTTTTGTTTTAGTGGTAATAGGATGCGAAAATAAGGAAATAATCATGGATAATGGATTAATCATTGAGGATCTTATTATAGGTGTTGGTTCAACAGCTGAAAAATACAGTATCGTAACTGTGGACTATACGGGTAAGCTGCAGGATGGGACAGTTTTTGATTCATCTCAAAGAATTGGTCAAGAACCATTGCGATTTACTTTGGGGGTTGGTCAGGTAATCGATGGTTGGGATCAAGGTGTAATCGGGATGAAAGTTGGCGGTCAACGGAAGTTAAAAATTCCTCCTGAACTAGGTTATGGTTCCCAGGATAAGGGTGTGATCCCCCCAAATTCTACGCTCATTTTTGAAGTAGAATTATTGGAAGTAGAGTAGAGCCACCGAGAGGACTTGAACCTCCGACCCGCTCATTACGAATGAGCTGCTCTACCAGCTGAGCTACGGTGGCAATAACACTTTGGTAAAAAATACAACTCTGTTCCGTTCAATTCAAATCCCTATTGGTTTTACCAGTTTTTTGTTCCTGGTAATATTTTGCTGTTCTGTAAGCACCATATATTTCACCTAGCCAAAAAATAAGTGTTATTCCCGCAAAAAAGTTTCCTTTCATGGATTGACCATCTTGTAAGGAACCATAGGCAGCCGTTCCGGGTAACACGACCATCCATAAGCCCATTAAACCATCGAGAAATCTACCCGCATAAATTCGACCTGTACCTGGTATTATAGTTGATAATCCTGCAGCTAATAAGGGAGATTTATTTGAGGCATATATCGGCCGGCTAACTTGTACTGAATCCACCAAGCGGTAATCAGGGTAGTGGAATTCACCATGCATTTCATAGTGGTAGTTTAATGCAAATGGATTACAACGCACGATACGATCTGCTGTTATAGCTAGGCCAATAATCGGACCATAATCTCTAACAGCTAAGGCACCATAATTGCTACAGCTCGGATAGAATTGACAAGCTAATAATTCTGAATTATAAGATATACGTTGCCAAACGGAAATGGGCAGAATAGCTGACTTTTCAAAAATACTAGCTTGGGGCGATGCTAATACAGTATCTGCAGGATAATTTTGCTGTGCATACGCTAAACTAGTGATTAAAATAATGTGCAATAATAACTTTGACATGATTATTACATTTCCTTACGTGTGGAACATCACAATGCTAACCGCAATAAATAAAATTAACTTGAATTCTAATCTCAATACAGTCAATTTACATTTATCATGTTAGGCAGATTTATTTGTTTATTTTTATCAATCATTGTAACGGTTGTGTATAGTCAAGATCGTAGCTTATACATACTGCATTCAAATAACACTAATGGAGCACTGGAAAATTGTTATTGCCCAGACCATCCACTGGGATCAATTGAAAAAAGGGCGTTATATGTGCAAGATTTTATCAAATCTCATCCTCGCACACTAGTGGTGGATGCAGGTGACTTTTTTACAATGTCCAAAAAAATTCTTAAAGATAGTTTGGTTTGTGAAGCCTATGCAACAATTCCATATGATGCTCTTCTTTTGGGAGATCAGGAATTAACCCGCAATCCAGAATTTCTAAATAATGTGCTATCGAAAACTCAGGCATCTATTGTGGTCACAAATTTAGATAGCCCGTCCTTACTTCGTATACGTAAATATAAGATTGTCAAGCGCGGTGGATTGAATATAGGTATTCTTGGTGTCGTAGGTTATAACTCAATGAAATATTATCCGCAGGAAATCCGTGATTCAATTATCATCACGGATCCAATCACTGCTATCAATGATGTATTGGGGAAAATAAGTACGCGAGCCGACATTATAGTATTGCTTACACATCAGGGCTTTGATGAAGATCAGCGAATGGCTCAAAAGCTTAAGGGCGTGGATGTTATAGTTGGTTCTCACAGTCAGACAGTACCGGAAGAACCAATAGTCATAAATAATATTCTGATCAGCCAGGCGGGAAGAGAGGGTTATTACGTAGGAGTAATTGAATTAAAACTTAGTAAATATAAGAAAGTAGAGAAACGATCAATTTCCACTGTGGCTATGACTCAAGAGATGCCTGATCATGATAGAGTAATGGAGCTTGTAAAATATTACGAAGATACAACTGGAATGATCAACCGTAAAAAACTAAAGGCTTTGCATGGAACAGATCATTGAATATTTCTCTGCAAATTCGGTACATCTCGCTGCAGCTTTGGTTCTCGCATTTATTATCCTGTTTAGTTTTGTTAAAAAGCTACTGAAGCTGGGCTTAGTGATTGTAGCGGTGTTTATAATTTATATTGCCTTTTTGGTATATACAGGAAGGGAATTTGATCCTGATCAAATAAGTGCAGCTAAAAAGAAAGCAGCAGAAATGATCAATGAAGGGAAAGAATCCTTAGAGGAAACTATTGAGAAAAAGAAGAATCAGGCAGTTGATAATCTAGTCAAGGAACCTTAGTTGGTTGCTTTTCGTAAGCGGTTTGTAATTAGTTTTACAATTCCGTGCATAATCTCCATATTACTACTCATTAGTTCGTAAAACCCATCCTGAGTTATTTTTAGCATTATAGTGTCAGCATTTACAGTTACATCGGCTGATCGTGGTTCTTGATCTAATAGCGCCATTTCGCCCACACACGCACCTTTTTCCAGTTCGACAATTGTACGTTCACCTTTATGAACCCGTACTTTTCCATTAGCAACAATATACATGGAATCACCAAAATCCCCTTCTTTAAATAAAGGGGATTCTGTTTCAAATTGTTCTTCTTCAGCGATTTGAGCTACTCTAATTAATTCTTCGCTGGGGATAGATTCAAAAAGATCAATGCTTTTAAGAATAAGAGCTTTTTCAAGTGTAGAATACATGGATAACTGCTTTGAATCTAGTAAATATTGATTGATTGGCAATGTTTTCAAAGAATCGGAATGTTTTTGCGCATGCCGTGTGATTATGTCTTTAATAACGAAATTTTCAGGTAGGCTTTCCCAGTTAACTTTATTAAGAATTTCCTGGTTATTTGTTCGGAAAGCGTAATCCATGGTTAAGGCTACTTTTAACCCTTGAATTGAACCTATATAGTATCCGAGGAATTGATTCAAATCTGTAGTAAGTCGGTCAAAATGTTTTCTCGCAATATCGCATTTCTCATCAATTGATATAGTATCAATTAACGAATTAACAATTTCACGTTCCTCTTTAGAAAAAATATTTTCAAAAAACTCCAACACGTAAGGTAGTTTATCGAATTCGTTGTTTAACACATATTGTATGTAGGTTTCAATTGGCGTTTCTGGTTTATCTACAATGCCAAGTTTCATGATTACAGGGATTAATTTCCTGATTTCATTCTGTAAAAAATATCGCAGCAGTTGATTGTTTTTTGTGTCCTCGATTTGTGATAAGGCAATTATTTTTTCATAAGCATATCTTGCAGTTTTAATTAATTCATTCTTGGCGATAGAAATTTCTTCCTCTTCTAAAGATATTTCTCTAGCAAGGTGTATCAATGCATCAACTGCTTCTGCTTGTATTGGTGGTGTTTTTGGATTAATCCTTGATATTGTGAGACCAATAGACTGTTTAGTTGGATAGTTTTTTAAAGTACGTATAATACCAATTACTAGTGATTTTGGTGCATTATTATCCTGTACATTTTGAATTAGGGCTTTCACAACATCTTCTTCATTATAAACTGTTAATACTAAACGCGCAAAAATTGCTGAACGAGAATCAGCAAGGCTGTGAATTATTTCTGGTAGGAATCCTGGAGATTGCCTTGTTTTTGCTACCAATAAAGCAGTATTGCGAATCACATAGGACGAATCATTCAAATATTGTATTAATTTATTATCTGGTAGGATTTTATTATCATGCCTCATTTGTTTGATTGCTAGTGATTTAATTTTTTCATTAGATGAATCAAATGCATCGATTAATAGCTTTCCCCCCTCGCTTGATGATTCTGGTTTGATATTCTTTATAGCTGCAGCTGCAACAATGCGTTTTTCCATTTCAGAATCTTCCAAGTGTTTGGTTATAACTGGCACTGCATCGTTTAATTTTCTTTTTCCTGCTATCTCAATGGCATCAACATCTAAATTTTTGTCAGTCTGAATTAAATTAATTATTCGTTGGTCATTTATAATATTTTCATCATTGAAAGATATTTTAAGGATCTCCTTTTTTACTGTTATACCACCTTCGTCCAATAACCTGTTTAATGATTGCTTCCATGGTGTCAGTGGTATATCCTTTATGATGTCCAGTGCAAAAATCTGTTGACTCTCATCGGCATTATTTAAAGCTGTTTCAATGGTTTTTACCATTGTTTGATCCTGAATATCCAGAGTTAGCTCTTCAAAATTCAATTGTCGTTTTTCAATGGCAGATTGTAATGCGTCGACATAAAGTTCTTTCAATGGAAAAGATTTTTTAATCCAGTAAATGGATATTAGAATAATCGATAAACTCAGATAATGAATTGGGATATTTAAAATGGTGACAGCAATAAATATCAACACTCCAGATAAACCTTGTAAGCCAGTACGGATGGAACCTTCAATAATTGGCTTTAATTTAGTTTTTATAGTATTCTTGATTGGAATCCATAATAATTGAATTGAAGCATTGTGCATTGTGAATTTGAAGACCTGGTCAGAAAATTTGGATAAGAAAACTGCAGCTAGTATTGGGCTTAGAAAAAACCCAAGAGATCCAATCATCAGCGATATCGGTAAAATTAATATAGCGATAAGCACACCAAATCGCGACAAAAGCCTACTTGTGATAAATAACTGAATAATCATTGTAGCAAAACCGGTAATAGCATAGTACTTACCAAAAAAATTAACGAGATCATCTTGTAGAGGAAATACAGCTACAGCTGTCATTTTAAATTGATAATCAATAATGACCGAAGCAATCGCTGCTAAACCGATTATAATTGCAAGTGACTTTAAATATGGTGTAAACAGTTTATCCGATTGTTGTGTTTTGTCCTTTTTTGTGGAGTGATTATTTAGTTCATTTGTGTTTCGATAGGGTCGGATTAAGTTTGTCATTAGAATAATAATTCCTAGAAACCCAATTGTAGCAAATAGTAGATTTTCTGAACCGAAAAGGGATACATAATATTGAATACTGGAACCTATAATTATAGCTGCCAGCGCACCACCGGACCCCAGTAAACCGAACAACCGCTTTGCCTGACGTGGATTAAATACATCGGCTGCTAGTATCCAGAATTGTGTTATGGTAATCACGGTTATGACTTCCATCCATACGTACAGAAAAGGTATGACCCATCCTTCAAGCTGGTTTTGTATAAATACGAGAGAAAAAGCAAAGACTAGGCAGGATGCAGTGGTTGTCTGTATTAGATCTCTGTTTTTTGACAAGCGGCTATAGATTTCAATAACCAGTGTAAGTACAATAGCCACAACCAAAAACATGAGCGGTAGGTAATCCCGGTCAACCATATTAAGGAAATACGCATCTCGAGCAGCGCTTCCTGTGATACTAATTGCTACAAATGCAAAAAAATAGATGAACAGCATGAGAGTTGGTAAACCCTCACCAGGATTTATATTAAATAATTTTTTCAGCAATGGAAAATTGGTTTATTTAGTAAGGAATTATAATAAGTCGCTTGCTAGTTCTGCAAGAGCGGATCGTTCACCTTTTTTCAAGGTAATATGAGCGTACATTGATTGCCCAACCATGCGGTTTATCAAAAAACTCAAGCCATTGGAAAGTGTATCTAGATAAGGATGATCTATCTGGTGAATATCACCTGTAAAGACAATTTTGGTACCTTCTCCAGCACGAGTAATGATAGTCTTCACCTCGTGGGGGGTGAGATTTTGTGCCTCATCAATAATGAAAAACACTTTTTGAAAACTACGTCCTCTTATATAAGCTAATGGAGTAATAACTAATTTTTCTTTTTCCAGCATCTTTGTTAACATACGAGTTCGACCATCTTTTTCTGAAAATTGGTGCCGAATTACTGAAAGATTATCAAATAATGGCTGCATATATGGATCAAGTTTTGATTTTATGTCGCCTGGCAAGTATCCAATGTCACGATTGCTTAAGGGCACGATGGGCCTAGCTAAATAAATCTGTCTGTATTCCTTTCTAATTTCTAAAGCAGCTGCAAGAGCTAATAGTGTTTTTCCAGTACCTGCCTTACCCGAAAGTGTGATCAATTGTAAGTTCGGGTTAATTAATGCATTTACCGCAAAGGACTGTTCTGCGTTTCTTGGCATTATCCCAAATACTTGCTGCTTATTGACACGCAGTAGTTGTTTTTCTTCGCCATCATAAGTAGCCAGCGCTGATTTGTGGTCATTCCTTAAAATAAAATTTTCATTTGGAGTTGCGTCATTGATATCAATGGCATCACCGAACGCAACACCATTGTTTGAATTATACAAGGCGTCTATGAATTCTGTTTCCATACCTTCTATCATTCGTACTCCAGTATAAATTTTTTCTACACTTTCAACTTTATCTGTGGTGTAATCTTGCGCAGGTATACCAAGGGATTTTGCTTTCATTCGCAGATTGGTGTCTTTTGATACGATGATTAATTCTGTACCTTTATTATCTTCTTTTAACCACATCGCAACATTCAGAATGCGGTGATCAGGCGTATCTTCAGTGGACAGAGACCCTAGCTCAGGATGCCAATCTTTACCAACTATTACGCGGATTTTCCCCTTGTTTTTACCAATTGATACGCCCTCTTCAAACAATTTATCTCCAGTTAATTCGTCTAGGATCCTGAGGAAATCGCGAGCATTGAAATGAATTTGTTCGTTACCGCGCTTGAAATTATCTAATTCTTCCAGCACCGTAATGGGTATGGCAATATCATTTTCTTCGAAATGAGTTATACAACTGGAGTCGTGTAAAATTACGTTAGTATCCAAGACAAAGAGTTTAGCAAGGTTTTTCTTGGGCATTATTATGTTAATCGTACAGGTAAAAACAAACGAATGGATAAATTATCATGATTAATAATACAGTAATTTACTTGAACTTGATTTAACGGTCACACTATAAACAAACCATAAATCATGAATTCTAATAGTATACCAAGGATAGATATTGTTGAAAACCTATGTTTAAGAGAAGAATATATTTATCTATATACATATTATTAATCGAAATATAATGTAAAGGCATTGGCGGATACATTGTCGAATGCTACATTCAGCATTATGGATGAGGTTAGGCATTTATTAATGACTGAACAGTTTCATAAAATTAATAAAACGATTGAAAACCTGATTTTGTAACAGATTGATTATGTTTAAAGAAGATCTACTAAAAGATAAGGTTATACTTGTGACGGGCGGAGGGACTGGTCTTGGCAAATCTATGGCAACCCGTTTTGGTGAACTGGGTGCTAATTTGGTTATAGGAAGTAGAAGAGCAAATGTTATAGCAAAAGCAGCGCAAGAATTGGAGCAAACCGGGGCTGAAGTATTGGGTGTAAAATGTGATGTTCGCCAAATGGATCAAGTAAATGAAATGGTCAGTGCTGCCCTAGATAAATTTGGGCGAATTGACATACTATTAAATAATGCAGCTGGCAATTTTATATCTCCAACGGAAATGCTATCAGCGGGTGGATTCAAGGCAGTTGTAGATATCGTACTTGTCGGCACATTTAATTGCACACTTGCAGTTGGCAAAGAAATGATTAAACAAAAAAATGGAAATATATTAAATATAGTTACTACCTATGCCTGGACAGGTTCCGGTTATGTTATTCCCTCTGCATCTGCAAAAGCAGGAGTGCTGGCAATGACACGCTCTCTGGCAGTAGAGTGGGCAAAATACAATATCTGTTCCAATGCTATTGCCCCTGGGCCATTCCCAACAGAAGGAGCATGGAAACGATTAGTCCCCCCAGGTTTAAATATTGAAAAGAAAATGAAAAAACGCGTTCCATTGAAACGGTTTGGTGAGCACATAGAATTAGCAAACCTTGCTTCCTATTTAATTAGCGATCAGGCCAGCTATATTAATGGAGAAGTGGTAACCATTGATGGCGGCGAATGGTTAAAAGGTGCCGGACAATTTAATGAGCTTGATAAATTACCAAAAGCGCTTTGGAAAACGATGCAAATGCTGCGTAAGCGTTCTAAAAAATAGTTTTTAAATATTGGGTGATAATATTACCCAATAGTTTGTATAGCAGTATTGTATATGGAATTGTGAAACCGAAAAATAGAAATGGCGTAGTTCGTAATTGATCTAGGTAAGGATTCTTTTTTTGAGCGGATTGTATAATATGTTTGAACCCTGCAATTGATAATTTAGCCAGATAACTGGCGACCATGAAAATTAATAGTATAACAACATGGTCAAGCCAAGTAAGGGAGTTCAGCCATTGTCCAAATTCCATTAATCTTGGCCCAATAAAGCAGCACCAAAAACACCGGCAGAATCACCTAGTTTATTTGGTAGAATTGGCGTACCACCCTTATTGGTGAATATGTTTTTTCTCACTGCGGCAATTCCTTCATCATAAAGAAATGATATGTTTGATACGCCGCCGCCTAGGATTACTGCGTCAGGGTCAATAATATTGATCACATTGGAAAGTGCCATGCCAAAATTAGCTAAGTACTCTTTTCTCCATTTTAAATATTCCATATTCGGGTTATGTTCAAATGATTCAATTATTTTTTCGAGAGAAAGGGGCTTTCCGCCTAGTTCAACCCAATATTTCTCCAACGAAGGACCGCTTAAATAGGTTTCCACACAACCCATTTTCCCGCAATAACACTTTCGGCCATTAGGGTATAGTATTTGATGCCCCCATTCTCCAGCAATAAATAGCCGACCATGGTGTATACGGCGGTTTAATATTAACCCGCCACCGACCCCAGTCCCAATTATTACACCAAACACAATCGCATAATTTTTTCCTGCTCCCAATAATGCCTCTGCCATGGCAAAACAGTTTGCATCATTATCAATCGTTACTGAACAATTCAATGCATTTTCAAGATCAGTTTTTATTGGCTTACCAATTAAGCAAACAGTATTACTATTCTTTAAGGTACCTGTTTCCCTATCCAAAGCACCGGGAGTACAAATACCAATACTGCATTTCTGCTTTGCTTTAGATCTAACTTTTTTCGTTAAATTGATTATTCTTTCAATGATAGCTTCGTAACCATCCTGTTGGTTTGTAGGTATCCGCGTGCGCTCTACTACTTTATTTGCCGAAGATAATAATATGGCTTCAATTTTTGTGCCACCAAGATCAATACCAATTCGGTTCATTTTATTTCTCGTTTATGGATTTTATAAGATCTCTAAACTCGGAAAGGATCATGGATGTAGCTCCCCAAACTTGATAGTCATTGAGTTTGAAATACGGGACCTGTACATCATATCCGCGGATATTCCGTTGCTCAGTGGTTCGATTCTCTTTATTGAGAAGATCTGATATATTAACTGAGAAAATTGTTGCAACTTCTACAGGGTCCGGTTTGGGCTCTAGCTTATTATGAGAATATCCAATAAATGGGTATATCATAAATCCTGTAACTGGAACGAATAGAGGAGTAATTGTACCGATAATCGATATGGAAGTTTTATTTATACCGATTTCTTCATGTGTTTCCCTCAGGGCTGTATCAATTAATTTTTCATTCCCTTCTTGCGTACCACCAGGTAAAGATATTTGCCCTTTATGATGTTTTAGCTCATCGGTACGTTTGGTTAAGAAAAAAGATATTTCATTATCTGCTAGGTATAATAATATCAATACAGCTGCTGGTGTAGAATTAATTTTTGAAAAAGGTAATTCTATAGATTTATCATAAATCACTCGCATTTTTTGGTGTGACTCTTCACCAGGGAGATCATTAGTGATCATGATTTTGAGTTGTGTAATAAAACGTTGAAAATCCATTGTTAAAAGTTATCGCTTTTTAATTTTTTATACCCCATGTTTGAAATTTAATGATAGCATTAAAACATATCATTTGGGATTGGAACGGTACAATGCTTGACGATCGTTGGCTGACAATTGCCGCTATGAATAGTGTATTAGCCAGACGGAATATGGATGAATTAACAGAAGATCAATACTTGCAATTTTTCACGTTTCCAGTAATAGAATATTATCGACGTTTAGGATTCGACTTTGAAAAAGAACCATTCTCTGTATCAGGGACAGAGTTTATCAATGAATACAACGTTCGAGCTTTTGAACCACAGTTACATGATGGAATAATAGATTTGATCGCTGGGCTAAATGAAAATGATGTTTCACATTCAATTCTATCGGCCAGTAGCCAAGAGATCTTAGATAAACTAGTTGAGTACCATAGTATTGGCCATTATTTCATAGCTGTATTGGGGCAGGATAACCATTATGCATACGGAAAAATTGAGACTGGTAAAGCTTGGATAAACAAATCGGGAATTGATCCAAGACATACTTTATTTATCGGAGACACGGAGCATGATCTGGAAGTTGCAAATGCAATTGGTGCTCACTGCGCTTTATTATCCTGGGGACATACAAGCACTGAGCGGTTGGAAAAAAAGGAAGTAAATGTTTTTAATACTATGTCAGATCTTAAATCTTGGATTAATTCTAGTTTTAATTTACCAGCTGACAGAATGGGTGGTACCCATTCCAGGCCCTAGATAGATAGCATTTAATAACACCCTCTCACTGGCTCTAAAATAACCCCTGAAATGGGGTTCAGTCGCAAAAATAATTATTTGCCCTTTTCCATAAGACTCCTGCGTTACCCAGGCAGACTCTGCGATTCGTGATTTAGCTTCTGGCCATAACAATCCGCCCAGACGTAGTTTTGATTCTTCGGCTAGTCTTCCAGCAGTTATTATCGGTCTTTTTGCCATAAATACATTGCCAGTGTTATAAAGTACCGGTACGTAATCTCCACATCCGAATGAAAGCCAATGTTCAGGATCCATGTTTACTTTTAGAATTGCACCTTGCGGACGAAATTTTCTTCCAATACTATCCGTTTCTTTAATATTGTCCGGAACTTCCTTATTATCTTCTTTGGTTGGATTTTCCTCCAATGATCCTCCCTCCCATAGGGCTACACTATCTATAGAAACATTTTTTGCTTGTTTCACAAAGGCTAGATCACGATCGTAGGAGTCCAGTTTGTTTAATATTTGTCGTCGCAGCCTTACAGAGCTAATGTTAACGGATGAATCAGCTAGAAACGCCGCATTATTACTGTAGCTGATTAATGTACCACCATCTTTTATCCAATCTTTTAATTTACTAAGTCCACTATCGCCCAGTATACGTTTTAGGTTATTACCACTGGGAAGAATGAGAACATTGTATTTACTGAGATTTTGCCAGCCAAGACTCATGACATTAATAAGTGATGTACGACTATTCATTCTGGAATCCAGTAAATGCCATGTGGTACCAAAACTATAAGAACTAATAGGCTGTCCGGTTGCAATGGCTATACGTGGATTAATTAACATTGTAAAATCACCACTACCCAAATCTGGCCCGCTAGATACCAATGCTGTATTTACTGCAAAGATATCCAAACCATAATCAGAGGCCAGTTTTTTCAATAACTTTTTATTGAGTTCTTGATTAGCGTTATTTCGGATAATCACACTTCCTCGAGGAAAAAACTCTCCTTCTACATTGAACGTTTCTTTCGCGCACCATATTTTCACATTATTCTCTAATAGTCGGGCCAGAACATGATAAAACTGATCATCATTACTTTTTATTGCCCACCCATATTTGGGATTTTTACCGATTAGTTTCCCTTCTTTCTTGCTGGATTTATAGGGTTCCATTGGGAATTTTGGCATTGCTTCGGTGTAATAGCTCTCGGTCCCATATGCATGTGAAAGAGACCAGGCGGTGACATCATAAAGTGTTGAACCTTGGCCCTTCATGAGCTTCTGGCGTTCTTTCTCCATACTTTTCGTATCTAATCGAATATCAAATGATAGAATGTTATTAATTAATAAGTTCAATGGTTGGTTCATTGGAACAATCAATGACCCTGCAGGTATATTTTGACGTGTTACCTGATCACCTGTACTGGTCGTAGCTTTTGGCAGTTTCAACTCTTTTTTATTTCTATAAATTTCGATGGTTTGTCGCTTTAATGTTTCCGCAAGGGCATCCAAACGACTGGTGTTTGATTCAGACGCAAATACAAATGCTTTTCCAGCATTCTTTACTGAAATAGCTTTTTTGCGACTATCATAAAAGTCCTGTAGTAACTCTTTTCTCTGATTCGCAATGGTCGTCAAGTTTGCCATGGAACTAATAAACTGATGGTGCACAGTTTCTCTATATGTGGTGATCGTGCCGTCTTCTTTTTTTACAATAGATCCGTCTGCACCAGATTGCTCGTATAAAATACCGACTAATCCGATGTAAATGCCCCACGAACTGCCATACCCTGGGTAAACTTCTTCATTCCAGTCCCTGGTATAATAACTCCATCCATATTCATCAAAAGCTGCTGCCTGATCTTTAGCAATATTGTCCCACCATTTATGTATGGTTTTGGGAAGGAATGGATTAAATGGCGCTCTTGGTGGATTAAACAAATACGTGTCCATAGAACCCATTTCATGAGAATCCACTAAGAATTGCGGTTTCCATTCCAAAATTGCAGACACTTTTCCCCTTGTTTCTGGATGAACGGTAGCAAACCAATCGCGATTGAGATCAAATAGATAATGATTGCCACGACCGTACGGCCAGAATCCAGAATGATCCAAGCTACTGGCATCAGAATTAACTACTGTACCACGCCATTGTTTCAGCTGCTGGAGATAGCGTTCACGCCCATCAGGATTTTCCACTGGATCAATGCTTACAACCAGTTCTTCAAGAATTTTTTTTGTAGTGGGATCCGATCCTGCTGCTAGCTGATAGGCCAATTGTACTGCAGCATCAGTGCTGGATATCTCATCACCATGAATACCATAAGCCATCCACGCAATAGCCGGAGTGTCAGCAATAATCTTTTTAGCAGCGGTAACGGTTTTTATCAATCTTGGATCTGCTAAAGAAGATATGGAATTTTTAATGGATTGTAAGTTAACCATATTCTTCTTGCTTGAGATCATGAGATAGACAAGCGGTTTTCCTTCATATGTATTTCCATATTCAGTTAGGTTAACGTTGTCCAGCAGTTTATCTAAGTAATTATAGTAATCTAAGACTTCAGCGTGGTGTACAGGTCTTGATCCAAGTTTAAATCCTAAATATTCATCTGGTGGCTGAATATTTATACGGTATGTATTCGCTGCGTAGAATGGTATCTTATAATTACCTATTCCTGGCGCAGGATCTGTCCGCATTGATTGTGCTGCACAGATAGGGAAAATGACAAAATAAATTAAAAATATTTTTCTAAGAATATAGAACACACCAACCTCCTAAAATACAAACAGGAAATTGTAATGCTAGAATAAATATTAAAAGGAAATTGTTATTCCAATAGTTAAATCCAGGTCTGCGTGTTTTACATCAGCAGGAGGCGTTGAATTATAATTGTATAATGCAGTGCAAGTGAATGCGAGCCATTGAACACTTGTTTGGAATGATGCGTTTAATTCTGATTTTATTAGGTAATCATACCAGTCACTAGTTGATGGCTGATAAAATATTAACCAGTCAAAAATACTGCCGTTATCAAATGACCGTTTATATTTTGGCCTTATAGAGATTCGACTCAATAATTCAGCAGGATCACCTGTATAAGTTTGACTTTCTATTAATAAAGCAGCACTAATTGATGAATAATTTGTAAATCTGTATTTTGCCCCCACACCTAAATTTGTTCTGTTATCAAGCCTTGCAAGAGAGTCATATTCCCACTCAGTAAACACAAATGGCGAAAAATTTTGGTTGGCATTGTAATCAAATAATAAGCCAATTGAACCATTATGCTCTACTTGATTGGTATCATTTTGAGTGCTTCGTGAGTGGCTTGCCGATAAGCTGAATTCGGAATCAGTTAATAATTTACCAAAAAGTTTGAAATCACCCTTGTTGCTGCTGGCTAAACTGCCAGAAAATGAATTTATATTTGTATTACCTGCTTTATTTGCAAATGAAAAAGTAGCAGAATTAGACCACTCGGTACCATATGTTATTGAACATAGAAATAGATATATAGGAATTATAAAATAACAGAACTTCATTTATAAAATTAATACGCTAAAAATGAATTATTATAAATCTACAGAAATACCCACAGAAAAGAATGTATCTTCTTTTTTGTAGCCTTCTGGAGGAAGACTGTTAATGTTATAAGTGTGTTGAAAGGAAATTGCAGTTCCAGGTATCACAGTATCTATAGAAATTGAGAGAATATTTTCGATTAGATAATTATCAAAGTTTCCATTTTCAGGTTTATAATAAAACTCTTCAACTATTTCAATGCCGTCTATCGGGTATAATTTCTGTTTTGGTCTAAATGAATGTCTTAACAATTGACCTTTTTCATATCCAGTGTATTTATAATATTCTCCGAGAAATGCATAGCTTATTGAGAATCCTGGGGGTCCTAATCTAACTTTTCCTCCTATTCCAGGGTTGTATCTATAATCCAGCGCGGTTGTTGAATCAAAAGTCCATTGAAAAATTAAAAATGGAGAAAATTTTTGATTAGCATAAAGATCAGTTTTTAATACAAGATTTGCATCATTTGTATACATGTACCCGTAATAAGTTGACTTGCTAGTGCTTAAATAAAGTGAGAATTCAGTATCTGGTAACTGCATTGATCCTCGATTAATATCTCCTATAATCGCATAGTACCAGGATAGGTTGTAATATGAATATTCATAATTACCTCCATATTCATAATAGGATGCACCAAACTGATTTGTTATGTCAGTACCCAATCCTATGGATTGAACTAGAATAATACCGATCAAATATTGTTTAAATGTCTTCATTACTACATAGAATCTAAAATGTATAAAAAAGAAAGAGTAAATAAAAAAAGGGCAGTTTAAACTGCCCTTTTTTTACTGTTAAACTATATTATTAACGTCCACCACCATCATCTTGCTGTTTTGCAGCAGCAGGACCTTTTTGACCTTTGGGTTCTTGATGACCTTGATTACCACTTGGTCGATCTTGTCCATCACCTGCTTTAGGTTGCTGAGCAGCACCCGATTTTCCGCCGCCGTCAACTTTCT
>Ga0208765_1000473_pt1 | contig 26431 bp, 21 predicted proteins | sample ETNtaG_2_FD_185783 | JGI IMG/M metagenome (GOLD analysis project Ga0208765, IMG submission 185783) | Marine microbial and viral communities from oxygen minimum zone, Eastern Pacific Ocean - ETNP201406SV203 (SPAdes) (version 2) | ecosystem: Environmental > Aquatic > Marine > Oceanic ...
AATCCCTTTGCAGGTGGATCTTCAGGATCACCTGCAAAACATTGTGCCATACCCATCCACTGATTAGCGACTGCTCCCACAAGTTGCAGATCGGTATCATCAATATTTCTTGTTTGTGTCACTACATGACAAAAATCACTTGCAAGTCCTTTAATCGATTCCTCAGTACTTGGTTCATTCCATTGCCACTGGATACCAGAAGGGGACGATAAGGAGATGAAGGGGATTTGATTGGGTACTTCCAACTTTCGATTCATATAAGTCCAACCAAAGGTTTTGACTCCAATGGTTGCTATATTCTTTATATTTTCCTTGTAGACTCTCTCTTTTCCTATCAAATCATAGATGGCCTGGCTGTGTGACCAGATTTCCATAAAACGGGCTGTCATGAACATTCTGGCACCCATATCAGGTCCAAACCAAGTACACCTTTTTGCTGGATCAATGACTTGAAATATCGAGCACATGTCCATCGCAGAATCGTACCACTGACGCCTTAAGCTCTCATTATTATCTAGTCCTAATCTTTGCTTTATCGCCACGGCTCTCTCCAGTGAATTGGGAAGGGTGCTGAATGTTTTAAACATATAACTCGCTTCATCGTTAAATGTATCTGGAGCATTAACCGAGTAGAGGGTCATCCGGTCAAAATAGAATAAATGAGCTACCACTTCTGCAGGTGTCCATTGTTTAAAAGCAGTGGGTGATTTCCATTGGTGATCGGTCAATGATTCTAAGATTTCATTAAGATCAGATACCGCCTCCATAATGTCTCTAGTTATTTTTTTCATCAGAATGTCAGTTTTTTTACAAAGGAGCTTATTCACATACTAAAATTTATCTTATTCTATTGGTAATATTTATATTATAATATTACCATAAGGATATGTCGATGAAAACAAAAAGCATAGCTCAACAGTTAGTGACTCGTTTAAATACAAGGTCTGAGGACTATGTAGAAAACACTAACATGATGAAGGTAAAACTTGCCGAGATAGACAAGCTATTAGATCTCGCAGAAGCCGGCGGTGGCGAAGCACACCATGAGAGATTGGCGAAAAAGGGTAAAATGCCCATTAGGGAGAGAATTGCCAATGTGTTGGATCCCGATTCACCTTTTCTTGAAATCAGTCCATTGGCAGCTTACGGCTCCAGCTATACTATTGGCGGGGGTGCAGTATCAGGAATTGGTGTTATTGCCGGAGTTGAATGTGTCATTTTTGGTAATGACCCATCTGTTCTAGCCGGTGCACTAACACCTTATGCTGCCAAGAAGTGGATTAGATCATTAGAGGTTGCCAGAGAGAACAATATTCCCTACATTTGTTTTGTCGAATCAGCTGGCGCTGACCTTAGAATTGACCCTACAAAAGTGAGTGAACCCAATATCGGATTGGGTCATTTTGCCGAAACAGGCAGGGCTTTTTACGATACGATTGAGTTGTCTAAAATGAAAGTTCCGACTGTTTGTGTTGTTTTTGGCTCATCCACCGCTGGTGGTGCTTATCAACCCGGTATGTCCGATTACAATATTTTCATTAAAGAAAAATCCAAGGTTTTTTTAGCAGGGCCTCCATTGGTTAAAATGGCAACGGGCGAGGAATCTAATTCAGAAACACTTGGTGGTGCTCAAATGCATTCTGAGGTTTCAGGTTTATCTGACTACCTTGCTGAGGATGAAATGGATGCCATAAGGATGTGTCGTGAGGTGGTCTCGCATCTTAATTGGAGAAAACCCGGACCACCACCATCAATGATCTCGGAAGAACCCATTCATGATCCAGAAGAGCTATTGGGATTACTTGGTGAAGACCTGAAAACACCTCTTGATATTAGAGAAGTTATTGCTAGATTTGTCGATGGATCTTGTTTTGAGGAATTCAAACCACTTTTTGGTCCAACTATGGTTTGCGGCTGGGCCTCGGTACATGGATATCCGGTTGGTATTTTAGGCAACAACGGAGCCATTTATCCAGATTCATCTCAAAAAGCGGCACATTTTATCCAGTTGTGCAATCAAATCGATACTCCAATTATCTTTTTGCAAAATGTTACCGGTTTCCTAGTGGGTAAAGATTTTGAAAGTGAAGGTATCATCAAAAAAGGTTCGCAAATGATCAATGCGGTCTCCAATTCCACTGTCCCACACATTACCATTATTATCGGAGCTTCTTATGGAGCAGGGACCTATGCGATGTCAGGTCGGGCATATAACAACCGATTCACTTTTATCTGGCCGACGGCAAAAATTGCCGTTATGGGACCTAAACAAATAGCAGGTGTTATGTCATTGGTCAGAAGGGGCGCGGCTTTTAGAAAAGGAGAGGAGTTTGACGAAGAGGAAGATGCGAAGATTGTAAAATTGGTTGAACAATTTCAAGAACAGGGATCATTAGCCTTAGCAGCGACAGGTTTAATCAGTGATGATGGAATCATAGACCCTAGAGATACCAGAACTGTTCTGGGTTTCTGTTTGTCAGTTGTCAGAAACAAAGCCATTGAAGGCGCACGATCCTATGGGGTATTCAGACTGTGAGCGTTTTTTCCACCATCCTGGTTGCTAATCGCGGAGAAATTGCCAGTCGCATTATGAGCAGTGCTCAGAAAATGGGTATTAAATGCGTTGCAGTGTATGTTGAAGCGGATAAAAACGCTCCATATCTTACTCAAGCCGACCAAAGCGTAAAACTAGATACCAATTATCTTGATGCCGATGCAATCCTAAATGCTGCAAAAATGACGCACTCAGAAGCCATTCATCCTGGTTATGGGTTTCTATCTGAAAATGCTGATTTTGCCAGTTCTGTCGAGCAATCGGGCCTCATCTGGATTGGTCCTTCGGCAAGTGCTATTGCCAAGATGGGGGATAAATTAAAAGCCAAAGCAATTACAGAGAGTGCAGGCTTGCCATCATTACCCATTGCTTTAACAGAAGCAGACATTGATTCAATTGGGTTTCCATTATTAATCAAGGCATCAGCTGGAGGTGGTGGTAAAGGAATGCGGATTGTCAACAACGCAAAGGATTTGGCAGATTCGATCAAAATAACTCAAGGTGAAGCACAACAAGCTTTTGGTGACGGTACCATATTTTTTGAAAGTTATATCAAGAAATCTAGACATATCGAGATCCAAATATTGGGCGATCATCATGGTAACATCATCCATCTTGGTGAACGGGAATGCTCAATCCAGAGACGCTATCAGAAAATTATTGAAGAATCGCCATCTCCAAGATTGGATTCAGCACTGCGAGAACAACTTGGTGATGCAGCCATTTCCTTGGCCAAGAAGATCAATTACCAATCAGCTGGAACTATTGAATTTCTATTTGATGATGAAACCGGTAAGTTCTGGTTCCTGGAAATGAATACAAGGCTCCAGGTTGAGCATCCAGTTACCGAGGAAGTGACCGGGATTGATATCGTTGAGCAGCAATTACTGATCGCAGGTAACCAAGAATTAAATATTACCCAGCAAGACGTTGTTTGGGATGGACATGCCATAGAGGCAAGGATTTATGCTGAAGACCCTGAAAATAATTTCCTTCCATCCACTGGTAAGCTCATTGCCAACCAAATTAAACAAAAAGCAGGGATTCGGTGGGATTCAGGAGTGGAGGCAGGGATGTTGATTGGAACAGATTTTGACCCCCTATTGGCCAAAGTAATAGCACATGGTTCAACCCGACTGGATGCTGCCAGAAAGCTTGCTAGTGAACTTGAGAATACTCACTTTGGTGGATTTGTTACCAATGTGGAATTCTTGGCCAATGTACTGCGACATAAAGAATTTATCCAAGGCAATACCACAACGGGTTTCATTGATGAATTTAGTCCTTCCAGATCTCTGGTTCTTGAAGATGATCAACAAAGATTTGTTGCCATTACCGCCGCACTCTGGCTCCAAGGATTAAATAGGTCACAGGCAGTTGTGTTGGAGAACATGCCTTCTGGGTGGAACAATGCGAGGCTTCCTGATCAGAGAATTGTATTTGAGATGGATGACCGATTGCTTGAAATCCACTACAAAAGAAATCGTGATGGATCTTTTACTGTGGACAACTTGCAGCAGGCAATAGTGCATCATTGGTGTGAGTCAGAGGTGGATATAGAAATTGACGGCGTTAGAACTCTATCAAGTGTCACTATGGAGGGTGATCAGCTGCTGGTTCAATGCCTAGGTGGCAATAAACTACTTAACATCCAACCCAGATTTGTCTCTTCCCAAGAACAGGAACAGCAGGGCTCTCTTGTTTCACCAATGCCAGGAAAAGTTGTTGAGCTTCATGTAAAAAAAGGAGACCGAGTTAAAGCTGGTGATAATTTACTCATGATCGAGGCGATGAAAATGAACCACAATGTCAAAGCCAATGAAGACGGGATCATTGCAGAGCTTTTCGTTCAAGAAAATGACCAGTTGGACTATGGGGCTGTTTTAATGATAATTGAGTAAAAAAGATAATCATGACCATTGCATCTTCAAGAAAACTAAAATCCCCAATCAAGTTAGCTGCCAAGCATATAAAAGTAATTGAGGATTTTGAAGAACTCCTCGAACAAGGAATTTCAGGTTTAACCATGGCAGATATTGCTGCTAAATTGAAAGTTTCACTGAGGACGTTGTACGAAATAGCACCGAGCAAAGAAGATTTGATTACATCACAGATGCATCGCTTGCTTACCAATGTAGGTCAAGAGGCCAGTGCATCGATACAGGAAATCCAGTCACCACTGTCTAAATTAAAAAAATACATTGAGATTGGATATAAAGCTGTTGGACCAAGACTTAGGAAATTTCATAAAGATCTCAATAGAATCAAAGGCGTTGAGAAAATGATTGATTACCATCGAGATTACTTTATTAGTCAAATTGAAGAATTACTCGATGAAGCGATTAAGCATAAGGAAATAGAGGATACAGACACCCATGTGGTGGCTATTACACTGGGTGTTGTGCCTGTTTTGATTTCTGATTATTTTTTTCAAGAGGACAGCTTCCAACAAGAACTAGAGAACACACCTGAGGACTCAGCACATTTAGTGGCCGATCTAATCTTGGCAAGCCTGGAACGAAAATGAGGAAAATTTATGGCTAAAGACAGCATAAGAATTGCTAATTGCAGTGGTTATTATGGTGACAAACTCTCTGCTGCTAAAGAGATGGTTGAGGGAGGTCCCATTGATGTCCTAACCGGAGATTACCTCGCTGAACTAACCATGGCTATTCTGTATTCACAAAAATTACAAAGAGGTGAAGACAAGGGATATGTGGGGACGTTTTTGAAACAACTTAAAGACATAGCAAAAACGTGCAAAGACCAGAAGATTAAAATTGTTTCCAATGCAGGGGGTCTCAATCCAAAATCAATGGCAAAGGAAGTTGAAACCATCCTTACCGAATTGGATGTCGATGCAACTGTTGCCTATATTGATGGGGATGATTTAGTTGAAGAACTGGAACAACTCCAAGCTGCAGGTGAGCTATTGGATAATATTGATAGAAAAATACCTTTGGCACAATCCGACTGTAAAGTTCTGAGTGCAAATACTTATCTTGGTGGTTGGGGAATTAAAGAGGCATTGGATTTGGGCGCAGACATAGTGATTTGCCCCAGAGTTACTGATGCATCTGTAACCATGGGACCTGCAGCTTGGAAATTTAATTGGCAAAGAGATGATTACGATGCCCTTGCCGGATCATTGGCAGCTGGTCATATCATCGAGTGCGGTGCTCAGGCAACCGGTGGAAATTACTCGTTCTTTGAGGAAGTGTCTACTTTTAAAGATATAGGATATCCCATTGCTGAAATAGAGGAGGATGGCGCTTTTACCATTACCAAACACCCCGGTACAGGCGGCCTTGTCTCCATAGGTACCGTAACGGCCCAACTACTCTATGAGATTGCTGCACCGGAGTATCTGAATCCAGATGTAATTGCCCATTTTGATACCTTAAAAATGCAACAGGTAGGTGACGACAGGGTCCGTGTTACGGGATGCAAGGGTAGTAGTCCGCCGTCTACTCATAAGGTCTGCATTAACCTTGCAGGGGGTTATCGAAATGGAATAGAGTTGATCATAACCGGCTTGGATATTGAACAAAAAGTAAAAATATTTACCGAGGCACTATTTGATTTATTAGGCGGTAAAGAGCAATTTGATGATGTTTCTATTGAGCTTCACAGACAGGAAAAAGAAAACCCGCAAAGCAACGAGGAGGCGATGGCATCCTTACGGATCAACGTCACATCAAAAGATCCAAACAAAGTGGGTAGAATGTTCACTGCCAAATATATTGAATTGGCGCTTGCAAATTATCCAGGATTCTTTGGTAAATCACCACCCGGTTCAGGAGCCCCGTTCATTCGTTATTGGCCGGCTTTAATCGATTCAAAACATATTAAGGAAAGCGTTCATATTGGCGAACAAACAGTGAAAATTACCCCGACCAATCAACTGGGACTGGATGAACATACATATCAGAAAGAAGCACAAAAGATTCTCCCATTGGTGAGTGAGCATCACCAACAAATCCATTTTGGAAGAATCTACGGTACACGATCTGGTGATAAAGGCGGTTGTGCTAATCTTGGTGTTTGGGCTAAAACTGACAGAGCCTTTGAATTTCTTTATCATTTTCTGACTGTTGACCGACTGAAACAACTACTCCCTGACATAGCCAACTTTCCGATTGATAGATACGAGCTTACCAATATTAAGTCCTTAAACTTCTACATCCACGAGATCTTGCAAGACGGAGTCTCTTCCAGTACCAGGATAGATGCACAAGCAAAATCTCTTGGTGAATATTTAGGGGCCAAATTGATTGATGTACCAGTAGAAATTATTGAGGAACTGTAAATGAATGATTCAACAAATTCGCTATCTCTTGAAGGATTGGTTTTTGAGGCAATTGAAGTAAACATCGATGGACACATACTGTCGATTACCCTAAATCGACCAGAAAAACGCAATGCGATCAACACGGTTATGGGGAATGAGATAACCTATGCTCTTTCCTATGCATCGCAGGAAAGCAATGTCAGAGTAGTCATCATTCAAGCCAAAGGAGATGTTTTTTGTGCTGGGGGAGATTTGGGTGGAATGTTAGGCAAAGAACAACAAACAACTTCCACCGTACCTAAACTTGGGGATACATCAAACGTCAGTTTATTAATACGTAACTTGTGTAAACCATTAATCTGCAAGATCCAAGGACCAGCTTATGCTGGGGCACTGTTGATGATCTGTAACGCAACCCACGCAATTGCAGCAGATCATGTAGAGTTTGCAACCCCAGAAATCAAACGAGGCATCTGGCCGTTTATGGTAATGGCAGGATTGTTCAGAGTGATGCCCAAGAGACAAGGTTTGGATTTTATTATGAGAGGAGAGACAATCGATGCACTAACCGCTGAGAAATACGGTTTAATTACCCAAGCAGTGGCTAAAGATGAGCTTGATGAAACTGTTAGTAAGCTGGCAAACGATTTTGCAAACCTGCCACCGAACACTATGAGAATAGGTTTGGAAGCTTATAATCGTCAAGATGCTATGGCGTTTGACGACGCACTTCCATATTTGCAAAAACAACTAAACAAATGCTTAGGGACCGAAGATGCAAAAGAGGGCATTGCCGCATTCTTTGAAAAACGAGAACCGCAATGGAAAAGCAAGAAAGATGAATAAAATGAACTTATAAATAATTAAGAGAAGGAAAAATGATGGGTGTATTAAAAGATAAAATTGCTGTGGTCACCGGAGCCGGCAGAGGCATTGGTAGGGGAATCTGTTTAAACTTTGCGAATCAAGGTGCAAAAGTAGTTGTCAATGATTTAGGTGGGGACAGAGATGGTACTGGTGAAGGTACCATAGCAGATGCGGTGGTAGAAGAAATCAAAGAGTTAGGCGGAGAAGCCGTAGCAAATTATGATTCAGTGGCTACGGTGGAAGGGGGAAATAATATTTTCCAAACTTGCATAGAAGCCTTCGGTGCAATGGATATTCTGGTTAATAACGCAGGCATCTTAAGAGATAGAACACTCTACAAGATGGAAGAAAACGAATGGGATGGGGTAATCGATGTCCACTTGAAAGGACATTACAACTGCAGCCGTCCTTTTGTGAGGTACATCAAGGACAGCAACCGCTTAGATTGCCGTATCATCAACATGTCATCCGTGTCTGGTCTTTATGGGAATTTTGGACAAACGAATTATGGTGCTGCCAAAGCAGGTATAGCTGGATTTTCCCGATCACTTGCCTTGGAAGTTGCTAAGTATAAATGTACTGTCAACATCATCTCTCCTGGCGCAGCAACAAGAATGACTCTTGATCTAATTGAGGCAGTAGGAGGAAAATATGATGAAAATGATTGGACTCAAGGACCTGAGCAAATCGCTCCCGTGGTCACTTGGTTGTGTTCAGAGGCTGCTGACAATGTGACATCTCAAATAATCCATTCTGAGGCAGGGATACTGGGGATCATGCAACAACCTGCTGTCATAAAATCTTTCACAACAGAGAATCTTTGGACTATAGAACAACTCGATAAATTGATGCCAGAACTCATTGAAGCAAAAAAACATCATGATAATGAAGTATCAGAAAAGGGTGTTCCTAAAAAGGTATAAATTTGACTCAATGAGAACATAAAATGAATCTTGATTATGGTCCTGAATACGAAGATTTTCGCAAGGAAGTCGAAGATTTCTGTAAAAAATACCAGGGTCTAGAGTTTAGCGACGCTCTGGATTCTTCGCAAGTTCCAGTGGGGGGAGGTAAAAAATCAGATAACAAAAATAGCCTGATTATAACCCGTTCAGAATGGCAGAAAATTCTGATAGAGCACGGATACTTTGCAAGGGAGATATCTAAAGAATATGGTGGTTATGGTGGAACCATTGATATTCTGAAGAATAAAATAATCAACTCTGAATTCAACAAAGCAGGGGTTCCAGTTGCTACCCGGGGACAGGGCATCGATTTTTTAGTGCCCACACTTCTTGAAATAGGGACAGAAGAGCAAAAACAAAAATACATTAAACCAACGCTCTTTTTTGAAATGATTTGGTGCCAAGGCTACTCGGAGCCAAATTCAGGCAGCGATTTGGCCAGCCTACAGACTAAAGGTGTTTTGGATGGGGACAGTTGGGTCATCAACGGTCAAAAGATCTGGACCAGCACTGCCAAATATGCAGACATGATGTTTTGTCTGGTCCGAACCGAACCAGATGCACCAAAATATCAAGGGATCAGTTATTTATTAATTCCAATGGACACCCCTGGTATTGAAATAAAACCCCTGGTTGACATGACCCTGAATGCCAGTTTTAACGAAGTCTTTTTTACTGATGTAAGGATCCCTGCTGGTAACATCGTTGGTGAAAGAGGCCAGGGCTGGCTGGTAGCAAATAAAACACTGATTCATGAGAGGGGCTCTCTGGGAGATCCAGAGCTGATTGTGAGTAGGTTGAGTCAACTACTTGAGCTGATGAAGAACGAGACTATTGACGGTACGAGAATCATAGATAAGCCCGTTTTCCGTGATCGAGCGATGAAAATTCAAGGTCGGGTCCTGGCTTTTCAGAACCATGGATTAAGATTGTTGTCAGCTCGACTGAATAAAAGAAAAGACGTTATGCTTGGCATCATGGTCCTAAAACTAATAGGAACAGAACTCAGGTATGAGCTGGAAGGCCTGGGGATCGATGTGATGGGAGAGCTGGGAACGCTTTATGAGGACAGTTCCAACCTTAGGGATGATGGCAGTTGGCAGTTTGCTTATATGATGTATTTGGGATTAATCATTGGTGGTGGCACCAGTCAAATACAAAAAAATATCATTGCCGAACGAGGTCTCGGACTTCCAAAAGCACCTAAAGTGAAGGAAGCCTAGCCATGTATTTTGGACTCTCAGAAGAACAAGAATTTTTCCAGGAAAGCTTATTAAAATATCTCAATGATGCTGCTCCAGTTGAATCAATCAGGGAGTATGCCAATGGGAATCATGAAAACTTAACACAAGACATCCATCAAGGACTGCTTGATCTTGGTGTCAATGCACTCATTATCCCTGAGGATTTTGGTGGTCTTGGATTGGATTTATTGTTTGCTGCAGCTGTATCACAATCTCTCGGTTCAGGTATTGCACCGGCAACCTACATCGGCTCCCACATTATGGCACCCCTTGCAATTATGGAAGCTGGATCGGGTGATCAAAAAGATGAATACTTGAGCGCTATGGCTAACTCCAAGATGCGTTTTGGAATAGGGGTCACAGAATTCATTGGAGCAAGAGAGGATGCAGGCATTGTTTTGGAATCGGGTAAAGCCAGTGGAAGGACTCTTTTTGTGATCGATGGAGCTGGAGCAACACATTATCTATTGTCAGACAACAAAGGGGTGCTTTTTGTAGTCGATGCAAAAGATTCAGGAATAACTAAAATACCACTGATGACAATTGATAAAACACGAACCTCACTTGAATTAGTGTTAGAGGACGTTCCCACAGAGATCCTCAAAGGATCAATGGAAGATCAAGATCCCATTAGAAAAATCATTGATGCAGGACGTGTAATGATCGCCGCAGATTCCCTAGGAGCGGCACAAGTGATGATTGATAAATCGGTGGAGTATGCAAAAGAAAGAAAACAATTTGGCCGCCCTGTGGGCTCATTCCAGGCTGTAAAACATATGTGTGCCCAAATGGCTGCAGACCTTGAGCCCTGTTATTCAATGGTATGGTATTCAGCTCATTGTCAAAATCATATTCCTGAAGAGGCAAGACTTTTCGCGTGCCATACTAAAGCGCACGTTTCAGAAGTGGCCACTTCCATTGCAAAAACAGCTACCGAAGTTCACGGTGGTATGGGTTTTACTGATTTATTAGGGCTGCATTATTGGTTTAAGAGAATTGGAATCAATAGACAGCTTTTAGGCGGCCCTGAACTGATCAGAGAAGAAGCGGCACAACTGCAAAACTTTTAGAACATTGAGCGAGCGACTGGCGTATTGTTTTCTAATATAGATTTATCTTCAGTTGTTTAAACTTGGTCAGGGTTGTGGGTAAAACTTGGGATATCCTCATCAATAGGCGACCACGTGTTTGCCGATGAACTGTAAAAATTTGAATCGATCTTCAGCCATGAGGAATCATCTAAAGTGCCGGCTTTTACAAACTTCATTCCCGGCATTTCTTCGATAAAACTCAAAATACCGGACCCACATTTTCCACAGAATCCTCGATTTATATGACGACCGCTCTCAGCTGTTGCTACATGAAACTGTAATTCTCCTTCCATCTGAATAACTTCAGAAGGTAGTAGCAGTATTGTAGCCTTGCCACTGCCTGTGGATTTTTGACAATCTAAACAATGACAATGGTGTGCAGAAATTAAACTCGACTGATCAAATTCATAGGTTACTGCTCCGCAAAGACAGCTTCCTGTTGCGCATTCATTAGACATTTGAATCTCCTTATTATAGTTAGAATTAGGTTGGTTGTGCTTTAGGTCTGATAACAATTTCGTTAACAGCAACATCTTTTTCTTGTTGGAGAGCAAAGAGAATTGATTCTGCTACTCTTTCAGCTGGTTGTGCAATTTCACCCAAACCACTTTTCATGAGTGTTTCCAACATTGAAGGATCCTTAATAGAAGCGCCTAGTTCTGTTTGAAAAGCGCCTGGATAAATACACGTCACCTGAATTTTTCCTGCAGTCTCCATTCTCAGGCCCTCACTGATAGCTCGGACAGCATACTTTGTGCCCGAATAAACGGCACAGCCTTCAAACACCCTTAGACCTGCAACTGAAGAAATATTTATAATAATTCCATCACCTCTTTCCAGCATATGATTCAAAGTGGCATCGATACCGTAGAGTACTCCTTTAATATTTGTATCAATCATCTGATCCCACTCATCGGTACGACCAGCATTCAATAATGACAGGGGCATTATTCCAGCATTATTGACCAGGGCATCAATTTGATTAAACTTTTTTATTCCCAATGCAGCTAAAGCATGAACCTGATTTTTGTCAGTGATATCCATTACCTGGTAGGCAACATTTTCCTCACCTAGTTCTTTACTTAAAGCTTCTAATCTGTCTTCCCTTCTGGCTCCTAAAATAACTTTAGCTCCTTTCTCTACCAGCATTTTTGCAGCCACCATTCCAAAGCCCGAACTTGCACCTGTTATCATGACGACCATATTTTCTACATTTCTCATAACTAGTTACCTTATTTATTATTGTTAGTGATCTCAAAAAAGACTCAAGTATACTAATTATGATTAAAAAATAGGTGAGTGTGAATGACTATAGTTTTAAATCGAGTGTCATCGGTAACAAATATCAGGAGGGTACAATGAAAATAGATGCTGGAATACCAACGACAAATCCTCTAGAGGCTGGACCTGCTGCTAAGCTACTAGAAGATGCAGGTTTCGATGGAGCCTTTACCTTTGAAGGACCGAATGACCCATTCTTTCCAATAGTCACTTCTGCCATGGCAACCAAGAAGATAGATTTAATAACATCAATCGCCGTGGCTTTTGCCAGAAATCCAATGATCCTAGCCAACATTGGCTATGATCTTAACCTGATTTCAGAGGGAAGATTTATTTTAGGTCTTGGATCGCAGATCAAGCCACACATTACCAAGCGTTTTTCGATGCCATGGTCGAGTCCTGCTGCCAGAATGAAAGAAATGATTCTCGCAATCCAGGCTATTTGGGATTGTTGGCAGAATGGCACTAAGCTAAATTTCAGAGGAGATTTCTATACTCACACCCTGATGACTCCTTTTTTTAATCCTGGTCCCAATCCCCATGGGCTTCCCAAAATTTATGTCGCAGCTGTAGGACCATTGATGACCCAAGCAGTTGCTGAAGCGGCGGATGGTCTTTTAGGGCATCCCTTAAATACCCCTAAATATACCAAAGAAGTCACCATGCCGATCGTGGAGAAAGCGTTGGCTTCAACAGGAAAGAGTCGCTCAGATTTTGATTTATCAATCAGTATAATGACCGCGATTGGCATGACCGAAGAATCCTATCAGAAGGCCATTAAAGCTTGCCGAGCACAGGTCGCGTTTTACGCATCGACTCCAAATTATCGAGCGGTACTAGAAACCCATGGAGTAGGAGATCTCAGTAAGGAATTGAACCTTTTATCGAAAAAAGGACAGTGGCAAGAAATGGGAAAATTGATTGATGACGATCTTCTCAATACCTTCGCAGTGGTTGCTGAGACTCCAGAAGCACTCGCAGCTGAAATAAAAAACCGTTATGGTGAACTGGGTGATCGTATCACCCCCATTTTGTATTCTCTTGAAATTGAACTGGCACCTTTGGTTCTTGATGCTCTGAGAAGTTAATCGATATTTCCAGTCCGTTAGTCTTTGAATTTCGGTGCTCGTTTCTCTATAAAAGCCGTCACTGCCTCTATATTGTCAGCAGAACCAATCAACTGGTTTTGAATTTTAGCTTCGATTGAGAACATTTCTTCAAAGGTACTGTTGAGAGCCTCACGCATTATTTTTTTCGTTTGACTCAAAGCCTGAGGTGATCTTTGTGATAGTTTTGTTGCCCAATCCTTGGCTTCCGAGAGCAGCTTATCACTGGGGACTACTTTGTTGGCAAGTCCCAGTTCCAAGCATCTAGAGGCTGGAATTTTTTCACCTTCAATAGCTAGCTGATAGGCTAATTTATAGCCAACCGCATTGGTTAACATCCAGTTGGCTCCACCGTCGGGTACCACTCCAATATTACTGAATGCTGATAGCAGGTAGGCCTCTTCTGACATCAATGTTAAATCACAGGCCATGGCAAAACTGTAGCCGATTCCAGCAGCAGGTCCGTTAACTGCAGAAATCACCGGTTTTGGCATATTGATGATGTTCATAAAGACCGGTTTGTAGCCTTCAAGCAGTCCTTTCTCTACCGCATTAGGGTCGTTTGGTTGAGTCATGTTTTCTTTTAGATCCGCACCTGCTGAGAAGCCTTTACCATTGCCGGTTATGATAACGCATCGTATGGAACTATCTTTGTAAGCTGCATCAGTTGCCTCCCTCAGGTCCAGCACCATTTGACTATTGAATGCGTTGAGACTATCTGGACGGTTGAGAGTGATAGTTGCAACTTTATTATCTACTTCATAAATAACCGTTTCAAATTCCATTTGTTTATCCTTTTTTTTCTTAAATTAGCATTAAGTTTGTAGATACAAACACAGCAGATCTTATATCACGAGACATTTCCTTCATAGTCTTCCCAGAAGGGCGCTCTTAGATCTTTTCTAAGAATTTTACCCGATGGGTTACGAGGCATTTCCTCAATAAAGTGAATTGATTTAGGGCACTTGTAGTGGGCAATTTGACCTCTAGTGTATTCAATGATTGCTTCTTCTGTTAGTGAAGAGTTTGCTGCGAGAATGACAAATCCTTTAACACTCTCACCCCAGTCCTCATCCGGTACTCCAACCGCAGCAGCATCCGCAATTTCAGGATGACCCATTAAAGCATTTTCCACTTCAGCAGGGTAGATATTCTCCCCCCCTGAGATAATCATATCTTTGACTCTATCGTGTATATAGAGAAACCCATCCTCATCAAGATAACCAGCATCGCCGGTATAAAACCAGTTATCATTGATTGATTCAGCAGTGGCATCCGGTCTATTCCAATAGCCCTTCATGTTGCTGGCAGAATGGATTAAAATTTCACCGACTTCTCCTACATCTAATTCTTGGTCTTTGGAGTTAACAATTTTCACCTCGATTCCAGGATAGACTTGTCCACAGGATCTGAGTTTATTCAAAGACGGATCATGATATTTAGGCAGCATGGTGGTTCCAAGACCCGAGGTTTCGGTTAACCCATAGACTTGCCAAAAGTCGCACTGCATCACTTCCATGGCTTTTAGTAAAGTGTCTTCAGCAATGGGAGAGGCTCCATAGACAACCTGTCTTAATGAGGAAAAATCAGTCTTTGTTGAATCTGGGTGTTGTAATATAAACAGAATCAATGCCGGGACCATAAGTCCCAGTTCAATTTTTTCTTTTTCAATTAATTCAAGAATTATGCCAGGTTCAGGTGCAGGGATGATGATATTTTTGCAGCCGAAAATAAAACCCATGATGGCAATATTGCTACCCGCAACGTGGAACACCGGTGAGCAGACCATATTCACTGAACCTTCATGCCAGTCTCTGCCCCAAGTGTTTTGAACCATGGGTGTGGCAGCCAGCAAATTAGAATTGGTCAATTGAACCCCTTTGGGGTGACCAGTGGTTCCAGAGGTATAGAGCTGGATCATATCGTCATCCAAGTGACCAGCCAACAATGGATCTTGGTCTTGTTGTACATCCCGCCACGACTCATAGCCTACCCAGTCGCCATGATTGTTTTCCATGGTGATGATTTTCCGAACAGAAGGGATTTCATGTTCAATTTGTTCTACAAGATCATAAAACTCAGGTCCCACAAACAGAATCTCGCTTTGTGAATCATTTAGGATAAAAGCAGTCTCAGGTGCTGCCAGTCGCCAATTGATTCCAACCAGTACGGTTCTAGACTTTAAGGATCCATAGAGCAGCTCACAATAATAGTCAGAATTCTTAGCCAGAAAGGCGACACGGGTATTCGGTTTGCATCCCTCCGCAATCAGTCCTTGTGCCACTTTATTGGCAAAATGATCATGTTCTATATAGGTGGTCTCTCTGTCGAGGAACTTAAATGCTATCTCATTGGGTGATTGTTTAACCCTCCAACGGTATAGGTCTGCAAGACTATTTTTTATTGGTATATGACTCATTTGTAAACGTTAAGTTCTAGATACTACACTTCCTTAAAGATTTTTTAAAAAAAAAACAGCTTAAAAATTGTTAAAAAAATCAGATTTATTATATATATCAATTACTTAGACTAAAATATCTAAAAATTGCGGTTATTATGAACTATTTTCTTTTGCCAAGTGGTCTAACTATTGGCATTATATCTTTATTATTAACTATCGCGATAGCATGCTCTGGTTCGTACGTTTCAAAATGAGCAACTGTTCCATCGCAGATTAGAGGGGAAAATAATGAGAAAATTGTTTAATTCAATCTTTCTTTTAGTAATAGCCATTAGCATCTCAACTGTTAATACTTTTGCTGCTGAGTTAGAAGAAATTACCGTAACGGCAACGAAAAGAGAGATCAGTCTTCAAGACGTGCCGGTCTCAGTCAGTGTGATTAGTGGTGAGAAAATCGAGAAGGCAGCTATCCACAGTTTTACACAACTGTCTACCTACATTCCTAATTTCAGTGTTTCAGAAAACGCAATCAGTACTATCGCATCAATGCGTGGTGTTGGAATTGGTGCTAACCAATCGTTTGAAAACTCTGTTGGTTTGTTTGTGGACGGGGTTCACTTGGCTAAAGGACGCCAATATCGTAATGGACTTTTTGATATTGAGCGAGTGGAGGTCCTCAGAGGACCACAAGGAACCTTGTTCGGAAAAAATACCCTCGCTGGAGCAGTGAATGTGATTTCAGCAAAAGCTAAAGTGGGTGAAGACTTTGGTGGCAGGATAGCAGTCGCCTCAGAAGACAATGAGGGGCAACTAGTTGAAGGTAATATACACTTTTCCCCCAGTGATACGTTTGCAGTCCGCTTCGCCTTTAAAGATCGTGAGGACGATGGCTATATTGACAATCTCTATTTAGGAAATTCAGGTCCAACAACTGATGAAACCCTGATCCGCATCAGCGGTGCGTGGGAACCCAATGATAATTTAAGTGTTCATTTCAAACATACCGATGGGGATCATGTACGAACAGGTAATACCGTTGCAATGAAACATTGGGAAATGGCATCGCCACCCACTGCAACCTCAGGTCTGGCTTTTTTACTCACCAACATGTTCCATGCCAGTTTACCTGCAGCCGTTGCTGCTGGTAACGTCATTGGCTATCATGACCAAAATTGGGGAGCTGCCGGAACCGCTGGTAGTACGACCAATGTAATCGGTAAAGTACCTGTAGGAACCGATACCCAAATCCAAGACACCTCACTTAATATTGAATTGGAATTTGGTGATGGCTATACGTTTACATCGACCACAGGGCGTGCAGAATATGAATACGTAGATGGTATCGATGCAGACTTTGCAGCCATTGTTCTGGTCTCAAGGGATGACTGGTCGACATATGATCAAACCAGTCAAGAATTCCAGATTGCATCCCCTGCTGACCGTGATTTTTCATTCATTGTTGGTACCTATTGGGACAGTCAGGAGCAAGACATTGAACGCTTGATTGATCTTGATGGAACCGTAGGTGGACTCATGGGAATGATTGGACAGCCATCAATCTTGAACATTCCTCTAGCTAACCTGACAGCAATGGGACTGCCAATGTTCTATCTAAATGGTTCAATCAATGATCCAACGGCTGCTTATCTAATTTCACTTGGAGTCCTACCAGGAACTCCTGCTGCTTATCAAACGGTCTTTGATCATGCCACTCGAATCGGTTACTGGAATCAAAAAACTGAAGCCAAGGCAGTCTATTTTCAAGGCACTCAGCAAATGAAGGAAGACCTTGCAATAACTTTTGGTGTGCGTTACGTAGAGGAGAATAAACACATCCGTGCTGGAACCTGTTTGGGTGCTGATACTACCGGTCTCCAGACCTGTAACAGCAATGCCTTCCTAGCTGCAATCATGGCTGCCAGCTTTGATACATATGCTCATAACTTCGATAATATTCCAGAGCGAGAAACCAGTCATTGGTTACCTTCCATAGTGATCGAGAAGACAATCTCGGATGATCATATGTTTTATACCAGTTTTTCCAAAGGTTACAAAAGTGGTGGCTTCAATGCAGCTGACGACCAGAATCCAACATTCTCCCTCGTAGGCGGAGCAGCTGTTCCGAATCCTACCGAACCTGGAATTGGTTTTGAATACGATGATGAAACTGCAGTCTCCTATGAAATAGGCGGCAAACACACTTTTGCTGAGGGCTCAGTTCAATTCAACTGGGCTGCTGCTCACGCAGAATACAATGACCAGCAGGTGTCCACATTTGTTGGTTTGGGTTTTGTTGTTGGCAATGCTGCTTCATCAACGGTAGACACCATCGAGATGGATCTGTTGTGGCAAGCAACCAATGATTTAAGAATTGGTCTCAATGTTGCATATCTTGATGCAAACTTTGATAAATTCGAAGCCGCAGCGTGTACTGAGAAGCAACTAGCAACTTTCAGAGCCATGGATCCAACAGGTAATCCGCTCAATCCTACAGCATACGCTTATCAAAACATACACGTCACTGACTATGGTCCAAATCTTGCTATTGGCAAATGTAGAGCGATCTGGGATGGTGCAGGTTACATGGCCGTTGGCAACCAGGATCTATCTGGTGAGCCACGTGGAGCTGGTAAGTACAATGGTTCTCTCTTTGCCGATTATACTAAAAGCATTGGTGGTGGAAACATGGAATGGTTCTTCAGCTTTGATGTTAATTTTGTAGATGCCTATACCTACACCGGTGATAATGATCCTATTGATTATCAACCAGCCACTGAGCGAGTTAACGCCCGTACTGGTATACGCACAGACAAGTGGGAAGTCATGCTTTATGGTAGAAACCTCGGTGATGAGAAAATTGCAGTCGGTGGTTTTGATGTACCTTTGACCTCTGGTGCCCATGCCATCTATCTGGGTGAGACTAAAATAGTTGGAGCACGTCTGACCTATAACTTCTAAGTTTCACTGCAACAATACTAAAAGGACGAGCCATTGCTCGTCCTTTTTTTTTGTTACAATAATTTGCATAGAACAACAATTAACATAGGCAGACCTTTTTAGTGAAGACAAACAGGAGAGTTGGAGAATGAACCGCAGTGTGATTGTTAGCTGTGCCGTAACCGGGTCTGGAGATTCGGTAGGTAAACATCCTGCAATCCCGGTGACGCCAGAGGAAATCTCGACAGCAGCAATTGAGGCCGCAAAAGCTGGAGCTGCAATTGCTCATATCCATGTACGGGAACCCGATTCTGGCAAGTCAAGCCGCAGAGTCGAACTCTATCGCGAAGTCGTAGAACGTATTCGCAGCAATGATGTGGATGTCATCATTAATCTCACTACCGGTATGGGAGGAGACCTTTTCTTAGGTCCTGATAATGAACCAATGAATTTTGGTGATGATACTGATTGTGTTGGAATGATGGAACGCATAGTGCACGTTGAAGAACTCCTACCGGAAATTTGCTCTCTGGATTGTGGCTCTTTTAACTACGCAGAGGGTGACTATGTGTATATATCCTCACCTAACATGTTGGAGCAAGGTGCCAGAAGACTACAGGAGATCGGCGTCAAACCGGAGCTTGAGGTATTTGAACTTGGTCAATTGTCATTTGCAAAACACTTGATTGCACAAGGATTATTGGACAACCCACCCTTGTTTCAAATTTGTCTTGGTATTCGCTGGGCGGCTGAGGCCAATACGAGTTCATTCAAGGCTATGGTTGATGCACTACCAGATGATTGTAATTGGGCTGGATTTGGTACCGGAGCGATGGAAATGCCAATGGTGGCCCAAGCCGTATTGCTGGGAGGCAATGTCCGAGTAGGACTTGAGGATAATCTCTATCTGGAAAAGGGTGTTTTTGCATCTAATGGTCAGTTGGTGGAGCGGGCCTGTAATATTGTTCAATTAATGGGTTGCACTGTGCAGACACCGGCAGAAGCACGGCAGACTCTTGGACTCAAGAAACCATCATAAATAGAAATGCTAATTACAGTTAAATTGATATTGATCAATTTCAGATTTCAAGAACAATGCTAATCTCAGCAAATGTCTTAAAATAACTTCTTTACATTTTTAATAACGATGATGTCAAAAATACAAATAAAACCATACACCATGGAGGTATTATGATTCTGGTACAAAAAAGTGTGTCACACCCATGGATGTGTGACGTTTTGGGACATTTAACCACCCGCCACTATGTGGCGATGTTTGACGATGCCGCTTATCACTTATTATATGCCGTCTTTGGATGGACTGGATCTAGCGATGCCGATGGCAAGATCGCATGGGCCGATGTTCGACATACTATCGATTATCGAGCAGAAGTGGCAGCTGGTGATATTCTTGAAATCCGAGCTGGTCTCACTAAAATTGGTACCAAGTCGATCACGGTTTTCTACGAGATGACCAACATCGGGAGCAATGAGGTGGCAGCTACACTTGAATGTGTCAGTGTGCTCTTTAATTTGCAAACACGTAAATCTCTCAAAATCACTGAACCACTTCGCGAATTAGCCTCAACACACTTAATTGAAAAAAATGGAAACGAAAATGGATAGTCAAGCACGGATTGTAATTGTTGGTGGTGGCATTATGGGAGTGTCATTACTGTATCATCTAGCAGAAGAAGGTTGCACAGATATTCTGCTGATTGAGAAAGGTGAACTCACCTCTGGCTCCACATGGCATGCAGCTGGACAATGCCCCAGCATGGTAGGCAACTACAACCTTGCAAAAATTCACAATTACGGCAATTGGCTGTATTCACGATTGGAAGAACTGACGGGACAGTATGTCAGTTGGCATCCTTCGGGTGGAATCAGGCTGGCTTTAACGCAAGATGATCTTGATTGGTTTCATTATATGAAGGGCATCGCTAGCAATATAGGGTTTCGTCTAGAAATAATTGATAGCAACAAAATCAAAGAAATTAATCCTTTTATCAACACAGAAGGAGTAATCGCTGGTGCCTGGACACTCGATGACGGACATGCAGATCCTGCAGGACTGACCAATGCTATGGCACATGGTGCAAAAAAGATGGGGGCCAGTATTCAACGGCATAATCAGGTTCTTGATATCAAGCCAATGAGCTCTGGTGAGTGGCAAGTGATTACCGAAAAAGGAAACATTATTGCCGAAACTGTGGTCAATGCGGCGGGTTGCTATGCTAGAAGAATAGCCCAAATGGTTGGAAGAGATTATCCAATTGTCAACGTACAACATCACTACATTGTGACAGATGCTATAGAAGAATTTTCCCAACGTGATGAAGAAATCCAGGTAATAAGAGACCCCCGAGCTTCTTCTTATCTCAGACAAGAGCAACAATCGGGTCTAATAGGTATTTATGAAAGAGAAGGCATAACCGAAGCTTGGACACCCGAAGGACTTCCTCCTTGGGAATCAGACAGTGAGCTTTTCTCAGAAGATCTAGATCGGTTAATGCCATGGCTTCAGTATGCAATGGAACGAATACCGATTTTTGAAGATGCGGGAATCAAGCGAATTGTTTGCGGTGCTATTGCTCACACTCCCGATGGATACCCTCTGCTGGGTCCAGTGTCCGGTTTGAAGAATTTTTGGAACTGTTGTGGCGCGTCGTTTGGGATTGCTCAGGGTGCTGGCATTGGAAAATATCTAACTCAATGGATGTTGTATGGGGATTCCGAGATTAATATGACTGGTTTTGATTCAAGACGATACGGCAATTACGCAGATAAAGCCTATATGAAGGAAACAGGGTTTCAAGATTATAAAATGACCTATATTACACCAATGCCGGGTGAAGAATTACCGGCAGGTAGATCTCAAAGATTAAGCCCATTGCATAGCAAACTGAAAAGTAAGGGCTGTGTCTATACTGAAACCTTTGGATGGGAACGACCAAAATGGTTTTCATTAGATGATCGAAAAGAAAATTACAGTCGCCGTCATAATAACGTTTTTGATGTGGTTCGAGATGAGTGTTTAGCAGTACGCGAGCGTGTTGGCATTCTAGATTTAACTGGTTTTGCTAAATACGAGGTTACCGGCACTAATGCAGAAGCTTATTTGAATCGAATCTTTGCCAATAATATACCTGTAAAAAAAGGCGGTATTGTCCTAGCTCATATTTTATCGGACGCAGGGAGGATAAACGTAGAAATGACAATCACTCGTATGGGAGAAAATCAATATTATTTACTTTCTGCAGCGGTGGCAGAGATTCGTGATCTAGATTATCTTAGTCAGTCTATGACTGCAGAAGAGCATGTTGAAATTGTAAATGTCACTGATAAACGAGGAGTGCTGGTACTTGCTGGTCCAAAAGCTCGCGAAGTAATGATGAAAGTTACTGAAGAAAAGCTTGATAATGACTCGTTTCCTTGGCTGACAGGAAAAGAGATAAGCATTGCAGGGTGCTCAACTCGAGCATTGCGAATCAATTATGTGGGTGAGTTAGGCTGGGAGTTGCACCCCCCAATCGAGCATTTGGAAACAATTTATGATGCCTTATGGGAGGCCGGAGTGGAATTTGGAATCGCTGATTTTGGCCTTTATGCTTTGGATAGTCTTAGGATGGAAAAAGCATATCGCCATTGGGGAGGTGAATTGACCAATGAGGTAACCATGATTGACGCTGATATGGAGCGTTTTATTAAACTAGATAAAAACAACTTTATAGGCAAAGAAGCAACTCTTCGCCAACAACAGGAAGAGCGTCTTTTTCAACTGGTGTATTTCGAGATTGAGGCTACTGATTCGGACGTTCATGGCGGCGAACCTATTTTTATCTCAGACAAGTGTATTGGCATAACCACCTCAGGAGGTTACGGCCATTTCACACAAAAAAGTCTTGGTTTTGGTTATGTAGATCCAGTTAATTCCAAACCTGGTACTGCATTGGATATAGACCTACTTGGCGAGCGCTGCAGGGCTACCGTGTTAAAGGATCCTATATACGATCCAGCCAATGAACGATTGAAAGCATAAAGTGAACAATGTCGGAGATTAGAGAATTCCAAATAGAGATCACTGATGAGACATTGGATGATTTAAAACAACGCCTGTCAATGACGCGTTGGCCAAACAAAGAAACCCCGGAAGATTGGAGTCAGGGAGTTCCACTTGCCTATATGAAAGAACTCTGCCATTACTGGCAGCATGAATACGATTGGCGTGATCGAGAAATACGACTGAATCAGTTTCCACAATTCATCACTAATATTGATGGAGTCGATATTCACTTTATCCACCAACCTTCTGCTCATAAAAATGCTAAGGCTTTGATAATGACTCATGGTTGGCCTGGATCAGTTGTTGAATTTAACAAAATTATTGAGCCCCTGGCAGATCCAACCACACATGGTGGCAATCGCGAAGATGCTTTCCACGTGGTGGTACCGTCACTACCTGGCTATGGATTTTCTGGAAAGCCAGAAATCACTGGTTGGGGTGTTGGAAAGATTGCAGATGTTTGGGGTGAATTGATGGCACGATTAGGTTATGAGCATTATTTTGCCCAGGGAGGTGATTGGGGTGCTGTGGTGACTACTCATATTGGCTTACAAGACCAGGCACACTGTGATGCTATTCATCTGAATATGCCGGTGGTCCGGCATGTGCTGCCAGATCCCAGTACCATGGGGGATTTAACCCCATCAGAACAGGCCTCTCTTCAATCAATGCAGTTTTATCAGGATTGGGATTCTGGATACTCGAAGCAACAAAGCACAAGACCTCAGACAGTAGGTTATGGCTTGGTTGATTCCCCAATCGGCCAAGCTGCATGGATCATAGAAAAATTCTATCAGTGGACAGACTGTAATGGCCATCCAGAAAATGCGATCAGCAGGGATGAATTATTGGATAATGTGATGCTGTACTGGTTGACAAAATCCGCCGCCTCTTCAGCACGACTGTACTGGGAGAGTTTTAATAACCAGCCACAAGATCAGGTGGATGTTCCTACGGGATGTAGTATTTTTCCTAAAGAAATTTTTCGGGCTTCAGAGCGTTGGATTAAAAAACGATATACCAATCTTCAGTATTACAATGAATTGGAAAAGGGCGGTCACTTTGCTGCCTTTGAACAGCCTGAAATTTTTTTGAACGAGATTCGGACTTTCTTTGGAGGTTTACGCTAGTGTCCTGGGTTTCTGAGTCGTTATTTTTTTTTCTTAGAAGCTTTCTTAATGGACTCTGAGGTTTGCCCAAACATCATTTTTAGACTTTCTTTAGTTGGTTTGGTATTGGGTTTCATCCAATCTTTTCCCACATCAATACCCTTTCTAACAGCAGGCCTTTCTTTGATCGTATTAAACCAGCGTCGAACGTTTTCAAAGGTATCTAAATTAATTCCAAATCGTTTGTATATCAACACCCATGGGAAAGAGGCCATATCCGCTATAGAATAGTCCCCTGCAAGGTATTCTCTCTCCTCCAGAACAGTATTCATAACCCCTAACAAGCGATCATATTCATTCATATATCGTTTGGTTGCATAAGAGTGATCGCCTGGGAAGTTGGGTGCATAATTGACAAAATGACTGACTTGACCTGCCATTGGACCTAACCCCCCAACTTGCCAGAATAACCACTCATGAACTCTATATTTTTCCCGTGTGTTTTGAGGAAGAAACAGGTCTGTTTTTTCAGCCAGATACATCAGTATGGCTCCTGATTCAAAAACACTGATAGAGTCACCTTTTTGACCATGATTATGATCTACGATTGCTGGCATTCGATTGTTGGGACTTATAGCTAGGAACTCAGGCTTGAATTGATCACCTTCTCTTAAATTGACTGGAATAATTTTATAGGGAAGTGAACATTCTTCTAACATGATGGTAATTTTCCAACCATTGGGAGTAGGGGCATAATAAAGGTCAATCATAATTGGTTATCCTATTAGAATTTACATTAAAATAAAGAAGAAATTACATTTTCATGTCAGTCAACAATTGGTGAATCTCGATAGATTTGAAAAGTCTTTTTAGATGAAGTATCTTTTAGAACTTCATCATTCTTTAATATTGTTTCAGTTATAGTCGTCATGATTTTAGTAGTATTTTATGCAACCTGGTGGTAATAATCTCCTAGTAATTGATCTTGGAGGAACTAACATCCGAGCTGCGTTTGGCTCAAAAGATGGTAAAGGTTTAGAACATATCCAAAAAATTAAACTGGATCGTATAGAGCATTTCTATGAAATTTTAGATCAGTTGATCTCAACAAGAAAAGCCGGTGTTGATCATATAGTCATTTCAGTTGCTGGGCCAAAAAATGGTAATTATATTACTATGACCAACCGTGACTGGAAAATATCAGCAGAAGAGCTAAAAGCTAAATTTAACTTAAACAGTTGTGATTTACTAAATGATTGGGAGGCCATTGCTTATTCACTGCCGTGTCTTCAAGATCAAGATCTTAACTCTATCAAAGTCGGAGAGTATGTAGCTATAAACGATGGACCTAAAATTATTATTGGTCCAGGTACAGGGTTGGGTGCGGCTATGTATTCTAAAATTAATGACTATGAATATGTGAACGCCACGGAAATTGGTAACACCCAAACTTCAGTGAGTCATTATCTAAATGTATTTGGCATAAAACAAACGGATGATTTTACCATTCTAGAAGATGTGCTTTCAGGTCCAGGTCTAACCAAGTTATACAATATTCTTCATGATGAAAGTATCACTGCTGAAGAAATACTGAGGCGCTTAAACGAAGTTAATGATTCTCGATCTATTGAACTGATTAATAATTATATTAAGTGTTTTGCCAAGCTTAGCTCGGAGATGGCACTAACCTATAATTGTGTTGGTGGTATATTTTTAGCTGGTTCTTTGATGCGAGGTATTGAAGACTATTTTGATACTCAGGTATTTACTGAGAACTTTATCGGTGAAAGAAAATCAATTCATCAAGAATTCTTACGAAAAATCCCTGTCTTTTTAGTAAAAAAAGAATTCACACCACTTTATGGTAGTCAGAATTATTTTTTAAACCATTGACAATATAGACTTACTTGCTATATGTTCTGGAAATACTGCTGGTTTGAAACTTAATCAGCATTAAGAAAGGAGAGATGGCAGAGTGGTCGATTGCGCACGCTTGGAAAGCGTGTAAGGGTTAATAGCCCTTCGAGGGTTCGAATCCCTCTCTCTCCGCCATTAAAAGCTCTGAAACCACTACTACCATTGACTCACAGAAATTAACCAGGAGAAACAAATGAAAAACCTACTACTTGGCATTATTGCCATACTCTTCAGCTTTAATGGTTGGGCTGAACAGTCAAATCCCTGTCATCTTTATTATCCCAATATTCCTGGTGAACTAGTGCTGGAAAATGACAAACTCGTTGTTCAGAGGTTCATAATCCAACCTGGACAGTGGGAAGGCATTCACAGTCATCCTGGTAATCAAGTTTACATACACATCAAGGGTGGGGAGTGGTCTGGCCGAATCGGTGGAAAATCTGAGTATTCAGGAGAGATTGATGAGGATGGGTCTGTAGGCTGGATGGATGCAATCCCACTCAGTGCTGGACACGATTCTGGCAATACTGGAGATGAGCCTATTGATATAATTTATGTAACACTGAAAACAGATTGCATGGATGGCAATTAGCTAAACCAGA